>Ga0272441_10002906_pt1 | contig 33848 bp, 34 predicted proteins | sample SSMProp6N_FD_193582 | JGI IMG/M metagenome (GOLD analysis project Ga0272441, IMG submission 193582) | Marine sediment archaeal communities from Little Sippewissett salt marsh, Falmouth, MA, United States - SSM-Prop-6N | ecosystem: Environmental > Aquatic > Marine > Wetlands > Sediment ... | reverse complement strand
CCTTCGCTCCCGCGTTCCCCTTCACGGGGCCCCGGACTCCGCCAAGGCACGGCGCCTGGCTCGGCCGGTCGCCCCGTCCGTCAACTACGTCATACGCCTCCTTTCGGGGGCCCGGGAAAAATCATACCCCCTCACCCTAGACCGTTTTTATTCACACAGGCCCTTTCAAACACAGATTCGCGAGCGAAACCCGGGTTTCCAGCTTTCGCTTATAGCGCCCCCTCCCCCCGCCCGAATGACACGGCCTCTACCCAATGGTTTTTTCATAAGTGCCGGGCACTCTAGAGCGCAGATTCGTGCGCGAATCGGCGGTTTCGGGGTTTTCGTTAACGGGGGTGCTGGACAGCCCGCCGGTCAGGACCGCGCCGGGCGGCGCGCGAGGACGAGCGTCCCGTAGTGCGTGTACGGCCCGCCGATCTCGCCGCGGCGGAGGCGCTCCTCGAAGAGCCGGACCCCGGTGCGGTACTCCTCGTCGCCGAGAAACTCGAGCGTGCTAATGTGCCGGGCGCGGAGCTTCTCGAGGTACGTGCCGTCTATCACGTAGGTGGCGATGGGGACGAGCCCGGCCGGAGCGCTCACGAGCCCCGCCGCTTCGAGCGCGGACCGGAGATCGTCGATGGGCGGAAAGCGGCCACAGTCGATCTCGCCGAAGCTCGGGAAGTAGCGGTTGAGGTGATGGCAGCGGATCTGCTCGTGGCTGGTGGTGACGATGGCCGCGGCGCCGCCCGGCTCGATGACGCGGGCGATCTCGCGGGCGAGATCGCAGTGGAGCTCCGGCGCTATGTGGTGCACGAAGAAGACGCCGGCCGCCAGGCCAAAGCTCCCGTCGGCGAAGGGCAGGCCGAGGGCGTCGGAGCGGACGAGCTCCGTCCGCCCGAGCTTGCCTGCCGCCACCGAAAGCATGCCCGCCGAGAGGTCCACGCCGACGACCGGGCCGCCGTGCAGCTCCTCGAGGTGGAGCGTGAGCCCGCCCGTGCCGCAGCCGAGCTCGAGCAGCCTCGAGCCCTCCCGCGGGACCGCCGCAGCGAGGACCGAGTGCGCCAGTGGTTCGTCGAGGTGACGGTGGCGGTCGTACCGCTTGGATATCTCGTCGTAGTCTACTGCCACTAGAGCTCGATCCTCATCGTGCGCCGCTGCTCGGCCCCGCCGAGGGCGCGCCAGAAGGCCTCGGCCCCGGGGTTGACGGATGCGACGGCGAGCTCGGCCGCTTCGAGGCCCCGGTCGCGGAACCAGCCGAGCAGGTCCTCTGCCAGAGCGCGCCCGACGCCCTTCCGCCGCCACCCGGCCGTCACGTAGAGATCGGTGATGAAGCCGCGCCGCCGCTCGCCGAAGACGGGCGGCGTCTCTCTCTCCATCCCCACGGCCATGCCGACGGCCCGCCCGTCGGCCTCCGCCAGAACCACGCGCGAGTCGGCGGCGTGGATGTGGTTCTTCGCCCACGTGCGCCAGCTCTTCTCCGCATCGGGGGCGAGGCGGAGGGTGTCACCGAGCTCCACGTGATGGGCGATCAGCTCGCGCCAGAGATCGACCACCGTCGCAAGGTCGGCCTTGGCGGCCTCGCGCAACGTGAATTCACTCGAGCTCATCGATCGCCTCCAGCGCGCGGTCGATCTCGCCGGACGTGTTGTAGAAATGGATCGAGAAGCGCACGGCGCCGCCGCGCTCCCTGGCGACTATCTTTCTCTCGCGGAGCTTCGCGACGAGCTCCGTCGCCCCCGTCCGGGGACGGAAGCTGACGATGCCCGACCACTCGCCGTCGCCGCGAGGCGAGCGCACGCCGCGGCCGCGCCCCGTCAGCCCCGCCACGAGGCGGTCGGTGAGCTCTCGGATGCGCGACTCGACGCGCCCGGTGCCGAACTCCAGCAGCAGCGATATCGACTCCGAGAGCGCCACCGTCGCCGCGAAGTCGATGGCGCCTATCTCGAAGCGGCGCGCGGTCGCGGCCGGCGGCTGTCGGAAGTCGGAGAAGTCATACGGCTCGACCACCCCGGTCCACCCGAAGGTCTGCGGGGTGAGGCGGTCGAGGTGCTCCGCCGCGCACCAGAATATCGCCGTGCCGCCGGGCGAGAGTAGCCACTTGTAGGAGGCGGCCGTGAGGAAATCGACGCCTGCCTCGCGGACGTCGAGTTGCAGCGCCCCTAGCCCCTGGATCGCGTCGACCGAGACGAGCGCGCCCGCGGCGTGCGCCGCCTCCGCCACGGCGGCCAGGTCGTTCCGGAAGCCCGTGGCGTATTCGACGAAGCTCATGCCGACCAAACGCGTCGACGAGTCGATGCGCGCGGCGACGTCGTCGACCTTCACGCGCCCCTCGGTCTCGGGGGCGAAGCGGACCTCGACGCCGCGGCGTTCGAGATCGAGATACGGTATGACGTTCGCCGGGAACTCGCACTCCGGGACGACGACGTTCTCGCCCGCCGCGATGCCGAGCCCGTTGGCCACCAGCGCGAGGCCCTCCGTCGTGTTCTTGAGGATCGCTATCTCGGAGGGCAGGCCGCCCACGAGCTCGGCCGCGCGGCTCCGGAAGACGGCCACGTGGTCGATCCAGTCCTCCTCCACGGCGCAGCCCGAGGCGAGCTGGGTCTCGAGCACCTTGCGCGCGGCATCGGCGGCCCTCCGCGTGAGGGGGCCCTGTGCGGCGTGGTCGAAGTAGGCCCACCCGGCGGTGACGGGGAACTCGGCCTCGCGCAGCGCCTCTATCTCGGCTATCTCAACACCCAATGGGCGTCCCCCTTCCTGCGGCTGCTCGAATGGTTCGAGTCGTTCGCCAGGCGGACCGACGTGTGGTCCTGTGTCCGCGCGAGTACGGTCACCGAGCAGTTGTCGATCCTGATGTTGGGCTCCACGCCTGCCGCGTGCCCCATGAGCCGCGGCACCGCGCTCTGGACAACCCCGCCGTGGGTGACGACGATGGCCGTCCGCCGCGGGGTCTCCGCCGCCTCGGCGAAGCACCACTCGATGGCGATCCCAGAGCGCTCCCACAGGTCGCGCCGCGTCTCGCCTCCCTCGGGACGGTAGTCCCAGCGGTCGGCGGCGTAGGCCTCGAGCGCGCCCGGCAGCCGCTCGCGGATCTCGGCCATGTTCAGCCGCTCGAAGCAGCCCAGGCCGCGCTCGCGGAGGAGCTCACTGCAGCGGACCTCGAGGCCGGTCGCCGCGGCGACGGCTCGGGCGGTCTCTCTCGCGCGCCGGAGGTCGCTGGCGAGGATGATGTCGGCCGGGCACTCGCGGAGCCGCTCGGCAACGGCTTCAGCCTGCGCGAGGCCACGCGCGTTGAGCGCCACCTCGTCGTCGAGCTGCCCCTGGATGCGACCCTCCAGGTTCCAGTCGGTCTCGCCGTGGCGGACCACCACCAGGATGATCGCCTCGTCCGCGGAGCCCAATCCGCTATCCTCCCTTCGCCGCGGTGCGCATCCTGTTCGCCGCCGAGTGCGCCGCGCGCGACGGCTCGGGGAGCCTGAAGCGCGGCGATAGGCGGAGCGCCCACCTGACGGCGTCGCCCAGCGTCACGAGGTGCCCCACCGAGACGTACACGGGCTTCACGCCGGTCCGGGTCCTCACGACGCGGCCGATCACCTCGAGCGTCCCCGGGTCGACGAGGCGCACCGACGAGCCGCGGCGGGCCGCCGGCTCACGGTGTTCACCAACGAGGCGCGACTTCGCCACGCCGACGGTCGGCACCCCGGCCCAGAGCCCCACGTGCGAGGCGAGCCCAAGCCGCCTCGGGTGCGCCCGGCCCTGGCCGTCGCAGACGATGAGATCCGGCGGCCCCCCGAGCCTGCGCAGCGCCTCGATCGCCGCCGGGGCCTCGCGGAAGGAGAGCAGCCCCGGCACGTACGGGAAGCGCGTCCGCGCCGTGACGAGCGCCTCCTCGATCACGTCGAGCCCCGGCACCGAGAGCACGACGGCCGCGGCGTGGACGACGTCGGAGCGCCTCTCGTGTGAGACGTCCAGCCCGCAGACGGTGCGAGGCTCGCGGCGGAGCTCCGTCTCGCGGACCCCGGGAGCGAGCCGCTCCTGAAGCCGTACGGCCTCCCCGTACGAAAGGTCCCAGCGGTGGAGGTCGCGTATCTTCAAGGCCGCTCTTTCGCGATGAACGTCGGTGGCGGCGTAGACTCTACTCGTGAAGGGCGGGCCGGGCAAGAGGAAGTGCCGACGGCGCACGTCACTCATCCCCTGGGCGCGACACCGCACCACGCGCGACACAGACTGCGAAGGCAATCGCGGCAGCGATTGTCGCGAGCATCAGGGCCCCGACGACCGGAGGGCACCCGAGCAAGCCTAGGGGGCTGCGCCAGCAGAAGCTGATCCATGTCGTCGTCCTCAACTCAGTCCGGGTGGTGAGATGGAGGACCGCCCCCTGGACCCAGGCAGTCCCCAGAAGGCTGAAGGCGGCGGCCGCCACAGAGGTCGCCGTCCACGGCGACGACGCCCTCATTGCCCGGACCACGACGAGGGTCCAGACGGACGCGGCGCCCAGGAGCCAGAAGACGAAGAGCGCCCTGGTCATGGACGATCTGCCGCCCCATCCGCCGCGTCTCTCCAGGGCGAACAGCGCGAGTGAAACCCCCGCCGCGACCGTGACGCAGGCCGACCCGACGACGAACACGGCCGCCGCTCTTCTCATTCGCCGGCCCCCTCCCACGCCGCAATCACTCTCCCGGCCACGGCCTCCGCGGCCTCGCCCTCCGCCGGCTCCACCCACGCCACGCCCTCGAAGCGGCGGAACCATGTCATCTGCTTGCGCGCGAAGCGCCTCGTGTTGCGCTTGATGAGCCTGACGGCCTCGTCGAGGTCGTGCTCGCCCCGCAGGTGCGCGAAGAGCTCTGCGTAGCCGAGCGCCGACGCCGCCTCCTTCGACAGCGGCTCCTCGCGCGCGGCGAGGGCCTTCGCCTCTTCGAGCAGCCCCGCCGCCATCATGGCGTCCGCGCGCTCGTCGATGCGCGTATACAGCCGCTCGCGGGGCACGCGGAGACCCGCAACGCGCGCGCCCGGGCCCGGGCGGCCTGCGGCCGCTTCGCGCTGCAGCTCGCTGATCGGGCGGCCGGTTATCTCGTGGACCTCCAGCGCCCGCTCGATGCGGCGGTAGTCGTTGGGGTGAATGCGCTCCGCCGCCTCGGGGTCAACACCGGCCAGCCGGCGGTGAAGGTATGCGCGGCCCTTCTCGTCGGCCTCGGCGCGGAGGCGGCGGCGTATTTCGTCGTCGCGTTCGGGGCCCTCGAAGAGCCCATCGAGCCATGCCTTGAGATACAGGGCCGTGCCGCCCTCAATCACCACAGGCCGGCCCCGCGAGGCTATATCCCGCATCGCCGCGTCGCAGTCGGCCGCGAATCGCGCCGCGTCGTAGCTCTCGGAGGGGTCGAGGATGTCTATCAGGTGATGCGGCACGCGGCGGCGCTCGGCGGCGGACGGCTTGGCCGTGCCGATGTCGAGGCCTCGGTAGACCTTCATCGAGTCGGCGGAGATGATCTCGGCGCCGAGACGCTCGGCAGCGGCGAGCGCCACGGCGGACTTGCCGGAGGCCGTCGGACCGATGAGAACGCGAACGACCGGAGCGGTCACCTTCCGAACCGCCTCTCGAGCTCGGCGTGCTTCACCACCAGCGACGTCGGCCGGCCGTGCGGGCACCTCTCGGCAACACCCGAGAGCTCCGCCTCCTCGACGAGCGAGACCGCCTGCTCGGCCGTCATCCGCTCCCCGAGCTTGACCGCCGCCGCGCAGGCCACGGCCGCCAGCATCTTCTCGCGGAGGGCCCCGCCGCTTTCGCCTCTCTCGCCCGACGCGCGGTCGAGGATGTCGCGCACGCACTCCTCCGCCGAACCCGGGCGTATCACCGACGGCACCGAGCGCACGAGGAAGCTCCCCGTCCCGAAGGGCTCGACCTCGAAGCCGAGGCGGGCGAGCTCGTCGGAGACCGACTCCAGCAGCTCCGCCTCGCCCGCGTCCAGCTCGATCGTCTCCGGGGTGAGCAGCCGCTGGCTCTCGACCGCCGTCTCGGCGGCCGAGAGGCGCTCGAAGATGACCCGCTCGTGGAGCGCGTGAGGGTCGAGCACCCGGAGCTCGTCCCCCACCTCCGCCACGAGGTACCCCGCGGCCGTCTGGCCGACGTAGTGGCAGAGGCCCGCACCGCTGCGCGTCATGGGCGGCTCCCCCGGAGCGGTCGTCCCCGGCCACGGGGAGAACTGGCGCGCGCGGGCCGCCGTCTCGTACTCCCGTTCCCCGGCCCAGAGATCGTAGGTCATCCGGGTGCGCGCCTCGCCCGCTGAGGAAGCGCTCGGGCGCGCCGCGCCCGCGGGGGCGGCCGCGCCGAAGGGAGCGGCGTCGCCGCTGCGCTCCGCGAGCCCGGCCGACGGGCGCGTCCGGATCACGGCCTCCTTCACCGCGCCGTGCACGAGGCGGAACACGGCCTGCGCGGAGTGCAGCCGCACCTCGCGCTTCGCGGGGTGGACGTTGACGTCGACGTCCTCGGGCTCGACTTCCAGAAACAGGAAGGCCACGGGATAGCGCTTCGGCGCCATCGCCCCCGCGTAGCCGTCGCGCAGCGCCCGTATCACCACCGGTTCGTCGACGGGCCTGCCGTTGATGAAGATGTGGACGTGCGAGCGGTTCGAGCGCGAGACGTCCGGCGGCCCGATGAAGCCGTGGAGGCTCAGGAAGCGTGGCTCGCCGGAGGAGATCTCGATCAGCGACGACGCCGTCTCCGGGCCGGCCACCGACGCGATCCTGCCCCGGCGGTCGGCCGCGGCGGGGGCAGAGAGCGTCTCGCGGCCGTCGGAGACGAGGCGGAAGGCGATCTCGGGGCGCGCGAGCGCCATCTTCAGGACCGCTTCGCTCGAGCGCGAGCCCTCGGTTGCGGGGCTTCGCAGGAAGCGGCGGCGGACGGGGACGTTCTGGAAGATGCGGGTGACCTCCACCGTGGTGCCTGGGGCGGCCGCGATCTCCTTCGGTTCCGACTCGACGCCGCCGTCGACGAGGAGCTCCCACGCCGCGTCGGCGTCCGGCATCCGGGTGGTGATGCGCAGGCGGCTCACCGAGCCTATGCTCGGGAGCGCCTCGCCCCGGAAGCCCAGCGTCAACACCGACACGAGATCGTCGGCCGTCTCGAGCTTGCTCGTCGCGTGCCGGCGGACGGAGAGGAGCAGGTCGTCTTTGTCCATGCCGCAGCCGTCGTCGGTGACGCGGATGAGGTCGATGCCACCGCGGGCGAGCTCCACCGTGACAGTCGAGGCGCCGGCGTCGATGGCGTTGTCGACGAGCTCCTTGACAACGCTCGCGGGGCGCTCCACCACCTCGCCCGCCGCGATGCGGACCCGGACGCTCTCGGGAAGCTCTATGATCCTGCCCAAGTCTGCCTTCCTGTCGTTAGGCCTACTCGACGTCGATCACCTCGACGCCCGAGCGCGCGAGCGCCGCCGCGGCCACGCCGCTGAGCCGCGCTCCGACGCCGTAGGAGGCGGCCGCGCAGGACGGGCTGCGGGCCGCGAGGTAGGCCCTCCGGGCACCGAGGCGCTCGGCGAGTTCGGCCACCGAGCGCGCCCCGCGCACGAACGCCTCCGTCACGTCGACGCCGTCGCGGTTCACGACGCGGGCGGAGCCGTCCAGCACCTCCTCGCCGCCAGCCGAGCCCGGGGCGTCAGCGGGGGCGGGGGAGCCGGCGCCGGGGCCGCCCGGGAATATGTCCTGAGCCGCCCTCGGCGTCGGCAACCCGCCAAGCTGCTCGGGGCAGACGGGGACGAGCCACTCGCCGGCGAGCGACTCGAGCAGCTCCGCCCGCAGGCGGCCCCCACCGTCGAATCTCGTCGGCAGCCCGATCAGACAGGCGCTAATCAAAACGGGGACACGGCCCCGCCGTGTCCCCTCGCGCTCGGACGACAATCTTCGCCCCCCGTCAGAAAGAGTCCTTCGCCTCTTCCTCTTCATCCTCGATCGTGAATATCTGCGTCAGTCCCAGCAGCTCGAAGACCTCCAGCACGCTGGGGGCGGGCTTGAGGAGCACGATGTCGCCACCGTTCTCCTGGGCTTCGGAGAGCGCCCCGATGAAGACGCCCGCGCCCGCGCTCGATATATAGCCCACGCCCGAGAGGTCGACGACGATCTTGAACCTGTCATCGCGGAAGTTCCCGGAGATCGATTCCTCGAGCTGCTCGAAGGTGTGGGCGTCCAGAAAGCCACGGACGCGGACGATGACGACATCGTCGGCCGCTTCCTGACTAATCTGGAAGTCGGGCATGGTGTGCTCCTTTCCTCATTGCCGATGCCCCCGGCGGCATCCGCCGGGACGCACTCGATGCTCCGCGAAACGCCGGGGCGCGAACTCGACAGGCCGTCGCCCCGAAGCGGCGCCCCGCTTTCAGCTCCTCACCACCAGGTTCCCCGCCGGCTCGCTCAGGAGTCGGCGTTCTTGCCGTCCTTGCTGGCGTACTTCACCAGCCTCAGAAGGTTGAAGTTATCCTCGTCGTGACTGTAGATGACCCTGTCCATGATCTTCTTCATCAGGAATATGCCCAGGCCGTTTTTCCTTCCCGCCTGGACGTGCTCCCTGATGTTAACTATGGGCACCAAGCCGGGATCGAAGAACGACCCCGAATCCCTGATGACGGCCTCGAAGGACTCGCCGTCGGCGGCCATCTCGATGTCGATCGAGAATTCTCCGTAGTCCTTGGGATCGTACGCGTGCTCGATGATGTTCGCGACGGCCTCGTCGACCGCGACCGTGAGCATGTTGATCTCGTCGCTCGGGAAGCCGGCCTCGTCGATCACCTCGATCACGCTCTCCCGCACAACCGAAAGGTACCTAGTGTCGTTAGGTATTGAAAGTTCTCTTCGCACCTTTCCAGCCATCCTGAAGAGGTTCCCCAGTTCAATCCGCCCTGAACGTCACAATGGTGATGTCGTCGTGCTGCTCCGCCTTGCCCTGGTGCTCCTCGAGAACCCGGGTGAGGTAGCGGACGAAGTCCTTCGAGCTCATCCGTGCGTTCTCCTTGACGAACCTTACGAGACGCTCTTCGGTGAACTCTTCGTGCGCTTCGTCCATGCACTCGACGACTCCGTCGGTGTAGAGTACTACCCTGTCTCCCTTCTGGAGCTGCACCTTCTGCTCCTTCGCCGTCCTGTTGAAAATCGGGCCCGGGTCGAAGCCCAGGGCGATGCCGTGCGGGTTGATCTCCTCGACCTGCCCCGTGCGCTCGCGGTACAGGAACATCGGGTTGTGCCCCGCCGAGCAGACCGAGAGCTCCCGCGTCCTCACATCGAGGATACAGTACAGCGCGGTGACGAACATCCCGCGCTTGATGTCCTGGGCGACCCAGTAGTTGACCTTCTTGAGCGTGTCGACCGCCGACCCGTTATCGGGCGCCATCATCCGCAGGATGGTCCGCGTGCCGTACATGACCATCGAGCCGGGGATGCCCTTGCCCGAGACGTCGGCGACGATGAAGCCCAGGTGCGTCTTGTCGACCGGGATGAAGTCGTAGTAGTCGCCGCCCACCTCTTTCGCCGAGAGGTAGTGCGGGAAGATGTCGTACCCCGGAATGCTCGGGATCCTCGGCGGCAGCAGGTTCGCCTGGACCTCCTGGGCGGCGTTCAGCTCGCTCTCGACCACCTCCATCCTCTTCTCGGCCTCGCGGCCCTCGCGGAGGGTCCGGACCATCCGGTTGAAGGCGTTCGCCAGCAGCCCGATCTCGTCGCCCGTCGTGGCGCGCGTGGAGTGGTTCAGGTTGCCGCGCGCAACGACGTCCATGTCGTTGACCAGCCCCTTGATGGGGCTCGTGACCGTGCCCGCCAGCATGAAGGAGACCCCGACACCGATGACCAGGAAGAAGATGCCCGCGCCGAACATCTTCGTCCACAGGTCGCGCACCTGGGCCTTGATCCGGTCGTAGGAAAGGATCAGTATCGCCCTGCCGGGATGCTTGCCTCCGATGGGCAGGTCGAAGCTCAGGGCTGGAACGCTCCTGTTGTCAAGCCGCGCCTGTCCCCTGCGTATCGCGACGTCGACGTCAACGGCGAAGTTCAGCTTCGTGGTGAAACTCACCTGGTTGCCGCCCCTGGCCGAGGCGATCTGAAAACCGTCCCGGCTGAGAATCCACGCATCCACGATATCCGTGCTGGGGCCTGTGCCCGGCAGGAAGCTCCTCAGCCGCGCGAGCTTGACGGTCTCCCAGCCCTCATACTCGCCCCTCGCGTAGAAGTCCTTGAGCAGCTCATCGCCCAGGCTCGCAAGTATCTTCACGCCCTGAACGCCGTCGCGCTTGACCTGGCCCATGAGGGCCGACTCGGTCACGCTGCCGATGACCAGCCCCCAGACCACCACCAGGACGGCGATCGTGACCCCGATCGCGAGGCCGAACTTGACCGCCAGCGGGATGCCCGACATCTTGCGGCCGGCGATCTCGCCCCCGCCGCCGCGCCTGGGGAGCTCCGCCGCGGGCGCGCCCCTGCCTCCGCCTCCTCCGCCGCCCACCGCCTTGCGCGAGCCGCTGGAGCCCGGCCGCCCGGCCCGGTGCTCCCCCGAGCGCCCCGCCGGACGCTGCCGTCCGCTGGAACTGAGCGCGCGCCTAGCGCCGCTGGAGCTTGGCCGCTTGGAGCCGGCCGGCGACTTTCTCGTCGGCGCGCCGCCCGCTGAGCGGGCGGGGCGAGCGGGGCCGCTCGCGCCCGGCGGCCTGGCGCCGCTGGGCGGACGCTGGTGCTTGCCGGACGGCGAACGCCGCCTGCGGCCCGACCCGGAGCCTGATCTTCTCTTGGCCATGCGTCCCTTGCCGTCCGGCCGGCCCGGCGCTCAGCCGGACAACGCTCCCCACAGGAGCGCCAGCACACGTACGCCCAGGTTGGCGAGCGCCCCCGCGGCCAAGTCATCCGCGAGCACGCCCCATCCCCCCTTCAGGGCCTCGAGCCGCCGGATGCCCGCCGGCTTGAGGATGTCAAAGCACCTGAACAGCGCGAAGCCCCCGGCGACCGTCAGCCACAGCGGGCATCGCGGCATCCAGAGGAAGGTCACGAAGATCCCCGCCATCTCGTCGGTCACGACGACCTGCGGGTCCTGCGCCCCCTCCTCTGCCATCAATCCCGGCGCGAGCCCCACCGTCAGAGCCCCCGTCAGGAGCGCCCCCGCGGCGCACGCCGCCGTCACCCAGGGCTCAACCGTCGCCAGCGCCACCGCGACGAAGACCCCCGCCGCGACCGTCGACCCGACCGTCCCCGGCGCCCCGGGGACCATCCCGGCGCCAAAGCCGGAGAGGAGCAGTCTCGCCGCCCCCGCCCCCGTTCTTCTGGCGGGCTCCGCCATCAGCCCCGGTCCCCGACGAGAGCCGCCCGGAGATCGTAGCCTTCCGCGCCCGTCACGGCGGCCCTCACGATCGTCCCCGCAACGAGGCCTTCGCCGGAGAGCATCACGGCCGAGTCGACCTCGGGGGCGTCCCAGGCGGTCCTCGCCCGCCAGATGCCGCCCTGCTCCGTGCGCGACTCGACGATGACGTCGAGCTCTCGCCCCGCCAGCCCGTCCAGCCGGGCGCGGACCACCGCCATCTGGGCCCCGGCGACCTCCTCGGCACGCCTCAGGGCCGTCTCAGCATCGACGCGCGGGGTCGCCTCGGCGGCCCGGGTACCTTCCTCCGGCGAGTAACAGAAGACGCCCAGGTGCGCGAAGTGCCCCTCCGCGATGAACTCCACCAGCTTCCCGTGGGCCTCGGCCGTCTCGCCGGGGAAGCCCACCATCACCGTCGTGCGGATGGCGATATCCGGGATTTGCCCCCGCAGCTCGCTCACGAGCCGCCGGATGCCCTCGCCGGCACGGTCGCCGCCGCGCCCCATCCGCATAAGCATCATATCGTCAATGTGTTGGATAGGCAAGTCCAGATACGGACAAATCTTGCTCTCGGCCGCCATAAGCGCCACCAGAGCCCCATCTACGTGTCCCGGATGGGCATAGAGGAGGCGTATCCACTCGATGCCGTCCACGCGACATAGACGGCCGAGCAGCTTCGGCAGAGCCCCCTTGCCCTCCGGCCCAAGGTCCATGCCGTAGGCGGCCACGTCCTGGGCGATGATATTGAGCTCCACCACGCCGCAGCCGGCGAGGCCATGGGCCTCGGCGACAAGATCATCGGCCCGGCGGCTCCTGAGCGGCCCCCGGATGTCGGGAATCGTGCAATACGCACAGCGGTTGTCGCACCCCTCTGATATCTTGAGATAGGCGGAGCCCGGCGGCCCCGTCGGCAGCCTCGCGCCGGAGTCGAACTCGCCTGCGGGCGCCGTCTGCCCCGTCTGCGCCGTCTCGGCCCCGAGTACGCCCGCCAGCACCGCTGGGAGCTCGCGCAGGCGGTCGAGCCCGAGCGCGGCGTCGAGCTCCGGAACCTCGGCCCGGAGCGCTTCGCCCATGCGCGTGACGGCGCAGCCGACCGCCACGAGGGCCCCCAGCGCCCCCGAGCGCCTGAGGGCCGCGAACTCCGCCAGCACCTCGAGCGATTCAGCCCGGGCCGGGGCGATGAAGCCGCAGGTGTTGACCACGACGGCGTCGGCGTCTTCGGGGCGCGCGGCGATGAGGAATCCCGCCTCGACCAGCGAAGCGAGCATCCTCTCGGTGTCCACGGTGTTCTTGGCGCAGCCGAGCGAGACGAAGTTGACGGCCGGCGGCGCTCGTCGCCGGCCCTTGCGCCCACGCTTACGCGGCATGCGACCCCTCCGAGGCGGCGACGGCCTCCCCGAGGGACTGCTTCCCGTCCTTGACGCGCTCCCAGGCGTCGAAGGTCAGGTTGATGTCGCGGGCCTTCGAGCCCTTGTGCGGGCCCAGTATCCCCCGGGCGGCCATCATGTCGACGAGCTTCGCCGCGCGCGTGTAGCCTATGGCCAGGCGCCTCTGCAAGAGCGACACCGAGCCGCGCCCCGTCTGGAGGATGACGTCCACGGCGTCCTCGAAGAGGTCGTCCTCGTGGCCGCTCTCGACGCCCGGCGCGATTCCGTCGACCACGGGGATGTCGCTTACCTCTGCGTCGAGCTCGGCCGGCTCCTGCTCCTTGATGAAGTCGACGATGGCGCGGATCTCGTCGTCCGAGACGAAGGTGCCCTTCGCGCGGAGCAGGTGCGACGAGGTCGGCGGCAGGTAGAGCATGTCGCCGCGGCCCACGAGCTTGTCGGCGCCGTTCTGGTCGAGTATGGTCCGCGAGTCCACCTTCGAGGTGACCTGGAAGGCGATGCGGGCGGGCAGGTTCGCCTTGATCAGGCCCGTTATGACGTCGACCGACGGGCGCTGCGTCGCGAGCACTATGTGTATGCCCACCGAGCGCGACTTCTGCGCCAGCCGCGTGATGCAGCCTTCGATCTCCTTCGACGCCACCATCATCAGGTCGGCGAGCTCGTCGATGATGATGACTATGTACGGCATCCTCTTCAGGAAGGGCTCCGGGTCCTCATCCTCCGCGAGGCGCGCGACGCGCTCCTCCGGCGAGTACCTGTTGTAGGCGACGATGTCCCTCGCTCCCATCGGGACCAGGAGCTGGTACCGCGAGTCCATCTCCTTCACCGCCCACTCGAGCACGCCCGCCGCGCGCTTCATGTCGTTGACCACCGGGCTCACGAGGTGAGGGATCCGCCGGTAGATCGACATCTCGACCATCTTCGGATCGACGAGCAGCAGCTTCACCTCGGTCGGATCGCGGTGCATGAGGATACCGACTATGATCGAGTTGATGCAGACCGACTTCCCGCTGCCGGTGGCCCCCGCGATGAGCAGGTGCGGCAGGCTCGCGAGGTCCTCGACGATCGCGCCGCCCGAGGAGTCGCGCCCGAGGATGAGCGGTATCCTGTAGTCGGTCGGCGAGAAATCGGCCCCCTCGATGATCGAGCGCATGCGGACCATCTCGGCCTCGGCGTTCGGGATCTCTATGCCGACGGTGCTCCGTCCCGGTATGGGCGCGACGATCCGGACATTCATGGCCTTCATGGTCATGGCGATGTTGTCGGCGAGGGCCAGCACCTGCTGGACCTTGATGCCGGGGGCGAGCTCGAGCTCATAGAGCGTCACCGTCGGGCCCCGGTCGATGGCGATGAGCTTCGTCTCTATCCTGAACTCGCGCAGCATCTGCACGAGCACGGCGCCGCGGCGCGTCAGGGTCTCCGAGGTCATCTCGACGCGCTTCTCGTCGAGATCGAGCAGTTCGACCGGAGGCAGCTTGTAGAGATTGACGCCGAGCTCCTCGGCGCGCGAGCCCTCGTCGAGCTCGGCCTCGAGCTCGGCCTTGCGCTCGGCGGCCTCCTCCCTCGAGCGCTCCTTCTCGGACCTCTTGCGCTCCTTCTCGAGTTCCTTCTCGAGCTTGCCGGCCAGCCGCTCCGCCTCGGCGGCGGCCTCGCGGGCGGACACGTCGTGCCCCCCGCCCCCCCCGGCGAGGCGGATCACCGGCTCGGGATCGGGCTCGTCGAGTTCCTCCTCCTCGTCCTCCTCATCATCATCCTCCTCCTCTTCATCCTCTTCCTCGTCGTCTTCGTCGACCGCCGCGGCCGCTCGAGTGCCGCGGATGGCGCTCAGGTCCGCCTCGTCGAGGGTCCTCTCGGCCGCCGGCCGGCGTCGCCAGAGCCCCCTGCCCGCCAGCGTCATCACCGCCGCGCCGACGAAGGCGAACGCCGCCTCCGAGCGCTCGCGCGAGATCAGCAGGCTTGAGACGACGGCCGCGACCATCAGGACGATGTAGGGCCCCACTATGCCCAGGTACCCGACGAGCGCGCCGCCCACGACGCAGCCGATCTGCCCACCCGCGCCGGGGATCGACTTGGCCGAGGCAAAGGCCCGCATCATGCCGACGCCGGAGAGCTCCAGCACTGCGGCGCCGACGCTCGCAGTGAGGACGAGCAGCGCCGCGCCGACGGCCGGCTGCGCCCTGGTGCGCTCGGCCGACGAGGCCACGTGCGACACGCCCCACGCCAGGAGCGCCAGCGCCAGCACGTACGCCCCCCCGCCGTGCGCCCACAGGAGCAGCGACGCCAGGTACGCCCCGCCCAGCCCGCAGAGGTTCCTCGCAGGCTCGTTGACGGGGAAGTTCGGCGCCAGCGACGGGTCGAAGGAGGAGTGGGTCAGCACGGAGATCAGGCTGAAGAGCCCCGCCCCCGCCACGACGAGCCCCACCAGAACCTTGAAGAAGCGGTTGCCTTCCATCATCACGTCCCTCGCCACATGGCTACATGAGCACCCAGACCGCCGCCGTCGCGACGGCCATCATCGCGCAGTAGGCGGCGAAGTACTTGAGCTTCGCCCTCTCGACGGCGATCACCAGCAGCTTCAGCGCGACGAGCCCCGTCACGAACGCGGCGAGAAAACCCGCCGCGAGCGGCAACGCCGAGGCGGCCGCGAAGCCGCCGATCTGCCTCGCCTCCAGCACGGCCGCGCCCAGTATCGCCGGCACCGACAGCAGGAACGAGAAGGCCACCGCCGCGCGGCGGTCGACGCCTCTCAGCATCCCGGCCGAGATCGTGCTCCCCGAGCGCGAGGCGCCGGGGGCTATGGCCACGGCCTGCAGCAGACCCACGACGAAGGCGTCCGCGAGGCCCACGGCCTCCAGCGGCCGGCCCGTGCCCGCGAAGGCCTCGCCGTGCTTCTGGGCGAACTTGCTCGCGGCGCGCTCGCCCGCCACGAGGAGGACGGCCGTCAGCGCGAATCCCGCGCCTATCGCGAGCGGCATGCCGCGCAGCGCCTTTATCTCGTCGCCGAGGAGGATGCCGACGACGCCCGCCGGGACGCTCCCGGCCACGAGCATCGGTATGAGGCGCCTGTTGGTCGTCAGCACCTCGCGGATCTCCTTTCGGAACGCCACCACCACCGCCGCCAGCGTCGCCACGTGGACCGCCACGTCGAAGGCGATCCACTCGCGGGCGTCCAGCCCCAGCGCGGCCTCCGCCAGCGCCAGGTGCCCGGAGCTCGAGACCGGCAGGAACTCCGTCAGCCCCTGCAGCGCGCCGAGCCCCGCCGCACGGAGGGCCTCGGCGAGCATCACTTCACCCCCGAGCTTCCGAAGCCGCCCTCGCCCCGCTCCGAGCCGGGGAGCCTGGCGACCTCGACGATCTCTGCCTGGATGACCTTCCCCACCACGAGCTGGGCCATGCGCATCCCGCGCTCGACGGTGAAGGGCTCCTTGCCGAAGTTGCCGACGATGAGCCCAACCTCTCCGCGGTAGTCGGCGTCGATGGTGCCCGGGGTGTTGACTATCGTCACGCCGGACTTCAGCGCCAGCCCCGAGCGCGGACGCACCTGCACCTCGTAGCCGGGGCTGATCGCGACGCGCAGCCCCGTGGGGACGAGGGTTATCTCGCCGGGCCGCAGCGTCACGGGCTCTTCGACGGCGGCGCGGACGTCCATTCCGCTGGCGTGTTCGGACATGTAACGAGGGAGGTCTACGTCACTGCACTTGGGGTCCCGCAGGATCTGGAGCTCGACCTTCTCCACTTTTCGCCGTCTCCCTTCGAGCGTTCCCGGCGAGCTCTTCGACGAGCTCGACTATCCGGCGTGCGAGCTCGCCCTTCGTGAGCTCGCCGCACTCGGACCACTCCCCTCCGGCGACGAGCATCTCAGCCGAGATGCCCTCCGATCCGAAGGTGGCCGGGCCGTTCAGGACGACGGCGTCGAGCCGCTTTGCGCGGAGCTTCTCCTCCGCATTCCGGCGGCCGTCGTGCGTCTCCAGGGCGAAGCCGACGAGTACCTGGTCGGTCTTGCGCCGCCCGAGCTCGGCCAGAATGTCCACCGTACGCTCGAGCTCGAGATGCAGGTCGCCGCCCTTCTTCAGCTTCCCGGCGGCCGCCTCGCTGGGCCGGTAATCGGCCACAGCGGCAGCCATGACGACCGCATCGGCGTGCTCGAAGCGCTCAGTGACCTTATCGGCCATCTCGGCGGCGCTCCGCACCGATATTCGCTCCACTGAGGGGGGACATTCCAGCGATACGGGGCCGCTCACGAGGGTGACGGCGTGGCCGCGCCGGGCCGCCTCTGCCGCCAGTGCATAACCCATCCGGCCCGAGCTGCGGTTGGTGATGTAGCGGACGGGGTCGATGTCTTCGGCGGTGGGGCCGGCTGTGACGAGCAGCTTCAGTACCGGGCGCCCGTTGCGGGGCACGCCCGGTCCCGTCGAGGGACCGGCCTGGGCCGATGCCTTGAATCTGCGGGCGGCATCGAAGAAGGCGGCCGCCGCCTCTGGGCCCTCGAAGCAGCGCACGGGGACCACCTTGGCCGCCAGGGCGCCGGTGAAGAGGTAGATGTACGCGTCCGTCCTCTCTATCCTGGAAACGCCTGCCCAGCTGACGGTGTCGCGGCAGAACTCATTGCGAGCGGAAACCCCCTCTTCGGTGATCGTCAGCTCGCTCACCGAGGTCGAGGTCTTGCTCTCGTCCTCGGCGTGCAGCGCCTTCACGAGCTTCGCCGCCTGGGTCTTCCGACCACGCGTGAAGCTCCAGACCAGGAGCAGCCCGAAGGCGGCCGCGAAAAGATACGCGGCCAACGCACTCCCGGACAGATGGTATAGCGCGTAGGAGCCCACCAGCCCCGCGAGAACGTAGACCACCTTGAGCCGGAGCGCCTGCTTCCTCAATGCGGGCGAGGTGCCCGAGATGTAGTGGCTGAAAACCACGAAATCCTCGGGTTCTAGCTTGACGGTTACCGTGATGGGCTCGGCGGCCATACGGCCCCCCAAGGCGGCCTCAGCCGCCGAGGATACCGGCGGCGACGGCGAATATTTCCTCCGGCTCGCTCATGCGCCCCATCCCGACGGCGCCGGAGGCGAGGCGCCCCTCGGCGGGGCCGACGAGCTTCACGCCCCGATCCTCGAGCGTGGCGACGTTGGCGACGACCGCCGCGTTCGCCCACATGCGGGTGTTCATGGCCGGCGCGATGAGGACGGGGCACTCGACCGAGAGGAACGTGGTCGTCACGAGGTCGTCAGCGACGCCTGAGGCGAACTTGCCGATGAGGTCGGCGGTGGCGGGGGCGACGATCATGAGCTCGGCGACGTCGGCGAGCGCGATGTGGGCCATCGAGTGCCCGCCCGGCTTCTTCCAGAGGCTGGAGTAGACCGGCCGGCCCGTCAGGCCCTCGAAGGTGACGGGCCCGATGAAGCGCCTGGCGGAGCGGGTCATCAGCGCCGTGACCTTCGCGCCCGCCTTCACCATCCGCGACGCGAGGTCGGCGGACTTGTAGGCCGAGATTCCGCCGCCGACCGCGAGGAGAATCTCCCTGTCCTTCATCGCGACCTCCTGCTCCCCCGGCCCTAGCGGACGGGCGGCTTCGGCGCCTTCTCCTCCTCGGGCTCGGCCTTGGGGAGCGCCCTGACCGCCTTCTTGTCGCGCGCGGTGCGCAGCTCCAGCGCCTCATCACCCGTCAGGAGCCAGACCTTCTTCTGCTTGATCTCCTCGATCGCGATCTGCTTGTGGTTGAGACCCTCGGTCTCCTCGATGAGGGCGGGCAGCCCCCTCTGGAGATCCCTCAGTCGCCTGCAGTAGAGCGTCACTAGGTTGAAACGCCCGCCCGCGACCACGCTCAGAGCATCGATGTCGTTCTCTTCCATTGGATCCAGGTCCCTTCTGCGCTCACTCGACTATCGGCGCTCTGCGACGATTATCTCGTGCAGCCGCCGGGCCGCCGCGTCCGCCTCGTCGTTGATGACGACGTGGTCGTATTTCGGCTCCTCGGCCAGCTCCTCTTCAGCAACTTTCAGCCGGCGGAGGATCACCTCCTCCGGCTCCGTCTTCCTGCCGCGCAGCCGGCTGCCCAGCTCCTCCGGCGAGGCGGTCTTGACGAATATCCTCACGGCCTCCGGCAACGATTCCCTGACCTGCGCGGCGCCCTGGACGTCGATCTCCATGAGGAGGTCGCGCCCCTCGGCGCGCGCGGTGGCGATCTCAGAGCGCGGCGTCCCGTAAAGGCCGCCGAAGACCTCGGCGTGCTCCAGGAACTCGCCCCGCTCGATCATCCCCTCGAACTCCTCCCTCGTGACGAAGTGGTAGTCCACGCCGTCCGTCTCGGCCGGCCGCGCCGCGCGCGTCGTCGCCGAGACCGAGAAGCGGAGCTCGCCGTCCGCGGCGAGGACCTTCCTCACCAGCGTCGACTTCCCCGCCCCCGACGGGCCCGAGACGACGAAGACCGCGGTCTCGCGGGTCCCTCCGGGGCCGCCCGCCTCCCTCTTCTTCCGCGCTCCACCCAATCGACGAGTGCTCCCGCCCTTCGCTACTCTATGTTGCGCGCCTGCTCCCGGATGCGCTCGATCTCGGCCTTCACCTCGACGACGCGGCGGCTGATCTCGACGTCGGCCGACTTCGAGCCGATGGTGTTGATCTCGCGCACCATCTCCTGCACCAGGAACTCGAGCCGCCGGCCCACCTCGGAGCCGCCGTTCGAGAAGAGCTCGCGCGTCTGCTCGATGTGGCTCCTCAGGCGCGTGATCTCCTCGGCCACGTCGCTCTTCTGGGCCAGCAGGGCGACCTCCCGTGCGACGTCCTCCTCCGAGAGCCCCCCGGCCGAGCCCGCCCCATCGAGCAGGTCCTTCACCCGCGAACTCAGGCGCTCGACGTGCTCGGTTACCGCCGCGGGCGCGCGCTCCTCGATGACCGCTACGCCCGCCTCGATGGCCTCGACGCGGTCGAGGATGTCGCGCGCGGTCGCGTCGCCCTCCGCCGAGCGAACGACGGCCAGCGCCGAGAGTGCGCCGCCGAGGGCGTCCTCTATGACGGGCCAGACCTCCTCGGGCGGCTGCGCCGGGGCCGAGGTCGTCACGAGGTCGGCGCTCGCGGCCAGCACCTCGACGGTGAGGTCGCCGTGTATGTTAAGCTCGTGCTGGACGCGGCGCCACTCCTCGAGGTAGTTGGCCACGGCGTCCACATCGATGGATATGCGCGGCCGCGCGCCCGCGCCGGCGAGCTCCACCGCCACGTCCACCTGCCCCCGCCGGACCGACTTGCCGACGGTCTCGCGGACGAGGGGCTCCAGCGACGCGACCCACGAGGGCATCCTGACGGACACTTTCAGGAAGCGCTGGTTGACGGATCTCGCCTCGACCGTCGCGGCGACGTCGTTCTGGCTGGCCTCGCCTCGGCCGAAGCCGGTCATGGAGTTCGCCAAGCGATATCTCCGCTACTCTTCGCCGGTCGGGAGGTCGGCCTTCTTCTCTTTGACATCGGGCGCGGCCTCGGCCGGAGCGCCGGAGGCGGCGGCTGCCCCCGCCTCGCCTTCGGGCTTCTCCTCGGCCCCATCGCCCTCACCTCCCCCGCCCTCGGGAGGCGCTTCCTCGCCCGGCTCCACGGGGGCGGCCCCGCCCCCCTCGCCCTCCGCACCCTCCGCGGGGGCGGCGGCGGGCTCGCCGTCTCCGCCGGCGCCGGGCTCCCCGTCGGCGCCCGCCTCGCCCGCGGTGCCGAGGTTCATCTTCGGCACCTTGCTCTTGTAGTAGCTGAGGCCTATGAGGAGGATGAAGAAGATGACCGCCAGGACCACCGTCAGGCGCCTGACCGGATTCGCCGAGCCGAAGGCCGTCTCCGCCCGGGTGCCGCCGAGGGCGGCCAGGCCCCCTCCCTTCCCCTCCTGCAGCAGGATGGCACCGACTATCAGCGCCGAGACGACGAAGAAAAGGACCGTAGCTACGAGGACGACTGCCGCTTCCAAGTCAGTCCCTCCCAAGTCTCGCGAGCTTCCCGAACGAATCCGCCTTCAGACTCGCCCCGCCGACGAGCCCGCCGTCGATGTTCTCGCAGGCCATAAGTTCCGCCACGTTCTCGGGCTTCACCGAGCCGCCGTATTGTATCCGCGTCGCCTCGGCAACGTCGGCGCCGAAGATCTCTCCCAGCAGGCCCCGGATGAACGCGTGCACCGCCTCGGCCTGCTCGGGGGTCGCCGTCTTCCCCGTGCCTATGGCCCAGATGGGCTCGTAGGCGATGGTGACGGGCTTCATCTGCTCGGGCGTGAGCCCGGCCAGCCCGCCGCGGATCTGCCTCTCCACCACCTTCCTGGTGGCGTCGGCCTCGCGCTCGTCGAGCGTCTCGCCGACGCAGACGATGGGGAGCAGCCCGGCCTCCAGCGCCGCGCCCAGCCGCTTGCTGACGGTCTCGTCGGTCTCGCCAAAGTACTGGCGCCTCTCGGAATGCCCGATGATGACGCGGTCGCAGCCCGCGGCCTTCACCATCCGCCCCGCGACCTCGCCGGTGAAGGCGCCCGACTCCTCCCAGAAGAGGTTCTGCGAGCCGACGGCCACGTTCGTGCCCTTCAGGGCGTCGACGACCGGGGCGATCGACAGGTAGGGGGGGAAGACGGCGAGCTCCACGTCCTCGATGCCCGCCACCTCCGCCTTGATGCCCTCGGCCAGCTCGCGCGCCTCGGCCGCGTCCTTGTTCATCTTCCAGTTGCCGGCTATGAAAAGCTTGCGCATCCCTCGATCTCTCCCCTCAATCCCGGATGGTGAGCGCTCAAAGGCTGGCCCCCGAGGCCGGAACGTCCTCTCGCCTGGCGACCGGATAGGACCCGAGAACGTTCAGGTGGTGACAGCGCTCGCCCACGCCCTCGAGCGCCACCTTCACCGTGTCGTCCTCCTCGTGCCCCTCCAGGTCGACATAGAAGCTGTAGTCCCACGCCTTCTGCTTGCTCGGCCGCGAGTGTATCCACGTCAGGTTGATGCCGTTCTCCCTGAAGGACTGCAGCACGTTCAGGAGTGCGCCCACCTCGTCCTTCAGCGTGAACATCACCGTGGTCTTGTCGTCGCCCGTCCGCTCGCCGGGCCTGCTCCCTATGACGAAGAAGCGCGTGACGTTGCGCGGGTTGTCCTCTACGTTCGGCTCGAGCACGCCGAGGCCCTTGAGCTCCGCCGCCATCGCCGATGCCACGGCGGCCGCGCCCTCCGTCTTCACCGCGACGTCGGCGGCCGCCGCCGTCGAGGGCTCCTCCACGCGAACCGGCCCCGGCAGGTTCGCCGTCAGCCATTCCCGGCACTGGCCGAAGACCTGCGGGTGCGAGTGGACGGTCCTGATGTCCCCGAGGGCGCAGTTCGCCATCAGGTTGTGGTGGACGGGGAGGTATATCTCCGAGCATATCTTGAGGCCCGTCTGCATGAAGCAGTCCTGAGTCTCGTTCACCCCGCCCTCGGTCGAGTTCTCGATGGGAACGACCCCGTAGTCGGAGTGGCCACGGAGAACCGAGGTGAAGACGTCGCGGATCGCCGGCTCGGGCACCTCCTGGATGGACGAGCCGAACTTCGCCCGCGTCGCCATGTGAGTGAAGGTCCCCGGAGGCCCGAGGAACGAGATCTTCGTCTGCCGCTGCAGCGCTATGGAACCCGACATGATCTCGCGCCAGACGGCGATGATCGCCTCGTCCGGCAGCGGGCCGTCGTTCGCCGAGGTGACCCTGGCGTAGACCTGCTTCTCGCGCGAAGGCACGTACGTGGGGGACTCTCCCGAGGCCTTCGCGCGGCCGATCTCCTGCACGACCTTCGCGCGCTCGGAGATGAGCTCCACCAGCTTGTGGTCGAGCTCGTCGATCCTCTTGCGAAGCTCTTCCGGAGTCACGGGACGACGCTCCCCCCTCCCTCCGGGGATGCTCTGCGGACGCAACTGAAGCGCGGGATTCTAACGGGGCCCACGGGGCCTGTCAACGGCAAATGACGCTTCCCGGAGCAAACCGCGGGCCACAATCCGCTAGACCGGGGCATCGCGCTCCCCCTTTCGCCGGGGCATGAAGCCGCGCAGATACCGGGCCGACGACTCGAAGCCCGACCACCCGGGCGCGCCGTCGGCATCGGGCGTGCCCCGTATCTCGACGATGACGGGGCCGTCGTAGCCGCGGTCCTCGAGAGCGCTGAAGAACGGCTCATACTCCATCACCCCCGAATCCACCGGCTGGTGATCGTACCAGTCGCCGGGGCGGATGTTGTGGATGTGGATGTCGACGATGCGCTCGCCCGCCTCGCGGACCATCTCCATCAGCCGTTCGTTCAGCACCCCCTCGCCTTCGGGGGTCCGGAAGACGGGGTCCTCGAGGTGCCGGCCGTATTCGTCCTCGCAGAGGGCGCTCCAGAAGTGCCCCGTGTCGAGGGTCAGGCCCACCGCCGGGTGGTCCACCTCGCCCAGGAAGCGCCTCGCCACGGGCCCGTAGCGGACGACGGGGTAGCAGTTCTCGATGCCGACCACGGCCCCGTGCGAGGCCACCAGGTCCCCCATCCTGCGGGCGAAGCCGACCGAACGGTCCCAGTACTCCTCGAGGAGTTGGCCCCCGCGGTTCTTGAGATGCAGGACGAAGGTCCGCACCCCCGCGCTCGCGGCGCCGGCCACGAGCTCAGCGTAGCGCTCGAAGACGGTGTCGTCGGCGGCCGCGTCCTCGGCCAGGACGCCGTTCTCCCCGGAGTGCGGCAGGTGGAAGGTCAGCCAGGCGAACTCCCCCGCCACCTCGGCCAGCTCGTCGCGGTGCTCGTCGAGGTAGCCCGGGTTCAGCTCCAGCGCCGTGAAGCCGAACTCGCGCAGCTTGGCGAGCATGCCCCGCGGGGAGACGTCCCCCCTGTAACCCGCAGCCAGTCCGAACTTGGGGTCGTACATCGCCGCCTCCCTCCGTTCCGCCGGAACCAGCGCCATGGTAGCACCCTCCGGCCGGCAGGTCAACCGCCGCGGCGTGAGCATCGTTTCCTCACGGACCCATGCGACACCTCCTCTCGCGCGTCGGAGCTCGAACACGCCCATGCCTCCACAAGTAATGAACCGGCGGCCGGCGGGATCTCTCCCGCCGGCCCCGGCCCCGTGCCGGCTTTGAACTCTTGCCCAAAGCACTCTGGGACCGGCACCACAATGCCGGTCGCGCGCGGGGTCACCCCCACGCCGGCCGGCCGCGGCCGCTCGGGCGGTGAGCGCGAACGGGGCCGCCGGTTAGGAGCTCCCGGCCCAATGTCCGCATCCGCCTTCGGCCGCCAACGGACGCCCGGACTCCGCCAAGGCACGGCGCCTGGCTCGGCCGTTGCGCCCGGTGCTGCTAGCTCATGACCTTCGCCTCCGCAAAAGCAGTGGGTACATGATACTCCCGCGACGACGCATGCCTGTACGAGCGCCTCCGCGACGCGCCGCACGCATGCCGCGCACAGCTGGTTTTCGTGTGCCCACGGTGTTGGCACAACGCAGCCGAAAAGGGGGACACGTAACGGCGCCACCGGGCGCTGCGGCGTGTCAGGAAAATCGCCGCTTCCGTCGGCCCCTTGTGCTCACAGGCAGCGACGTACATGTCCCCCTTTTCTCCTTGCGAAGCGTGGCATTTAGGTAACACTTTTCTTCCCGCCTCCTCGCCCCGAGGGCCCGAAAAAATCTTCCCCTCTCACCCTAGGACGTTTTTATTCCTTGGAGCCCGATGCAGCACGAATTCGCAGGCGAATCGGCCTTTTGCTCGAAGGTGGGTTTCATAAATCGCGGCGCTCGGCCGATTGGAGGGCATCCGTGGACCCCACACTCGGCATGCAGCGAAGAAACATCGTTGCGTGCAGGGGATATCAGGTGAGCTAAGTCCTTATTTCACGGGGGTTTACGAGGCGCGAAGTTTATTTTTCGCTGGAGCGAATATACCAATGCAGCGCCCGCCAACTCGCGTGTCGGGGTCGTTGCACTTGGTGCAGGAATCCGGCGAATCGAGCCCTGCAGCGTCCGATAATATTCGAGAGAAAGGGGGTGGGGGTCCTTCGGTGGTTGCCGCCGGGCAGCCCCAGGTCTTGAAGCGGATGTCGGCGATGACGGGGGCGTGGGCGTCGTCTGCGCCCGTGCCGGCAAGCTTCACGAACATCTGGACGTGAGGGCCCTGGCCCGGTGTGCCTGCCGTACCAACCCGGTCCGCCTCCTCAAGCGCACCGGCGTTGCGGGGGCTGACGAAGTGGTTGAGGGCCTGGGGGGTGTAGTCGGGCATGCCGATCATTGCTGCATCAGTCTCTATTGGAGTATTGTGTCCTGGGAATCCCGCGTGGGGCTTACGAAGTGATCGAGGGCGTGCGGGGTGTGGTCGGGCACGCGGATCGTCCCGCGCCAGGTGCGCTGCCTATTGCTGCAAGATGGGCCTGGAACCGGCGCAAGAGCATCCTCCGTTCGCTCTGCGTGGCCCCCAGGGCAATCGCGAGCGACATCCGTCGCCACGACCGTTCCCCTGTAACGGGCTCTTTGGCAGTCGCGAGGGTCTGGCCAATATCTGCGGTCCTAGACCATTCTCCGTCAGCGAAGAGGAACTCCCGGTTGAAGAACGCCTCAACCCCTATCATGCGAACGGCGGACAGGCCAGCACGGCGAATACTGAAGCCGGTGATCGACGGCGTTGGCAGTCGCCAGAGGGCCCCGAGAGGTCTGCATGCCCCCTCTGATGTCAGGTAGCGTTCGTCAAAACGAACGACTTCCATACGAGGCCAAGCCAGCCAAGCGGTAATGGCCGACAAAGCGACTGCCCACACCGCAACGAAGACAGAGCCAACCAAGTCCAAGTGGTCCGGCCGCTGTGCGACGAGTTCCCGAAGAAGCGATGAAGCCGCGAAAGGTAGTAGAATGACGGGCGCTGGCAACAGCACAAGGGCAACACGCCCACATCTGCGGGGCATGCGCAGGGTCAAAGCCCCCCCCTCCTCCAACATCTCCGGCGTTGCCCTGCTCATTGTCAACACCTGCGCAGTGTTACTGCATGATCTGTCTGCCCGTAATTGGGTCGAATTGGAGCCCTCTGCCGCTCATTGCGTCGAGCGCGCTCTGCTCAAGGGGGGTCCGCCCCAATGGACGGGGTACCTCGTAGCCCCAACTCAGGTTGAGTGCTATTCCGGGGACACAACACTTGATTAAGACCCCATCCTGCCCCTGCGGCCCTAGCCCGTCCGTCAGCCTCACCACCGTGCCCCTGTGGTCGTAGACGGGGTACTGGTAGTACGTGGCCCCCGACGCAGTCCTGTTAGCAGCAACCATGGACCCTATCCCGTCTATCGGAGTATACCCGTGGGTGTAGCCGGCGGTCACGGCGCCCGAACAGTATACGCTCCGCGCATCTGTCAGTCAAGGGCGGCGGGCCGCCCGCCGTCACGTCAGGTCGAAGGGGTCGGGGAACGAGATGCGTCGCCGGGCCATCTTGCCCGCGTCGGTGTCGGCCAGCCGGACGAGATTCCGGATGAAGCTCTCGGCGTAGCGCGACATCCTCCCCAGGTTGACGCGCGAGTGCTCGAGCAGGCCGCGCTCGACGGCGTACTGCACTAGGAGGTGGCTGTGCCAGTCGCGGCAGAGCATCACGTAGTCGGCGAGCGTCCGGTAGGCGCCGACTAGCTCGTCGTAGAGCTCGGGCGACATCCCCGCCCTGGCCGCCTTGATGGCTTCGATCTGCCGCCGCGCCTCCTCGTGCGCCGCGGCCTTTGTTCCGATCAGCGCCTCGATGTCGTCGAGCGTCGGATCGGCCATCTTCTTCGGGAACTCCGGGTCGATGTAGCCGTCGAATAGCCAGTAGAGCTTCGTCGAGTGCAGCGACGCGAAGGGCGCCCTCGCGGGAACGCCGCCCCCCCACTGCACGCCGCGGTCGGCTATGCCGTCGGCCGCGAGCAGCGCCTCCACCGCGGCGGCGGGCTGGGGCGAGCCGAACTCCAGCTCCAGCCACTCGGCGACGAGCCCGGCGTCGGTCTGGGCCGAATCCGCGAGGAGCTGCTCGAGCATCCACGTGTTCATCCGGCCGAGGTTGCCGCGCTCGGGCTCCGATTCCCGGTCGTTGTTGCCCATGTTCACGGGCAGGGCGAGCACGCCGGCCAGCTTGTGCTCGCGCGCTGCCGCGAGCCCGAGCCGTATGTGCGCGACCTTGCACCACGGCCAGGGCTTCCTGTGGTACTGCTCGTAGGAAACCTCGATTATCTGCTCGCGCCCTTCAGGATAAGTACCGACGCACGCGGCGATCGGCTGGCCGTCGGCGATGTCGATCTGCGTCGACTTGTACATGACCGGCACGTCCGGGGGCAGCGCCTTGAAGACCTTGGGCAGTATCTCCTCGGGATCGTTATAGGCGCGCACGGTCGGGTCCATGAGCTCGTCGGCGTTCTCGACGCCGGTGATGCGGGCGATCTCGGAGTGCGACCGGGTGTACATCTCGCGCGGCCAGTTCCGCCCCCACAGGCGGAATACCACCGTCACGCCCTCGCGGACGGAGTCCACCCCGGCCTTCGCCTCCTCGATCATGCGCACCAGGCGCTGCGGGCGGGGCATCTTCGCCTCGGGGATGCACCAGCGGCTGCCCGCGCCGTCCCACGTCGTGAGGATGACCATGCGCATGAGCGGGAACTCGCGGGCGAGACCGGCGTACTTCGAGCGCACCAGCCGCCACGTGTCGTCACTGTCGGGGTCGAGGTGGCTGTGGACGTACTGCGTCCCCGACTGCGTCGGCCGGTGGTAGAGGCCGACCGTCTGGGGGTACTCGCGCTCGAAGACGTGCGGCAGCGTCGGCTCGTACATGTGAAACGCGACGCCGAGGCCCGCGGAATCCGCGCGCTCCGAGAGCGCCGTCACCTCGCGACGCAGGGGCTCCAGCCAGACGGCGTCCTGGTGGTGCCGGTAGGAGGCGACCTTCGGGTAGTCCTCGAAGTAGAGGGGGAACGTGTCCATGGGCCGGCCCGACGCGGCGTCGACGAGGCCTTCTTCGATGCCCGCCGAGTGGACTATCGCCCAGTTGCAGCCAAGATCGGCCGCGCGGTCTATCGTCGCCGCCGACGGCGCGTTGAAGATCAGGTACTTGAACGACATGGCGCGATCCCTCCGGTGCCGTCGCCGCGGGGTCACTCCCGCGTGAATATCATCTTCGCATGGAGCCCCGAGCTGATGGCCGCCGACCCGTCGGCCAGCCGCTCGACGGTCACGCGGGAGTTCTGCCCCGCTCCCCGGCCGAGCACCCCGTCCACGTCGATGTGGATGGTGGCGTCGTCGCCGGTGACGGCGGTCACGTTCCAGCTCTTCTTCTCGGAGTCGATGCTGAAGGACACCTCCCCGCCGCCGAACTCGTAGGCCCACACCTGATCGTTGTCCATCCGGTATACCCACCGCCCGGCGATGGGCTCGACCCGATCGTCGGTGGCCCGGCCGCAGCCGGCCAGCCAGGCCGCCATGCAGACGGCAAGGCACGCGGCCGCTCCCACGATGGCGCGGCGCTTCTTCATGATGGACTCCCTTCGGGCGCCCGGCGCCCCGCCCAGCCTACGGCTCGATGAGCAGGTCCTCCTCGCGGAAGGAGTACCCCCGGATGTGGCCGTTGGGGGCATCATCCATGATGTAGCTGACCACGTATATCTCGCCGTCATCGAACTGCACCCACCCCGAGTAGCCGCAGTCCGACTCGTGATGGCGGTCGAAGTCGAGCGGCATGATACGCGTGTGGGCCTCCATGTAGTCGCCGGCGAGGCACGACTCCACGTCCGTCGTCGCGGCGAAGAAGTTCTGCGTCCACCACCCGATCCACCCCTCGCCCCCCTGGCAGAAGCGGTGGGTTATCATGATCTTGCCGGAGGCGAGCACTCCCGCGACCGGCCGGTGGCATCCGGGCAGCGGGAACTCGACGGGCTCCGACCACGTTTCGCCGCCGTCGCGCGATACCGACTTGAAGGCGCCCCTGCCGCGGTGCGAGTTCTCCCGCATGAAGACGACGAGCTCGCCCGTCGCCAACTCGACGAGCGAGCCCTCGCAGAGGCGCAGCCCCTTGACGTGGGCGACCGTAACGGGCCCCGACCACGACTGCCCCGCATCATCCGAGTACCACCACCTCACGTGCCACGTGCGCCCATCGTCCTCGCCCTCCGAGCGGTGCGCCCCGGTGAGCCAGCGGCCCGCGTGCGGGCCCGCCTTCAACTCCACGATCTGGTCGGGGACGATGCCGATGACGGGCGTCTCGGCGGGTTCTGTCCACGTCTCGCCGTCGTCGGAGGAGAACATGATCCAGTTCGAGCGCTCGCGGTCCTCGTAACGCATGCGGTTGACCACCGAGACGAGGCGGCCGTCGGAGAGCTGAGTGACGCGCGGGCAGTCCCACGACGGGTCGCCGGCCTTGGGGTCGCCGCGGAGCTCCTCGGTGAGCGCTCGCTTCGGCGACCACGTCCGGCCTCGGTCGTCCGAGGTCGTCACCATGTTGTTGGTGTAGGAACGGTCGCGGTGGTGGGTGCACTCCATGAAGACGCAGACGAGGCGCCCCGAAGGCGTGAGCGCCACATCCGGGAATGCTTCGTAGATGGAGTCGTCGCGGCTGACGATGAAGCGCTCGATCATGGCGCACCTCCGGGCTTCGGACCGGAGGCGATTACTAACGCGCCCGCCGGGCGCGGTCAAGTCAATCGGCGAGGTGGCGGGAGGGGCGGGGCTCGACCTGCGGCAGCTCGACGCTGATGATGTCCGCCGCGTTCGCGTCCTTCCTGAGGGGGATCATCAGCAGCCGCGGCCGCTTGCCGCTCACCGCGACGAGCATCATGCCCGTCTTCGCATCGGGCGCGTAGTCTTCGACGAAGCCACCGTCTCCCAGCTCGTAGTTCAGCACCTCCTCTCGAATGGACCGCTTCTCATCGCTCTCGGCATCGATGCGGAAGCACACCAGGGCGCAGCCCGATGCGGAGGCCGGCGCGGGCTGCGGCGTCAGGGCCATGCCGAGGGTCTTCTCTCCGAGATAGACCTTCCGGCCGACCTGCTCGATGCACCACGACTCCTCGTCCCCGACCAGCGGAGTGCCGTCGATGCCATCGGTAGCGCCGCAGTAGAGCATGCGGCCGGTGTCGGTGGAGAAGACGCCGAACGTGTACTTCTTCGGGTGGTTCCTGAAGATGGTCTCCGTGCCGAAGACCAGGAGCATCGCCGAGCCGTCGGGCGCCACGCGAGCGTACGCGGGGAACCTGGCGCCGCCCCTGTGGCAGATGGGGGCTATCGCTTCGGCGCCGATCCTGCATGTCTCACGCCCGCGGTCGTTCACCACTTGGACAGCTGTCAGGTTCCGGGTGAGGTGGTTGTCCCGGACCCCCAAGGTCCGGACGACCCACCCATAGCCTGCAGACATCATCTTCGTAAAGCCTCTGCTGCCGATCTTCTTCAGGTTGTCCAGCGAATACATATCGTAGGCGAAGATGCCTTCGCCGCTCTTCTTGGAGGCCCACGGGTTCGTTGCGAAGATGACGGGCCTGCGACGGTACCCTCCGATGAAAACATCCCCCATCAGCCCAACATGGCAATTGGGCGGATCGAAGGGCCCCGGGATGAGAGTGTCATTCTCTAGGGAATACCGGGAGAAGGTCTCCTCTATGTCGCGGACGGGCTTGCCGGTCTTCTTGTCGATGACGGGCTCGCCGGTCTCGGGATCCTTGCGGACACCCACGTCGCGGAGACAGTGGAGCCAGAGATCGGATCCGAGCCACTGGAGAGAGGAGAGCTTCCATGTCCGGGGCATCGGGTGGAGCGTCGCCGTCTTGTCCTTGACGCTGTAGGTCCAGAGCTGACCGTCGGCCTTCCGGGAAGAGCGCACGGCCAGAACGATGAAGGACCTGTCAGGTGAGTAAGCCGGAATGCCCTTGGGTCTACAGCCGACCAGCGTCACGCCGATGGTGGCGCACAGACAAATATGCCTCAACAGACTCCTGATGGCATGCCTCTTCCGCATGCCACGAGTGTATGGCCGGGGCCGCCACTCTGTCAAGAGCTTAGTGCCCCGGGGTCTTCTGCGTCTCGCCCTTGAAGCCCTTGGCGCCATCGACCTTGAACGTATTCCCGGCGGTGTCGATCTCGACGACGGTGCCCGACGAGTACTCGCAGCGCTCTTTCGTGCGCTCGGCGTCGAGGAACTCGTGACGGTCGAGCGCCGAGAAGCCTATCCCTTCGTTGACGGCGAGCTGGGTCTTCAGGCGCTCGAGAGCGCCCGACTTCTCGAATCCTTCGCCCAAGGGCGCCCCCGCGCGCGGGAACCCGTTCAGCGCCATGCCGCGCTCCCAGCCCATGCCGTTGTTGCGAACGATGACGCAGTCGTTGAAGGCCAGGTGGAAGAGGGGCACCGGCACCCCGATGCGCTCGCCCTCGGCGTCCTGGTTGGGCTTGCTCATGCCGGGGGTGCGCATCTTGCAGCGGTCGAGGTAGAGCATGGTCCACTCGCTGCAGTGCTCCATGTCGAGCACCTTGCCGTGGCCGCGGATGTAGGTGAGCAGCCGTGCGACCCACTTGTTGTGCTCCCTGCGGTCCATCGGGTATTCGGGGTTGTAGTCCTCGGCGCCCAAGCCGCCCCAGTTGCCAATCCAGTAGTAGTCGAAGCCTACGAGCTCGAGCAGCCCCACCGTCTGCGGGTAGTCGAGCTTGCCGAGCTCGAAGTTGCGCCGCAGGTACTTGTACGCCCAGGGCAGCGCCAGCATCGAGGTCATCCCCGAGGCCCACATGTTGTAGTGGTTGATCGAGCCGTCGGGGTTCTTGATGCAGACCTTGGGGTCGAAGTCGGGCGAGAGATAGGCGATGTCGTGGTAGTTGTCGCCGGCCAGCTCGAAGTGGTAGCCCACGGAGCGCACGGCGTCGCATAACGCCGCGAAACCCGGGGCGCCTCCGCAGTCGGAGTTCGGCGGCAGGAGCGCCGGATAGTGATGGTCGTGCCCCCACTTCTGCCAGCCCCGCACGGTGACTATGCACTTCTCGATGCCGGTCCGCTTCTTGAAGTCCCGGACGGCAGGGATGCCCTCCTCGAAGGTCATGCCCACGCGATAGACCTCGCGCCTGAGGTCGTGGTGCAGGAAGCGCAGCCCCAGGTCGCACCCGCCGATGCAGTCGCGCAGGTGCGGCAGCTCCTCGGCCTTCTCTTCGAGCGTCTTCGCGCCGCCGCGCGAGTCGATCCATTCGCGGTAGGCCTTCGCCATCTCGACGTAGCCCGCCTTCGGCATGACGCGGAAGCGCACCTCGCGGTCGTAGCCCAGGCGCCCCATCGTGGGGATCCAGAAGTTGCGGATGCGCGTCGGCTCGCCCGGGTCGTGCTCGCACCCGAGGGTCCAGTCCCACCGGTTGGGGACGAGGGCCAGATAGGCCGAGTCGCCCGCCACGGCGCCGAACATGTTGAGGACGCTCGACCCATGGAACTTGGCCACGTTGGCGTCGGCGAGCGACGAGGCGGTGTCCCACCAGTAGGTGGCCTTGCCGCCGCGGAAGATGTCGGCGTACTTGGCCATCCGGGCCTCGTTGTCCTCGAGGCAGTCGGCGTCGTAGGTGGCGCGTATCCTCTCCGGCCAGTCGCCGGGGATCATCATCCCCATCGCCTTCGGCACCAGCGTGTAGGCGTCGGAGGCCACGGGAGTCCGGAAGCAGCGCGGGTAGGCTCCCGCCGCCGGCACCGCGCGGCCGCCGCCCGGCGCCTCGCCGAGGACGACGATGATCTCGTCGTCGCGCCCGGCCGAGAGGGCGAAACCGACGCAGACGTTCAGCGAAGGGAAGACGACGCGGCAGCTCGTCTCCGACGCGCGAACGACCTTGCGGGGGTGGTCCTTCGACGCGAGCGAGGTCTCGAACGAGTCGTCGCCTACACGGAAGCCGAGGTCGTGGGGGTCGTCGTCGGCCGTCTCCCACGTGTGGCCGCCGGCCTTGTCGGTCAGCGATATCTTCATCGTCTGCACGTCGAGCGTGGTCTTGAGCTTCGCCGTCTCGAGAACGATGGCCTTGTCAGACGCCTTCTTCTTGGACATTTGGGGCCTCCCGGGCCGTTTGGGCGGGCCTGCTGAAGTTAGTACACGCACTTAGTTACACCGCGCGCGCCGGGGCGTCAAGGGGAGTTCTAGGGCGGGGATGGGGCGGCGTTCGAGGGCCTCGGGAAGAACCTAATCGCGACGCCGCCGGCGAAGCATCCGAGGGCGACGGCCAGGGGCAGCCAGTTGCACCTCAGCGAGAGCATGCGGAATCTCTGGGCGTCGGCTTGCCAGCTGAAAGTGGATGTCGCCGGGAGCCTGAGCCATCGCACCTCGAAGAGCGCTGCCGCATAGACGAGGTGCATCATCACGAGCAGCGCCACGAGCCCCGCCGCCAGCGCCGCCGCCCTTAGGGCCCGCGGCCTTCGGGACGCCCCGAAGTAAGCGTCCGCCGCGTAGAGCGAGCCGAAGTAGATGATGGCCGCCTGGGAGAGGAACAGGCAGAAGGGCACGATCATCTCCGAAGACTCGGCCCAGATGCCCCACGGCCTCGGGAAGCGCCAGAAGAAGAGGACCTCCGCCGGGAGGAACCGGTAGGCCATGAAGAGGAACATCGACTGCGCCCCGGCGAAGACTAGCAGGTAGAGTACGGTGCGCCTCAGCATCGAGAGCTGCCCGGCAGGAGCCTTCGCGTCCTCGGCCACTGCCCGTGCCCCCTCACGTGATGTCGGTGCCCATCTTCTTCCCCGTTCTGAAGTTGAAGCCGCAGCCGGTGCAGAGGATGGCGCTTTCGGGAACCTGGGCGCCGCAGCCGGGGCACTCCTTCTTCGGACCGGTGTCGACCGGCGCCGCGGGCGCCAGGGGCGGCGCGGGGGACGTCGACTCCGAGGGGGACGGGGGCTCCGGGGGCGCAGAAGGCGGAGCGTCGGATATCTTGAGCTGCGGGCCCAGCACGACGGCCGCGCCGCAGCTCGGGCAGAACATCGCTCCGGGGGGGATATTCGCGTTGCAGCCCTCGCACTTGGACGGCGCGCCGGCCACCGGCTGCGGAGGTGCTCCGGCGGCGGGCGCCGCCGGCGCCGGTGCCTCCGCGGCGGGGGGCGCTATCTCGGTGATCTTGAGCTCGTCGTCCTCCTCCGGCGCCTCGGGTGCGGGGATGGTCAGGGCTTCGCCGCAGGCCGGGCACTTGACGCGCAGCCCCGCCTTCGAGTCATCCTTGATGACCAGGTTCTTACCGCACTTGCACGAGAACTTGATGGCCATACGGCACCC
>Ga0272441_10002905_pt1 | contig 33853 bp, 26 predicted proteins | sample SSMProp6N_FD_193582 | JGI IMG/M metagenome (GOLD analysis project Ga0272441, IMG submission 193582) | Marine sediment archaeal communities from Little Sippewissett salt marsh, Falmouth, MA, United States - SSM-Prop-6N | ecosystem: Environmental > Aquatic > Marine > Wetlands > Sediment ... | reverse complement strand
GACAAGCACGAGGTCCTCTTCGTGGTGAATGACTACGTTGACATCGCGGCCGCCATCGGAGCGCCTGCGGTACACATAGGACAGGATGATATCCCGATAGATGCTGCTCGAAAGCTGCTTTCGCTCGATTCTATCATTGGCGTGTCGTGCCATTCCGAGGATGACGTGTTGCGTGCACTTTCCTCCGGAGCCGACTACATCGCTGTAGGCGCAGTGTTCCCCACGGCACAGAAAGAGAATCCCATCGTTGTGGGTACGGAACTGGTCTCGTGGACGAGGGAACAGGTTCGGGATGTGCCGCTGGTAGCCATAGGCGGCATAGATACGCGAAACGTGGCGGACGTGGTCTCCGCAGGAGCTGGCGCAGTTGCGGTGATAGGCGCTGTTGTTGCGAAGACCGATGTCTTCGGCGCAGCACAGGATATGGTTGCCCGGATATACCGGGCTGTCGAGGAGCGAGAATGATGTCTACGAATCAGCTTGAAGATATAGCGGGCTCTGCGCACGGGTATTTCTCCATTCAGAACCGGGCGAGGGAACGAGCGCTCCCTCTGTGCCGGCAGATGATTCAGAACAGCGGCAACGCAATCAGGTCGGCCCACAGACTTCAGCCTGACAAGGCGCACGACTTGCTGGCGCAGAATGCAGAGGTGAACAGACAACTCCTCGAGGCGGTAGCTGACAGCGAGGAGATACGCCAGGCCGGCTTTGTGCACGATGCGCAGAAAGAGTATGCCGAGGCGTGTATAACGGTCGCCTTGATAGAAAGTCGTCCTCTTCCGAGGGCGGACGACATAGGAGTCTCAGTTCCTGCTTATCTGAATGGTCTGGGTGAGTCTATCGGCGAAATGCGAAGGTACATCCTTGACAGTCTTCGCCGTGGCGATACGTCGAGATGCGAGGAGCTCCTTGCGACGATGGATGACTTCTATGGCGTGTTGATGGGTATGGACTACCCGGACATGGTGACGCACGGCCTTCGACGCAACTCTGATGCGGCTCGTGGACTCATCGAGCGCACGCGCGGCGACCTTACGAACGCCCTCAGACAGGACGTACTGGAGGCGCGCCTCGCCGAATTTGAGAAGCGACTTGGTTGACAAACAGAAGTGCGCTCCATAAAGTGTGAATCTGGAATGACCCGAACGTAATATGCGAGACAAGGCGCTCAGGTCGATGACGCGCCTTTTCTTGTGTCTAGAAGGAGGACAGACGTTATGGATCTAATGTGGCTAAGCGTGGTTGCCGGTGCTATCGGCGCCATCGTCGTAGTCTTCTTCGCAAAGTATGTACTGTCGCAAGACGAAGGGTCGGACGCGGTCAAGGAGACCTCGGCGGCCATTCGCGAGGGCGCTATGGCGTTCATCAGCCGGGAGTATAAGACACTGGCCATCGTCGTCGTGGTGGTTGCCATCCTGCTCGCAATCGTGCCGAGTCTTGGCTGGCAGGTATCGGCTGCGTTCGTCTTTGGCGCTGTCTGTTCGATGGGTGCCGGCTATGCCGGTATGAACATCGCGACTCGTGCCAATGGGCGCACATGTGCCGCAGCTCAGAAGGGCTTGAACGCCGGACTTCGCGTTGCCTTCAGGGGTGGCGCAGTCATGGGACTGACCGTTGTCACTATCGGCATCCTGGGTATCGCCCTTTTGTACTTCCTGTGGGGACAGCAGGCTAACTTCCTGGCTGTTATTCCCGCCTACGGTACGGGGGCCTCTCTTGTTGCTCTCTTTGCCAGGGTGGGAGGCGGGATTTTCACAAAGGGTGCCGACGCCGGTTCCGACCTTGTAGGCAAGGTGGAAGCTGGCATCCCTGAAGACGACCCGCGCAATGCGGCAGTTGTGGCTGACAACGTTGGCGACAACGTTGGCGATGTCGCCGGCATGGGTGCAGACCTGTTCGAGTCCTATGTTGAGTCCATCATCGCGACGATGACCCTGGCGGTCGTTGTTACTGCAACCGGTCTGGTTGACAGCGAGATGACCGGCTGGCTAATCCCCATGCTCATCGCCGCTGCGGGCCTCGTAGCCTCCGTTATCGGATGCTTCGTCGTACGGGTTGGCGAAACCGTTGAGATGGGCAAGCTGCTTGCCGCTCTAAGGCGTGGAACGCTCACCGCTTCCATTCTCACGGCAATTGCGGCTTTCCTCATCATCCAGGGACTTGGCGCCAGCATCAACCTCTTCTGGGCGATGCTCGCTGGCCTGGTTGCCGGTGTTCTTCTTGGTGAGAGCACGAGCTACTTCACTTCCTACGAGTTCAAACCTACTCAGACCATCGCGGAAGCTTCGTCTTCCGGTGCTGGTGCCACCATCATCCAGGGCTTTGCCGTTGGAATGATGAGCACCTGGCCCGCGGTACTGCTGATTGCCGGCGCGATTCTCGCCGCCTTCTTCTTCGGCAGCTACTATGGCGTTGCCCTTGCGGCAGCCGGTATGCTCTCGACGCTGGGCGTCACCCTTGCCACCGACGCGTACGGCCCTGTTGCCGACAACGCGGGTGGTATTACCACAATGGTTGGACTTCCCGAGGAGGTCCGCGAGCGCACGGACGCGCTTGACTCTCTTGGCAACACGACTGCTGCCACGGGCAAGGGCTTCGCTATCGGCGCCGCGGCGCTCAACTCACTGGGTCTTATTCTCTCGTTTGCCATCGCCACTGGAATCGTGGCCATCAACGGAGGCACGATCTCGGTCACCGAGCCCGCGCAGTTCAGCCTGCTGAGTGCGCCTGTACTTATCGGCATACTGCTCGGCGCGCTGATGCCGCCGGTCTTCTGTGCCATGACCATGAAGTCAGTCGGCATCACCACGGAGGCGATCATCAGTGAAGTTCGCCGGCAGTGGAGAGAGCTTCCAGGCATTATGGAAGGAACGCAGAAGCCTCAGTACGGACTCGCAGTCGATATCTGCACCAAGACCTCTCTGAGGGAGATGCTTGCTCCGTCCATCATGTCCATCATCGCACCCGTAGTGGTAGGCGTGGTACTGGGCAAGTTCGCCTTGGCCGGATTCCTCGTCGGCGCGGTTGTCATCGGCTTCGTCCTTGCCATCATCCTCAACAACGCGGGTGGTGCCTGGGACAATGCCAAGAAGTGGATCGAGTCGGGCAAGTTCGGTGGCAAGGGCTCTGAGGCTCACAAGGCCGGAGTCGTTGGCGACACTGCCGGTGACCCCATGAAGGACACCGCTGGTCCCTCGCTGAACATCATGCTCAAGCTCATGTCCGTAATCTCCCTGATGCTTGCACCAGTGCTTGCTGGCTTCACAGGCATCCTCTAGTACAGAACGAACCGAATCAAGAGAGGGCGAGGCACATAGAGGCCTCGCCCTCTTCTCTTTGGTGGCTCTCTGGGGCGGTGGTACAATCAGCCAGTCTATGCCTGAAGCCATTGTTGTACACGGCGCTCGAGAGCACAACCTCAAGAATGTAGACGTCACCATCCCTCGTGGCAAGCTGGTGGTCATCACCGGCGTGTCCGGCTCCGGCAAGAGTTCCCTTGCGTTCGACACCATCTTCGCCGAAGGGCAAAGACGCTATGTCGAGTCCCTCTCTGCATACGCGAGGCAGTTCCTCGGCCAGATGCAGAAGCCGGATGTGGACTACATTGAGGGGCTTAGCCCCGCTATTTCCGTTGACCAGAAGGGCCCAAGCCACAACCCTCGCTCCACCGTTGGCACGGTCACAGAGGTGTATGACTATCTCCGCTTGCTTTTCGCACGAATCGGCCATCCACATTGTCCTAACTGCGGGCGTGAGATACAGCCGCAGACCGTTCAGCAGATAGTCGACGCCGTCCTGGCTCTTCCCGAACGCAGTCGCATCATGGTTCTTGCGCCGCTTGTGCGGGACCGTAAGGGCGAGCACCAACAGATCTTTGAAGAGCTGCGCAAGGCGGGCTACGTTCGTGTCAGGGTCGATGGAGAGGTACATGATCTCGCTGAGCAATTCTCCCTGGACCGCAACAAGAAGCACTCTATCGAGGCGGTCGTTGATCGCCTCGTGGTCTCGCCGGAAGAAGGTGCGGGACGACTCGCCGAGTCCGTTGAGGCCGCGCTAAGGCTTGGTTCAGGCATCGTTCTCGTGAGCGTCATCGATGGGGAAGAATTCCTGTATTCGGAGAACCTGGCATGTGTCCACTGCGGCATCAGTCTGGGGGAGATTGAACCGCGTACGTTCAGCTTCAATAGCCCTCACGGGGCGTGTCCGGTCTGCACCGGGCTGGGGTTCAAATGGGAGATCGACCCGAGGCTTGTCATTCCGGACAAGGGATTGAGCCTGGAGGAAGGGGCCATCTTCCCGTGGTCGCGCAGCGGTGGCATGTCGGTCTGGTTCTCGAGCATGCTGGAGTCCGTTGCCCACAGAGACGGGTTCTCCATGTCGACGCCCGTGCGTGACCTGACAGACGAGCAGTTGAGGACAATCCTCTATGGAGACCGGCGGGGTCCCGTGCTGGCCACGTATGATGGCCGGAACGGCCTGGTGCAACGGTACACCCGGTTCGAGGGTGTCGTTCCCAATCTGGAGCGACGTTTCAGGGACACCGACTCGGAAGGCATGCGAGCTGAGATTTCCCGCTATATGACATCGCACGCCTGTGCCGCATGTGGAGGGAAGCGACTCAAGCCCGAAGCACTCGCGGTGCAGATCGACGGCCTCAACATCATGGATGTGGCCCAGATGTCTGCCAGCCGGGCCCTTGAGTGGACCGGTAGGCTTCATTCGCGCATCTCTGAGCGGGAGCAGGCCATCGCCAGTCAGGTCTCGAAAGAGATAGCGAGCAGGCTTGGTTTTCTCCGTGACATAGGGCTCGACTACATAACCATAGACAGGGCGTCGCAGACGTTGAGTGGTGGTGAGGCTCAGCGCATTCATCTTGCCACGCAGATCGGAAGTGGGCTGACGGGGGTTCTATACGTGTGTGACGAGCCTACTGTCGGGCTACATCCTGCGGACGACTCACGGTTGATATCGACTCTGGAGCGGCTCAGGGATCTGGACAACACTGTTCTCGTTGTCGAACACGATGAAGCGATGATGAGGGCCGCGGACCACGTAATCGATATCGGGCCGGGAGCCGGCCACCTGGGTGGACGCGTCGTAGCTGTGGGCACCATCGATGACATCATGGCGTGCGAAGCTTCCTCCACAGGAGGCTACCTTGTCGGTCGCAAGATGATTCCCATGCCCTCCTCCCGTCGCAAGGGCAACGGCAAGGAGATGCGGATCGTTGGGGCGCGCGAGAACAACCTCAAAGGTGTCGATGTCAGTATCCCTCTGGGCAAGTTCGTCTGCGTGACAGGCGTTTCGGGCTCTGGAAAGAGCTCTCTCATCAACGAGGTGCTGTATAAGAGGCTCGCTCGAGACCTGTACAGGGCCAAAGATGCGCCGGGCGCTTGCGAGGACGTCACCGGCCTGGAGTACATCGACAAGGTTGTGGACATCGACCAGTCGCCCATCGGCCGGACGCCACGGAGCAACCCGGTGACATACACGGGGACGTTCACTCCCATCAGGGAGTTGTTCGCGCGCGTTCCCGAAGCACGAGCAAGGGGCTATGGCCCGGGGCGATTCTCGTTCAACGTGAAGGGTGGGCGTTGTGAGGCGTGCCAGGGGGCGGGATACGTTCAGATCGAGATGCAGTTCCTGTCCGACGTCACCGTGCCGTGCGAAGTGTGCGGCGGTCGTCGCTACAACAGGGAAGCGCTGGAGATTCACTTCAAGGGCAAGTCGATTGCCGACGTGCTGGACATGACCGTCGAGGAAGCTGCGGAGTTCTTCGAGAACATCCCTCCAATACGGCGCAGACTGGAAACACTGAAGGACGTCGGTTTGGGCTATATCCATCTTGGACAGCCGGCGACCACCCTATCGGGTGGAGAAGCTCAGCGCGTGAAACTCGCCACAGAGCTATCTAGACGCTCTACCGGGAATACCCTGTACATCCTCGACGAACCGACCACCGGTCTCGCTTTCGCCGACGTGGACTGCCTTCTGCATGTCCTGCAGCGCCTCGTGGATGCGGGCAACACGATGCTGGTTATCGAGCATCACCTTGACGTCATCAAGAACGCGGACTGGGTCATCGACCTTGGTCCCGGCGCGGGCGATGCGGGTGGCTGGGTGATAGCGTGCGGAACGCCGGAAGATGTCGCCGCAGATTCCAGTTCACAGACGGGTGTGTACTTGAAGCCTGCACTCGAAAGAGGGCGGCAGGCTGCAATCGTGGACGACAGAGCATCTGGAGCGGTTGCGCCGCGAAAACGTCGCAGGGTTCGTTCCTAGGGCAACCACAGCCGAGAACGGGTAGGCCTTGTGTCTTGCTCCCACCGACATCATCCGTGTGGACAGTCCTGCAATCCGATAGGAGCCAACCGACCTGTCAGCAAGACGCACTACTCATCTGGAGAAGGAACGCTCTGCCACCGGATTGTGGTGGAGGTTGTGAAGAATCGAGAAGTGGGCAGGAGTCCGTGGCTGGCACGTGATGGCGCGCAGGCTAGAGCTTGGAAAGGCCGCTCACTACCTGCGTCAGGTCATCGAACGGGATGCACTCCATGTCGCGCACCTTGTAGAAGTTGAGCAGATCCCCTGTGGCGAACACCACGTTGGCGTGACGAGACGCGTAAGAATCAGAGACTCCGTTTCCCACGTATACCACCCGGTAGCCCTGGCTCAGATACAACTTGGTATAGGCTTCCTTGAAGCCGTCCTGGAGAACGGTGCCATCCGGGCCTACGTACTGGACCTTGACTCCCTCAGGCAGGAAGGCATTGGTGGCTGCATGAGCCTCGATGCCATGAATTCCAAGCGCCCTTAGAATCGCCTCAATATAGAACTGGAGCCCGTTGCTCACGATTACAAACCGGAACCCACGGAACTTACAGTAGTCGATGAGCGTGCGGAATCCCGGGCGAATCTTGACGTGCTCCTCCAGCTTGTGAAGTAGCGTCGCTTCGTCCTCGTGGATCATTGCGAACGCGCGAGTATTAAAGTCGCCAACGGTGATGCGACCTTGCTTGTACTCGTCCAGGATGGTGCGCCAGTCACCTTGGGCGTATGCGTCCAGCAGGTAGAAGCTTGCGTCGTCTTCCGTGATGGTTCCGTCAAAATCACACTGGATTATCGTCTTCATGTCGCATGCAGATGGCCCGCCGGTTCGACGGGCCAGGGTCAGATTGTAGCACAGGGAGGGTTCTACACGTTCAGAGTGAGCGTGACGGGACAGTGGTCTGAGCCGTACACGTCAGGAAGTATGCCCGCGTCCGTCACGTTCCCGATGAAATTCTGGCTCACGAAGAAGTAGTCCAGTCTCCAGCCGATGTTTCTCTCTCTTGCACGCGTTCGCATGTCCCACCACGTGTAGTTGCCGCCCTCCTTGTTGAAGAGACGAAAGCTGTCCACGAAGCCGGCCTCGACCAGCCTGTCCATCCAGTCCCGTTCCTTGGGCAGGAAGCCTGATACCTTGACGTTCTCTTTCGGGTGGGACAGGTCGAGCTCCGTGTGCGCTGTGTTGTAGTCACCGCACACAACAACCCTTTCGCCGACGGCGAGTAGCCCCATCAGGTGTTCGAGGAATGCCTCGTAGAAGTCCATCTTGTACTGGAGCCGTTCGTCGTTCATCTTCCCGTTGGGGAAGTACACATTGAACAGCGTGAAGGATGAGTACTTTGAGACCAATACACGACCCTCAGCGTCGAACCTGTCGATACCGAACCCACGCGCGACTTCGAGCGGCATGGATCTTGAGAACACGGCGACCCCGCTGTACCCTTTGCGCTCAGGGTATTCCCAGTAGGACTGATAGTCGAGAGGGTGGAGGAGAGATTCGCTCAATTGCTCTGTATGTGCCTTGGTTTCCTGCAGGCACAATACGTCGGGAGTCGCTGTCTGGAGCCACTCGACGAACCCCTTCTTCTCGACTGCCCGAATGCCGTTGACGTTCCAGCTGACTAGTCTCATGGTCATCCCGCCAGCAGGTAGAGTAGCAGGTCGGTACCAAGGCCTCAATCCCGTTTTTTTGGGGCCGCACGGGTCGCGCGGCGATGCGTCAGGTTGCAATACGCAATACCGACGTGCAAAATTGTGTCCGCATTTCTCGAAATGAAAGTAATCAGGTTGCTCGTGGCGGACGACCACGCTGTGGTTCGGCAGGGCATTAGGCAGATTCTGGTCGACTCGCCCGAGTTCGACATCGTCAGAGAAGCTTCATCTGGCGCGGAGGTGCTGGAGCTTCTCCGCGACAGTCGCATAGATATCCTGGTACTCGATATCTCCATGCCGGGCATGAGTGGGCTGGAGGTGCTCAAGCAGGTCCATCGCGAATACCCCAAGACTGCCGTGCTGGTATTGAGCGTCCACCCGGAGTCTCAGTATGCTCTTCGAGTAATGAAGGCCGGTGCCGCAGGCTATCTGACCAAGACTAGCGCACCTGAGGAGATGCTGGCTGCGCTGACGCGGATCGCCGCTGGACACAAGTACGTGGGCGAGGCCCTTGGGGAACTGCTGGCAAATGACCTCGAACACTCCGTGGATGGACCCCGCCACACTGTCCTGTCCGACCGCGAGTACGAAGTGCTCTGTCTCATTGCCTCAGGCTACAGCGTTCAGCAGATTGCTGACCAACTGGTGCTTAGTGCAAAGACCGTGAGTACCTATCGAGCCAGACTTCTCCACAAGATGGGCATGACTAGTGGCGCCGAGCTTACCCGGTACGCGCTGACACAGGGTCTGGTCGACTAGCTGTAGGACAATCGCCGACAGGGTGTAATTCCGCCTACCTACCTCAATGCTACACTGACAGGGGCTCAGTGATACACAATAGCAAACATAATCGCATTGCCCGTAACTTGTGTTGCGGCAGCGGCTTCAGGAGCGTTTTCTCATGAGGGTATACGTGGTTGATGACTCTCCCCTGGTCAGGGAGAGGTTGGTTGCACTGCTGTCCGAGATAGACGGAATCGACGTAATAGGCACGGCGGACAATGCCGAAGACGGAATATGCGGCATCGCACGTGAGAAACCTGACGTTGCGATTCTCGACATACGCATGCCATCGGGAAGCGGAATCTCAGTACTTGAGGCAGTCAAGAAAGGTGACGAGCCCCCTACGGTGATTATGCTCACCAACTACCCGTATCCGCAGTACCGCAAGAAGTGCCTGGAAACGGGCGCGGACTACTTCTTCGACAAATCGAGCGAGTTTCATCGCGTGAACGAAGTCCTCACCGGCCTTGTCAGCCGCCAGGCTCGCTAGAGCACCAGGGAACCACCTCACGCCGGGCAACACTGGTCTTGGGCCGATGGTACTGTAGGGTTGCGTGAGCTGCCAGTGTCTCCTCCCCGGTGGACAGCATCCCTGCGATTGCTTGCCAGCGTGGTGTTTGTGCAACTGGCCGTCCGCGGCGTTCCTGCGGCTGCACGAAAGGCGTACTAGGATTATGGTACGCGTTTACAGATACTGAACCTTGGTCTAACATGTGACTGGTGTAGCTATGGATAGCTTCGTTGAAACGGAAATGAATGCCAAGGAACTGCTGCGCGTGATGACGGAGCATGGCGCTTCCGACCTGCACCTGCGCGTGCCTGCGCCTCCCATGTTGCGCGTCGACGGTGAGCTTGTTGCTGCCGAAGGGCAGCCGGGCCTTTCTCCCGCCGATATCGAAGAGGCGCTGCTTCAGACAACGAATGAGGAACAGCGCGAGCGCTTTCACGACGAGTTGGAACTCGACTTCGCGTACAGCGTTCCCGGACTTGCAAGGTTCCGCGTGAACGTGATGCGACAACGCGGCACGCTGAGCATCGCCTTCCGCCGCATCCCCTTTGAGATTCCTACTATCGAGGAATTTGGTATACCCGAGATATGCAAGACACTCATTATGAAGCCGCGAGGTCTCGTACTGGTCACCGGTCCCACGGGGAGCGGCAAGAGCACGACCCTCGCCGCGATGATTAACTACCTCAATGATTCTGAGGCCCGCAACGTTATCACTATCGAAGACCCCGTGGAGTTCCTGCATCACAACAGGAAATGCCTTATCGCTCAGCGTGATCTGGGCGACGACACGAAATCATTTGCGAACGCTCTCAAACATGCACTGCGCCACGACCCAGACGTCATCCTCGTGGGTGAGATGAGAGATCTCGAGACTATCTCGACGGCTATCACGGCGGCCGAGACGGGACACCTTGTCCTTGGAACGCTGCATACTGTCGACGCCGTGCAGACCGTCGACAGAATTATCGACGCTTTTCCCCCTGAGCATCAGCACCAGATTCGTCTCCAGCTGTCCCAGGTGATTGAGGGAATCCTATCTCAAACGCTCGTGCCGCGGCTTTCCGGCAGAGGAAGAGTCGGCGTGTATGAGATTCTGATGGCCAACGGCGCTGTCAGGAATCTGATACGTACCAACAAGACATATGAGCTTCCGAGCACGCTTCAACTCAGCAACAAAGACGGAATGCAGACGCTGAACCAGGCACTATCCGCCCTCGTCAAGCAGCAGGTGATAAGCGCTGAAGAGGCGGTACGCAAGAGCAGTGATCCCGACCAGCTGCAACGCCTGCTACATGGATACTAATGGGTTCTGACTTCACGTTCGGACAGATTGTCCTCCTCTGGGTTGGAAGAACAGCCCTGCTGTCGCTCATTGCCGCCCTTCTCGGCTGGCTGGGAATCTCCGTTCTGGATGTCCTTACACCGAAGATACGTCAGCGAAAGCGCGTCGGCGAGAGCCCCATATCGGCGGGTATGTTCGTTGGCGGCTTCATGATAATGATTGGCCTTGTCATTCATGGAGTAGTCACGGGACCGGTTGTTGTGGGGACCGGCTTGCTCAACAGTCTTGTAGACCCTGTACGTCTGGGGTTAGTTGCGATCAGCTTCGCTGTCAGTCTGCTCCTAGGCATAGTATTGCTTCACCTGGTCGACCGACTCACTCCGGAGATTGACTTCTGTTGTGTCGATAGCAATCCGGTGGCTGTGGGAATCTACGTCTTCGGCTACCTGGTCTTCTTTGGACTGATACTCCATGGCGCGCTCACGATGCCACTCTAGCTTCCTCCGCACCCGGCCCGTCACCGTTGGACTGGTCGTCATTGTGCTCTTGTTGCTTTCTCCTCTCGCGGTGCTGGGCGTCTCAACCTCGAACTTCTACGAGGAGGGCTCAGATATCTATGACGACTGGGATGTGTGTCGCACGCGTGGCGACGGGAGCGATGGATTCCTTGGCTACGTTGGGGGCGAGTTCGATCCACTCATCGCATATGAAAGCCTCGGTGACAACGCAAACAGGGCCTACGTCATGGGATTCCAGTTCGCCCAGGAGTATTCTGACCTCAAGCAGCGCGCTGAAGCGATATTTGCCTATGCCCGTGACGGGGTGAGTTACACGTCTGACCGTTCTCAGTTCGGCTATGTCGAGTTCGCTCAGAACGCAGATGAACTGGCGGGCATCATTGCCGAAGAGGGCAAAGCATATGGCGACTGTGAGGACTACGCGTTCCTGCTTGGCGTCATGTATCTGGGTGCCGAGATGCGGTCGGCGATTGTACTTGCGCCCGACCATGCGGCCACACTCGTCTACCTTCCCGGCTACTCGGAGGCGAACCGCGTCCTGACTCTGGGCGGCGAAGATGGCTGGATTTGGGCCGAGGCTACGGGGGGCAACAACCCCCTTGGATGGATGCCCGATCAGTACATGCGGGTGGACCTTGCAGCGCAAGAACTCGCGAACTTCGGTCTTCCTGTGCCTGCCCCGCAGACGAAACCAGTCGCGGAGATAACCCGAAGTCACGGGACAGGCTTCTCTCTTCCGGTTCCTCCGTTCTGGCTGATCATGATCGTTCTGTGGCTGATTTCCCGCGTCGGCCGTCGACGCGCGCGCTCCTGGTAGTCAGCCCGTCTCCCTGCCTGTTGTACGAGGGTTCCTGCGTTCGAAACTGCCTTTCCGCGCGTCGTTGATAATCGTTGAAGCGGGTGGTACTATCGCCAAGACCCCTCCCCTTATGCAAAGTTGGGTCGTATCCGCGGAGACTCTGCGGAGAAAGGAGATACAGAGGAGATGACTACAGCTATTCCCCCACAGGTGGTGGGATTCCGGAAGCGGGCCGAGGATGACTATGAGGGCTTCTGGGAAGATGCCGCCATCGCCGCAATGGAAGATGTCTACTGGTTCAGACAGTGGGACACCGTTCTGGATTGGGACTACCCCACATTTACGTGGTTCAAAGGTGGTCTCACCAACATGTGCTACAGCTGCGTTGACTATAAGGTCGAGCAGGGTCTCGGTGCCAAGGCAGCCTTTATCGCTGAGGACGGCGACTCAGGCGTAACCCGGACTGTCACCTATCTGCAACTGCTTAACATGGTCAAACAGCACGCTGCCGCCCTTCGCGGGCTTGGCGTGAAGAAGGGCGATCGCGTCGCCATATACATGCCCATGGGCATTGAAGCGGCAGTGATTATGCTCGCGTGCGCCCGCATCGGCGCCATTCACATGGCCATCTTCGCGGGCTTCTCCCCCGGCGCTGTGTGCGACAGGCTGTCGCTCACCGGAGCGGAGTTCATCTTCGCACAGGACGCAGGCACACGACGTGGCAAGCCGGTCCCGTTGAAGGTCATGGTTGATGATGCCATCGAGCTTCTCGAGGACCCGAAGCAGGTCAAGAACGTCATCGTCCTGAAGTCGGGCGCAGTTGATGCCAAGATGGTCGAGGGCCGCGACATCACCTGGGAAGAGTTCCTGGCGAAGGGCGAAGGACAGAGTCCCGACGTTGTTCCGATGGAATCCAACGAGCCCCTGTTCGTGATGCCTACCTCAGGCACGACCGCGAAGCCCAAGGTTACGATTCAGCGTCACGGCGGCTACCAGGTGTATATCTACTCGCAGGCGAAGTGGATCTACGATCTCAAGCAGGAGGACATCTGGTTCTGCACATCCGACATCGGATGGATCGTCGGGCACAGCTACAATATCTACGGACCGTTGCTGGTCGGCTGCACGTCCATCCTGTATTCGGGCACGCCGGACTACCCCAAGCCCGACATGTGGTGGGATCTTATCGACCGCAACAGGGCGACTGGCCTGTGGTTCTCGCCCACCGGAATTCGTGGACTCAGGCGGCTCGGCATCGAGCACGCTCAGAAGCACGACCTCAGCTGTGTAGAGCGTATTCTGTGCGCTGGCGAAGTGCTGAATCCTGCCGCATGGGAATGGATTCAGAACGACGTCTTTGAGGGAGCAATTCCGGTAATCGATCACATGTGGCAGACCGAGACCGGCGGTCCTATCATCGGCAACCCCTACGGTATTGCAATTGCCCCCATCAAGCCCGGTTCGGCCGCGTTCCCGGTTCCAGGCATTGTTGCCGGCGTGGTTGACGCCAACGACGGCCATGTGTGCGAGCCTGGTGAGAAGGGCGTTCTTGTCATCAAGAAGCCGTTCCCTGGCCTGACCTCGACTCTCTGGGGAGACCCTGAGAGATACAAGACGGACTACTGGGAGACCAAGGACGGCACCAAGGGCATGTACTACGCGGGCGACTCCGCATCCATCGATGAGGATGGCTACATCTGGTTCGCGGGACGTGCCGACGAAGTCATCAAGATTGCGGCCCACAGAATCGGCACCATCGAGGTCGAGAGTTCTCTCGTGTCTCATCCATCTGTGGTTGAAGCCGGCGTCTCCGGCGTGCCGGATGAGCTTCGCGGAGAGGTCGCCAGTGCATTCGTAGTGCTGTCCAAGGACTATGAGCCGAGCGACGAACTCAAGAAGGAACTCATCTCTCACGTGCGAAAGACGATGGGGCCCATCGTGGTCATCGGGGACATCCAGTTCGTCAATTCGCTGCCGAAGACCAAGAGCGGCAAGATCATGCGCCGTGTCATGAAGGCTCTTTTGACGGGCAACGACATTGGAGACCTGTCTACCGTTGAGGAAGAGGCGTCCATCGACGAGATTCGCGAGGCGGCTGCCAAGATCAGAGACAAGTCCTAGAACTGCCCCAAAGCCTGCAACTCAAGGACGGGGACGCGCTTAGCGCGTCCCCGTTATCTGTCGTGCAATGGTCCAGCGCTGCATTTCCGATGTGCCTTCGTAGATCTCGGTGATGCGCTGGTCGCGGTAGAATCGTTCAACAGGGAATTCTCGTGTGTAGCCGTAGCCACCGTGTATCTGAAGTGCCTTGTGGCAGATGCGGTGAGCGGCCTCACTGGCGTAGAGCTTTGCCATCGCTGCTTCCTTCAGAGGCGACTTGCCCTGCTGCTCGGTCATCCAGGCCGCCCGATAGGTGAGCAAGCGCGCCGCATCGAGTTCAACCGCCATGTCCGCAATCAGGAACTGGATGCCTTGGAACCGGGCAATCTCGGTTCCGAACTGCTTGCGTTCCTTTGCGTATGAGATTGCAGCGTCGTATGCGGCCTGAGCGATTCCCAGGGCCTGGGCGGCGATGGTTACACGGCTTGCGTCGATAGCCTCAAGCGCTATTCTGAAGCCCTTGCCTTCCTCTCCGATGAGATTCTCGGCAGGTATGCGGCAGTTGTCGAAGACCAGTTCGGCAGCAGAGGCAGGGTGGATGCCCATCTTGTGCTCGACCTTGCCGACTGAGAAGCCGGGGGTTCCCTTCTCGACGATGAAGGCGCTGATACCCTTGTGGCCGAGCGACTTATCGTGCGTGGCAAACGTGGTTATGAAGTCCGCCTCTGCGCCATTGGTGATGAATATCTTGTTGCCGTTGAGGACGTAAGAATCGCCGCCCTTCTCGTACCGCATGTCAAGGTTCACCACATCGCTTCCTGCCATGGCTTCGGTCAGTGCAAAGGCAACGGTGGCGCCGTCAATCACCTGTGGGATGTACTTCGCCTTCTGTTCATGGCTGCCGTGCATCGTGATGGGATACATCGCCAGACCGAGGGAGACGAGGTAGGAAATTCCCAGTCCTCCGGAGCCGCGGCACACTTCCTCGGATGCAATCGTGAAGCTCAGCTCGTCTCCCATGCCTCCATACTCTTCGGGGAGGCCGACTCCATAGAGTCCGACCTCGGCCATTTTCTTGACCATGTCATAGGGAAACTCGTTAGTTTCGTCCCACTCCGAGGCGCATGGCTCAATTTCGTTCGCAACGAAGTCGCGAACCATGGACTGAAACATGAGGTGTTCTTCGCTGAGCTTGAAATCCATTCGCTATAGTCCTTCTTTCTGAGAATCCTACTTGAGGGCGGTAATCTGTCGTGCGATGGTCCAGCGCTGCATCTCAGAGGTGCCCTCGTAGATCTCTGTGATGCGCTGGTCGCGATAGAGTCGCTCGACCGCGAACTCCCGCGTATAGCCATAGCCTCCGTGTATCTGCACTGCCCTGTGGCAGATTCGATGCGCGGCCTCTGATGCGAACAGCTTCGCCATCGCCGGTTCTTTGGCTGACGCCTTACCGGTTGTCTGTATCTGCCATGCCGCCCTGTACGTGAGCAGCCGTGCAGCATCCAGGTCGACGGCCATGTCGGAAATCATGAACTGGATTCCCTGCATGCGGGCTATCTCAGTTCCGAACTGCTTTCGCTCCTTTGCGTAGGAGACCGCTGTATCGTATGCTGCCTGGGCGATCCCGACCGCCTGAGCGGCTACGCACACGCGGCACGTGTCGATGGCCTGCAGCGCGATGGCGAAGCCCCTGCCCTCCTCGCCGATGAGGTTCCTGGCGGGGACCCGGCAGTTGTCGAAAACTAACTCCGTAGCTGATGCAGGGTGCATGCCCATCTTGCGCTCGGCCTTGCCGACCGAGAAGCCGGGAAAGTCCTTCTCCACGATGAATGCGCTGATGCCCTTGTAGCCCAGGGACTTGTCCCTCGTGGCAAACGTCACCAGAAAGTCAGCCTCAGCGCCATTCGTGATGAATATCTTGTTGCCATTGAGTACGAAGTCGTCGCCATCCCTCTCGTAGCGAGTGTCCAGATTTGCGACGTCACTCCCTGCCATTGCCTCTGTCAGACCGAAAGAGACATTCGCACCTTCCATGACCCACGGGATGTAGCGGTCCTTCTGTTCCTTCGAGCCGTGCATCACGATTGGGTTCATCGCAAGGCTCATGGTCGTCACGTAGGACGCACCGAGGCCCGCACATCCCCTCGAAATCTCCTCTACGGCCAAAACGAAAGTGATGTCATCACCCGCTCCGCCGTACTCTTCAGGCATGTGGAGGCCGTACATCCCGACGTCGGCCATCTTCTTGACCACGTCGTACGGGAACTCCTCTTCTTCGTCCCAGGTGGCGGCGTTGGGAGCGATTTCGCTGTCGACGAAATCACGCACCATTGACTGGAACATCTTCTGTTCTTCGTTTAGTTCAAAATCCATCTCGACTGCCCCCTTAACGTGTGCACCGGCCCAAGTACTACTTGAGGCCGGTTATCTGTCGCGCTATGGTCCAGCGTTGCATCTCCGACGTACCTTCGAACAGTTCCATGATTCGCTGATCGCGGTAGATTCGCTCGACCGCGAATTCCTTCGTGTAGCCATAGCCTCCGTGGACCTGAACCGCCTTGTGGCAGATGCGGTGTGCTGCTTCTGAGGCGAACAGTTTGGCCATCGCAGGCTCCTTCGCGGAGACCTCGCCGGTCATCTGCTGTTGCCACGATGCCCGGTACGTGAGCAGTCGTGCGGCATCGAGGTCGACAGCCATATCTGCAATCATGAACTGGATGCCCTGCATGCGGGCGATCTCAGTCCCGAACTGCTTTCGTTCCTTCGCGTAGGCGACTGCGGCGTCGTAGGCAGCCTGTGCCAGTCCAACAGATTGTGCCGCGATTGACACCCTGCAGGCGTCAATCGCGCGTAGGGCAACCTTGAAGCCCTTTCCCTCTTCTCCGAGAAGGTTGGCTGCGGGCACTCTGCAGTTGTCAAAGACGAGCTCCGCTGCCGAGGCGGGGTGCAGGCCCATCTTCTTCTCCAGCTTGCCTACCGAGAACCCGGGCGTGTCCTTGTCGATGATGAAGGCGGTGATGCCCTTGTATCCAAGTGACTTGTCGCTCGTCGCGAAAGTGACGAGGAAGTCAGCCTCGGCTCCGTTGGTGATGAATATCTTTGTACCGTTGAGGATGTAGTCGTCACCATCCCTGGTGTACTTCATGTCCATGTTCGCCACATCGCTCCCGGCCATTGCCTCGGTCAGAGCGAACGCGACGGTCGCGCCGTCGTTTGCCACGCGTGGGATGTACTTGGCCTTCTGTTCGGGGTTGCCGAACATGACTATGGGCGCGATGGCCAGGCTTACGGTGGTGATGAAGATGCTCGACAGTCCACCTGAGCCACGAGCCAGTTCCTCGCACGCCAGCACGAATGTCATGTCATCGCCACTGCCGCCGTATTCCTCCGGGAGATGAAGTCCGCAGAGGCCGAGTTCGGCCATCTTCTTGATGGTCTCAGCCGGGAATACCTCGTGCTCATCCCATTCGGCCGCGTATGGCGCTACCTCATTATCCACGAAATCGCGCAGCATCGACTGAAACATCTTCTGTTCTTCATTGAGTTCGAAATCCAAGTTGGTGCCTCCTTCAGTGTTTGAAAGGCCGCGCCGAGCGTACTGGTAGAGGGGGCTAGCGCCTGAGGGCGAGAAACGGTGCGTACGCGGGTGGTCCGTGTGACATCGCGGCTGGTGCATGGTAGCACTGCAGAACGCGTGTGGGCAACGAGTCTCCGAAGAGAAGAATGCCTATCCAGCGTTTTGAACAGGCTGCGCTTTGGACTTGCGGATGGGCTGCCACTTACCCCATGCGAAAAGGCGTGGTGCGATGACTTTGCGGAGTTCCTCGGCGACGAACAGCGAGCCCGCTGCCGCTACGGCAATGCCCCACTGTTCGGGCCCGATCGGGACGGTGTGGAAGGCGACCTGAGCGAACGGCAGGTAGACGATTCCCATCTGTAGCAGTATGGCGACAGAGATGCTGGCGAGCAGGTACTTGTTGCTTAAAGGGCCTATTGATATAAGGGTGCGCTCGTCTGACCGCGCGTTGAATGCGCGAAACCACTCAAAGGTAACCATGGTGCAGAACGCAACCGTGCGGGCCTCTTCGATAGGCATGCGCGTGTGTGCCCAGTTGAACACAATGAACACGCCGGCCCCCATCATCGCAGCGAAGAACACAATGCGCATCACGAGTCCGGGATAGATGAGTCCGACGCTTGGGTGCCTGGGAGGCTGTGTGAGTTCGTCTCCTGCCTTGTGCTCAAGACCGAGGGGGATACCTGAGGCAGTGTCGGTCACAAGATTCACCCAGATAATCTGCACGGCCAGAAGTGGAGCCTTGCCTACGACGGCGACGGATACGACGAGCGCAATCAGTTCGCCGATGTTGGTGCTGAGCAGGAAGAAGATCACGTTGCGTAAGCGAGCGAATATCGCGCGGCCTTCTTCGATGGCCGCAACCACCGACGCGAAGTTGTCATCCGCAAGAACCATGTCCGAGGCTTCCTTGGCAACGTCCGTTCCTATCTTACCCATTGAGATGCCGATGTTCGCGGACTTGAGTGCGGGAGCGTCATTCACGCCGTCGCCGGTCATGGCGACTATCTCGCCCTTATTCTTGAGAGCATTGACGATGCGAAGCTTGTGGAGAGGTTCGATGCGAGCGAAGACGGAGATATCGCCTATGTTTGATGCCAGGTCTTCATCGCTCATCGCCGCGAGTTCCTTGCCGTCTATAGCCCTGCCCTCGGGCAGCTGCAACTCCCGCGCGATGGCCTCTGCAGTGGTCTTGTGGTCCCCGGTAATCATCTTCACATTGATGCCGGCACCCGCACATTGCGCGATGGCTCTCTTGGCCTCCTCGCGTGGAGGGTCGGCCATGCCGACGAATCCCAGGAACGTCAGTTTGCCTTCCAGGGCAGAACACTTGAGTTTGTGGGGACTCTCGTCCAGGTCCATGTAGGCAAACGCGATGACGCGCAAAGCCTCACTGGCAAGCTCATCCACCGCCTTGTTTGCCGTGTCCTGCGCTTTAGGCGTGAGTCTCGATGCCTTGCCCTTCTTCAGCACGGTCCCACATAGAGAGAGAATCTTCTCTGCGGACCCTTTCACGTAGACACGGACGCCCTGTTCGTGCGAGTAGCCAACTGCCATGTACTGTTGCTCACTCTCGAAGGGGATCTCGCAGGTTCGTTCGGACTTCTTCCTTGCGGTCTCGACATCGATGCCGCCCTTGGTGGCGACGACGACCAGTGCAGCTTCCGTTGGATCGCCGTGAATCTCGTACCGTTTGCCCTTCTGCTCTATCGACGCATCGTTACACAGGGCTCCTGTCTCAAGGAGCAGTCTGAGAGCTGAGTCGTCCTCAATCTGAGATTCTTTGCCTGCTATCCGTATCTCGCCGACTGGCGCATAGCCTTCTCCTGTAACTTCCACGAAGGCCCCGTCCGCGTACATCTTTCGCACCGTCATCTCGTTCATCGTGAGGGTGCCTGTCTTGTCGGAGCAGATGACCGTGGCAGAACCAAGTGTCTCCACTGCTACCAGTCGACGGATGAGGGCATTGCGTCTGGCCATGATGCGCATTCCTATAGCCAGAACAACTGTTACGACGGCGGGCAATCCTTCCGGAATTGCCGAGACGGCAGCTGCGATTGCCACAAGGAAGACCTCGAGCCGGTCCATTCCCTGCTGGAACCCCACATACACAAGCAGCGCGACGATGCCCATCACGACCATGATGATGTAGCGACTCAGGCTGCCGATGCTTGTTTGTATCGGCGTCGGTTCGGGCTTGACCTGTTCAAGTTGAGTGGCGATCTTTCCGATTTCCGTGTCCATTCCCGTTCCGGTAACGACTGCGGCAGCCCTACCGTAGGTCACGATGGTTCCCATGAAGACCATGTTGTCGCGTTCTGCCAGCGGCGTATCAGAGGGAAGCTCTTGAGTTTCCTTGTCTATGGGTAGTGACTCTCCGGTCAGCGAAGACTCGATGACCTTGAGATTGGCCTCCTCGATAAGCCTGGCATCGGCAGGGATGCGATTCCCGCTCTCAAGCAGTACCACGTCACCGGGAACAAGCGCTTCCGCGGCGACCGTCTTCACGGTGGCATCGCGTCGAACTTGCGCCTTCGGCGCAGTCATTCGGAGGAGGGCTTCCATTGCTTTCTCGGCCTGCTGCTCCTGCGCGAATCCAATCGTCGCGTTGAGGACGAGCACGCCGAGGATAACGGCCGCATCCGTGTAGTGCGCGACTACGACAGACACGACTGCCGCGGCAAGTAGAACGTAGATGAGAGGACTGAGGAATTGGCGCAGGAAGAGTACAAGTGGGGGCTTCTTCTTACGGCCACGTAGCTTGTTAGGGCCATGCGTGGACAGGAGCTTCTTGGCGTCGGCAGCGGTCAACCCTGACGGCTTCGTGTCGAGAGCCTCGAGCACTTCCTCAACCGGCAGGGCGTGCCATTCCTGCGCCACGCGGCTACTATACCATAGGGTTTCGGCTTTGCAGGGCACGATATCGTTGACCTCCGCAATGTGCGGTGATACTAATTGCCTCTCTCGAAAGACGTGACACCTCAATCTTTCAATACTGGGCCTCATCAGGAGATGAGAAGGGGTGCAGCGAGACCGTGGCGCCTCATGCTGCGAGCCGTGCGCCCGCCGCAAGGCCAGACGCTGTCTCCCCGTGGGCTTCTGTATGCGTTTGCAGCCTTGATTCTTGCCGGCGCGGTGCTGCTCAGTCTTCCTGCCTGTGCATCCGATGGTGCGAAGACCGGCTTTCTGGACGCCCTGTTCACCTCTGCTTCAGCCGTGTGCGTGACGGGTCTGGTGGTCGTTGACACGGGCACTCACTGGACTCCGCTGGGGCAGGCTGTCGTTCTGTTGCTCATCCAGGTGGGTGGCTTCGGGTTCATGACAAGCGCCACGCTGTTACTCCTTGCCTTCGGTCGCCGTATTGGACTGAGAGGGCGTCTGCTGATTGGAGAGACCATAGGGGCGACCCACCCCGGAGGGCTGGTCTCCCTCATTCGCAGGATGGCGCTGTTCGCCCTGCTTGCGGAGGTCATCGGAGCCATCGTGCTGTTCCTCAGATACGCCGGCTCGTTGGGAGCGAATCGTAGTGCGTGGTTCGCTGTCTTTCACTCAGTCTCTGCGTTCAACAACGCCGGATTCGATATCTACGGCGACTTCGTCAGCCTGGGTAGGCAGGCGAAGGACCCCGTGATAGTCCTGACGATTCTCGCTCTTCTAGTTGTTGGAGGACTCAGCTACGTTGCACTGGCGAATGTCGCCTCGCAGCGCAGGTTCTCGCGGCTCACCCTCGACACCAGGATTGTTCTCACAATCTCGGGCGTCCTTCTTATTGCAGGTACGCTGGTGTACCTGGTCGCGGAGTGGGCGAATCCCGATACGATGGGCGGGTTCTCGTTCTCACAGAAGCTGATGTGCGCCCTGTTCCAGTCGGCCACTCCCCGAACTGCGGGGTTTACTACTGTCAATGTCGGTTCGTTGCACAGCTACACACTTCTGTTCACGATGTTCCTGATGTTTGTCGGAGGTGCTGCAGGCTCCACCGCAGGGGGTATCAAAGTCAACACGTTCGGTCTGCTTGTTGCGACCGTAGTCAGCACGCTGCGGGGAAGGCAGCAGGCTGAGGCGTTCGGCCGGCGCTTCAACACGGACCATGTGTTCAGAGCGCTTGCTGTCGCGCTTATCGCGCTCACGTTCCTGGGAATCGTGATTCTGCTCCTGTCGTACACTGAGGAAACGGACACACTGAGCGTCGCGTTCGAGGCGGTTTCGGCATTTGCCACCGTCGGCCTTTCGACAGGTATAACCCCGGGCCTCTCCGAGGTGGGGCGGGCCATCCTGATAGTCACGATGTTTGTGGGAAGACTGGGGCCGCTGTATGTTGCGCTGGCGCTCGTTCAGCGACAGAGGTCCAAGGAGTATAGCTATCCGGTCGAATCTGTAAGGATTGGCTGAGGAGGATTCCATGAAGAAGCAGGTGGCTGTGATTGGTCTTGGTCGTTTTGGGACAAGCCTCGCCCGCACGTTGCACGAGGCAGGGCACGAGGTCCTGGCGATAGACAGAGACGAAGCGAGGGTCCAGGACATAGCTAGCTCCGTGACACACGCGGTCCAGGCGGACGCCACCAACGAGGCGGTTCTTGCGGAACTCGGTCTGAAGGACTTCGATGTCGCCATGGTAGCTATGGGAGCGGCCATCGAGAGCAGCGTCCTCTGCACGATTCTGCTCAGGAACCTGGGAGTGAAGTACGTGGTCGCCAGGGCTGACCACGACCTCCACGGGAGCATCCTGAGGAAGATTGGCGCCAACTGGGTGGTCATGCCCGAAAGAGAGAAGGGAATCGATGTGGCGCATCTCATCGTTCTGAACGAGGTGCGCGACTACATGTGGCTGGACCAAGGCAACGGTATCTCCCGCCTGATGTCGCCGAAGTACATGGTTGGCCGGACTCTTGATGGACTCGGCTTTGGGCCGTCGGGTGAAGCCAAGATCGCCGTGCTTGTCCTGCAACGCGGTGACAGCCTGACGATTTCTCCATCCATGGACGAGGAAGTGCAGGTGGGCGACAGACTGATCCTTTGTGGCAATGACGACAACCTGGAACGGCTGCTCGAGAAGGCTCGGAGCGACTATCCCGAAGAAGATGCCAACCACTCCTAGTGGCCGCGAGGCTACTTGTGCTGCATCTCCTCTTGTGCGAGAGCTCCCCAGTCCTCGGCCATCTCCCTGTGTAGGAAGTAGCTGATGACGGTCCTGATGGCGACGATGCCTCCAAGTACGGCCACTTCCTCGAGCGTGGGCTGGACCACCGTGCGAATGACGTCGGCAGCGATGAGGAACTCCAATCCCAGCAGAAGCAGTGAACCAAACTGCTGCCGCAGCAGTATCTTTTCCCGTGTCGACCGCCTCTTTTGCAGCGATTTCCATTCGACCCGGATGGTTGCCACAATGGCGATCAGTACGCCCCATAATATGATGGCGACGCCAATGACGCCTACCACTTCCGATACGCGGGACAACAAGTCAGCCAATTCCGAGGCCCTCCTTCGTACCCCTCTTCACTCCAGTGCGTTCTATAGCCCGAGCCATTCCAGTCCCACGAACAAAGCGATAATCAGCACTATGAGCGGGACAATCACGGCCCATGTGCCAAGGTGAAACAGGTCCTGGAGACGTTCGTGCTTGAACTCCCCCTTGTCCAGGAAGGGGGCCAGCTTGGGATAGGAGACGGCGTATATCCATGAGCCTAACGTGAGGCCGAGCACGCCTCCCACGAGCGCATCCATGGCTCCCTGCCCTACGGCACCCGCGACTGTGCCGGGGCAGTATCCAAGAAGCGCGAAACCGACTCCGAAGATGAGTCCTCCAACGATTGTCGAGCCGAACGAGCCGCTCCTTACGTGTAGGTTTACCATGCCCTTGCCGTGCATGAAGTGGATGCCAACCGTGCCGACTACTACTGCGGACATCATGACTTTCAGTACCGTGAAGTCCGTCAGCAGCAACTGGTTGATGATGACCTTGTAGGTGGTAACTCCCGACTTCTGGAGGAGAAAGCCGAAGATGATTCCGAAGAGCAGTCCCAAGGCCTTCTGTGAACGCGCGTTCCCTCGTAGGCTTTCGTACATACTTCCTCCTACAGCGTCGGTATCGCGTATAGGATTGTGGCCATCGCAATGCCCCCGACGAAGAAGCAAATGGCCGCTATCCAACTTGCTACAGCAAGCTGCATTGTTCCGCTTATTCCGTGTCCGCTCGTGCATCCGTCAGCCCACCTGGCTCCTATGGCCAGAAACGCCCCTCCGAGGAAAGCAACAAGCACGCGAGGCAGTACCGCGCTCCCGAATACCGAGAGCCAGGGCTCAGGGACCCAGTGGATCTGCGCCACTCCCGATAGTGATGAGGAGATGAACGACCCTATCACTATCCCCAGGACGAGCATCCACTGCCAGTCGATAGAGGGGGTGACCTTCTGGAAGAACTCTCTATCGAGCACCCGATTGCCTCGTAGTAGGCGCTCTATCATTCCCGCCGTACGTGCAAACGATGTCGATGTCCCGAGTGGCTTGTCAGACAGCAGGAAGGTGAACCAGCTGAGGAGCCCGATTCCCGCTCCGCATACGTAGGGTGACCATTGTTCCATTGCAAGCCAGTTCATGTTGCACCTCCAGATACTTCTCGTTGCAGATGCTCTAGTGTTGTTTCATGAAGCCTGCGGCCGAGTAGCCCGTCATTCCACCCGAGAGGTTCGTGAGATTATGGAAGCCGCGTTGCTTGAGCAGACTGGCAGCAATCATTGCCCTGTTGCCTCCTCTGCACACGAGCACTATCTTCTTGTCTTTGTCGAGTTCGCCATGCCGCGTTCGTAGCTGAGCAACTTCGATGTGTACTGCGCGGTCGATGTGTCCCTCTTCGAACTCGCTGGTAGAGCGGACATCCAGGACGACAGTGTCAGGCTCGGTGGTCAGCATCCTGTGAAGGTCGATGGCGGACACTTGCCCCACCTGCCCGGTCTGTAGACCCGCCCTCGCCCACGCCGGCATCCCTCCATCGAGGTAGGCGATAGTGTTGTCATGTCCTACGCGCCGCAACCATGTCACGGCTTCGTCGACATCATCAGCAGTGCTAGCGACCAGCAGGATGTCCCTGTCGGGTGGCAGAATCCAGCCCGCGAACGTAGGAAAATTCGTATCGAGGTCGATCGAGTATGCCCCCGGTATATGTTGTGCCCCAAACGCTTCGTACGTTCTGGCGTCAAGCACGATGGCCTTCTCGTGCTTCGAGGCCTCGAGAAACGCACGCGGAGACATTGGCCGAGGGTAGGGCAGCGTCCTCACGAGGGCGGGACCGCGGGTGTTTGTGACTGTGCTCCGACCGAAGTGGTCGGGAGCAGATGGCATGTTTTCGGTCAATGCGGGCACAAATTGCTCCACATCACGTATCTGCAGAGGGGCGTTGTAGAGGCGTTCGTAGCCGATCGTGCTGCGGCGCTTGGCGGCCATGGCCTTGCCGCACAGAGAGCCTGCTGCATGCAGCGGGTATATCTCGCAGAAGTCGGGCAGGCGCATTAGCTTCTCATGCAGACACGAGTGCAGCTTGCGGGCTAGCTCGTCCGCCCTTCCTGGAAACAGGTCCGGTCTACCCACGTCGCCCACGAACAGCGTGTCACCACAGAAAACCCCGATGGGTTCGTTGCCCCTGGAGGTATCCACGACGATGTAGGAAACGTGTTCTGGGGTGTGGCCGGGTGTATCAATCACCTTCAGCAGCATATCCTCCAGGACGATTTCGTCTCCTTCTCCCACGGATACGTGGTCAAAAGAGCACTGGCCAAGGCGAGGAGCGTAAATGGTTGCGCCGGTCAATTCTGCAAGGTCCATGTGGCCCGCGACGAAATCGGCGTGCAGGTGCGTCATTATCACGTGCGTGATTTCGAGGTCGAGCGAACGAGCCGCGTCCAGGTAGATGTCGACGTCGCGCCGGGGATCGATGACCGCGCATGTGGAGTCGCCTGCGAGAATGTAGGAACTGTGAGCAAGCTTCGGTATGAAGAACTGCAGTAGCAGCATAGCTGTGCCTCCCTCGTATGCCCTTCTTCGTATGGTAGTTAGTCGCTACACGTAAAACAAGTACGTGAGTGTGACCGCAATAGTCAGGAAGACGACACTCATGAGGCCTCCTGCTTTCACGTAGTCGCGGTTGTGGTAGCCACCTGGTGCCATGAGCAGTGCATTCACCTGGTGGGTGGGCAGTATGAACGAGTTAGAGGCGCACACGGCTACAAGCAGAGCGAGCGGTCTCGGGTCAACTCCCATCATTGCCGCGATAGAAACGGCAAGGGGTACCAGCAGCACTGTAGCCGCCACGTTTGACATGAAGAGGGAGAAGACAGTGGACAACACGCCAATGGTCAGGAAGAGCAGGATGGGATGCGCGGCCTCGACGAGACCCACCGCATTACCCGCTATGAACGTGGCAGCGCCTGTGGATTCCATCGCTATCCCCAGCGGAATCAGTCCGGCCAGCAGGAAGACCGTCCGCCAGTCAACGGCCCTGTACGCTTCGTCAACGGTGATGACGCGCAGGAGAATCATTGCAAGAGCCCCTGTGAAAAGCCCCAGTGAGAGTTGTACTCCCGAAACCGCGAGCGAGATGCCAAGAAGGAAACATGCGAGTGCGAGCAGAGGACGGCGTCTTGCCCCCATGCCTCCCTCGATAGATGTTGCCACGACGAAGTCCCGGTTGGCTGTCAGGGTGTTGAGCGTTTGCCACTCGCCGAACACGACCATAGTTGCCCCTGCCTCCAGGGGAGTGTCGGAAAAGTCTCCTCGTTCCTCTACCGTTCCGCCTAGCAGCAGAATGGGTTCGATGGCGTAGTTTCTGCGCAGTGCGATTTGTCGTAGAGATTTGCCTCGGAGTCTGGACCTCGGGTGGACGATGAGTTCGGCGAACCCAGCGGCTTCCCATCCCTGGAGCGGGCGTCTCAGTCGACACTCGGCGCCCATAGCCTCCAGGTCGTACGCGGTGCCGAAGCGAGCTGCATCTTCCGGGCGGCCAAGAATGGCAAGCTGCTGGCCCGGCGAGAACGCAGTATGTCTCCAGGGCGCGTACATCGTCTCTCCTTCCTCATCCATGGCGAGTAGATGCAGGCTGTACTTTGGCCACATGCCTGCACTCTCGGGACTCATGCCGATGAGGGAACTCCCTGTGGGAACGCGGAAGTACGTGACTTCGGAGGTAAGTCGCCATGCCTCAATCAACTCCTGTTGTGGTGAGGCTTTGGCCTCTTGTGGCGGCGAGGGCAGGACTCGTCTGCCGAGAGCTACGAAGTAGAGGATGCCACCCGCAAGCAGAGCCAGGCCGATTGGTGTTACGGAGAACAGTCCATACGGATTCTGTCCCTGCTGCCGTAGAAGGTCATTGAGGATAATCAGCGGCCCCGAGCCAACCATGGTGAGGGTTCCGCCTAGAATGGCAGCGAAGCCCATTGGCATGAGGAGTCGAGGGAGAGACAGCCCGTGCGTTTTGGAGAGCCTCATCAGCGCTGGTAGAAACAGTGCGGCTGCTCCGACGTTCTGCATGAACGCAGAGAGACCGCCAACGGTTGCGGACACCAGGGCGAGCAGTCTTGATTCACTCTTGCCCGCAAGCTTCAGGATTGGCCCTGTCAGGTGAACGGTCACACCGGCGCGGTCGAGTCCACTGCTTAGGATCATGACGGCGATGACGGCGACCACCGCGTTGCTCGCGAGGCCGGAGAATGCCTGCTGTGGGGTGACGAGTCCCAACCATGCCACCGATACCATCACCAGGATGCCGACCACGTCTACTCGTAACTTCTCGGTGATGAGAAGCACCGATGCAACGCCGATGACCAGCAGCACAAGGCCTATCTCGAGGGTCATGAGTGACTCTGTCTACCTCGTTTGCCGAGTGTCCTTGGGACTTCCTTTCCATCGTACTCGTCGGCGGTATACTCTGTCAGCATCCGGTTCGGATTGACCCCTGCGCATCTTGTAGTTGTACTATCAGTAGTCTGCACTTGGCGCGGTCGGGAAGCGGGAGCAAGGTTTGATGGAAACGGGCATCGGTGTAGCTCTGGTGCTCATAGTAGTACTCGGAATCGGGGCGGAGTGGCTCGCGTGGTCACTTCATCTCCCCTCGGTGCTGGTACTTCTCATTGTCGGTCTGCTGGTAGGTCCCGTTTTCGGCCTGCTCGATCCTACCGCTATTCTTGGCGATTCGCTTCTTTCCCTCGTATCCGTTGCCGTGGCAATCATACTTTTTGAAGGCAGCCTTGGACTGCGAGTGTCCGAGTTGCAGGGCGCTTCGAGACCTTTGTGGAAGCTGCTGACCATCGGTATCGTAATCACCTGGGTAATCGGTGCTGCGGTATGTCACCTTGTTATCGGGCTCGGTCCGGAAGTCTCAGTGTTGCTTGGCGCGATTCTGGTTGTGACAGGACCCACCGTAGTGATTCCACTACTTCTTCATCTGCGGCCTGCCGGGCTGACGGGGCCCATCCTCAAGTGGGAAGGTGTTGTCCTCGATCCTATTGGCGCAGTACTGGCCCTCCTGGTCTTTGAAGCCATCAGTGGTGGTGTCTTGGGATCTGCGGGGAGCGCTGTGGCGTCTGCTCTGGCCAGCACTGCGATGCTCGGCGCAGTCCTCGGCGGATTCGGGGCCTACCTGGTGGTCTTTTCTCTCAAGCGCTACTGGCTGCCTGATCATCTGCACAGCCCCCTTGCCCTTGCGGTCGCGCTGGGGGCGTATGCTCTCGCCAACGCGTTTCAGTCGGACAGTGGTCTCCTGGCGGTGACAGTCATGGGAGTGTTCCTGGCGAACCAGAGGACCGTCAGTATCGCTCATATCGTGGCGTTCAAGGAGAACCTGCGGGTCCTTCTTATTTCCTCTCTATTCATCGTTCTGGCGGCACGGGTAGATTTGAATTCGCTCTCGATGTACGCGACGGGCGCAGTCGGCCTCCTGGCAGCACTCGTTGTTGTCGCGAGGCCGCTTTCTGTGATAGTCGCCACCCGCGGCTCAGGTCTCAGTCGGCGGGAGAAGACGTTCATGTCTCTTCTTGCTCCCCGTGGCATAGTCGCCGCATCCGTGGCAGCGGTCTTCGCACTCGAACTCGAGGAAATCGGAATCCCCGGAGCAGAGGCGATGGTCCCACTCTCATTTCTTGTAGTTGCGGGAACAGTGCTGATCTACGGAGTGGCGGCCCCTCTGGTGGCTCATCGCACGGGCATTGCGGAAAGCAATCCGCAAGGCGTGCTGTTTGTTGGCGCTGATGCCTGGGTTCGTGAGATTGCTTTGACACTCAAGGACCAGGGTGTGAAGGTCTTGGTTGTTGATTCGAGCTGGCCACGGCTGTCGGCCGCACGTATGGCGGGTCTGCCCGCGGTGTATGCAAACGTGCTCTCTCAGTACGCGCTGAACAGGATGGACTTGGGGGGAATGGGGCGGCTAATCGCGATGACCGACGTGGACGAGTACAACTCACTGGCGGTCAGGCACTTCGCAAGCGTCTTTGGCAGAAGTGAAGTGTACCAGCTGGCCCCCGACTCCTGGCACAGTTCAAGAGGGAAGATTTCGCCTCGACTGGTCGGACGGTTGCTGGTTGGCTCCGACTGGTCATTCTCACGGTTCTCTAGACTGCACGAACGCGGTGCAATGCCAAAGGTAACCTGTCTGACCGATGCGTTTGACGATACAGCCTTTCGTGAATACTACGGGGCAGCGGCGATCCCTCTGTTTGTGATTGAGCCGTCTGGCAGACTGCAGATTGTGGCGGATGGGAGCAGAGTCAGGGCTCGTCCCGGGCACTGCATCTTGAGCATTCTTGACCCTGCCAGTCCCATTCCGGGAATGATGCAGGATTCACCCGGGGGAAAGACCTCGGGCTAGCCAAACGTTACGGGTTCTCGGGCATGCGTACGGAGGCGTCTCCCATGGCAGAGCCACAGTAGGCACAGACTGTTGCCGTACTCTCGTTCAACTTCCCGCAGGAAGGGCAGGCGGTGCGGACTCGCGCAGCTGTCTCTCTGTGGACTCGTGGAGTCGTGTCTCCGTGGTAGAGCTTGATATGCGGCCACGGAATCTCGATGTTCTCCTTGTCGAACGCCTTCTTGATTCGCAATCGAAACTCGCGCGCAACCTCCCACTGCATCAGGGGTTTGGTATCGCCGAGCACCTTGATGTCGATGCCTGAGTCGCCGAAATTGTTGACTCCCAGGCTCTTCGGGGCGCTTCGGATCTTCTTGCTCCACGCGGGATCGTTAGCCAGTTCCTGCCCTACCCGGTTGATGACCTCTATGCAATGGTCAAGGTCTTCCCCGTAGGCGACAGGGATGTCTATGTGGATGCGGGAATACTCCTTTGAATAGTTGCTCGCAGTCGTGATTTCTCCATTCGGGATGGTGTGCACGATTCCGTCCAGGTCGCGCAGGACCGTACGCCGGAGATTGATTCCCTCAACTACGCCGGCGAGTCCGGCCACTTTCACAACGTCACCGTTGTTGTACTGGTCCTCGAAGAGGATGAACAGACCCGCTATGATGTCTTTGATGAGGCTCTGCGCGCCGAGGCCGATGGCGATACCGGCGACACCGGCGGTGGCAAGAAGAGGAGTCACGTCAACCCCAACCTCGGCCAGTATCATGAAGATGGCGGCTACTGCTAGCACAATGGCGATGACCGTCCCCAGTGCACCGCTGAGCGTCTGAACCCGGCGAGCAAGGTCCTCACGTGCCTTCCTTCCTCTGCCGCGGCCCGTCAGAGAGTTCTCCACCACACTTGGAAGAATGGACTTGATGAGGCGATAGAGCAGGTATGAGATTGCCGCAATCAGGAGTACCAGCATCCCGTGCTGGACGAACCAAAGCTTGAGCGACTCCGGTGTGACGAGGCCCTTCGCGCCCTCTCGGGACAGGGTTACGGCGACGGCCGCAGCCCCAACGACGATGAGCGTGATGATATCCAGTATCGCGATGGTTGCGTCGAAGATCCTCACCAGTATCTTCGAAACGCGCTTGGGAGGAATGGACTCTATCCAGACTCGTATCCTGGGCCGTCCCAACACGAGCAAAGCAAGCAAGAGGGCTGATACTGCAAGTATCCAGATACTGTGGGAACTGAACCACTGCCACGCAGATGCCATAGTCGTCTCCACCGGGAAGGAATACCGATTGCGCGAAGTCTATGTACACTAATGCTGACAGTCAATACTGCGGTCGCACCAGAGTCCCCTTCGCGGGAGTGCTACTCGGCGTCTTCTCTGTGGCCGCGAAGCAGCGCTCTTTCAACGGTGAACGAGTGTCGGACACGAGCCTTTCGCTTTCCCAGTCTGAACCATCCGCTACGCCAGAATGCGCCAAGCGCGGAGAGCACGACGGTTCCCATAACGAGCAGCACAGCGAAGTAGCCCCAGTGCCAGTGCAGTTCTGGCATGTTGTCGAAGTTCATTCCATAGATGCCGGCGAGCAGCGTAAGCGGGAGGAATATGGCCCCCGCGATCGCCAGGACCTTCATCGTCTCGTTTTGTCGGTTGGCTATAGCTGTCAGGTAGACCGAAAGGGCATTGTCCGCACTGTCGCGCACGTTCAGGTTCAGGTCTTCGATGCGCACCAGGTGATCGTACACGTCGCGGAAGTAGAGGCGCGCACCCTGTTCGATGATCGCGTATTCACCCCTGCTAATTCGGTTCAACAGGTCGCGCTCGGGAACGATAGTGCGATGGATACGTCGTACGGATCGCTTCAGCCTCAGGATAGCCTCAAGAGTATGCTGCCGCGGCTCGCTAAGGGCATCTTCCTCTACGATTGCGGCAATATCGCTCATTCTTTCCACGGTGGGCCTGATGTTGTCGACAAGTGCATCGACAAGTGTATGCGCCAGGAAGGCCGACCCGTTCTGCATCAATCGAGAATCGGTCTCTACCTCGTAGCGGACTTCTTCGACGCTGTAAAGGGGGAAGTTGTGGTTGCTGACCACGTAGTTGGCGCCGATGAACAGCGCGAGCTCGGCGGTCTCGACAATCTCCGATTCGGCTATGTGATTGATACCGTGAAACAGGGCGAAGATGTGCGAATCATAGTTGTCAATCTTGGGTGGATGTATCTCGGTCTCGACACAGTCCTCAACTGCCAGCGAGTGAAAGCCGAACGTTGTGCTCAGGACTTCGCCGTCTTTCTGGTCCGTGTCACAGAAGTCGACCCAAAGCAGCCCCTTGCCATTTGATAGCGCGGTCTCGATGTCTGTAAGCGACAGGTCGGTTTGAAGACCCGTTGTTGGCTCGAAGAAGTAGGCGCGAAAAGGCATAGCTATGCTCTCGATGTCCTGCTGTCGTGCATTCTACCATCTTCGTCAACTGCCGCAGGCAGAAGAAGGAAGCCATGACTATGGCTTACGTGGCGAGCAAACGTGTGGGAACTGGTGGCAAAAGGAGGGAAAGTTCACTGGCGACCCCGGGGGGATTCGAACCCCCGATCTCCACCGTGACAGGGTGGCATGTTAGACCGCTACACCACGGGGCCAGGACAAGCTTGGAGCGGAGGGAGTTTACCAGCAAGCGTTGCACCGTGTCAAAAGCGTTCGCGTTCCGCAACGGTCTATTTCCCTGACCACAGGTGGTCCTGTTGTTCCCAACCGCACATCTCGCTGGAGTACACGTGCTTGTAGTCACGCAGGTCCTGCCAGTAGTCGGGACAGCGTCTGTCAGGCGAGAGCTTGAACAGCCTGGGCAACAGGTGCATCTCATGAGCGGCCTGTGAGAGTTCTTCTCGATCGTCCGGGTGCGCAAGCACATTGATGATGTCCAGGGCCTTTTCGCTCTGTGACTTGCCAGACAGATTGACGATGCCGTTCTCTGTCGCTACCCAGGATACGAACTGGCTGGGAACGTCAACGATTGTACCCGCGGGCAGGTTGGGCACAAATCTCGGCCTTCCTTTGCTGTCTCTGGAGGTAGCGGCAAGAACCCCGCGTCCTCCTTTCGCCATTGCGCAGCCAACGATGAACTGGAATTGTCCGCCGGTTCCAGAGACGGGTCGGCCGGCATGGAAGCCGCAGGCATCCTGTCCGTACAGGTCCATAGCCAGGAATCCGTTGATTCCGATGGAGTAGTCGTTCTTGCTCAGAGTCAGAATGTTGTTCGTGTAATAGGAATCGTAGCCAGCGAACTGGCTGTTGTGATGCAGGAATTCGTAGTACCGGTTGATGCTGAATGGGAACATGAAGTTGTAGACACAGCGGCCAGGGTCGAGGTTCTTCCTGCTGTTGTCGACGCAGCCTGCTTCAAGTAGAGAGAATATCCATTCGCCTCCAAGTTCAGAGTGAACCCCGAGATGCTTCAGACCTGCGTCCTTGATGGCGAGTACGACGGCGAAAGGAATCGCCCCTATGCCTACCTGCAAACAGTCTCCGTCGCCCATAATCGTCAAGATGTGTTCGGCGATAGCCTTGTCGGCTTCAGAGAGCTGCACACCGGCCTCGTCCATCTGTGGCCACTGATACTCCGGCTTTGACAGGTCCGCTTCAACGAAGTAGTCCACTTCGTCTATCGGCAACAGCATGTTGCGGCCGGGTTCGCACCACGGGTAGTCGCTTCGTATTTCGACCACGACCTTCTTGGCAGAGCGGACGGCTGTCATGGAGTTGGCCACGCCGTAGGCGAAGTTGACCATGCCGCGCTCCGGCGGTGCGACCGAGACAACAGCCCAATCGATGGCCGACTTCTCTTGTTGCCGCCGTGCCCAGCGGGAATACAGGTAGCACATTCCGGCCGACCATCCCCAGTGGCCCCAGTCAACTGCACGCGTGGTGTCGTTCCATTTCCTCGTCTGGCCTGCAAAGAAGTACTCGTGGAGAAGGCAGAATCTCGCGTCCGGGTCGGCCTTTCGCAGGAGAGGCGCGAACAGCGTACTGCACTGTGTCCATATCTCGATGTCCCGCAACTGTCCATGGCCATCACCGAGTCTCCCGCAAAGTGCATCAATTGTCGCCACGGGGTCTGACCCTGGACCTCCCGTGTATATCCAGTCGCCTGTCTTGACCATGTCCGCCCATTGGGTGGCGGTGATCGTCTTGGCGCGGACTTGCTGTTCCCAGTTGGCACTCATCGCTGTAGTCCTCCCTCAATCGGACGTGCAATTTTAGGCTTGCGGCCACGGTCGTGTCATCGGTTCAGGAGTAGAATTCTCTTTTCTTGACACCCCTACCGCTCAACAGCACAATATGCCGGAAAGGAGAGAACAAATGGGGCCAAAGCCAACAAAGTGGACGGTGACCGTCAACGGCAACGTGCGCAAGGTTCAAGTGCGCCGTAAGCCATGGCTCGCAATAGGGGAAATCAAAGTGGAC
>Ga0272441_10002904_pt1 | contig 33869 bp, 17 predicted proteins | sample SSMProp6N_FD_193582 | JGI IMG/M metagenome (GOLD analysis project Ga0272441, IMG submission 193582) | Marine sediment archaeal communities from Little Sippewissett salt marsh, Falmouth, MA, United States - SSM-Prop-6N | ecosystem: Environmental > Aquatic > Marine > Wetlands > Sediment ... | reverse complement strand
TCCTCTGCCCTTCCAGATTTCCGAAAAGGCCATGGTCGCCGGCGCCGCATCCCGCGACATCGGACAGGTGTCTGAAGACCTGCGCCTGCAGTGCCGTTACCTTGATCTCCGGCGTCCCAGTATGCGGGACAATCTCATCGCCAGGCACCGCATTGTCAAGGCGATCCGTGATTATCTGGATGAGGAAGGATTTCTGGAGATCGAAACCCCCATGCTGACCCGGAGTACGCCGGAAGGGGCCCGTGATTATCTTGTGCCGAGCCGGATCTTTCCGCAGCGTTTCTACGCGTTGCCGCAGTCACCACAGCTCTTCAAACAGCTCCTCATGGTGGGTGGTTTCGAGCGGTACTTCCAGATCGCCCGGTGTTTCAGGGATGAAGACCTTCGGCCGAACCGGCAGCCCGAATTTACCCAGCTCGACCTTGAGGCCTCCTTTATTGACGAGGAATTCATTTACGGGACCATGGAGAAATTGACGGCGAGGATATGGGCCCATGCAGGCATCGAACTGCAGAGGCCCTTTCCACGGATGACCTGGCATGAAGCCATGGAATCCATGGGGACGGACCGGCCCGATACCCGTTTCGCCCTCCGTTTTGTCGAGGCGACCGATATTCTCCACGATACGGCCTACGGCGTATTCCGGAAGATTGTCGAGCGGGGCGGCGCGATCAGGGGCTTCAATGTGAAGGGGCAGTCGGAGAAGTTGAGCAAGCATGTTCTCCAGAACGAGTATGCCAAAGAAATCGCCCCTTCCTTCGGTGCCGGCGGCATGACCTGGATGCGCGTCACCGAAAAGGGCCTTGAATCGAATATCGTCCAGTTCTTCAGCGACAGGGAGCGGGAGGACATTGTCGATCGCTTCGAGGCACGGGACGGCGATGTGATTATCATGATTGCCGACCGGTCCCGCGCAGTGGTAAATTCGGTCCTCGGTCAACTCAGGCTGCACATGGCTGAGAAGCTCGAACTCATACCGCCCCACACATTCAATCCCGTCTGGGTAACGGACTTTCCCCTCTTCGGTTTTCTGGGGGGAAGACTTTCGTCGAACCATCACCCCTTCACGGCGCCCTGCAGAACCGATTTCGACCCGGCGGACCGGGACGAACTTCTTTCACTGACATCACGGGCCTATGACCTGGTGATGAACGGCGAGGAACTGGGTGGTGGGAGCATCCGTATTCATGACAGTACGGTGCAGCGAAAAATCTTTCGTGCCCTGGGTCTGGCGGCGCGAGAGGCGGACGAAAAATTCGGCTTCTTTCTGCAGGCCCTCGATTACGGAACGCCGCCCCACGGCGGCATCGCCCTCGGCATCGACCGGGTGGTGTCCATGATACTGGGAACTGCCTCCATCCGGGAGGTGATCGCCTTTCCGAAAAACAGGAATGCCTATTGTCCGCTCAGCCGGGCGCCTTCACCGGTGATGAGGGGGCAACTTTCGGAACTGGGCCTTCTCGATCTTGATGGCGGCAGGTGGGTCGACGGAAGGAAAGTCGGGGTGGTGGACGGCAGGACCGGTTGAGTTGAGCCGGGCACGGAAAATATGGATTCGGGCGGTGCGGGACGTCATGGAAGCGATCGACGACGGCTTGGCCGTCGTCGTGCATGTGAAAGGAAAATGAGATATCAATGAAAGCAATTCTTGCTCTGGAAGACGGTACCCTTTTTGAGGGCGAATCCTTTGGCGCACCAGGTGAGCGGACCGGTGAAGTTGTCTTTAACACGGGATTGACGGGATATCAGGAGGTGTTGACCGACCCCTCCTACAAGGGGCAGATCGTGACGATGACCTACCCGCTCATCGGCAACTGCGGCGTGAACGAGGAAGATGCCGAATCCCGTTCCCTCTGGCTGGAAGGGTTTGTGGTGAGTGAACTCTGCAGGCGGCCCAGCAACTGGCGGTCCCGGAAGGACCTCGACACCTACCTGAAGGAACACGGTATCATGGGCATTCAGGGAATCGATACCCGGTCGCTCACCAGGCATATCAGGGAGGCCGGTGCCATGCGGGCCGTGCTGTCGACGGAGGACGGGAAACCCGGTTCACTTGTCGAGAAGGCTCTGGCATCGCCGGGCCTGACGGGGCGTGACCTGGCGGGGGAAGTGACCTGCGACGACCGTTACAGCCTTTCCGGCGAAGGCGGCCGTCATGTGGTAGTCCTCGACTTCGGGGTGAAGTCGAGCATCCTCGAACAGCTTCGGAAGAACGGTTGTTCCCTCACCGTGGTTCCTGCCGATACGTCCATCGATACTATCCTGCGTCTCAAGCCCGACGGCGTTCTTCTGTCAAACGGTCCCGGCGATCCCGCCGCCGTGGCCTATGCCGTCCGTACCATCGGCGAGATTGTCGGAATCGGGACCATTCCCCTCTTCGGCATCTGTCTGGGACATCAGCTCCTGGCCCTCGCCCTCGGCGGCAGGTCCTACAAACTGAAGTTCGGGCACCATGGCGGAAATCACCCCGTCAAGGATCTGGTGACGGGAAGGATTCATATCACCGCCCAGAATCACGGTTTTTGCGTCGATATCGATTCCCTCGATCGCGATGAGATCGAAATTACCCACATCAACCTCAACGACGGAACGCTGGAAGGCATGCGGCACCGGTCGCTCCCGTTCTATTCGGTGCAGTTTCATCCCGAGGCGGGACCGGGCCCGCACGATGCCCGGTACCTCTTTGAGAAATTTATTATGTCAATGAATACCTGAAAAGGGGGTAGTATAAGAAGATGAGAGAAACCGTTGCAGTCTTTGATTTCGGTTCGCAGTATTCACAACTGATTGCCCGGCGTATCCGTGAACTGGGCGTCTACTGCGAGATCGTCCGGCACGACAGCACCGTCGACGTGATAGGGGAGATGAATCCCCGGGCCATTGTCCTTTCCGGCGGACCCTCATCGGTGCTTGACGAAGGATCGCCCCGCATGGACCGGAAAATCCTGGAACTCGGGATACCGATCCTCGGTATCTGCTACGGCATGCAGCTTCTGGCCCTGATGCTCGACGGAACGGTCGAGAGGGGGAGGAGCGGCGAGTACGGTCCCGCGGAGATCGACCTTGTCGACAATAGGTCGATCTTCAACGGGCTGGGATGGCACCTGAGCGTCTGGATGAGCCACGGCGACCACGTGAGTGTTCTCCCCGAAGGATTTCAAATCCTGGCCGGGACGACGGACTGTCCCGTGGCGGCAATGGGAGACAGTCAACGCGGGATCTACGGGGTGCAGTTTCATCCCGAAGTGGTGCACACCCCCCGGGGAAAGAATATCCTTGATAACTTTCTCTATACCGTGGCGGGGTGCCGCGGCGGCTGGACCATGAAGAGCTATATCGAGGAAGCGGTCGAGCAGATCAGGAAAGAGACGGGGAGGGCGAATGTCATTTGCGCCCTGTCGGGAGGAGTCGATTCGGCCGTCGTGGCCGCCCTTATCGACCGGGCCATCGGCGGGCGGATGAAAGCCATTTTTGTCGACAATGGTCTTCTCCGGAGTGACGAGGTGGAGGAAATACGAACCCTCTTCAGTCACTATTATCCGCTTGACCTTACCGTTGCCGATGCCGCTGACCGTTTCCTGGATGCCCTGAAAGGGGTGACCGACCCGGAGGAGAAACGAAAAATTATCGGCCGGACCTTCATCGAGGTGTTCAGCGAAGAGGCCGAACAGATTGAGGACGCGCGCTTTCTGGCCCAGGGGACGCTCTATCCCGACGTCATCGAGAGCCGGTCGGCCCACGGCGGACCGTCGGTCATGATAAAGAGTCATCATAATGTGGGAGGGTTGCCGGACGAACTCGGTTTCGAGTTGCTGGAGCCGCTGAGGGAACTCTTCAAGGACGAGGTCAGGATTCTCGGAAAGGAACTGGGATTGCCGGCAAAACTGCTGTCCCGGCAGCCCTTTCCCGGTCCGGGGCTGGCGGTACGCATCGTCGGCGAGGTGACGCGGGAGGCACTGACGACGCTCCGGGCTGCCGACCGGATCGTGCAGGAAGAATTGATGCACTATGAGGGATACGGTGCGATATGGCAATCCTTTGCGGTCCTCCTGCCCGTCAAGAGTGTCGGCGTCATGGGTGATGAACGGACCTATGCCAATGTGGTGGCACTGAGGGTGGTGTCGAGCCTGGATGGCATGACGGCGAACTGGGTCCCCCTGCCCTATGACCTGCTGGGACGTATCTCCGCGCGAATTATCAACGAAGTCAGGGGTGTGAATCGGGTCGTCTACGACATCAGCTCGAAACCGCCCGGGACGATAGAATGGGAATAGCACGATTATGCCGAAACGGGATGACATCAAGAAAATACTGATCATAGGCTCCGGTCCCATCGTGATCGGTCAGGCCTGCGAGTTCGACTACTCCGGCGCCCAGGCCTGTAAGGCTCTGACAGAGGAAGGGTATGAAGTGGTCCTGCTCAACTCCAACCCCGCCACGATCATGACGGACCCGGAAATGGCGGACCGGACCTATGTGGAACCGATTACGGCCGGAACGGTTGAAAAAATAATCGAAAAGGAACGGCCGCAGGCGGTCCTCGCCACGCTCGGCGGGCAGACGGCCCTCAATACGGCCGTCGAGGCGGCGGAACGGGGCGTCTTTGACCGCTACGGCGTGGAGATGATCGGTGCCGACCTGGCGGCGATAAAACGGGCGGAGGACAGGGATTCCTTCAAGGAAGCCATGACGGAAATCGGCCTCGATCTGCCGCGGAGCGCCGTGGCGCGGAGCATGGACGAAGCCTGGAAGATCGTCGACGACATCGGATATCCCGTGGTCATACGTCCCAGTTTTACTCTTGGGGGTGCCGGCGGGTCTGTGGCATACAACGTCGAGGAGTTCCGGGATTTCGTGACCAGCGGTATCGATCAGAGCATGATCGGCGAGGTGCTTATCGAGGAATCCGTGCTGGGGTGGAAGGAGTTTGAACTCGAGGTCATGCGGGATCAGCGTGACAATGTGGTCATTATCTGTTCCATCGAAAATTTCGATCCCATGGGCGTCCACACCGGTGATTCCATTACCGTGGCGCCCGCCCAGACGCTTACCGACCGGGAGTACCAGTATCTCCGGAATGCGTCGATCGCCGTGATACGGAAGATCGGTGTCGCCACGGGGGGGTCGAACATCCAGTTCGCCGTGCATCCCGACACGGGACGGGTGGTGGTGATCGAAATGAATCCCCGGGTGTCGCGTTCGTCGGCGCTGGCATCGAAAGCAACGGGGTTTCCCATCGCCAAGATTGCGGCAAAGCTTGCCGTGGGCTACAGCCTGGACGAAATTCCCAACGATATCACGAAACAGACGCCGGCGTCCTTTGAACCGACCATCGACTACTGTGTCGTCAAGATCCCCCGTTTTGCCTTCGAAAAGTTTCCCGGCGTTGAAAACACCCTGACCATATCGATGAAGTCGGTGGGGGAAACCATGGCCATCGGGCGTTCCTTCAAGGAGTCCCTCCAGAAAGCACTGAGAGGACTTGAGATCGGCCTCGGGGGGCTCGATCGCCTCACGACGGTCCGTGCCCTCGATGAAAAGGAGATCAATGCGGCGCTGATCCGTCCCACGCCGGAGCGGCTGTTGTACATACGGTATGCTCTCGAGCAGGGCATGTCCGTCGAGCATATCGCCCGGCTGTCGGCCATCGATCCCTGGTTTATCGACAACATCAAAGAGATCGTCGATGTGAGCGCCGAATTGGAGGAGAACGGAAAAAACGGTTCGATCCCCCCGGCGCTGCTCAAAAAGGCAAAAAAATACGGCTTTTCCGATTATCAGATCGGCGGGCTCCTGGGGGTGACCGAGTCGGATATCGGGGCAATGCGCGCGCATGCCGGCATTATGCCCGTCTATAAGCTTGTCGATACCTGTGCCGCCGAATTCGAGGCCCACACGCCCTACTACTATTCAACCTATGCCGATGAGGACGAAAGCCGCCGGGGCAGCGCCCGAAAGATCATGATCATCGGCGGCGGGCCGAACAGGATCGGCCAGGGAATCGAATTCGACTACTGCTGTGTCCATGCGTCAATGGCCCTGAGAGATATGGGGTACGAAACCATCATGGTCAATTCGAATCCCGAGACGGTATCTACCGATTACGATATTTCAGACCGGCTCTATTTCGAGCCGCTCACCCTGGAGGATGTCCTCAATGTCGCCCGGACGGAACAACCCGAGGGCGTCATCGTGCAGCTTGGCGGCCAGACCCCTTTGAATCTGGCGCTGCCGCTGGCGCAAAGGGGACTGAATATTCTCGGAACGTCCCCCGAGGCGATCGATCGTGCCGAAGACCGCAGGCTCTTCAAGGAAATGGCCGACAAACTCGGCATCAAACAGCCCGACAGCGATACGGCCCTTTCCTTCGCCGAGGCGGAGAAAATCGTCAACAGGATCGGATACCCCGTCTTGATCAGGCCCTCCTACGTACTTGGAGGGAGAGCGATGGTCGTGGTCTGGAGCCAGGCGGACCTCAAGGGCTTCGTGGCGGAGGCCTTTCACGCCTCGCCGGACCATCCGATTCTCATCGACGAGTTTCTCGAGGATGCCGTTGAAGTTGACGTGGATGCCGTCTCCGACGGACGGGACGTCATGGTCGGGGGCGTCATGGAACATATCGAACATGCCGGCATTCATTCCGGCGACAGCGCCATGGTGCTGCCCGCCTTTTCCCTGAAAGAAGCGATGCGGGAGGAAATAAAGGACAAGACCCGGCGCATGGCACTGGAACTCGGCGTACGGGGACTTATCAACGTCCAGTATGCCGTGAAGGGTGATGACCTGTACGTCCTTGAAGTAAATCCCCGTGCCTCCAGAACGGTCCCCTTCGTATCGAAGGCCACCGGCGTTCCGCTGGCGAAGATCGCCACCAGAATTATGGCCGGCCGGTCCCTGCGGGAGCAGGGAATGCTGAATGATCCGCAGCCGCACTTTTTCTCCGTGAAGGAATCGGTGCTCCCCTTCAAGCGGTTTTTCGGATCCGACACCCTTCTCGGCCCCGAGATGAAATCGACGGGAGAGGTAATGGGAATCGACCCCGATCCGGGGATTGCCTTTGCCAAAAGCCAGATCGCCGCCGGATATAGCATGCCCCGGAGCGGTAAGGTCTTCATAAGTGTCCGGGACAGCGATAAAGAGGCGATTGTTCCCATCGGCAGAGGGTTCGTCGCCCTGGGATTCGATATCCTGTCGACTCCGGGAACGGCGCGAAAACTGCTCGAAAACGGCGTGCCCGTTTCGCAACTGCCGCGGCTTGATGAGGGACGTCCCAACCTGATGGACTATATCAAGAACCGGGATGTGGTGCTTCTTATCAACACGCCCAGCGGACCGAAGCCCCGGCGTGACGAGATAAAAATCCGCAGCACTGCCGTGTCGCGGAACCTGCAGCTTGTATCGACGGTATCGGGTGCCGAAGCGATGGTCAACGCGATAAAGGCCCTGAGAGAGACGTCCTTTCAAGTCAGGCCGCTTCAGGAGATCTATCGGAACAGGGGGAAATGATCTGTTGCGGAAAAGAATAATATTTTTGATAATATACCTTCATTTTTTTAACCGGAGCAGGAGATGAATGAAATAAAAGAACACGGGAAAAAAGAAAATAATGCACCTGACCACAAGGAATTAGAGCTTCTCTGGGAGATCAGCCGCATCCTGGGACAGAGCATGGACCTCAAAAAGATCGGTGCTCCCATACTGCGCGCGCTGGAAAAGAATATGGGGATGAAGCGGGGTTTCATGACCCTGCTCAACCGCAGGACGGGTGATATCATCATCGATGCGGCTCATGGTCTTTCCGAGGCCCAGAGGGAGCGGGGCCGGTACCGGGTCGGTGAAGGCGTCGTGGGAAAGGTGGTAGAAACGGGGCGTCCCATGATTGTCCCCAATATTTCGGAGGAGCCGCGCTTTCTTGACCGGACGGGCGCACGGGCCAACCTTGCCAAAAAGGAAATATCATTCATCTGCGTGCCCATAAAAACGGAGAGCAAAGTCATCGGTACGTTGAGCGCCGACAGGGTCTTTGATGAATCCGTTTCCCTGAAGGAAGATCTTCGTGTTCTCACCGTGATAGCTTCCATGGTCTCTCAGGCCCTTCGATACCGTCAGCAGGCGGAAGAGGAGAAAGAGGACCCTCATGATGCCGGAAAACCGGGGCCCGGCATGGCGGGAGTCGCCGAACCGGCGACCTCGGGTCTGCCCGCTCTCGACAGGGTGATCGACCGGTTGCGCATCGGTGATAACGTGGTCTGGCAGGTCGACACGATCGAGGAGTACCGCTATTTCATCAGTTTCTTCGTAAAACGCGCCCTTGAGGACGGCAAGCGGATCGTCTATATGCGGTATGCCGATCACGCGCCCATCGTGGAAACGCACGAAGGTGTCGTCACGTACCGGCTCGATGCCGCCGGCGGGTTCGAATCCTTCTCCACGGAGGTCTACAACATCATCACCCGGGAAGGTACGGGCGTCTATTACGTCTTCGACTGTCTGTCGAACCTTCTTTCGGCATGGGCAACGGACATGATGATCGGTAATTTCTTTGTGATCACCTGTCCCTATCTTTTCGAGCTCGATACGATAGCCCATTTCGCCATCATACGTGAAAGCCATTCCTTCCAGACGGTGGCCCGTATCCGCGAGACCACACAGTTGCTTCTTGACGTCTTTTCCGTGAGCGGCCACTACTACGTTCATCCTCTGAAAGTGTGGAAACGCTATTCCCCCACCATGTTTCTTCCCCACAAGAAGGAGGAGGATGCCTTTATCCCCATCATCGACAGCATCGACGCGGCAAAATTGTTTGCCGACATATCGAAACAGAAACCGGAACGGACGGAACAGCGTCTCGATTACTGGGACCGTCTCTTTCTGGAGGCCGAGAAATTGCAGGGAAAGCCCTGGGAGTCGGAAGGGCAGGAAGAAATGGTCGATCAGATCTGCAGGATCATGATGACCCGCGAACCAAGAATGTCGATTCTCGTGAAGGAGAACTTTTCCCTTGAAGATCTCCTGGAAATTCGGAAGCGTCTCGTCGGGACCGGTTTCGTGGGCGGAAAATCTGCGGGAATGCTTCTGGCGCGCAAGATCCTGGAACGGGACCGTTCCTTTGACTGGCAGTCCTGCCTTGAACCCCACGATTCCTTCTATATCGGTTCCGATGTCTACTATACCTACCTGGTGCAGAACGGCTGGTGGCGGCTCAGGGTGGAGCAAAAAACGAAAGACGGATACTTCAGGATCGCCTCGGTGCTCCGGGAAAAGATGAGCCACGGAACCTTCCCCGACGAAATCAGGGAACAGTTCACGCGGATGCTCGAGTACTTCGGCCAGTCCCCGATTATCATCCGTTCGAGCAGCCTGCTTGAAGATTCCTTCGGTAATGCCTTTGCCGGAAAGTATGAAAGCATTTTCTGCGTGAATCAGGGAACGCCTGAGGAACGCTATGCCCGGTTCGAGGAGGCGGTGCGGACGATTTATGCCAGTACCATGAACGAAGATGCCCTGTCCTACCGTCGGCAGCGCGGTCTTGAAGATGCGGATGAACAGATGGCCCTGCTGGTCCAGCGCGTTTCGGGATCATACCACAAGCACTATTTCTTTCCCGATATGGCGGGTGTGGGGGCATCCTACAATACCTTTATCTGGAACAGGGAGATGGACCCCCGGGCGGGCATGCTCCGGCTTGTCTTCGGCCTCGGTACCCGGGCGGTGAACCGGGTGGAGGGAGATTATCCCCGCATCGTCGCACTGGATCATCCTATGCTGAAACCGCACGGCGGGATGGAAGATACGAGAAAATATTCTCAGCATGATCTCGACCTTCTTGACCTTGAAACAAATGAATTGCAAACATCCCGGATTGCCAGTTTCATGGGTGAAAAGGTCGATGTGAAGATAGACCGGATCGGAATCATGGATCACGAAACGAACGAACGCATCCGGCAGCTCGGGATAAGGGACCAGGAAGCCTGGATCATCAACTTCGACGAATTCTTCTCGGACACCTCTTACACGGATATCATGCGCCGCATGATGAAGAAACTGGAAACCATCTACGAATATCCCGTGGACATAGAATTCACGGTGAATTTTACCGAAAAGGACGAGTTCAAGATCAATGTCGTTCAATGCCGTCCCCTTCAGACCATCGGACTGGAAAAACGGGTGGAACTGCCCGAGCATATCGATGACGACAGGATATTCTTTGAATCGGCGGGAAACTTTTTCGGCGGCGGCATCTCGCAACGGATCGAGCGGATTATTTATGTGGAGCCGTCCCGCTATGTGAAACTGCCCCTTTCGAAGAAGTATGACGTTGCGCGTCTCGTGGGCCGGCTCAACCGGCAGATTGCCGGTCGCGACGAGCTTCCCGTAATGCTTCTGGGGCCGGGCCGGTGGGGCTCCACCACGCCGTCCCTCGGTATTCCCGTCAATTTTTCCGAAATCAATAATGTGCGGATTCTCGGTGAAATCGCCTACGCCGAGGGCAACCTTATGCCCGAGCTTTCCTACGGCACGCACTTTTTCCAGGACCTGGTGGAAATGCGTATCTTTTATGTGGCCATTTTCCCCGGTGAAGAACGTGTGACCTTCAGCACCGCATGGTTCGAACCGTTGCCGAATCTTCTGGAAGCGCTCATTCCTGATTCCAGTTTGTACAAAGATGTGATAAAGGTGTGCGACTTGACAGACCGGAACCTGCGTATCATGGCTGATATCATTCAGCAAAAGGTGGTCTGTTTTTATTAATGAGAGGCCCCTGACCGATACATGGACATCAAACCCGTCGCGATTGCGCAAAGGACCCTTGGCGGGGTCGATTACTTTCTTCTCTGGGCCGGCGTCGCCATATCCCTTGCCGAGATATGGGCGGGCGGCTTTCTTGCCCCCATGGGGCTCTGGATGGGGTTCTGGGCCGTTATCCTGGGACATGTTATCGGCAACACCTTCATGTCGCTGGGTGGGGTGATCGGTTCTGATTACGGTATTATGGCCATGGTATCGGTCAGGCCGTCCTTCGGCATCAGGGGGTCCTACCTGCCCGCCGTTCTGAATATCATTCAGCTTGTCGGATGGGCATCGATCATGCTTATTATCGCGGGGCAGGCCGGTGCCATGCTCGGCCGGTCCATCGAATGGGTCCCCGCGTCGAATCATTTCTGGATTATGCTCATCGGGTTCGGGACGCTCCTCTGGGCGCTCTACACGGGCAGAACGATCTGGAAGGTGATGCAGACGGTGGCCGTCATCGCCCTCACCCTGGTGATCCTCATGATGAGTTTCGTCTCCTTCGGGACCTTCGGTGAAGACGCGGCGCTCGTGAAACCGGGGACCATGTCGTTCATGACGGGGCTGGACCTGGTCATCGCCATGCCCATCTCGTGGCTGCCTCTCGTGGCGGACTATTCCCGCTTTTCGAAAGGGGTGAAACCGGCATTCTGGAATACCTGGTGGGGATATTTCATCGTGTCGTCGTGGATGTACCTGCTGGGGCTGGTCACGACGCTTGCCACGGGCAACAATGATCCGGCCGCCCTGATTCTGAGCACCATGGGCCGGATAGGATTTGTCGTTCCCGCCCTGATCATGGTGATACTTTCGACAATAACATCCGATTTCCCCGATGTCTATTCGGCTACCTGTTCCATCATGAACATATCGTCAAGGATCGGGCCGAAGACAATCATGTGGATTACGGGATTCATTTCGATCCTGGTGGCGCTCGTCTTTCCGGTGACCCAGTACGAAAATTTTCTCCTTTTCATCGGTGCCATGTTCGTTCCCCTTTTCGGGGTGGTGCTGACGGATTATTTCCTGGTGCGGGGACGCCGGCTCGATATTAAGGAACTCTATAAGACCGAAGGCGCCTACTGGTATTCAGGCGGGTTCAACGTAACGGCCATCGCGGCATGGGCCGCGGGATTTATTACCTTCGAGGCCATGGCATTCATGAAATTTTCAGTCGGAAGTTCCATCCCCTCGATCCTTGTAGCGGGATTCATCTATTATGTGGTAATGACCGCGGGCAGGAAAGGAGTTTCATAGAAGAAATGGCAGAACTACCCGTTGGAAAGATTCACATGGAGGTGCTCGAAAAGCTCCTCCTATCGTACACCCGGAGCAACGGCCGTGTCGTAGTGGGGGCGGGGATCGGTGAGGATGCCGCCGTGATCGAGATGGGCGACGGCTACCTGATCGCCAAAACGGATCCCATTACCTGCGTCACCGATGAAGTCGGCCACTATCTGGTCAATATCAATGCCAATGATATCGCCGCTATGGGAGGGACGCCCCGATGGTTTCTCGCCACCATCCTGATGCCCGAAGGGAGCAGTGACGAGGATCTGGAAAATATCTTCGCGCAGATATCTGCAAGCTGTTTCGATCTTGGAATCATCTACTGCGGAGGCCACACGGAAGTGACCACCGGGGTGGAGAATCCCATTGTGGTGGGGCAGATGCTCGGTGAGGCGAAAAAGAATGAACTCAAACCTACGACAGGGGCACAGTGCGGCGATGACCTGGTCATAACCAAGACGGCCGCCATAGAGGCAACGGCAATCATCGCCCGTGAAAGATACGAGGAATTGCGGGACGTCATGCCCGAGGAATTCCTCCAGCGCGCACGGAATTATCTCTACGATCCCGGAATCAGCGTGGTGCGGGATTCCCTGGTGGTGAAAAACTGTGAAGGTGTGCACGCCCTTCATGATCCGACGGAAGGGGGCATTGCCACCGGTATTTACGAAATGGCCCTGGCGAGCAATCTGGGCGTCCAGGTCCTGGGCGATGAAATCCCCGTCAGTGAAGAAACCCGCATCCTCTGCAGCTATTTCGATGTGGATCCGCTGGGAACATTCGCCTCGGGGTCGCTCCTCATTGCGGTATCGCCGTCGGCAACGGGTGAAGTCATCCGGAAGCTCGCCGAGGCGGATATCGCGGCGAAAAAGGTCGGTGAACTGGTTGAACGGGAACGGGGAATGTGGATTACCAGGGACGCCGAACTTTCTCCCCTGATCGTGTTTCATCAGGATGAACTTTCCCGGATATTCGGATGACCGGGACCGGGTGACACCTTGTTGTACATGCCATGAAAAACGGATTTCTGATCGTATTTTACTCTATTTCCCTCCATACCCGCTTCGACGCCCCGCCGGCGCGTTGCCGGCAGTTTCAGGATATGCCGCCCCTGGCCGACCGAAATTGCGTGAGAAGGGAACGTTTTTTCTTTCAGTTGTGCCGGGAAGGACCTGCCGGCGGTGATGACGAAGGCGAAATGCCCGTTGCGATAGGGCCGGCCCCCAATATTTTATTTGCAGTATTTTCATTTATATTCTAAGTAGTTTGGAATTCCAACATTACAGGGAGTATATATCCTATGAACAATATTTTTTCATTTACCGGAGCCAAAAAAATAGTCTTCGGGTGCGGTTCGCTTGAGGGACTGCCCGAACATGTCGCCGAATTCGGGGCCCGCAAGCCGCTGATCGTCCTTGACGGACACCTGTCGGCTGAAGGGTTCCGTGAAAAGGTGTCGCACCTCTTCGGTGACGACCCGGCACGGTACTGCATCTTCGATGAAATTTCCGGGGAACCGCCCCTGGAAGTGGCCGACAAGGGAGCCGCCCTGGCCAGGGCGGAAGGATGCGACATCGTCGTGGGGATCGGCGGCGGAAGTACCCTCGATGCCGCCAAGGCCATGGCGGTGATCGTGACCAACGGCGGGGACGCCGTCCAGTACCTGGGACTGAACAATGTTCCCGGTCCCGGGCTTCCGAAAATAATGATTCCCACCACGGCAGGAACGGGAAGCGAAGTGACCTTCACGGCCGTCTTTATCAGAAAGGACCTGAAAAAGAAGGAAGGGATGAACAGCCCCTACCTCTATCCCGAACTGGCCCTGCTCGACCCCCTTCTTACGGTGTCGGTGCCGCCGGACGTGACGGCCTCGACAGGCCTCGACGCGCTGTGTCACGCCATTGAATCCTATACCTCGATCATTGCGAGTCCCATGAGCGAGATGATATCACTTGAGGCGATTGGCCTCATCGCATCGAATCTGCGAACCAGCGTGCATAACGGATCGGACATCGAGGCCCGTGAGAAGGTGCTGCTCGGCAGTCTCTACGCCGGACTCGGGCTGGCGAACGCCGGCGTGACGGCCGTTCATTCGCTCTCCTATCCTCTGGGCGGTACCTACGGCATTCCCCACGGTCTGGCCAACACGATCATGCTTCCGCCGGTAATGAGATTCAACGTTGCCGCCTCACTCGATAAGTTTGCCGATATCGCGGAGGTGATGGGAGAAGACTTAGAATCCTTCTCCGTCAGGGAGGCGGCCTTCCTGGCGATTGGCGCCGTGGAAGATCTGATCGAAGATTGCGGGATCATGACGACTCTTGAAGATCTGGGTATCAACCGGGACGATTTCGAAATGATGGCCGATGCGGCCATGGGCGTTGCCCGGCCGCTGGCGAACAATCCCCGCGTCGTGAGCAGGGACGATGCAATCGCAATGTACGAAGAAGCATACTGAATTTAACGCTATAACAGAGGAGGATCAATCATGGCAGGTGCCGAACTCATCGGTAAGGAAGAAAAGAACGAGGTGCTCGAGGTAATGGAAACGGGCATCCTCATGCGATATGGATTTGACAAAGAGCGAAAGGGGGTATTCAAGGTCAGGGAATTCGAGCAGGCCGTTGCCGGTTACATGGGTGTGCGCCATGCCCTCGGGGTTACCTCGGGTTCGGCGGCGCTGAAAGTCGCCCTGACGGCCCTCGATGTGGGACCGGGGGATGAAGTGATCGTCCCGGCCTTTACCTTTATCGCGACCTACGAGTCGGTCCTCGAAGTAGGGGCGATTCCCGTCATGGCCGATATCGACGATTCGCTCAATCTCGATCCCCGGAAGATCTCCGCGCGGGTGACGCCCCTGACCAAGGCGGTCATTCCCGTCCATATGTGCGGCGCGCCGGCACGGATCGAAGAAATCGTGGACACGGCGAAGAAACATGACCTCATCGTTCTGGAAGACAATGCCCAGAGCTTCGGCGGAAGCGTGAACGGAAAAAAGCTCGGCACCTTCGGTGATATGAGCATCCTGAGCTTCGATTATTACAAGACCATGACCACCGGTGAAGGCGGGATGGTGATTACGGACAGTAAAGAGCTCTATGACCGCTCCGACTGGTATCACGATCACGGTCACGACCATAATCCCGCCGTGGGGAGAGCCCAGGAGGGACGGTCGTTTCTCGGATTCAACTTCCGCATGAATGAGCTGCAGGGTGCCATCGGACTGGCCCAGTTCCGGAAACTCGACCATATCATCAGTGAACAGCGGAAAAACAAGGCGGCGATCCGCGATGAACTGGCCACGGTGAAAGACGTCGGCTTCCGGCATATCCCCGATCCCGCGGGAGATACGGCCACCTTCCTTGCCTTCAATCTGCCCGATGCGTCAACGGCGAAGGCCTTTCAGAAAGCCCTCGCGGAGAACGGAGTCGATACGGTCTGTTTCAAGGAAAATGCCTGGCACTATGCGCCGCGGTGGGAGCATCTCCTCGGATGGGCGACGGCGAACACGAAAAAGTTTCCCTTCACCAATCCCATGTACACGGGCACCGTCGATTACGGTGTGGAAAATATCCCCTATGCCGAGGATATTCTCGGGAGAACCCTGGTGCTCGGCATTTCCGTCAAGATGCCCGAAGAGAGGCTCGACGCGATAATCGGGGGAATCAGGAAAGCGGCGCAGATTCTGTAGCCGTAAAGGTCGGGGGAATGGGACGATCAAAAGCGAAGTGAAAAAGATGTCACGTATTATCTGTATCATACCGGCGCGATATCAATCCTCCCGTTTCGAGGGGAAACCGCTGGCCGATATCTGCGGCAAACCGATGATTCAGCACGTGTACGAACGTGCCGAAGGGGTGGAAATGGTATCGTCCGTTGCCGTGGCCACCGATGATGAACGAATTTATGACGCGGTAAAGGCCTTTGGCGGCAATGCCGTCATGACCTCTCCGCGTCACCGTTCCGGAACGGACCGGATCGCCGAAGCGGTGTCGGGCCTGGGACTCGATGATAACGATATCGTAGTCAATATCCAGGGCGATCAGCCCCTCTTTGAGCCCTCTCAGATCGAAGAAGTGGTGACCCCGCTTCTCGAAGACCCCGCGCTGCCCATGGCCACCCTCATCTACCGGATCAGGCGTGAGGAAGAAATTCACAGCCCTCATATCGTGAAAACGGTCTTTGATACCGGGGGACGGGCCCTCTACTTTTCACGGTCCACCATCCCCTGTGACCGTGATGGGACCTCAAAGGTCGACTATTACAAACATCACGGTATCTATGCCTATCGCCGGTCTTTCCTGGCCGTCTTCAACACCCTGGAAACGGGTGTCCTTGAAAGGCTTGAAGCCCTGGAGCAGCTGCGGGCCCTGGAGCACGGATATGTCGTCCGGGTCGTCGAGACGGCCCATGATTCCATCGAAGTCGACACGGAAGCCGATATCGAGCGGGTGAGAAGAACAATAGACGGGCACAAAGGCACAAAGGCACAAAGGCACAAAGGCACAAAGAAAAGAAAGTTCCAAAGTTCCTGAGTGAAAGGCAGTTTCGCGTTTCGCGTAAGACGGCATAAATTCACATACCGTCATTGCGAGCACGCCCTTGGCGTACGTGGCAATCTGTTTTTCATTTTTTTCTTTAGCTGACCGCTGACCGCTGACCGCTGACGGCTGACGGCTGATGGCTGACAGCTTATAAATGGGAGACAGGGAATGACAAGAATACTGCTGTTGTGTCTTATGGCGTTATTACTGTTTCTGGTTGCCGGGTGCGGAATACCCGACCTGCCCGGTCCCATCGGTATCCCGGGTCTTTAGGTACGTGCCGGGGCCCGAATTTTTGAGTGCGTGGTGACTTCAAATATCGAGACCCCGGCTTTTGATACCCGGTTAAAAAGAACACGTATTTCATGCTCAGCGGAGATGCCGTTGCGTTCCTCCTCAGCCGACAGCCTTGCCCCCGCGTTCGCCCGTGCCGATTCTGACCACCTCGTGGAGATCGAGAATAAAGATCTTTCCGTCTCCGGTGGTGCCCGTGCCGGCCCCTTTCAGAATAGCCCCGATAGCCGGTTCGACAAAATCCTCGTTCACGGCGATTTCCACTTTTGTCTTTTTCAGGAGGCCTGCCTCCCTGGTGCTCCGGTAGACCTCGGTGACACCTTTCTGGCGGCCCCGCCCCAGCACGTTGGAGACCGTAATCAGGTTCACTTCCACGTTCTCCAGTTCCTTCCGTACGTCATCCAGCTTATGGGGTTGAATGATGGCAATTATATATTTCATCGTTTTGCTCCTATTCTACAATAGTGTATGCGGCTTCATGGTGCTGCGTAAGGTCGAGTCCCATCAATTCGTCCTCCCTTTTTACCCTCATGCCGAAGAGGGCGTCGACGAGTTTAAAGAGGGTCCATGTCATGACCAGGGCGAAGGCGATACAGGCAATCATGTAGAATCCCTGGATCAATAAAAGTTTCACGTTGCCGAAGAAAAGACCGTCGGCTCCCCCGGCGTTGATCGCCTTTTCCGCGAAGAGTCCCGTTGCAAGGGTTCCCCAAATACCGCCGACACCGTGGACGCCAAAGACATCCAGCGAATCATCGTATCCCAGTTTCGGTTTCAGGGCCGTTACCGCCAGGTAACAGAGCATGCCTGCCATAATCCCGATCAGGATGGATGACAGGGGACTGACGAAACCGCAGGCGGGAGTTATTGCAACGAGCCCCGCCAGAGCGCCCGTAACGATTCCCAGTATGGTGGGCGCTTTATTCAGCTTCCATTCGATAAGTGCCCAGGTGAGTCCCGCCGCCGCCGTGGCAGTGTTGGTGGTGACAAAGGCGTTTGCCGCAAGGCCGTTCGCCCCGAGCGCGCTTCCGGGGTTGAATCCGAACCATCCGAACCAGAGAAGCGCGCCTCCCAGGACGGTAAGAGGCAGATTGTGAGGTGTGAAACCCTGTTTGTCGTGACCGACCCGCCGTCCGATAAGGATGGCAATGAGCAGCGCGGACACGCCTGAACTGACATGGACGACGATGCCTCCCGCAAAATCGAGCGCTCCGATGTCCCGCAGCCATCCGCCTGTTCCCCAGACCCAGTGGGCGATCGGGTCATAGACAAGGGTGGTCCAGAGGAGCATGAAGATGGCGAAGGAGGAAAACTTGATGCGTTCCGCAAAGGCTCCCACCATGAGTGCCGGCGTAATGATGGCGAACATTGCCTGAAACATCATGAATGCCATGTGGGGTATCGTCTCCGAATAATCGGGATTGGGCACCATGCCCACATTCTTTAATCCCAGCCAGTCAAGGCTTCCGATGATCCCGTGTCCCGTATCGGGGCCGAAAGCCAGAGAGTATCCTATAATGACCCACTGCAGACTGACGAGACACATGATGAAAAAACACTGCATCAATATGGAAAGGATATTCTTACGCCGTGCCAGCCCTCCATAAAAAAGCGCTACTCCCGGCGTCATTAAAAAAACGAGTGCGGTACATATAAGCACCCATGCCGTATCACCTGTGTTCATCTTTGAACCTCCCTGTAAATAAGTTTAGAATTTCCTACGGTATGGAATATATCAATTACTGTGCCAGATTTCGCAATTCGTAATTATGTGCTTGTTTATATTGATATAAGCAAAAATTTATTGCTGCTCTACAATTGTTGAAGCACTACTTTATAGTATTAATAAACTGCATATATGACAATTATGTGGGATATTGAGAGGACCCCTTCGCGGGACCTTAACATCCCGGCATATCCATGCAGGATGTTCCTGTTGCAGGGGTTCCCGACCGCCGTCACGTGACGTCGGCCTGCTTCCGGAGAGCGGGACGAAGGGATGCAATTCTTCTCCGGCCTGAATAGAACGAGACGGATCGTTCTTTTATGCAGAAAAATCTTGACAGAGTTTGGTAATTCGTTTTTAATATCTTATTATCTTTACTTACGGTAGTTCTCGCATAACAGGTGCTTGAAGTTTGCCGCCACAACCACTTCATATCAATTGAAATACCAAATTCCGTACACGTAGTGTTCTGCATGTCTTTCCACTGAAGAATCACTGTAATTCTGTTTTACTGCGTATCGAAACCAACATCGGTTAAAGGTACTCCTGTTTTCTGTCCGGGATAGTGCCTTCCCTCCCGATTGCGGGGGGGCTTTGCTGCTGCTCTGTCCGGCTGAGTGTCCTGTTCCGGTCCCAAGGCGAGCGAGAATCTGCCTGTCTCTCAGTGTTTCAAGCATGAAAGGAGAAACAACATGAAGAAAAGAAGAAGAGAAGAAGACAGTATTGCTCAGCCGGCCCGACGCGATTTTCTCAAAAAGGGAGCCACTGTCGGAGCAGTTGCCGCCGGAGGATTCGCCCTGAACCTTCTGTCGAAGGATGCCCATGCCAGACCTCAGCCGATTCCGACAAAGTGGGATAAGGAATTTGACGTTATCGTCATCGGCAGCGGTTTTGCGGGCCTCGCCGCGGGAATCACGGCCAAGGAAGCGGGTCAGGATGTCATTATCCTGGATAAAATGCCTGTGAATGGAGGTAATTCCATCATCAACGGCGGCCTCATGGCGGCGGTGAATTCGAAGCTGCAGGAAAAGGAAGGCGTCAAAGACTCGGTGGATCGCTACGTAAACGATCTCCTGAAGGCGGGTCGGGGACTCAACCATGTGGAACTGATCAAGATCGTTGCGACGGAAGGGCGTGATCTGCCGGAGTGGACGACGGAGCGCGGCGTGAAGTGGAACGACAAGCTTGAACACCTGGGCGGCCATTCGGTGCCGCGGACCTATCTGACCACCGTATCCTCCGGTTCAGGCATCGTCCGTCCTCTCACGAAGTATTACCTGGAGAACCTGAAGGGAAAGCTTCAGAAGAAGACGAAGGTGATCGGGTTTGTCCGTGAGGATACGGATGCAAAACCGAATGGACGCGTCCTGGGTGTGGAGGTGCTCGAGGACTATAAGTTCGATTACAAGGCAACCGACGGCGATCGTCATAACACAACGGGAACGACAAAGTTCTACAAGGCAAAAAAAGGAGTAGTGGTCGCAAGCGGCGGATTCAGCCAGGATCCCTTTTTCAGAGGGATTCAGGATCCCAGTCTTGCAAAACCGACGGACCAGCTCGACAGTACCAACCATCCCGGCGCCACGGGGGAGGTACTGGAAAACCTCTTCAAGATAGGCGCCGCACCGATACATCTGAGCTGGATTCAGTCCGGTCCCTGGGCGTCGCCCAATGAAAAGGGCTTCGGTGTGGGTTCTTCCTACCAGATCGCGGCCGGCTTCCGTTTCGGCATCATGATCGACAGAAAGACAGGAAAGCGCTTCGTGAACGAGCTGGCGGACCGACGGACCAGGGCCCAGGCCATGTTCAAGGTGATCGGCGATCCGAAGAATCCCAGTTTCCCCTTTACCATCGCCGACAGTCAGGAAGGCGTTCTGAACGCGGCGACCCTGCAGAAGTGTCTCGACAAGAAGGTGGTCCTGAAATTCGACACACTGGAAGACGTGGCAGCGCACTTCAAAACTCCCCTGGCGCCTTTCAAGGCACAGATCGACGAGTATAACGGCTACGTGAAATCCGGTAAAGACACGCAGTTCGGCAAACCTGTCGACAAGAACATGAAACCCATCGAAAAGGCACCCTACTATATCATGGAGGGTGTGCCGAAGACGCATCATACCATGGGCGGCATCATGATCAATACGAGCGGTCAGTTGGTCGAGATGGAAACCCAGAAGCCCATACCGGGACTCTATGCGGCAGGCGAAACGGTGGGGGGACCCCACGGTGCGAGCAGGCTGGGAAGCTGTGCCGTTCCCGACTGTCTTGTCTTCGGACGGATTTGCGGAAGAAATGTGTCGAAGGAAACCTCCTGGAGTTGAGCCTGTGGAATAGGGGGCGGAAAGCACCTTGGGTGCTTTCCGCTTCATGCTTTTCACTCAGTCATCCATATCGGCTGTTTTCCTGCAAGGGGAGGCATCAAACGATAAACGGGGGCATCGTCTAAAAGGAGAAGTATTATGAGAGAAAAAAAGAACAGACAGAAAAAAGGCATGTCAAGAAGGACTTTTCTCAAATCAACGGGAACCGCCGCTGCACTGGCTGGTGCGGCCACCGGCGGCCTTGCCTTCAGTTCCTTGAAGGCTCATGCGGCGGGCATGCCCGAGAAGTGGGATGACGAAGCTGATGTCATCGTTCTCGGTTTCGGAGGTGCAGGGGCAAGCGCGGCCATCGAGGCTCATGACGGGGGTGCCAAGGTCATGATTCTCGAAAAACAGCCGGAGGCCACACACTATTCGAACACGCGAATGTCGGGCGGCATTTTCCATTGTCCCGATCCGAAGGGGAACAAGGCAGCCCTGAAGGAATACGCGAAGGCCATGTTCAGTGGAGAGAACGTTCCCTGGAAATTCGAGGGGGAGCAGCCGGAGTGGTCAGACGGCCTTGCCGAGGCCTGGGCCGAATACGCCCCCCAGAATATCGACTTCCTGCAGAGGCAGGATCCCGATCTTAAAACGGTGGCCTTCGGTGGTTTCACTGGTGCGGCCTTTCCCGACTTTCCCGGTGCCAAGGAGTGCGGCTACCGGGTCTTTGGAAGTACCTTTACCGGAAAGGCAACCTTCAATACTCCCACGAAAGACCGGCCGAAGATGGAAAAGATGAACGGCGAGGCCTTTTTTGCAACCCTGAAGGCGGGTGTGGTAAAACGGAACATCAAGATCCACTACGAGACACCCGCAAAAGAACTGGTGGTCCACGATAACGGAGAAGTAGTCGGCGTCATCGGCCACAAGAACGGGAAAAAGGTTGCCTGCAAGGCACGAAGAGGGATAATTATCACTACCGGGGGGTATGAATACAGCCCCGTAATGAGACAGGCCTTTCTTGAAGGTCCCGGTGTGGAAGGATGGGCCTTCTATGGATCTCCCGATAATACGGGTGACGGGATCGAGATGGCCATCAGGATCGGGGCGGCACTGACGAAGGTCGGCAAGGCGGCGTCACGCATGATTGCCGCACTTCCGATACGCAAGCACAATCTGAAGATGGGTATTATCACCCCCGCCGTGGGAAAGGCGCACTCAATCGTTGTCGATTCCTATGGAAACCGTTATACGGCGGAGCATCTGATTACCAAGGACCCGAGTCGCTATCTCTTTTACAAGGAAGCGGTGAAGATGGACATCCTCAAACTCGTCTATCCTCGGATTCCGAGCTGGCTTGTCTTTGACGAGGCCTTGAGAGAAAGCCGGCCCGTGACCTATCTCGGTATTTCAACGGCCGGTTTCGGGTTTGTTCCCTGGTCCATGGACAATCTTGACGCCATCAACAGGGGATGGATCATGAAGGCGGATACAATCGAGACGCTTGGAGGAATGATAAAAGATCATCCCGAAAACCGCAAACTCTTCGACGTCAATAATCTGGTCAACAGTGTGAACCGATACAATAAATTCTGTGAAATGAAAAAAGATGAAGATTTCGACCGGATGAAGGGAACCCTCAAACCGGTGGACAAGCCGCCCTTCTATGCGATGCCGATCTATCCCGGTGGGCCGAACACCAAGGGCGGTATCGCGGCGAACGCGAAAAGGGAAGTCCTCGACTGGGAAGGCAAACCGATTCCGCGCCTCTTCACCGCCGGCGAGATCTCTTCCTGTTTCAAGTTCGTCTACCAGGGCGGCGGGAACCTGACAGAGTGCATCGTCTTCGGACGTCTTGCAGGTATGAGTGCGGCGGCCATGAAACCCTGGGGGTAAGCCGGAACGGGCAGCCCCGGTAAAGAGAATCCCGGGAGGGGCCTTCAAGGGGGGTGCCCTCCCGGGATATACATCCGAATCGACTGTTTTCTCCTGCAGCAGACGGAGATCGTGGCGGAAAAAAGGGAGAAGTGCCATGGGACACCCAATGTTCGTATCTTTTCATTTGAAAAATAGCCGGCCTTTTGTGGTACTGGCGGCATGCCTCATGATTGCCCTGTTCAGTCCGACGGTCACGGCGGAGGAAGCCCAGTTGGTGCCGACGGCGGAACTCGGCGACTGTGCCGCCTGCCACGGCGGGGACACGATGGTTCCCGACGGGCATCTTTCGACAAAGGGCGTTAAGCTTCCGCAATGTCTCACCTGTCATAAAGAGGAAGACCCCAAGCTGACCAACACCATGCCCATGAGCCATTCTCATCAGCTCAGCGGTGTGGGCTGCAAGGGATGTCACGGTGAGGCAGCGCCACCGGAAGCAGTGCCTACTGCCAAGTGTGTGGAGTGCCACACACTCGAGGCGCTGGTGGAAAGTACCCAGGATGTGGAAGAGGCAAACCCCCACAGTTCCCATTATGGGCCCGATCTGGATTGTGAATTTTGCCATCACGCACATAAAGAATCGGAGAATTTCTGTCTCCAGTGCCACTCATTCGATTTTGTGGTGCCGTCACCGATCGAGAAACCAAAAAAAAAAGTAACTGAAATGAAGGAGCAGGCGGCGGTGCCGGCACCAGCACCGCCGCCAACCCGGTGTGAGTCATGTCACAGCGGTATGCCCTACACGGACGAATTCCCGAATTCGGCCCACGGCACACTCTGTTGTACGAGCTGCCACATTAACGTGGGTGAAATCAGCGACCACATGCGAGGGCTCGTCAAGCCGGAACTGACGTCCTGTGCGAGCTGCCACAGGGAGATTACCCGGACCTATGCGATGGATCACCATTCCGTTATCGCGGGTCTCTCCTGTCTCTCCTGTCACCATGATATCCATGCCCTGAAAAAGCAGGGGAGAGAGTCGAAAGCGGTCGTCATCGAGCAATGTATCACCTGCCACGACAGGGAGACCTATGTCGCCCTCGGTCACGGGAAATCGGTGCTCGAGGGAAACAACGATTCCGCCGGTTGCTCCGACTGCCATCCCCTCCATGCCATACCGGTCTACGATTACGATGATTTTCGTGACAGGGCGAACGCCCGCGAGACCTACACGCAGATATGCAAAACCTGTCATGACGACCAGCGGCTGGCCCTGCGAAACGATCTTTCACCGGACATCTTCGAACGGTACGAAGAGGCGTTACACGGCAAACTGGTTGATATGGGTTCGGGATACCCTGAAAGAATTGCGGGATGTGCCGACTGTCATAACGGCCACAATATCCTTCCGGAGGATGATCCCCGCTCGACCATTAATGCCAGTGATCTCCTGAAAGACTGCGCACAGTGCCACGAAGGATTTCATCCACGCTTCGTCCAGTATGAATCGCATCCCGATTACACCGACAGGAAAGAATACGCGGCAATTTACTGGACCAATGTATTCATGCTCGGACTCCTGGCCTCCGTCTTTCTCTTTTTCTGGACCCATACGGCACTCTGGTGGCGCAAGGCCTACTGGGAAAAGTGGAAAATGGAGAAATCGGGACTTACGGACGAGATGCCCTCCGATGACTGTGAACCCACGCAGTATGTCCGGCGCTTTTCAGTGCGTGACAGACTCATGCATTTTTTCCTGATCATATCCTTTTTCACCCTCGTTATGACCGGTTTCCCGATCAAGTACCACGATACGGCCTGGGCCAAGGCGCTGCTCAATGTGTGGGGGGGCATCAAATATGCCGGCATGTTTCATCGTATCGCCGCGTTTATCCTTATCATCCTCTTTCTCTATACCTGCTGGCTGTCACTCAAATTTCTCTTTCCCGGGAGAAGGACCAGCGGCTGGGTCGGACGCCTCTTCGGACACGACTCCCTCTGCTTCAACCTGAAAGACTGGGAGGATCTCAAGGGGACGATCAAATGGTTCTTCAATCGAGGTGAACTGCCGAAATACGATCGATGGACCTACTGGGAAAAATTCGATTACTTCGCCGTCTTCTGGGGGATGTTTGTCATCGGACTGTCGGGCCTGATGCTCTGGATGCCCGAACTGATGTCCTACATCCTTCCCGGCTGGTTTATCAATGTTGCGGCGGTGGCCCATTCGGAAGAGGCATTCCTGGCCGCCATATTCATATTTACGGTCCACTTCTTCCACAACCACCTGGTACCGAATAAGTTTCCAATGGAAACGAATATCTTTACGGGATGCAACACCATCGAGGTGCTCAAGAAGGAACGCCCCCTGGAATATGAGCGAATCATGAAGGAAAACCGGTTGGAGGAGATCAAATGCAAGCGACAGAGCCTTTCATTGCAGTTGGTGACGTCCCTGGTCGGATTCGGGAGCGTTATTCTCGGTTTGTTGCTTACAATACTGATATTCTGGGCCATCTTCTGCTATTGATCAGTGACGGGTCTATATACGTAGCGCACGTTCACGGCAACGGATTGAGGCATACGATTCACGGCAACGAAGATGGTATGGGTTTAGGGACACCAATGTGAAAACCTATCAATCTGGGAGGTAAATTACATGTCTGAAAAGAAATCAAGCAATGAGATAACACGGCGGGGGTTCATGAAAGGGACCGGTCTCGCCGCAGTGACGGGGGCGGGCGTCCTGATGGGGATCGGCATAAAGCGAGTGGACGCCCTGCCGGCGCCCGGTGCATGGGACAGCGCGACCGATGTGATCGTAGTCGGCGGCGGCATGGCCGGGTTGTGCGCCGCCGTATCGGCTGCCGATGCGGGCGCGAAGGTCATGCTCCTGGAGGCCTTTGCCATGACGGGCGGCAACAGCTCCCTTTCGACGGCATGGTTCAACGCGGCCAACTCGCCCGTGCAGAAAAAGATGGGAATCGCGGATTCAGCGGACTCCTTTTACAAAGATTCGATGAAGCTAAGCGACAACAGGCGCGATCCGAAAATCACACGGATCATGGCCGATGAGAGCGGAGGGGCGATCCAGTGGCTCATCGATCACGGCGTGGTCTTCCTCGATGTGGTCGAACCCGCCATGGGGAGTCCCGAAAAACGGGTGATCCAGGCCGACGGCTACGGGGCGAAGGTGGTGAAGGTCCTTTCTGAACTCTGCAGGACAAAGGGCGTCAGCATAAAGACGAAGGCCCGGGTACTGAATGTCTACAGCCAGCTGAGCAAGGGAGTCGAGCATATCGCCGGCGTCGAGGCGGAGATTGGCGGGAAGACGCAGCATATCGGGGCGCGGTCCGTGGTGCTGGCGACGGGCGGGTTCATGAATAACAAGGACCTGGTCATGAAATTTCTTCCCCAATGGGAAAAGACCCTCGTTTCGGGTACCCCCACGAATGTGGGAGACGGCCTCATGATCGGCCTCGTTGAAGGCGCCGATACGGTGAACATCGACCGGGCGCTGGTGACACCCACCCTCGAAGTGAAAACAAAGACCTACCTCACCTCGGGTGCGCTCACGGGAGGTGCCATCCTGGTGAATGAAAAGGGGGCGCGGTTTACCGACGAGTTGACGGGGTATACCGAGGTCAGCCTCGAGATGCTGAAACAGAAAAAAGTCTATGAGGTGATGGTCGAGAAGTGTCATCCCAAAGTGACCACCTTTATCGAGAAGAATATCGTCAAGCGGGCCGACAGCATCAAAGACCTGGCGGGAATGATGGAGGTCGATGCGACGGTGCTGGAGAAGACTGTCGGCGATTTCAACGCGGCGACGGCGGGCCGGATGAAGGACGCCTTCGGCAGACAGATCTTCCGGGAGATGCTGGAACCGCCGCTCTATTTCATGCAGGTCAACCCGGTGCTCCTTCTGACACTGGGAGGCCTCAAGATAAGCGAGGAAGCGGAAGTTCTGAACATCCGAAACGATGTGGTGCTCCAGGGGCTTTACGCGGCGGGAGAACTGGTGGGAGGATACATCGACTACGGTTACCGGACCGGTGATTCCATGATGTACTGCACCGTCTTCGGGATCATCGCCGGTGTCAATGCCGCGGCAGTGGCGGAAGTGCCCTGCGAATAATGCCGGGAACCAAAGGACGATGCTACGCGTGCATGCATGGGACAGGCGGCGTCTGCCGCCTGTCCCATTTGCTGTACACCCCCTGCGCCGGTGGAGAGGGGTGATGAGCTCCGATCATGGGTGAAGACATACTGAGGGAGGCGTTCAGAAGGTATAGCCGATGGAAAAATGAAATCGCCCCGCGTCTTCCCCATCTTTGCGGTCGAGCTTATGCCCGTAGAGTATGCCGATGGGCCCGATGGGAGTATTGTAGCGCAGGCCGAGACCGACGGAGGAACGGAAGGTGTTGAACCGGACTTCGCCGACGGAATCCCGGACCGTCCCCGTGTCATAGAAGCAGGCGAGCTCAAAATTATACCCCAGATCATAGCGTCCTTCCACGCTCCCCGAAAGAGCCGCCCGACCACCCAGGGGATCGCCCGCGGCATCGGTTAGCAGCATGTTTTCACTGAATCCCCGTACATCGAGAGTTCCTCCCAGAAAGAAGAGCTGATCGTCGGGGATATCTCCCGCCTCGCCGTAGGCCTGAATGAACCCGCCGCGGCCGGCAAAAGCCAGGGTCAATCCCTCGAAGGGGGTAATGAACCAGCGTGTATCCAGACGGTACCGCAGAAAATTGTCCAGGGAATTCAGGAGACCCGCCGAGATGTCCACGGAAAAGGATGAAAAGAGACCCTTCCGGGGACGGATGAAGGAATCCCTGCTGTCGTAACGGACCGTGGGCGTGGTAACCAGGATACTCCGCGGTACCAGTTCTTCGGCGCTCAGGACCGTTTCGTCGGTATCGTCACCGTCGCGAAGAAACTGCTCTCTTCGTTCATAGCGAACCCCGAGATTCGTCGTGATACGTTCAAACCATCGGCGATGCAATACAAGAGATGATCCGTAGACCTGTGTTCCGAAATTCTGATTGAATTCCTGCCGTCGTTCGGCGAAGAGGGAAAAGGTCGTCGAAATGGAGGAACCGAAAAGACTGGGTTCCGTGATTCCCAAGTCGGTCCGATAGCCGATCTGGCTCAGATCGCCCCCGATCCAGGCGTTCTTTCGGGTCCCGAAAAGATTGTGATCGCCCCCCTTGACATGCCCGAAGAACCCTCGCTGGGATTCATAACCGCCGCCCGCCTGCAGGAAGTAGGGCTTCTTTTCCTCGACTTCGGCGAGGAGGCTTATCCGCTCCTCCTTTTCCTTCAGCCCGATGGTCTTGAACCGGACGCTCTGAAAGATATCCATGTTTCTGATGTTCCGCTGGCCTTTTAGCATCCTGGCCAGAGAAAAGGGCTCTCCCGGCTCGAGATCGATTTCACTGTCGATAATGCGTTTTTTCGTCCTGAAATTTCCCGTCACATAGATATTGCCCATGAAGACGGGAGGGCCTTCGTCGACAAAATAGGCCACCACGGCCTCTCTCTTGTCTTCACTGATCTTTACTTCCTCCCGGACGGTTACGTGGGGGTATCCCTTTTCGGCAATCGGTGCCGACAGTTCGTTTTCACCGGGACGAAGCAGGTATTGCCGGAAGGGGTCGCCTTGTTTCATGCTGAGGGCGGCCAGTGCCTCTTCCTCAGAGACCGCCGTGATACCGCTGATCGTGACGGACGATACCATTGTCCGGACTCCCTCATCGACCACAAGGCTGATTGCAGCGTTCTTTCCGTCATGACTGAGCTCGACAGCCTCCTCTACCGTCGCGTCCATGAATCCTTCCTTCAGATAGAGGGCCTTGATGGCCATGAGATCGTCCTGAAGGACGCCGGGGACGTAGACCCCCCTGTCTCGGATGCCGGGGACCCTGGTGAGCATCTGTTTCCTGATCCTTTCCGTATCGATGGCGCGATTCCCCCTGACCTCGATCGATTGCACCATTGTGCGCGGGCCTTCCTCTATGACGATGCGGACGATACGGGCCTCAGCCGCGTCGGGCGGTGTCGCCTCTTCCGCTTTCACGACGGCATTCAGATACCCCGCTGCTTCGTACCGTTCACGGATATTCCTGAGACTTTTTCTCACCCCGCGGTTCCCGCGATTCCCCTCCTTCAGAAAGACGAGATCCTTCCTGAGGGTGAGATCCCAGAATTCCTCGTTGCCGGAGAATGCAACGGTGTAGCGGGGGCCTTCATCAATCGTCAGGAGGAGGGAGACCGTCTGCCGGTCCACGTTCCTCGTGACGGTGTAATCAGCGCTGGCCTCGAAAAAGCCCCGTGAACGGTAATATTTTATAATACCTTTGATATCATTTTTCAGATCCTTTTCGATGAAGCGTGAACCGCTGCCGGGAAGAAAGGTGGCGAGCCAGACCTTCATCCTGGTTCTGACTGCCGTGTCCGAAACGGACTCGTTCCCTGCGATGTCAAACCGTTCGAGGCGGTAGAAGGGTCCTTTCTCGATACGGGCATGCACGACGATCCCGTCGGCGGGGTCTTCCGTCGCTTCCATCTCCACCGTGGGTGCCACGTAGCCCTCCCACCGGTAGAGCTCCTCGATGAGTGTCTTCTGGGCCGAAAGTTCCTCATTGGTGAAGACATCGCCGGGATAGATGGTCATGGCGTTCAGGATTTCCCGTTCAAAGAGGGGATAGGCCTTTTCGATGACGACATCTTTTACGAGGCGGAAGGGCTTCAGAGAGAATCGCAGTGTCATGCCCTTCTCATCCTCCTCTGAATCCACATGGATTTCCTGAAAGACATTGCTCAGTTTCAACGCCTCGATGGCGTGCTCCATCCTTGCGGGAGAGAAGGGTTCGCCGGTGTGGATAAAGATCAGATCGCGGGCCATTTCCGAAAGCGCCCGCTGGTCGCCGGGGGGGGCGGTTATGTCGAAGACGATCTCCGTGACGACCGGTGTCGTGACCGTTGCGCCGGCCGGCGGCGACCATAGGATAATCGCCGACAGGGCACAGTACAGGAGCATTCCAATGAATGTCCCGGCGTCGAGTCGGCTGTTCCTGCCTTTCTTCATAGCACGATTCCCATTGCCGTCAGCGAAATTCAAGCCTGAAAAACATTTCACCGCCGAAGACGCCCTGTGAGTCCTGGAACCCGCTCAACAGGACATGTTCCAGAAATTTATATTCGGCGATGGCCCGCTGGATCATTTCGCCGTCCTTCGTTTCGGCGGAATATTTCACCGTCATTCTCCGGGAGAGTTCCTTGCCGAGGGTGACCTTGATGTGCTCCGACGCGGTCTCCTCTTCCTGTGTACCCGTTTCGACCTCAAAGATATCGAGTCCCGTTGTCGTCTTGATATCCTCGCCAAAGGTCGATGCCAGCATTTCCGCCACCATTTCTTTTGTGGACTGGCCTGTTCCGCCTTTTTTGTCGGCCAGTTCATGGGCCGTCTTCCCGACGAGCAGCAGGGAAAGAATGTCACTGTCCTCTTCGGGCGGGTCCGAGGCGAAGGTGAAGCGCAGTTGATCGGGTGTTCCCGAGATCGTCAGCGATATGAGCCACTTCCTGATCCTGGTGTCGCCGGCGATGTCGATGGTGGGCTCGATACGGTATGGGTTCAGGAAGTCGATCACGCCTTTCTGAACGGTAAAGGTCCGTTTCCGGTAGGTGATGGTTCCCTCATCGACCTGCGCACGCCCCACGATGAGAGGGGTAGTGAGTGTTCCCCTGATTCGGAGATCGGGGGAGACGTCGAGCCGTGCCAGGTTATTGTCGATAACAAAGGGATTTCTCCTCTTCACCGTGATGTCGAGGGACATGTTTTCAAGAAAGGGATGGGCGATTTCAGCGGGGGGCGTCGGCGCCTCCTTCCGCTTTCGTTCCGTGACGAGCTGAAGCAGGCTCAGGTTGACGTCCCGGTAATAGGTTCCCTCGAGGAGCGTCAAGTCCCCTCTGATCGACGATTTGTCCGGTGTTCCCGCTATTGTCAGGTCTGCGTTTACCTGGAGATCAAGCGTGTCGGGGATCCGGATCGGCAGCGCCGTGGAGGAGAGCGAAACGTTCATCCGCACCGGTTTCAGCTTTTCCATGTCGACGGTTCCGGCCATCTCGAAGCGTCCCGAATCGAGACTGCCCTGCAGGGACTGGATGGCTACGGTACGGGGCGTAATTTCAACGCGACCCCTCACGCGGTGGAGCTTCTGAAGCAATCCGGGGACGGTGAAGCCCACGTCATGGAGTTCGACCACCCCCTGCAGATCGGGAGATTCCCTGGTTCCTTTCACCTCGGCGGTGAGAGTCACCTTTCCCGCAAGGTCGGGAAGGTCCTCCAGGAACGGCGTGAGGACTTGCAGGGGGAGGGCTCCCGTCATCAGGAGATCGACGGCTCCTCCGGGAGTTCCCCTCCCTTCGATTTCCAGGTAGCCCTCCTGAAGAAGTTCAAAACGGGTGGGGGCTATTACGACGGTTTCTCTTCCATAGGTTGCCCTGAAATTTTGCGATGCCAGGAGCCGATTACCCGAGAAGAGGAGTGTCAGTTCGGGGAAATCCGCCGAGGCCTCGATTCCCCGAAGTACGCCGGCATTTCCCTTCACCTTGAGGGTCCCCGTGGCGGAACCGGTCAGTTCCGGCCGGCCTGCGATCTTGAAGTAGGGAACGAGATCGGTTTCCCGAAAGATGAGGGATGCAACGAAGTCTTTTTCTTTGAGATGGTAAGATCCTTCGACATCGAAATTCAGCCGTCCCGTCGCGCGCGCCAGCCAGTCGTGGAGTTCCAGATCGATTTTGAAATCGTCAAATTTTTTCCCTTCCAACAGAAGGTTGCGAAGGGTGAAGGTGCCGGCGAGACGGGGATTTGCCAGTGTCCCTTCGCCGGCGGCATGGAGGGCCACGATTCCCTCTACCACCTGCTGGTCAGAGAGAAGGTCGATGGACCGGAGTGAAATGCCCGTCGAGACGAGGTTGAAGTTATAGGTTCCGTCGAGAGAAATCCATCCCCTTCCTTCGAGGGTTTCACCCGGTGCCGGGAACACTTGGAGGGGCTCGATGAAGAAGCGTTTGTCCTCGAGACGGCCTCGGAGTGTCAGTTCTTCTATCCGCTGAACACCCGGGTCAAGGCGGGACGCTCTGAGATTGACCGTCCCACGGGGTTCCGTCACCGTTCCTTCGCAATGGCCGCTCAGGGAGAGGGTGCCCCGTGCCAGTTCCGTAAAGTCCTCCAGGAAAAGGGCGGGGCTCTCAAAGTCGAGTTGAAAGGGCGGATCCTTGAGGAAACGGGTTTTGTCCAGGATCCGGGCCGAGGCCGAGGCCGTCAGGGTCGATTTCCCGTTGCGCAGGATCAGTTCGTCAATCCGCAGCGTTCCCTCCTTGTCGAGGGAGGCCTGTGTGCGTGCATCGCCGATGAGGAAATCGCCGAAGCGGAGGTTCGCGCCCCGGGTGGCGAGGTCCAGGAGAGGTTCTTCGAGGGAACCCGCGCAGCGGCCCCGGAGCGACACCGTTCCCTGCGCCCTGTCGGTAAAATCCTCCAGGCGGATGGCGTCGCTTTCAATGTCGAACTGAAAGGAGGGATTCCTGTTGAAGGTCCCTTTGTCGAGAAGGTGAGACGTTCCGGCGGCCCGCAGTTCCGAATGTGCGCTCCGGAGGGCACATTCGTCGATGTTCAGGATTCCCGAATCGTCCAGTGATGCGTCAATCATCAGATCATCGAGCCTGAATCCGCCGAAAAGAAGGCGGTTTCCTTCGATGGTGCACTCAAGCAGGGGCTTCTGAAGGGTGCCCCCGAGGCGGGCCGTCACCGATGCCTCTCCGGCGACATCCTTTACCCCGAAAGATGCGAGTGTGCCTGAAAGATCCGGTGCCTTCAGGGTCAGTTCGGCCGAAACCTCCTGTGAGGGATAGTCGGTCCGTCCCCGTGCCGTTATGGCGATGCCGCCCGCCGAACCTTTTAGCTGCTCCAGGGTGGCAGCGCCTTCCTTCAGTGCAGTCTTCAGCGATATATGGGCGTCCAGGGGCTGATAGCCGTCGCCCGCTACGATTCCTTGCGCAGTAATGTTCCCGTCGAGGCGGGCCGAAAGCCTTTGCGGACTGACACCCCTGCCTTCCAGTACGAGCGATGCCGTCACGATTCCCCGGACCGGGGCATCCTCGAGCAGTTTCTCGATGCGGATATCCTTTTCGGCGAAGGAGATCCTGTAGACAAGTGAGTCGGGGTCGGGCAGGGAATGGAAGAATCCTTCGGGAAAGGCGGTGCGGAAGTCCATCTCTCCCCTCAGGTCGAAGGTCCCCGTGGCGATGGCTCCCTGAAAGGCCCTGACGGTTCCCAGGCCCTCCCGCACTTCCACGTCACAATGCAGATGGTCGATGTCGGTTTTGACGGAAGGCGCCTCGATGTGCCCCTTGCCCGTCCCGAGAGTCAGGCTTGCCGACTCTTCCAGAAGATTCATGGCGGCGGTAAGATTGACCTGTTCCAGGGCCGTCGTGATCCCGGGAGACTCCATGCCGTAGGAAAAGGAACCCTCCCGGATGACAAGTTCCTTCACGATGATGTTAAAGGGGATGCCTCTTCCCGCATCTCCGGCGGGACGGTCCGGCGGCGCTTTGCCCGTCTCTTCTCCCGGGATGAAGGCGTCCAGGAGATTGAGCCTTCCGTCGCCGGCGACCCGAAGATCAATGCGGGGGTTCTGAAGCGTGATCGTCCCGATGGTGAGGGTGTGCCGGGGCAGTGTATTCCAGAGGACCCCGATGGAGAGACGGTCGAACCCGACGATTTCCCTGCCCTCAGGGTCAGTGACCGTTCCTTCTCGAATCTCCATATCTCCCCTGACGAGAGAGAACTGAAGGTCTCCCCAGTAAACGGTGCCGGGGATCCGACTATTGATGCCCTCTTGAATAAAGCGCTGCCCGTAATCGGTCTTGAGTGTGAAAATGGAGAGCGTCACCAGGAGAAGGATCAGGACGAGGAGAATTCCCGTAACGGCACCGATGCAGATGATGCTTTTCTTCAGTCTGTTCATACTGGTTTTCTTC
>Ga0272441_10002903_pt1 | contig 33881 bp, 51 predicted proteins | sample SSMProp6N_FD_193582 | JGI IMG/M metagenome (GOLD analysis project Ga0272441, IMG submission 193582) | Marine sediment archaeal communities from Little Sippewissett salt marsh, Falmouth, MA, United States - SSM-Prop-6N | ecosystem: Environmental > Aquatic > Marine > Wetlands > Sediment ... | reverse complement strand
ACCTTGATGTCGCCGCCAATCGTGATGTCATAGGCTCCGGCGTCCCAGTTGCCGGTGAGGGGGATCGTGCCGTCCTTTCTGAGATAGTCGCCAAACTCGTCGTCTATGCCCTTCCTCAAACGCTCAAACGTCTGCCGAATCCCCTTCATTGTCAGAGCTGATGATCTAAAACCCTTCATCAGTACAGCCTTTCCATCCCATGCTGTTCAGCGATGAGCAGAAGTTGCTCAAGAGCCCATGCCCGGTCTGTGTCGGCGTTTTCAAGCCGTATAATGCAAGACATACCACCAGCCGCAGGATACTCATGGTAATTGCGATTCTCGCTCCATGTCCCTGTGTCAAAGTTTGTCGTGCTATTCGCAACCTCTTCGTCAGTGTCAGCAACGCGAAGACTCCACGTTACGTCACCAGAATTGCTTGCCAAGCTGCAAATCATTTCCAGGAGAACACCCTCTTCGTAATCGTTCCAAATGTGGAATGGCCCGAACTCGATGAAGCTGGTGATCTCCGTCCCCTCATCCGTCTCAGCGTCGTCGTAGAAGGCCCGGATCCACCCATCCCGGCATCCAAGCATTACCCGGTTCTCTGCCGAAGACTGTGAACGGCCGTAGAAGTGAATCGTCGTCGGTTCGTGATCGCCGTCATACTCTTCCGGCCAGAAGCTCTTTTCTGACCAGTCAAACCAGAAATGAAGCCTCCCTGTTGGCTCCTCCGGTACAAGGTAGATATGGACGCCACGACGCCCGACATCATACTCCATCCTGACTTCATAAACGCCAGCCTCAATATCCTTCAACTCTTTCGGAAGGACCTCCGGACTGATCGGCTGCGGAAAGCTGTTGCCGCCAGGGGCAAGCATATACAGGCCATCCTGGCTCATAAAGATGAACTCACCACCAGCCCCATAGCACCAAGCCCGGCTTCCCACAATGCCGATTCTGTTGTCAATGCAGTCAATGTTCGCATCGTACCCAAGATCTCCAGACTGCCTCCAGATACTCGTCCTGCAACCGTATATTACGAAATCGTCGCTGAACGGAGCCGCGGCCGTAATGAAGTCTCCGATCTGACCGCTATCGCCATCGGCAAGATCCGTAACGCAGGCCCGCTCCGTGTCGTCCTCATCGGCGCCATAGTTGTAATCGTCTGGATCTCCAGCCCTGCTCTGATAGACGACGTTCTCGCGAACCCAACAAAGACGGTCACGATACAGGAATACGATATGGCATCCATTCGGGATCTGCCCGTCGATCGTGGTATCGCTCATCAGAAGAGAGAGTGTTCCGGTGGAAGGATCCAACTGCTTCGGCCCCCTCTCGATCCGATAAGTCGCCGTGCCGGCGCCCGGTGCAGGGCTCAATGTGAGAGCACCGGCAGCTACATTCGTGATCTGGTACGTCCCGTCAAGAGTGTCCGGGCTACCATTCGACAGTACGCAGATGTCGTCGTATGTGCTGATCCCATAGGTCGTCCAGTCAACACCACCCTTGGACAGTTCGTTATTACCACCACCGCCGACAGTGGCCGAAGCTCCCTCGGCCTTCGGATCGCCGTAGTCGGCTATGTAAAGGATCTGCTCTCTCGGGACGGCCAGGATCTCCCGGTCGTTGTTCAGAGACAGATTCGTGCTTATCTGAGTCAGTTGGCCGAGAAGGCTTTGCTGGTAGACCTTCCCGTTCGCGCTCGCGATCAGCTTGCTTGTGCTCCGCTCTCGCGTGTCGTCGGTGTAATACTGCACTTGGAAGCCGTTGGCAACGGCCACGCCACCGGCAACGGTCGCCTCAAGGCCGAATCCGACCCGCAGGCCGGCGCCAGCTCCAAGACTCACAGTCGTGTCCAGGATCTCTGTGTCCTGCCAGTAAACCTTTACCGCCGTTCCGTCCTTGTAGAGCCGGAGCCACCCAGAAGGGGCATAGCCGAGATCTGTTGTTCCAGCCGTCAATGCGTGGGACGTTGGCGTACCGGCGTCGTATTCCTTCAGCGTACCAGTCCATTCACCAGTCGAGCCAGTCATAATCAGCTCGACCACGATCCCGTCAGTCGTCGCAACAGGAGTCGTATTGTCCATGCAGGCGTAGATCTGGTACTTGCCGGCATGGACGCCAGCATAGGTGCTGATGTAGAGCGCAACCTCATAGGCTTCTGTTGAGTCTATGGCAGGCGTCACAGCGTCGCGAACAGCTCCAACAGCCGAATCGTTTGAATATGCCTGCGGATTGTTAGGCAAGATGCTCGGAAGTGTGCCGATCCAGCTCGCGGTACTCCACGTCGATCCAAGGGATGCGCCATCAAAGAAGTCTGACCAGAACGTGAACCCATCATTCGATATGATAGGCACGTCGCTAATCATGCGGATCTCTCGATTGCCCGCATCGCCGAGTTGTGGGGTGAACACAGTCCTGACGCCTGGCCTGCTACCTCCGCGGCCACGTCTCAGAAGTGGATCGTATGGCCTGACATTCTTCGCATCGCCACAGGTATACGGTGGCTGGCCCTCATAAGCGTATCGCCTATTTAGGCCAGCCATCGGCCATTGAACCTTGAGGGTGCGCTTGCGTGATTGCGTCACGTTACGCCTCCTCTATTAGACTCCCCACAGCTCGATGAGGAGAATCCCCGCCGTGTAATCTGCACCTGTGCAAGTACCGCAAGCAAGATACAAATACTCGTCGGCGGCTGGCATGGTCGTCAGATAGTCAAGATCCTCTGCCGTCCAGTCTCCGTGATTAATCAACTGCACAGCGCTACCGCTGTCTGCACTGTCGATATTTGCGTCCTGAGCGCCCGTTGCGCCATCGGCGTGATAGATGTCGATGTCAGGATCGCCGCCTGCCGGAGTCTCGAAACAGGTCACGCGGCCGGAAATAATCGTCCCGTTCTTTGCCGCCGTGATCTGTCCGATATGACAGTTTGCCGTACCACCATCGACACCAATGATGTCGTTGGCTGTGCCGCCATCGTTCAGGCCAGTGAGATCAATCAAGATCTCGGTCTTATACAGGCCACCGATCTTGGTGACACGATGCTCACAGACAGTCCCAGTACCGGTAGAGATCCCAGTCCCAGGAGTAATGTCATCAAGGACCATAGCGCCGGAAGCAACGTGACCGCTGGCATCCAGAATAACAGCCTTGGAGGCAGTCGCCACACCAGCCGTAGCACCGAGCAGGGCCTCCTGTGCAGCAGTCAAAGCCGCCAGAGGATTGAAGTCACAGCTCGTAGACGTGCCTTCGTTGATGTAGTCCGTCGTCCCGGCAGTACCATCCGTGTGAACGAAAATGCAGCCAGGAGCATACCCGGCCGTCCCGTCAGTGGGGACCGTCGTTCCGTAGGCAATCAAATACCCCTGCGGAGAGTAGAACCACGCACCGCTGGAAGGGATCGAGCCGCCACTGACCTTACTTTTGAAAAGCCCCAAAAGTCGGTTAATCATCCTTCACTCCTTAATCGTCATAAGAGTAGTCGCCATCGACGTTGTTGTGATAATCCATGACCGATGAGGAATCATCGCTGATGTCCTGGATCATCCCAAAGTAGCCCGGCTCCTGCTCCCCGTCCAAGCGTATGCTTTGCGCGAGAAGCCCGGTAGGCTGATAGTCAGGCGTCCACAGTTGTTGATGATACGGACCATTGAAGATCCGCTTCTTCTCGTATTCGGCCTCCGCAAGAATGAAGGCCTTTATCGTCTCGGCGTGTTCTGCACCGCCGAGTGGATATGGTGCAGAAGATCTGATGTAAGATCCTTGGGCTCTGTATTGATACCAAAGCCGCATTTCGCTGTCCGGGGTGGGATAAAAGACAACTTCCCACCGCTCACCGGCAGATCCCGTACTCGTCTTCGGTTTGATAGCGCAGTACATGGGTTTACCGGTGCGAGAGGCGAGGCCGCGCTGACGTTGAATATAGTCAAGGTCGCGGTGAACAACTCTTTCGTAACCATCATTCGGAGTGAAGTAGAACGAATCCTGCATCAGCCTCCAAAAGTTGTCCGGCAGGTCATAATAAGCCACGGCGCCAACAACAAACGTGTCGCCAGAGGCCTCACCGCTCGCATCGTTCCGAACGGTGATCTCTGTCGTGCTGGTGTATCCGTAGATCTCATAAGAGGTCCCGGAAGTGTCGAAGGTGATACCCTCACCTATCATCGCCTCCGTGAATACTCCAGTCGTTGCCGTAACCGTACTGAGCTCTGTAGTGGAGCTATATGACGGCGCCCCACTCATCGTGCCTGCCGTAGTAGAACCAATCGAAAGACTGGTGGTGATGTATCGGAACCTCCAGTCATAAGCCGAGTAGAACTTACGAAGCCCTCCGTCCATCATCCGATGGCAATCCGTCAGTTTTGTCCCGGTGGGCGAAGTACCCCATCCAAGATAAACACCAAGCTCGGACAGATACTCGGTATAGGTGAGGGATAGAGAGGCATCTGCCATCGCTTACTCCTTGAGGTCATCCTCGGCAAGACGAGCTGCCAGCTCACCCTTGTTGTTGTCGGAGAAGGCATCAAGGCCGCGGCTCTCGCACATTTCAAGGAGCTCAGCCTTTGTATGGGCGTTCACATACTCAGATGTCAGGCCCTTCTTCGACTTCTTCTTGTTGCCCTTCTTCGCAAGAGCCTCTTTGTGCTCGACAAGCAACATGGCAAGCAAATGAGGATGCAGGCAAGGAACTGCCCGCATTGCCTCGCTCAGCTTCTCAACAGACTCAACTCTTTCGACAAGCTCCTTCGGGATCTCGTCTTTTGCGGTAAGTCCAAACAGATGTCGAATCCGGTTCAGATTCCTTGCGTCCATGACGTTCCTCCGATCAATAATCCAGCCCCCCAGGTCGTCCCGGGGGGCCAGAAGCTAGGGTCAGGACAACGTGGCGCCTGCATACTGCTTGCAGAGCCACACGCCGGCAGTAGCACCGCCGAACGATCCGTTCCACTCCACAACGGCGAACTCGTTGGCCGCGTCAATCGCAATGCCGGCCAAGGCAGTAGAGCCGTCGCCCTGAAGACCGCTGGTGACGGTAATCGCATAGTCACTGGTCGTCAGAGTGCCGAGCCCGACAAACGCCTTCTTGAGAGAAGGGTAAGTCGTGTCGGCGAGGGTGAAGGTGGAGTCTGCCGCCATCGTGTAACCGCCACAGATGAAGGAGGTCCCACCGACCATGCAACTTACGGCAACCGCATCCTGCGGGCTCACGAACTCCTGGAGGCCGCTCTCTTCGCCGTCATACAGGTACGCCAAGGCCACCTGCTCAGCGTCGTCAAGGACGTAGAGCGCCACGTCCACGTCGCCAATATCATCGGCAATCGTGATCGTGTCGGCAGTCGGAGCACTCGCGACGGTGTAGATGCCAACGGTAGCCATTTCACCGGTAGACGCATCGCCGCCGGCGGCATCATCAGCACCACCGAGGATCACAACGCGGTCGCCTGCTTCGCTGGCGGTCCCGATCCCGGTCTTGGTGATGGTCGTCACGCCACCGCTGTAAGCGGCAGTCGCAGAACCGTCAATGCTGGTGAACTTCGCACCGCTGGTGTTCGTCTGGAGCGCCTGGGCGGTCCCGCGGCCAGGAAGGCCAGCGAAAGTGAACCGGCCCGCGTCGGTCGCGCTTGCGCTACAGGTCAAGATCGTGCCTGGAGTCGCCCCACTCGGGACGGCCGTATCCTGGCCGATCAGGATCATTGCAAGGCCACCCGGCTCGTAGATCTCGATCTCCTGACCGAGAGCGTTCGCCGCATAAGACTTCGCTGCAACGCCAGCAAAACGCAGGTTATTCGTCGTGCTCGGGTTCTCGACCCGATACATACGAATATCCGTATCGTCTGTCGCTGCCGCAGAATAATCCGTGGAGGTATAGTCCATGTCAAAACACAGACCTTGGCCCTTCTTCACCGCAGTCGTGCCGGTGAAAAACGCCTTCCGCTTCTTGAACACGCCCGCTCCGGGGTAGTTGTAGTGAAGCATTGTTATTTCCTTTCACATCACAAATGGTCAAACACGAAATCCAAAAAGTCCAACTACCTACTCTCACACAGAGCAGATCACGCCGTTGCGCTTGCGGTTCGTGCAAACGTACTGGTAGGTGAGATCCGTAAAGACGACGTAGCAGTTGTGGTTCTTATCGTCGATCTTCGGCTTGCTCTCGCGGAACCGGTCGCCCTTCAGGGTGATCGGGAACAGGGTGTTGTAGTCGATCAGGTAGATCGGGTTGTCGGTGTCGTTGTCCAGATAGGGGACAATCTCAAGGCCGTGGCCGTAGAACTTCGTCTCCATGTCGCCCTTGCCGAGATCCCAACCGAGGCGGTCGTTGTTGTTCTTCGCAACATCGACCAGATCGAGCTGCATTTCCAGGCCCATCAGAAGGTGCGTGTTCATGCGCTCCTTCGGGATGTCCTTGCCGAGAATCCCAGGCGCCTTGAAGCGCAGCTTATACATGGCGCGACGAAGGATCTTGATGAGATCTTCGTTGCTGATCGCCGTGTAGGCGCCAGTGTAGTTGTTCCAGCCAGGGGCAGAAGCAACAGTGATCCCGCCAGCGCCATTGGTGAATCCGGAAGGATCGCCACCATTCCAGCCGCCAGTGATCCCGGTCGTCTTGTTCTTCTGAACCCAGAACGGGATGCCCATCGGATTGTCTTCGGCATCAGCCTCATCCGTGGGCGCGGTCCACACTTTCGGCTCCAGCTCGTCTTCCATAGCGCCAACCTGCTCGCTAACCCGGCGGCTCGCCATCAGGTCATAGAGCGCATCGGCGTCGTTCTGCACCATGAGCAATTCCTGACGGAACCACCCAAAGTCATACTGGAAGTGGGTCCACTGTGCGTGGGCCTGCTTCATGTTCTGCTGAACGCTGACGGCATCCGGCTCGGTCCAGCTCGCGTGTTTCGCACTCGTCCCCTTGCGGTAGTCAAGGAACCAAGTACAACGACTGCCGGTGCGGGACTTGTCGCGGCCCTGCGAGAACCACCAACCAACCAGATAATCCTGGTAGTCGCGGCAGATGACTTCAAAACCCTTCTTGATGACCTTCGCATACGCAGCGCGAACGAAATCAAGCATCGCTTCATCACTCTTCTGAGGATAGGATACTCCGCTTCCCATTTTATTTCTCCTTCAGGCGGCTAATTGCCACCCATGCCAAACTCTTCCATCACTTCACGCAGCTCGGCCTTGGCGCTTTCTTCCGTGTTGGGCTTCGTGGCCGTGTTCTCGCGTTGGGAAGGAGGCGTCGTTGATCCGGCTTTGCGCTTCTTCACCCGGCCGGCGATCTCTTTCTCATGCGCTACTTTCAGCGCATCAGCGGCATGAATACTCATTGCCTGATTGGCGAGATCCTTCAACTTGACCTCTTTCCCGGTATGCTCGTACCCGGCCCGCAATGCGTCCATCGTGTTCAACATCCTGTCCACGAAGTCGCCTTGCTCGGTCCCAGACTTGGTTTCGTAGATCTTCCCGCCACCCCAGAGAGCCTTCACGTCCTCTGGCATACCAGAAAAGACCTCCTCGACCTCCTCAAACACTTTGGCCTGTGCTGCCTGAGCATCCGGTTGAGTTGCCTGTTTTTGCTGGTCGATGAAATCCTGTTGCTGCTTCAGCATCGTCTGTTGCTGCAACATGATCTTGTAGAGCGGGTCTGACTCATCAAACCCGGCATCCTCAAGCGCCTTCTTGACATCCTCATCGGCCTGCATCTGTACTGTGGACTGCTCCGCAGTCGCACCCTCTTCGCCACCCTGTTGCGCGGCTTTGGCCTGCTGTTCAATGATCGCCTTGCCAAGCTCAGCGATCTTTGACGCATGGGCCGTAGACACACGGTTCACAATGGCTTCGGCGTTCTCGCCCCAGGATTCCACTTCCTCCTTGCTGAACCCAATCTCAGCGGCTCGGTCAAAGAGCTCCTGGCTTGAACTGCCTTCCTCGCCTTCGCTGGAATCGCCTTTGGACGCGGTGGAATCATCATCACCGCCCTGATCCGGCATAGCATCGGATTCAGGCTCCGCTTGACTCTCCTGCGACTGGGACTGGCTTTGGCTTGAAGTGCTCTCGCCATCCCTTTCTGCGATTGACGCCATCTGTTCCAGTACCGTTTCGTCTGACATTCTGTTTCTCCTTGCGTTCCTTTTGGCCGAGCAAGATGTTCTTGTCGTCGGCCGTATATCCACCGTCCAAATCCACGCAGCCGTCCATCGCTGCCGCGGCCTTAACCTTTTGCTTCTGCGAGTAGACAACGACCTGGCCTGTCTCCTTGTCTACCTGGATCCCGGCCTCACCTGTCACGCGCCGAAGATAATCCTGTGTCTCCCTCGCATCGTCTGGGTGACAGGCGATCGAGTTGAGGCGAAGCCCACGCGTCCACTTCGGCGTCGGCGCCTGAAACTCGTAGATCCTCTGCCACCACTCACCGTCGATCATAATGCCGTCACACTTGCGGCCGTCGCGCATGAGCGTCTTGCTCTTGCGTTTAAGCTCGCCAAGGGTGAACTGAAGCTCTCGTCGTTCCCCCGTCCGTTCATTCAGGAACTCGTAAAGCATTAGAAGGTCCTCTTCGCTGCAATCAGGTACACGCAGTCAAGAATGATGTCCGTCAGAGCGTTCGCCTCCGCATCGAACGTCACACCGAAGGCAAGATACTGGAGCTGCCGTGGATCGAGGCCCTTCCCGACCTGGGCGGCGGGAACGCCAAACTGAACGTCGCAGACATTCCAACTGCTCGCATCCAAGTCGGAATCAATAACGCGCCATTCGGTGTAATTATTGGCGTCTGTGCCGAGCCGGATAAACGTGTTCGCCACATTCGTCAGCGCACCGATCTTCATCACCCAGATCAGTCGGTCGTGAGGACACCACATACTCAGATCCAGCCCCTTGTACTGGTTGCTACGATCATCGTCCCAGGCGTCGTGATAGATGCCTGCGATCGTTGCGTTCGCAGCGGTATTGGCCTTGTCGAAATTGAGGGCCCTGGTTCTGGTGACGTGCTCAAACGTCACGTCCAGATTCGCCGTGTCCGTATCGAACGCGGTCCACACGGACGGGTCCTCACAGTGCGTCAGTACATGGGCGTTATACATTTCCTTCTCCTACTTGATTGCCTCATAGACGATATAGCCAATGGATCCGATTATGATGACGGCAGTAAGCACAACCTTGACGAGCTCCTTGCCGCTCAACGCCAACTGAGGCTCATGCCTATTCGTATCGTTGACGTGCCGATCAACACGATCCGCAAGATGGTTCAACTTGTCGCACCCGCTCTGGTGCTTCTTGATAGCTTCCTCTGCCACGTCGAACTTCGTCTCCAGAACAGTCAGTCGCGTACCGACCTGCTCATGGTTCCGGTTCGTTTGGGTATACAGCTTTTCAAACTTCTGATCCACGATCTCTGCTAGTCTGTCGATGTCCATGATTACCCCAGTGCGTTCATCTGGCTCATTGCCTCAACAAGCTGCGCCTCGGCGCCCTGCTGCGTAGAGGCGCTTACATTTCTCCTCACATATTCACGCTTCGTGTGTGCTGCCTTAGCCGGCTTCAAACCTGGAGCAGCACCTTCCATAGCTTCGCCGGTTAGCGTAGTAAAGAGCTCTCCCAACTCCTTGAGATCGCTCTTCTCGCCCACAAATCGCAGTAGCTCCTCACTGTCCAGCGTGATCCCCTGTTGCTGGAAGTTGGGCATGAGCGGCATAACAACCTCGCCAAGAATCGACTTCAGAAGGTTCAGGTCCTCATTCGGGCTCCGCGGCATCATGCTATACGGCTCGATCTCAAGAGAGTAGTCGTGCTCAAGCATGGATGGCGTCAACCAGTCTGTCGCCTCCACGTCAACACCGTTCACCCGTACCTGCTGTGCTCTGACTCGGATTGGCTCGGTCCTCTCGTACCAAACAAGGTCCCTCATGTTGTCTTCCATGAAGTCCTTGATAATGTCGTGCATATCCTGGACGGTCACATTCGATCTCTGTGCAAGCATTTCTTCTTGCCGGGCGGTATCGGCCTGCGCGGCCGTCCCAGACAACAGCTCAAGATTGTTCTGTGCATTGTTGAGCTGGCCCAAAGACCAACTCAGGAACCCGAAGTTCTTTTCATTGACACCGCCGATTGACATTTCCTGTGCGCCATTCGGATTGTCTACCGCGTAAATCCCGCCGTCCTGGCTGTCGTTAAGAATTGTTTTCCCGCTACGGGCAGAACCCTTCTGCACCAGCCCGAAAGTCTTTTGCCTCTCAGCTTGGTGCATCATCTTACGGACCAGCTTGTTCGCCAGATCGTTCAGATCGAACCACTGCATCGCCATCGACACCGGCATGAGATTGTCCGTCATGCGCTCAAACTCAAGGATGTGATATGGACCGCCTTCCGGGCCGTAGTAGTCTTGATACCGAAGAGCCTTCCCGCCGTGATACGGGAGAGTGATAATAATGCGCTCGCGTGGGACGTAGACCTTCCACACCCGGGTCCGTGGGTAAAGCACATTGTCATGGATACCACTATCGCGGCTCAGGCCGGCAGCGCCATCCTGATTCCTGTCCTCGTCATTTCCAACCTGCCTCAACTGATCCGTGTTCTTGTAGAGCCCGCTCTCCATCATGTACTGATAGTCTTCCTCGACCAGATCCGCGCACCAGTGCATTGCCTCCCAGGACCTCGCGCTCATGTCCGGCAGAAAGTGATCCGGGCTCACGCGCTTGATATACGGATCCTGGAGATCGAGAAGGCTGTCCTCATATTCCCAAACTTCGTCGCTCGTCGCGATCCCGGTCTTCGTCACGCCGAACAGGTAGATCGCGTCCTGAATCACGTCCTGCATGGTCTTCTTGAACTTGATATTCTTCAGCGCGTCCTGGATATGCGTCCTGAACAGCTCTGCTACCCAACGGCGCGTACTGTCATCTGTGCTCAGCTTGAACGCCGGGTTTCGGCTGGAAAGCAATCGGCTATAGGTCTTCACGCCCTGCGACATCTTGTTGATCGGCATCCTCTTACCAGGAGTGCTACCGTAATGCCCTCCGGCAGACACCCGCATTGCCTTCTCTCTGAACTTCAGGAATGGTTCAATCGCCTTCTGGCTGCACTCCATCGCGTCGTAAAGCCTCTTGGCGTAATCGTCTGTTTGCACCTTCGGCGTACTGAACTTGTCTACCATTCTTCAGCCTTTCGCTGTTCATCTTCCCATTCAAGACGACGACGCTTCGCACACTCGTAGGACGGGCGCTCTTCCTCTTCCCGCTCCTCTTCATACGGCCGCATACAGGCGCCCTTCCAAGCGAGAGCCGCGGCGATCACGCGGTCTGCGTGGTTCGACTTCGCCCCGGAGCTATCAGGATTGTTCTTCTCTGCACTATGCCCGACGCTACCATCATCCAGTAGGACGATCTCAGGGCACTCGCCTAGCGTCTCGACATCGAGCACCTTGAACTCACCACACTCAACTGCACGGCTAAGCTCACCGAGGAGCTGCCTCTTGCTGCCGTCAATCCCGCCAGAAGACCACCAGCCGGCAACATCCGTCTGTGTCTTCTTCAGACTATCCTCTTGCCTCCGGTAGTAGACATTCCTGTACCCAAGCTCCATCACGCGCTGGCCGAACTCCTTACCCGGCCCGTTTGACTCCCAGATCAGGTATGCCTCATTCATCCAAAGGCAGAACGCAACGGTCAACTCCGCAAACTGGTGCGGCCGCATATTCGGGCAGGCGAACGTCGCAACCGTCTCCTTCGTGTCGTTGTCGATCACATGGAGCGTACTGTTGCTCGCACCTGTCCCCACCGCAATATCAGCTCCAACGGAAAACTGCTTTTTGGCATCCGGCCGGTACTTCTTCAGGCCGTCTTGCTCAAACTCCTTCGGGATGAACCACAGCTTGAAAAGACCGTTCTGGTTCGCCCGCCAATTCTCAGGCTTGTACGTCTCTGTGCTGTAGATCAGATCGCCACGATCGACCGCTGGCAGGGTATTGTCCTCCATGATTCGGGACACAATCACCACATCGAAGAACTGGTTTGCAGATGCGTTGTCGTCGCCATCGACTTCCTGGGCGAGCTGGAGGCGTGATCGCTGGCGCCACTGGACATCATACCAAACGCTTCTCAGCCCTTCGCGCAGGCCAGGCTCCATGATGAACTCGTAGTCAGGGTTCTCATTGTGCCAGTCCTTGTCGATGATCTCCAGCTTCTTCTCACCCTTCACATCCGTGACCCGATAGAGCCCGATCCGCTTCTCGGGATGCTCGGACCAATGGCAGAAAATATAGCCCCAATCCTTGTTCTGATTGAGGCGCCTGAACTCGGTCTGTGTCCCTTTGGGCGTTGAGAATGGGATCACGCATGGGCTCGTATCCATCACACCTTCCATGATCGCATTGCCGTCCGGCACACTTGCAAACTCATCCGGCCAAACCACCGTCCGTCTGTTACCGCGGCCGAAGTTGTCGTTCGTGCTCTCGCCGTCGATCGTCGATCCGTTGAGTGGATTCTCCCAGTGCATATTCGTCCGGCAGTCACGACCGCGCCGATCGGTGCGCGGAGGCCGCATGAACTTCGGGAGCCAATCAATCACAAAATCAATCTTCCAGAAGATCGAAACCTTGTCGCCAGTCTTGTCAACAAGGTCCTTCTTCCGGCTGCCGAACAGAATATCTACCTCATGGAACAGCCAAAGCCAAACGCTCACATAGACCGCAATCCAGCTCAGGCCCATGTCACGCGACTTCTTGCAGGTCCCCGGACGCTGGTCAATCACCCAGGAGATCAGCGTCAGGATCGTCTTTTCTTGGAATGGATAAGGGATAAACGGGAGGGAGGAGCGGCCAAATCGGCGGGGATCATGCGTCCAGCAAAATGTCGATACGAAAAACAGAGGATCCCGGGCGCACATCATCCAAACATCTTGCGCGAAAGCATCGTCCTCGTCGCAACGACGGATGATCTTCTCACGGAAGACCAGATTCGCGTCATACTCGTTAGGAACAAGATTGAAATAGCGTGTCTTGATCCTTGAGTCTGCGAATCTCGGAGATTCGATCTGATAGGTCGCGTCCATCATCGCGGATTCTCTCGGCCATTTCCAACTGACTGCGGCTCGGGATCAACTTCGCCACGAAACCGCCCATAAACTCCTTCTTGTTGTCTCGACCCCACTCAAGAAGGCTCCAGGCGCCGGGGCAGGGCGCGTGTCCGACGCCTTTCACCTTCTTGTCATCCAAATGCTCAAGAGCCCATTCGATCATCTCGACCAAGCTCAGCTTCTTCTGCTCGACCGCGGGGGCAGAGCCCTCGCTCCGGTCCCACCCACCGAGCTCGCGAGCCGCCGCCCGCAACTGCTCACTCAGGGAATCCGTCGCCTCTTCCATGACTGCTCCGAAAAACGCTCCCCGGAGCTCTCCCTAGTAAGGAGAACCCCAGGGACCGGTGCGCCTTCATGCCGATAGGGGGGACGGCAGGACGACGACTACAGGGGGAATCAACTCTGACAGCCTCCATGAACGGAGCCGTCAGAAGACTCATATCTTCGGCTAATCTCATCACCAAAGCGGAAAGCCGTGGCCATGATAATGCCTCGATTCTCCGTCGCCTCGCGGATCATCCGGTTCAGCTCCTCGCGCTGCCAAATCCGCTGCCGCCGGCACTCTTCAGCGAACGACGACAACGACTTGCCACGCCAAAAGCCAATGTCAAAATACACGCCGACATCAAAATGCCGGCCCGCGGGAATGGAGTTTATCACTGGACCGCCACCAAAAGAAGCGGAGTCGTGACTCACAATCACAGGCGGTCGGCCAGCATCCTGCACAAACGGATAGTATTTCGACATCACCACAGGACCAACAAGCGCCTCGTCAACAACCGAATACTCACGCGCAGCAGCAAGGAACCCAGACATGGACCCAGGAACCAACAACTCGCCATCAGACAGCCGAATACACCGGTCATTCACCACCGTGCAGCCGCCAAGACAAAGAGCCGCAGAAATGCCGCCCAGGACACCAAGAAACCTACGCCTGTTCATCAACACCCCCCCCATTCAAAACACCCTTCAGCCCATGCAGCTCCTCGTTCCGAGTCAAAGAATGGACAATCAGCCGCGTCGTACCACGATGAGGATCATGCGACCGCATTACCTCTATCCGAGCCAAAAGCAAATCCATCGACTCATCAGGGACTTCAAATACCCCCAAAACAACGCCTTCCATCCCATATCCCCCCCAAACCGTGATACCCACGCCGCAATACAAAACCCAATACGCCAACATTATCGGCTTGTCAACAACATTCCCACAACATGAGACTTTTCACCACATCCAAATGTGAGACTTTTCACTAGGTATATGGGGATTTTCACCACTTCTGAAGATGTGAAAAAAAAAGTACCATATTTTTCCAAAATAGAGCCTAACGCTCGTCTCAGATATGGACAAAAACGAGACATCCCGCGAAAAGTGTAGCATTTTTCCGAGTTTAGAGACATGAGGAGGGGCTGAGGAAGTGTTCTCGCTCGCGCTTGGTAATTGGGATGGGGGACGAGCCTCTGGCCGGGGGGTCCGGTTCAAGTTCTGATGTCGATGGGTCCCCCCTCTGCCTCTCAACTGACCAGCGCCCGCACAGCAGGCCATCTGCGCCTACTGTATAGCACTGCAGGCCGGTACGATCATACACCATTGTGTACGGCAGGCGGGGATCAGCAGGCCAGCGCCTTCACGCTCATGGCACGCAGGCCGTCAGCAGGCGACCGAGGCCGGCGACCGCTCGCTCGCGCCATCGCAGCCGCCTCATCCTCTCACGTCCCTCCGTCCCTCCGTCCCTCCGTCCCTCCGTCCCCACTCACTCACCCCCGCCCCCGCACGTCCCCACGTCAGCACGTCAGCACCTTCGCCTCGACTCGCCTGCCAGCGCCCGCACGCCTTCACCCGCTTCGACTCTCCACCGCGCCAGCGCCAGCTCCCACCGAGGCGCCCGCCCGCAGGACCGCAGGCCCGCAGGCCGACGGGCCCGGAGACTCACGCCCAGTCCGGCAGGCCCGGAGCTCAGCGCCTACGCTCATCGGCCCGAAGCAGGCCTTGACCGCCTGAATCCGGCGATTCACGGCCGAACGTGCAAAACGTGAAGCCCACAGAGGCCCTGTAAGGCCGTTGGATGGATTCGGGGTAGTGGTAGCACTGGAGTGACTCGGCAGCGCTCAGCGCTTGCGCCTGCAATCGTGATGTCTGGAGAGAGCGCCCCCCCTGACCCCCCCGCGGCCCTGTCGACACCTATCCGCGGAGCTCTACGCCCAACAGCAACCAGGGGAAGGCCGAAGGCCGGCGGTGGACCGTGCAGCCCGCAGGCTGACACCGCTCGCTCATGGTCCTATATGCCCGGGACCGCGGGCCCTCGCCCTACTCCCCCCGGGATGCCGGCGCGCTGGTTGGGCGCCCCTGTCCGTCTGTCGTCGCGACGGTCGGACCTCAGAACCCTACACCCGAGGCCGGCCCTTGTCAAGCGCCAAATCGCTTGACACCGACACGGTCGCCGGGTAGACTGCCATCCATGACAATCGACCCAGGCCTATTCGGCATCTCCACCACACACCAAGAACCCGAGGCCGAGGCCGGCCAGTCTCCCAGGCCTACGCCCACGCCGCCGACCAGGACGCAGGCCGAGCACCGCGGCCGGCCACGTCTCGACGCCGATCAGCGCCGATCCTGCCTTGCAACGATCAGGTTGACGCCGGCAGAACGCGCCGACCTCCAGGCAATGGCCGACGCCGCAGGCCTCAGTCTCTCCGCTTATATGGTACGCTCAGCCTACCGAGCAGCAAGACGCAAGCCGCCCCGCGGCCTGTAGCGTCAAGCGATTTTCTCGCCCAGCAACTCATTGACAAGACGCTACTTATACGATTATCAGACTTTTTAATGTCTAGACGCTTGACATTGTACCGATACCATGTACATTGACCGTATACAAACCCGGAACGAAGGAGGACGACAATGCAGCAAGAAAGCCTATTCCCAGGAATGGATACGCCACAGGAGGCGAAGCCGGCCCGCCGCACTTACGCGATGCAGATCAGAGCCACGCAATACATGATAAAAGAGAGCCACGGAGAGCCGGCCCGCGTAAGCAGAGACGTCGCGGCAATGTTCCCCGAAGCGGCCCGACTGCCGCAAGAGGCCTTCTGGGTTCTCACGCTTGACCAGAAACACCGCGAGATCGACCGACACCTTGTCAGTCTCGGGACTCTCACCGCTTCGCTCGTCCACCCGCGGGAAGTGTACCGGCCGGCCTTGATCGACGGCGCTGCCGCCGTGCTGTTCGTCCACAACCACCCGAGCGGCGACCCAACGCCGAGCCACGAGGACCGCAAGCTGACGACGCGACTCATTGAAGCCGGCGAGATCCTCGGGATCCGCGTATTAGATCACGTTATCATTGCAAGAGAAGGACACACTTCCTTTGCCGAAAAGGGATTGATGTAGACAAACAAACCGCCGGCAATGTCGCCGGCCTATCAGAGAGAGGACGAACGATGGACATGAGGACGAAAGCACCAGCAACACGATTGACAGGCCTTGCCGGCCAGCTCTACGCCACTATGATGGCACAGCTTATCCCGGAGGACGACCGCGCCGCCGAGCAGGCCCGCCTAGACGCAGCCCTTGACGACTGGACGCCGGAGGAGTGGGCCCTGGCTACACGCGCCCGCCTCGAAAACCTGTTGACAGACTGACCTGTGATCCTTCCCCCCTTCGGGGGGGAGGCACCACCGGCCAGAAGGCCACAGACAAAGGAGGACGACAATGGAACTTGTGACGGACGCGAACACGCTTAGGAACTGGATAAACCAGCAGCAGCTCAGAGTCATGGGCGATTTGACCCGAGGCGAGGAGGGCGAACACTTCATTGAAATGTTCAACAAGTGGGCGCAAGTTGTCCGGGAGATGCCAGGCCCAATGGAGCAGGACGGGAAAGGAGAGGCAGCAGTAGCGCACCTGCATTACTTTACCGCCGCCGCAGATTGGTGGATCCTTGAGCGCGACGAGGACCCCGAGCGCGAACAGTGGCAGGCCTTCGGACTCGCCCGCATTTTCGAGGCCGAGCTAGGCTATATCCCAATCCCAGAACTACTGAACGCAGGCGCCGAGCTTGACCTCTACTGGACGCCGAAACCGCTTTGTGAAGTAAAGCGCGACGCCGGCGAGCCCTACGACCGCGAGCTATACAATAAGTTGACCGCATAGGATGACGGACACGGACAAGGAGAACGACAATGAAACGTATTTACCAGGTAGTTGTTGTAAGTAGTGGCCATAATGTTGACTCTGACGGAAATCTGTATGAGACAACAGATCGGGAGTGCGAACACAACCACAGGACAATCTCAGGTGCGTATCGGTGCCTGCGGTCGCGAGTGCGGACGAGCGACGGCCTTGACCCGCTGTGGTTCAACGCTGAGATTCGCGCAGTTGGCGAGGATGGACGCGCCACAATGCACCTTACCCCGGATGAGTCTTTTGATTTAGCAATGAAAGACACAGAAAGGGATTGAAAATGGACAATATGGACAGCGCCATTGAATATGTTTTCAGAAAGGTGGACTGATGGCAAACGACGATTACCGATGGCACACCATAACACCAGCACAACGCGAGCAGGCCTTGAGGCTTGAGGCCTGCCTTGCGCTGGACCCATACACCGAGGCCGACGCCCCGGACAACCAGATGAGACGGAAGGACAAGAATGGACAGACAGACCGAAGAGATACTTGACGCCCTTGCGGGGCTTTCCTTTGTTGCCATAGCCCTCGCGCTTTTCTGGCTTCTGACGATATGAGGGGGGACCGCAAGATGCAGGGATGGCGATATACCAATAAGAACCCAGAGAGACTGGACAGCCCAGCCCACGGCGGGGTCATCCTTGCCCGGACAATCAACCGGGCAGGATACCCGGCGGGATGGATCTACACGCACGACGGCCCGAGGGAGAGCCCCGGCAAGATCGGGAAGGCGATCGCGACGACGCCGGCCCTCGCCGAAGGTATCGCCCTGGCCCAAGAAGCCATGGAGCGAGGAGATACACGACTAGCCGCGGCCCTGCTTGACGCAGCCGCTAAACTGTGGAGGTCGAAGCAATGAAGAAGGAACCGAAAACCAAGTACAAGCGAAGCCCGGCCCGTATCTATATGCGATGGAGCCCGCGCCCAAATGCCGCAGAGTGTAAGAGTATCGAATACCAGGACCGTGAGATACGGGAATACTGCGAGAGCCACGGATACGCGATCAGAGGCCGTTACACCGACGAGGAGGCCAAAGGCGATGAGGTTGACCGGCCCGGACTGTGGCAGTGCCTTCAGGACTTGCAGAAGGGCGAGACGTTGATTGTTCATCGGCTCGACAGGTTGGCACGATCAGTATATATGTCATTCGACATCGAGAGGATTCTTGAGCGCAAGGGCGCCAGACTTCTCAGCATAGGAGGAGAAGGGACATGGAGCACGACCGAAGAGGACAAGCTAATTAGGAGAATCCTGGGCGTACTGGCAGAGTACCAGAAGAAGAAGCAGGCCGCGAGGATCAGCGCGGCCAGCAGAGCCCACCAGAAGAACGGCCGCGCCGTGGGGGGTAAGCCGCCATACGGAAAGCAACGCGACCCGGATGACCCGGCCCGACTCATTACGAACGAAGTTGAAGCCGACAACATCAGGCGAGCGGTAGAACTCAGGACCCAAGGCTTGACCCTTCGCAGCATAGCCCGAGTCATGAACGAGGAGGGAAGGACGAACCGCGAGGGCGGGCCCTTTCAGCATGGACAGATCGACCGCATGATGAAGCGGAAGAATGTGCCGGCCCCCAAGAGCCAGTTTACCGATTCGGAGGTTGAATGGGTCGATGCCGACTAGGCCTTGGCATCTGGCACAAACGCTAGAACTGGAGAGAAGGGGAGGGCCAGAAAAGCCCTCCCCTTATTCTTTTCCAACTGCACACTCAGGGCAGAAATGCTCAAACGATACGAATGGATTGCAATCATTACCGCCATCAGCTTGTCGAATGATGCAGCCCTCTTCTGGCAGAAAATGCTCGCCGCAATCATCGCAAGTGAAATACTCTGGGCTAGGAGAATTGTTCCCAGATGTCGTTGATCGTTTCTTCTCCAAGGCCGGCCTCTTTCCCTACTTTCAGAGCGAAGGACCAGACAAACTCTCTCACGGCGGTATCGCCTGACTCACTCATAGTTTTTGAATTGTGCAACTTTCTCCATGACCTAAAATACTTCTCAAAGGCATTGGCTTTGTCAATGAAAGTTTCTGCCTTTGATATGTCAGTGAGGAGATTTTGAGCCTTTTTCTTCAGCGCATCATTGCCTTTTTTCGTATACATCGCCCAATTATTCGGCGCCTGCTGCATAATCTCGTTCTCTCTCTTTTCTTCGATCTTCCTCGCGTAAACGCACAGATGCTCGGCCAGATTCTTCGCCTTGTCACACGTCAGATAAGCGCGAATAGATTTATCGTCTACCGTCTGGATCATAAGCTCAACGCGCCCGCGAAGAAAATCCACGTCCGACCAAACACCAACAGATCCACAATCAAGCATGATTCCGCTCATCGTCGTCCTCCTTTGTCTTGACCTTGACCACAACCGGATGACCATCTACGACGTTCACCATCCAAACTTCATCATCAGGCACAAACTCACTCGCTATAACATGGATCGGAATAGGATTGCCTTTTTTCCTGGTGAACTCCGCTTGCTCCAGGCGCCGGAGACGACGCTCAAAACTCATGCTATCCAGGCGCTCAAAATGCTCGTACATCAAACGCTGCTCGATGTCAATCCGACACTCATTACACCATTGGACAACCGGGAGGATCCCGGTCGTCTCCTTGCCGCAATTACTACAAACCCACGTCCCGAAAGTAGCAACCGTCTTTTCTTCTTCCATTCATTCCTCCCATTGCAAGGCGCAAACGATCCGAGGGTCCTCACTCCAGACCTTTTTGCACCGAACCGAAACAACTTGACTATCATCCTTGTAGGCCACGCCATTCAAAGCATCCTTCACCGCCTTGAGGATGTTGTCTACGTCTGGGCTCTTTGTCACAGGGATGACCTGCGCTATCTTGTCAGCCCGGCGCTGCTTCGTGTCGCTCTTGGCGATCCTGAAGTATGCGATCACACCGACATGGATTCCGCAGGTGAGGTTGAGAACACGCCCGGCAGCTTCCAGGAAATTCATGCGGATCAGCTTTTCATAGTCGGCCGTCTTCTTCGGCGTGTAGGTCCTGGTGATAACCCGGCCAGCCTTCGTGACCGGGTTCCCACCTTTATCATAAATAACGCCATGCCGCGGCCGAGCCTTCCCTTGCGGTTCACCAGGCACTCGCCAAATGATCTTTGGCATTAGAAATCCTCCTCACCATTCCAGATATTGCCAATGCGGCCGTCAACCATGTTGTACGGCAATTTGAACACGACGGTCTGACCCCCTCTATTCTTCGCCAGATCCACGCGCATCAGCTCGTCAGATGCACCACGCTCATGCGGGCGCCAGAGTAGAATTACCTGATCGGCATCCTGCTCGATCTGCCCGGACTGCCGCAGGTCGCTTATGACCGGGTAACGAGCCTCCTTCCCACTGGAGCGTGAGAGCTGGCTGACAGCGATAAACGGTATATCATGCCGCCGGGCCAACTGCTTGCACAGTATTGAGGCCTCTGTGACCGTCTCAAACTGTCTTTCACGCGGGTGACTACGCTTGATGAGCTGGAGATAGTCGAGGATGCAGCAATCAAACTCACCGGACAATTGAGCCAGCTTCGCGTCTAGGCCCTCCCTGGTGAGCTGCCACGGACGCCAGAGGATAATCGGCCTTGCGGCCAGATCATCGACCGCCTTCATGTACCGATCGTAATACATTTCTCGGGTACTAGACAGAGCTCGCCCCTCGCGCAAAGCCTCAGAGGCCCCCTTGGGTATCTCGCCTATGTTGGCTGTCAAGCGGTCCTCGATCTCATCAGATCGCATTTCCAGGCTGATTATCAAGGTGCGGGCCGCTTTGTCTTCCCGCCTCATGCTGAGCGCGAGGTTCATAGCGAGCTCTGTCTTTCCAGTCCCCGGCGTTGCACCGATAACGCAGTAACGACCACCCTTGAGCCCACCGCCGAGGGCATCGTCAAGGGTATCGTATCCTGTCGTTATTCGGACATTGCTTTGCGCTTCTCTGTTATCGACCATTGCCTCCTTGATGCTCTTGTGCTCGCGTTCCCTCTTGACGATCTTATCAATCTGCCCAAGAATCCAATCCTTCTGCTCGCTGAACGTGCCTTCACGCTCTGCCGCAGTCTGAATCACAGCGCGGAGCTGTCTCTGAGCGCTGTTCTCAGCAACCACCTTTGCATAATGGGCAGCATGAACACCGGTCGGTACATAATCGACCAGACGGCAAATTACCTCCGCAACCGACTCGTCTCCGAAGGGTGAGAGGCCAAGCCGATCACGGAGGAGAACAACATCGTCAATGGGCTTTCCCTCGTCAGCCAATTCACTCATTGCCAACCAGAGAATCTTCGCGGGCGGGTAGCAGAAATCGTTTACACCAATGAGCTCGGCAACATCCCAATAGTGGCTCTTGTCTAGTAGGATACTGCCAATGCAACAGGCTTCAGCGTATTGATCCGGCCTATCAATATCGTTCAACCTTGCCATCCTTTCCGTTGTAAACTGGCTTCTGCTGACCCCTGGAAAAGCCGTTCGTCTCCCATGTGCGAATCGCAGCCTTCCAGTTCTTCATTTTGTTCTTGCCGATCATCCAGCCGCGGGCCTCGTAGAAATTGACAAAATCCTCCGGCTTGATGTTGTTGCGTCTTTCCTTGCAGTAGTCGGCAACCTCCTGCACTGTCGGAACGATAAACCGCTTCGCAGGAGCACCCTTCATGGCCTTCAGCTTTTTCTCTAACCGTTCCATGCGCTCCTCAAGATCGAGGATATGCTTTGCATGGCCGATACTGGCGACACACAGCTCATCGACGCGCTTTACCATGTCCATAGTTATGCTCCAATATCGTCCAAGTCGTCTTTCAGGCTTTCCTCGACAAGCTCCTGCTCTTCAGGCGCGAGAGGATCCTCCTCCTCCTGCTCATCGAAAAGGCTATCCTCCTTCGGTGGATGCACCCTGGCGCCTTCCAGGTACGCCATGACGGCCTTCTTGACGCGCTCTGATGCGCTGTGAAGGGCCTTCGCGTACACCGTTGACCATTCGCCATCCTTTGTCTTGAGCGCCATAGGAGGCGTTGAGACGGTCATTGCGAGGCTGGTAGACTCAAGGCCATGCTTGCAGATGGTGATCGAAATAAGCTCCACGCCCTTCCGCTGGCTCCAGCCACAGCACCGAACCTCAACGCCATCGAACCACTCAAGGACCTGCGGATCGCTGCCTGGAAGCTCAAGGATATAGCCAACAAACGGCAGGAGCGAGGCCAGAGCACCGATCAGCTCATCCTCGGGATCCTCCGGAAAGAAGTCTTTGCAGTTGGCAAGACTGCCGGAAGGCATCGACTCATCGAAATCGACAAACAGGCCATTCCCAGGGCCGAGGTACTTCACCTTGTTAATCTGCTTACTCATTGTCCCCCCCATTCAAGAGGCTATCGACGGCCTCCTCAGTGATGGGGCTCCGGCTCATCAGATCTACGACACAATTCGCAAGATCTGCAATCTGCTCGGAAACACCACCATCGGTAAAATCGGGCATATCATGGACGGCCTCATAAACATTGCCGACCCATACCTTGACCTTCTCCATGTCAGGAGCGAGCTTGGCGGCGAGCTCAAGGCGTTCTTTCTCGGCCTTCTCGGCCTCCGCTTTGGCTTTTGCCTCTGCCGCGACCTTGGCTTCGGCCAGCCTTTTCGCCTCGGCCTCCTTGCGCTCCTTCTCCGCGGCCTCCTCAAGTTTGCGCTGATGTGCTTCCAGCTTCTTGCGCTCTTCGGCCAGCTTCGCTTTCTCCTCCTCCAGCTTCTTCTGGTTCTCGCGAACGATGGCCTGCTCAGTCTCAAACGCCTTGCGCTGGTGGAGCGACCCGGCCAAGGCCTCCAGAGTGTATTTGCGCTCAAGCTCGGCCGAGGCGGCAAACTCAGCGAACGAATCCGCGTCTGGAGTGATCTCAAGACCGTTCAGGCCGTCAATCTGCTCCTGGATATATTCGGACGTGTGATTCGGCGTGATGTTACTCGCCAATGCGCGGATCCCCTGGATCTTGGCCTCCAGGGCATTGACACGGGCCTCCTCCTTGCGCTTCGCCTCTGCCTCGATCTTCTTCTGCATATCATCGACAACCTTCTTCTTCGCCCGAAGAGGATCTTCTACATCCAGGATCAGAGCGGTAATGCGCTTTGCCTCTGCATCCACGGCCCGGCCGTATTCAAGAGCTGGCCGCTTCAGCTCCATGCGCTTTTTCTCGACACTGGTGCGATACTTTGTCAAAACGCTGAGGCCCTTCTTGATCCCCTTGTAACCATCGGCATCGGCGGCATCCAGATCGGCGGTCTTCGCCTTGATCTCGGCAATCTTCGCTTCCGGAACACCGTAATCCACCGCCTCAAGGCTTACTGCATTGACTTTGACTACTTCAGACATTTTTCTCCTCCATCAATTCCCATCTGCTATCCCAGATCTTCCGGCTACCGTCATACATCCACCGTCCGATCGCCATGCGCTTCTTCCCGACCTCATCATCGAGGCGGGCCTTCAGCGCCTTCTTCAATTCCTCGTACCGATCCCGAGTAGGCTTCAGCGATTGCATTTCGTCAATATCTACAAGGAGCTCGTCGTCAACGATGAGCTGCATTGACTCCCTGGTGATAGAAGGATTGCAAATGTGCTGAAAACAGCAGTCAGAACAGATCTTGCTGTTCTGGTGCGTCGGAGCCAGTTGGTCCGGGAGTGTACCTGCATCGACGTGATCGTTGATCGTCTCACAGCGCCGAAGAGTCTCCTCGGCAAGATCATAATCCAACTCATGCGGGATGCTCTTGACCCGGCCCGTTGCCTTGTTGACAAGGACCCACAAACCATTCGGGATCTCAAGACCGAAGCAGTACATATTGAGCTGAGGGCGATACTTTCGCGACCAGGGATGGCGCTCCATGTCCTCGGCCGTATCTGTCCTATCCCAGATGTGAGGGCTCATTGTCTTGATCTCAAGGACCGCATACCAGCCCGGATCCGCTGGATGCTCAATCACGCCGTCAATGTGACCAGAGAGGAGAACCTTCCCTCCACTCTTGTAGAGGAAAGGCTCTTGCGCTCTACTGACCTTGTAACCGCTGTCCTGCAACAGCCTCACCGTTGGCTCCTCCAGGAGATTGCCCTGCCGGAAGATATACTGGAGCCCGACCTCATGCGGCTCAATGTCCTCCCAATTCGTCCGGTAATAAACGAGGCGCCGAAGGCAATCATCACCGATGAGACTGGATCGGTTCGTGTGCTGAGGATAAACGCGAATCTGCGTTCTCATGTACGCATCGCAAACCTGCTGGACATTGGTTACGCTCACAGATCCTCCTCTCCGTCTCCGGTCATGCCAAAGTGCTTCTGGACCTCGACCAGCTTCTCCAGGTACTTCTTCTCGCCCTTGCCACCAGACTTGATCTCACCCCAGAGACGGAAGGCGAACTTCTCGGAGAGCTTCTTCGTGGACGTGTAGCCGTCAAACGTGCTGCCGTCAGACTTCTCAAACGTCGTCAAACTCTTGAGCAACATCTGAGCGGCTTCCTTGTTGTTGCCACAATCGGCCATCAGCTTCGCGGCGATCTTTCCGCGGCACTCCTCCGCTTTGTCCTTGCGGTCGCTGTCCTGCTCCGACTCCTTGCGGTACTTGACACTGGTGCTTTCCGACTGCTTGAATCCGACCTTTTCCAGCTCCTCCCAGGTCAGCTCCTTGAGCCCCAGGACGGTGCGGATCGCCCGGCCCTGCCAGTTAGCCATCGCCTTCTTCGTGACCTCCAGGCGCAGCTTGGACATGGGAAGGCGCTGCACATACTCGTCTCCGACTCTCTTGTGGTAAAACAGGTCTTCGCTGGTGCAGCCGCCGATCTCCGTCACGGTGCGTCCGAAGGCCTGGGCCTCGCCAATAACGTCAACGCAGAATACCCGCTTGCCATCGCCGTCGTCTTCCCAATACTTCTCGATCTTCGGAGAGCCGAGGCTGATGCCAACGATATTGGCAATGCGCTCGCAGGCGTCGCTGTCAACGTAGGGATTGCCATCCAGGTCCTTAATGTTGCGGGCGTTGCAGCATTTCACCAAATGCGGGAGGATGTTCCGCATGAGCTCGGCCCGGCCCTGCAACTGTGCAGCCGTCCCGGCCGTCAGCACGATAGCCCGGTCGGTGCGAGGATCGAGATCGTCCTCAATATCGCCATCAACACCCATCACGTCGTCGTCCATATCATACTCCTTTCAATATACCCATTCCCAAATCTTGCAGCCGAGGAGAAAGGCCCCATAGCCTATAGGCCAGAAGATAAAGCCAACCAGCCACCCCTCAGCAAAAGCCAACTGCTCTCGACTCATCCCTCCAAAACCTCCTCGATCACGTCAGGCCATTGAGAAGCAAACTTGTCGTAATTCTGGATGATCTCAAAGTGAACTTCCCTTGTAAGACCTGCCGCGTCTCTTGCGTTCCTGCCCATCATGTTGTAACTGCCGACGCTCTGGACCTCGACATACCGCTTAAACTGCTCCCGAGTAACCTTCGCCATCTGATCGGTCCCCCTTCGTCTTGACCTTGAGCCAAGTTAGACGCTTGCGCTTCGCAACCACCAGTGTTTTGCCGTCAGCAAACTCGCAGGCTAGACAGCGACGGCGCCCACCATGCCAATAACCACACTCTTCCCTGCATTTCGATTCCTCACGCACTGTTGGGATCCTCCTCGATCTGGATACCGAGCTTAATCGCAGCCCGGCGGGCAGCATTGACGGCGCCACCCTTGTTGGAGTAATCCCTGCCAACTGGAGGCACGACACCAAACAGATTGCGAACGTCAATCTGCCATTGCCATCCATGACCATCTACCTTGTAAACCTGATAAGTACCATTCATTTTCGCCCTCCTTTCCTTGCACTCTTCATCGGAACACCCATGCACCGAGCACAGGAGCGGCCGATGATACGATCCTTGCCACCGACGATGTTACTCACCGGGAACGACAGATTGCGCTTCGTCATGCAACCACACTCGCAGCACTCAACAGCCCGCTTGCGACGAAGGAACGCGGAATGAGCTGCCTTCCTGTGCCGCTCTCTGGCCGTGTCCTTCTTCCACAAATCAAACCTCAAGCGCTCCTTCCGATCTAGATGATTCATCACTCCTCCTCTGTCTCAAGAAAACGGACCTTGCAATACGTCTCGGTAACGAACTTCTCGACGCTCTCGCGATTGTAACGGAACCGGCCGAACCGCCGGCTCTTGATGAGGCCCTTCTGACCCCAATAGTTGACTGCCCTGGAAGTGACCTCGCAACCACTGGCCTTCGTCGCGTAATCGGCTACCTCCTCACTATTCCACCAGTCAACATTATCTGCCATGTAATCGTATCTCATGCCATTGCCTCCTAAAAAGAGGCCCCCAGGGCGAGGACGAGTCTCCCCAGGGGCCAGAAAGCGGGCGAGAGAGATGGAAACGCCCGCTGGATAATCGAGTTGTGCGCGTTGTCACCGTCCGTCATGGATTGCATTGTACCGAAATGGCCCGGATTGTCAATACCATTTTCTCGTTTATAACCTACGAAAACATATCATCAAGATCTAGGCCTAGCTTGTCGTGGTCCTCACGAATTTTTCTGAAGGCAAGCTCATTTACCACGCAGTAGAGCTCATCCCTATTCATGTCGTCGAGCTTGATCCCTCGAAATCGCATACTCGGGGCGTTTGCAAGATCACTTATCCTACCACGGAGACGGAGCCTAGTGTCTACTATCGCACCACAGCCCCTACATTTTTCTCCATAATCACCGACAGTAGAGCAGTATCCACACCGCATCACTCACCATCCTCATAGCTACAATCACATACGCCATCATCGAATATCCCGCAGCATGGCAGGTGGTCTTTCAGTAGTGCCTGCCGCAATCTCTCCACCTCTGCCTTTAGTTGCTTGTTCTCTGCCTCTGCCTTGCAACACTGTTCACGATAATAATCAACTGCGTGATCCATTCCTTCGTATGCGTCTAATCCTTTCCGCAACCGCCCCAGTTCTGCCTCAGCCTTACTCAAATCGTGCTTAACATCCACTAACCGGAGAGCACGTTGTCCTGCCAAGCGCACCCAATCCTCTTTGTCTTTCTGGAGCTTCTCAATTCTCCTTCCCATGCTCAGTATTGCCTCATCTTTTCTCGCCCGAGAATCGTATGCAATGACAAGACCATGGATCTCTGTTTTTCTTGCCTCATGATTGTTTGCCTCGATAACCATATCCAATTCACCTTCCATCACTCACCCTCCTCATCGCAGATGCAACAATGGCAGTTGATGCAGCCATGACTTACCTTGCGTTGCAAGTGCTCGTATGCGTTCAAGGCAGCAACAACTTTCTCAAGGCTGACAGGCTCTCCTTCGCAGAAGATTTCAGGACCATCGCTACTAGTCGTCTTGACCTCGTATACGTTGTATAATCCCATCACTCACCTTCCTCTCCAAACAGATGCCCGACTATTGCACAGCACAGAAACAACACAAACTGCACTGCCATGAGCGGAGCGCACAGAATAGTCTCCCGCCAGCCACTAACTCTGCGATCAAGTCCACGGTCTATCCACTGGTCAAACCTCTTCCACATCACTCACCCTCCGTCAGCATCATACTCTGTAACTTAACATCCATCTCTTCCAATATAGCAACGATTACTGGATTTGGTTTTGCCGCTGGTGCGAGTGACGCATAGTATTCCATTCGCTTTTGTGGCAGTTGCGCCATTGAGTGGCATAGTTTCTTCAACCGCTTCACCTCTGCCTTGAGAGTTAAAACCTCTTGCACCCTCTCTTGATACCGTCTCTTGCACTCTGCTCTATGCTTCCCAAGCCACTCCACCTCTTCCTTGAGCCTTCTTGTTTCGTCGTTTGCCCACACCAGGCAGTTGCTCAAGTCATTCTCAGTGTGCGCGTGGTGGCTCTTTCCGCATACCTCGCAATTCTTCATCAATCACCCTCCCCATAAAGCTCTTCAAAAACACACCATCCGCATGTGCATGGAAAGCCGGTGTTATTTAGGCTTTCACAATAACACTCTTCATCGTTCTTGTGCTTTCCGTACTTCATTTTCTCAAGGTTATCCAAGATCAAAAAACCAATAGACGCACACGCGCCACGAACCCTATCTTGAACGAGAGCGGTAAGCTCAGAGAGATTGCCGTCGATAATATCCCGCTGATCAATAACGTAAGTGCCATAGCAAAAGCTCTTGTCTCCGAGCCCCCACGACAAAGGACACTTGACGTCTATGGATCCAATCGCCTGATTAACAAACTCGTTGTGGCAAAGCCATTCCGGCATAACGCCGCCGTGAATGTCGTGCATCGACCTAACAGCCCAAAGAACTACTGACGGGTCCTCGGTGAAAGCAGATCCATTACCGACAAGAATGACGTCCAGGACAGACTCCAAAGCAAGACGCCAAGTATCTGTCTGGGCTATTACAGCGTTCGTAAGCTCGACAAACTCATCCATTTTCATCACTCACCCTCCTCACTCATCTCAAAAAGTGATCCTTCACCCAATCAGGAAAATCGTCGGAGTCTCCGTATATGTAGCCCATGTTGTCTATGACCATCTTCCGCAACCGCTCCACCTCTGCCTCTGCCTTCTCATACGCCTTGTACAGTTGAGGCACAGTACATTCAAAACAAAGCGGAGGGTATAGAGGAAGCCCTTGACATCCGCACTCATACCCAGAACAACACATTTCTGCGGTATTGTCATAGTGGCGTTTCTCTGCCTTGGTTAGCAAAGCACCACATCCGTCACAGTAATCAAAAGCACTATAATCTTTCTCGCTCATCACTCACCCTCCATGCAGTCATAGCCAAGATTATCTGCCGATACCAAATGGATAAATGACAAGGCTTCTTGCAGCCGCTCCACCTATGCCTTATTTAGGCTTTCCTGCATCCATTCCGGCAAACGCCTATAGTATACTCGGTGGCTGGTAAACGCGGGGTCAGGAGCCTGTTTACCTGCACAGGTAGTCGCTTGCCATTCTGGTCCGTCAACAAGAACGAGATCACTGGCGATTATCCATTCATCTTTCTGTAGTCGCCGATACCACACACCTGACTCGCGTATGTAGTGGTCACCGTCATTCGAGACAGGAGGTTTTGGAGTTGTCTTATTCAGCCGCTCCACCTCTGCCTTCAGATCCTCTACTCCATACACGTTTTGTTTGACTATTTCCCGCCGAAGCTCTTTGTTCTCTGCCTCTGCCTTCTCTGCTCGCTGCATCACGTCCATTATTCGGTCATGCCATCCACATTCACATGGTCCTGCTCCACATAAAGGACATGGGTCGACTATCGGGTAACTCGGATTTGGCATATCCATCACTCACCCTCCTGTGCCGCAAGCGGCTCAAATTGTTCTGCCATCCGCTCTATCACCGGGATGATTTCGAGATCATTCTCCGCTCTTGCTCTCGCTATACACGCCTCCTTGCTTGTTGCGATGCTCACATAATCCACAGCCCACAAATCGGAGTCCCAGAACCGCCTTCTCTTTTCTGTTGTGTTGGTGGCATCTACAACTACATGATCGTGCCCAGCAAGGAATAGGCTGTGAACCATGTACTTCGCAATAGCCCAAACCATCGGCTCTGCCGCTGGTGCGTATCTCTGGCCGTGTAGCGCCAAACGGATCGAGTCCGGGTTTACTATTGGCACACCAGCGCGTCTTGCCCAGGTAGACTTCCCAGAACGCGGAAGCCCAACGGTAAGGGTTAGAGTCTTCCCCCGCATCTTATCACACGTGTCCATCACTCACCCTCCTTAAACACTTCGACAAACTTTCCTCGCTTATCAAGATTCTTTTTCCACCGGATAAGCCACTCCGAAACCCATAACGGAACAGCGACCGGAAGAAAGATCGCAACAAGAATCGCGAGAGCAGGCCACCCAATAAACAAGCCAAGCATCGCTTCCTCATCCTCGCATCCACGCATTACGGCAAACAACACAAGCAGGAAGCCAATGGCTATGTATGCCGCAACGATAACGATTGTGTCCATCACTCACCCTCCCGCCGCATACGCACAGCATCGGCGTATACGATTTTGTAATCCTCGATGAATCCTACATCCCAAATTGCGTGCAGTTCTCCGGTTTTCTTGTGCAGCCCCATCACCGGAGATCCGAAATTGACTAGGTCTGTTCGCCCATCACGCCGGAACACGAAACCACCGAAGCGTTCTGTATAGCCGAGACATTGCTGCCAAACAACAGTCCCATACGTCCCAACCCCACGCTCAAATCGGATAGAACTTCGATGCGCTTTTGAGCGCTCCCACTCTTCCCACTCTTGCTCTTCCTCGCAGATGCGCCACTTGCGGTTAAGATACATGTGGATGGTTGAGTCTTGACTGTCCTTCCATACCACTCGTTCATAGCGCCTATCGTCCACTATGATAGCCCTGCGCCAACAATATGCGACGCAATAGCCCTCAACATGCTTCCCACCTCGCATCGCTTCAATCGCCTCCTGCATTGATACTTCACTATATTTCATGCGTCCTCCTCAGAAATCCAAATATCCTTACCACCAAAAAGCAACCACCGGACAATCCAGTAGGTAATGCAACCAAAGCCTGTAGCTTCAAGTAATGCCTGCGCTGTTGGATAATACGCCCACCACTCTCGGAGCTGGTCAAGATAGTCCATTAGTCATCCTGGTCTAGCATACCGAAAATCATCGACCTGTATTCTTTGTCAATAGCAGAACTTGGCTCCCAATTCACTTCCTGATGGCATGGGACACAAAGGAACTCAAAGCCAATTTTCACAGATCCAGTATAGTGCATATATGATTCGCCAACAGAGATCTCTGACTTGCAGTTTTCGCAATTTGTTGTTATATGCCCGCACTTCTTCTGGTACCTCTTCCAGACCATATTGCGCTTCTTCTCTTGCTTACCCATATCTGTTTGCTACCCTCCAAGTGTTTTAAGTTATGCTTTCAGAAAAGAGAAAGAGAGCCGAAAGAAGTCTCCAGAAGAAAGAAAAGAGAAAGAGAAAAGAACCCCCCCCGAGAAGAAAAGACAACCAGCAGTCTTTGTCACCAGTGTCTACCGACGCTGGATAGGCCGTAAACCACTCTGAAGCAGGGGCAATGCCCTGGCGACGTTCTGGTGAGAGTTTGCCGCAGCAAGTCAGGCCAGATCTGATGTCGCTATCTCCCTGGTATGGGTCAACAGATTAACGGCTACCAAAGACCACTATCGGTTGAGCAGAGCCGACGTGCAAAAAAAGAACCTCGCCGTCCCGATCAGAGGAGTTTGGCGAGGTTCAACAAGCCTTGCGGCCAGAATTTTATCTTCCGTCCTGATCGGGACTGACGGAACAATACACCATTCTGGTCAGGAATCAAGAAAAAAAACGGCTGAAGGAGACTGCCGGAACGGGAAAAGGCAGGAACGACATGGGTTTATGGATTTAGAAAATCCGGTTCTTGTCCCCTTCAGCCGAATGAACAACACGTTGACTCTTCTACGCCCCACGGATTCGTACGGGGCTGCTAAGGGTTGTCTGCCTGTATACCCTTTTCCCGTTTTACCCTACTTATTGTCGCTTTGATCGCCTCATACTTCTTCGGAGCGCTCTTTTGCAGTCCCTTCAGGACAGCCTTCACATCGTCCCCGGCCCCCTCGATCGCCCGGGCCAGCTCCTCAATCACTACCTCATCCTTCTTGGCCCACCAGATGTAATACGCCATCGCGCAGAGCCCGAGGATGCCGGCGCCTCCGGCCAGGAGAAATACCCACCGGTACGACTCCACAAGGACGAAGATGGTACACCAGAGCAGGCCTGCCGCAGCTCCAGCGGCAGCGATCACGACGGATTTGAGAAGCCAGCCGGCCAGGAGGCTCCCCGCGATCACCGCGGCCCCGATCCCGTAGACATACCACGGCATCGCCTTCACCCGGTCGATAAGCGTCCTGGAAGAGCTTGATTCCCTGGTTTCCAGCTCGTCCCCCACCTGGAATGAGGCCTTCACCCCGGGCGGGATACTGGCCGTAATTCCGTCTTTCGTCACCTTCACGGAGCTCGGAGCCACCAATTCGGACTTGCTCGGCAACTCTGGACCGTCAAGATCGACCCTCATATCGCTCTTCCGATCGACCGTCTGACGCATTTCCTTGCGTTCTGAGCCACCCGAGGTCTTCCAGGGTGAATCGCACCCTACGAGACAGCAGAACGCAAGACAGGCCAACAGGAGCGCCAGAATCACGTCATTCACTATCCACCAGATCTTACTCATGGCATTTTCCTCCGTTTTCTACCTCAAACCGTTGAAATACCGACTCATCGACTTCCGAATAGCCTCTTTTTCCTTCTTCGTCCGGCCGATGCTCTCTGCCGTCCTGGCGTTCATGCCCGCGGCGCGGTTCCTACCACGCTTCCTGTACCGATCCGCAGCCTTCTTGTTCTTGTTCAGGGCACGTCGCTCCTCCGCTGTCAGATCGTCCCCGGAAAGTTGGGCGTTGACGGCATCTTGGACCTTCAGCAGCTCTCGCGCCCGCTTCGACTCCTCCTCGTCACGGATACTCTTGGCCTTCTCTACCAGCCCGTAGTTGGAGATCTTGATAAACCGGCCGACCGTGTCCCCGATCAGCGGAAGATCCAGCGTATTCTCCATCCAGCTCTTGACCTCGCCAGGCGTCTCATACGGGATCTTGTAGATCGAGCCCAGTCCGAGCTGGCCCCACATCCACTTGAGATATGAGTAATGGGCCCGCATCCCACCGGCCTTGAAGATCTGTTCCGGAACGGCCCGGCGGTCCCTGGAGCTATCCATCGGGTTCTTTCCGCTGAGATACTCCATCGTGGACAATATCAGTCCATAGGCAGGGTTCAGGCCCGGCCCTTGATCCATCGTGTAATCCAGCGTCCCCTGGAGCCCCTTGATCGAGCTATCTTTGCCAGTAGCCAGATTCATCATCTTGTAGACGACGCCACCAGCGAACCGGAGCTGCTCGTCCATCGGCGCCCGCAGGTAAACCGTCATATCCCCGGCCATGAAAAGCGGAACGACGGTGTAATTCGTCATGTCGTAGTCACTGACACCTGCATAAGCCCGCTCCATCCCGACGGCCCACTTGTAGAGCTCGTCATCATCATCGGCACCCATCTGCTTGAACGCCCAGGCAAGGGCCCCGCTCGATAGCGTCCACATGAGCACCTTCGGCGCCACGGCGTACTTCATCACCTTGCCAGAAACCTCCCAAGGATTGTCACGAACTACCTCAAGATCAGACCGCCAGGACTGGATGATCGCATTGCTGAAGAGAAAGACGTTGTTTGTGTACCGGGTAGACTCGCCCTTGATTAAGAACGCCGGGGATCCGGCCTTTGTCCTGACGATATGAGCGATCTCCTTGTCCGATATGTCACCATTCTTCTGGAGGAAGTCATAGGCTGCAATCTTCGGTATGCGCTCCAGTGCCTCACCAACCTGAAGGAAGGAATGGAAGAGACGCTGGAACGGACGAAGGATGCCATTCTTGAACTGCGCTGGCGTTGCATGATACATCGCCAGCATACGCTCAAACTCAGTATCGGCCTCAGTCATGCCAGCCATATCGGCAACGCTGATAAGCATATTCCCCTTCAGCATCTCCTGTACCTGCTCGTCCGATACCCCAAACGCAGACCGGAAGGCAGGCTT
>Ga0272441_10002902_pt1 | contig 33885 bp, 23 predicted proteins | sample SSMProp6N_FD_193582 | JGI IMG/M metagenome (GOLD analysis project Ga0272441, IMG submission 193582) | Marine sediment archaeal communities from Little Sippewissett salt marsh, Falmouth, MA, United States - SSM-Prop-6N | ecosystem: Environmental > Aquatic > Marine > Wetlands > Sediment ... | reverse complement strand
CGCTGCCGGTCGACGTCCAGGTCGATGCAGACGCGGCCCTTGAGGCGGTCGGCAATCCAATCCAGATCGTTGACGAGGTCCTGAAGGTTAAGCGCCTCCACGCCCGCCGCCAGCAGGTCGTCCACGAGGCCGTGCAGCCGGCCGTCGCTGTGCATGTGGACGACGGCCCCGGCCGCACGGGCCGGTTCCATCAGCCGCTCGTACACCGGCAGGATGTACCGGCGGAAGTGCGCGGGCGCCAGGAGCGGCCCGGTCTGCATGCCCAGGTCTTCCGGGTACCCCATCCAGCGGGCGCCGGCGTCCAGGTCGCGGCGGACCAGGGCCAGGTTGAACGCCTCAACCATCTCGATGAGGCGGTCGAGTTGCGGCTCGCCGTCGGCCATGTCGTACACCAGGTTCTCGTAGCCGCGCAGGTCCACCAGTTGCTGGAACGTGTGGCCGTGACGGAGCGAGGCCACGGCGAGCCGCTCGTATCCCCCCGCCGGCGGGGCGAGGTAGTGGCCCATCCCGTCGCCGCGGGACGGGTCCGGCGGGGTGAACTCCTCGAAGTCGTTCCAGTCGGCCAGCGGGTGCCGGGTGACCGTGCCCACGATGCCGTCGTCGGTCGTTTCCCACGTGCAGCCCCAGGGGTCGGTGAACGGCCGGTTCGCGACGGCATTGGGCAGGTACGTGGGTTCGTAAGGAAGGGAGGGCGGCTCGGCACCGCCGAAGAGGCCGGGGAACTCGGCCATCAGGTCCGCCAGTGCCGTCTGCGGGAAGTGGTGCCAGCAGGCGTCGTTGATGTGGAACGTCATGGGGATGGCGTCCGGCCGGTCGAACCGGACGGCCCGCAGGCGGTTCGCATCGTCCGGGTGCAGGGGACCGGGCGTGTCGGGATGGCGGTGTGGCGGCATGAGGGTTGCCCCGGCTGGCGCGGGATTCTTGCGGCATCTGCCTGGATTCTACGGCGTCCGCGGCCGCCGACAAGCGAAACCCGGGGGAGATTGGCGGCGGTGGCGGAATATGGCCGTTTTGGCACGCCGCCCCCGAAACCTGCCAGGATGGCAGGGCCGAGGGGGCTCGGATGTCGATTTTGGCACTCCGACGGGCCGGCCGCGGCGAAGCGGTTTCCGTCCGCGGTGATCTGGACTTCCTTAACTTCCTTTCCTATAGGCACTTAGGTGCATCCCGCCGCACCGGCACTGTCTTCTCCCTGCCTTTGGCATCGGCCTTGCTCCGATTGGGGCGGACACGCTCTATCGGTAGCGAGGGCGAGATGGTCGCTTGGCCGAATCCGATGCCCGACGACACCCCGTCGGTCCTCATTGCCGACGACAGCGACGCCTGGCGCGACGCCGTCGGCGAGGTGCTCGACCGCGAGGGGTTCCGCACCCTGGAGGCGGCCGACGGGGCGGAAGCGGTCGAGATCGTCCGCTGCGAGCGGCTCGACGTGGTCCTCATCGATTTCCACATGCCGCGCCTCGACGGGCTCCAGGCCCTGCGGATCATCCGGCGGGAACGCCGGCGGCTGCCGAGCGTCCTGATGACGGCCCATCCGATGGACGTGCCGCCCGAGGAGGTCCGGGCCCTGCGGATCGCGACGGTCCTCGCCAAACCGGCCGACCGGCGGGTCATCGTCACGACCGTGATGCGGGTCATCCGGGGCGAGGCCGCAGACTGGCCCGGCGAGCGGTTCTGAACGGCATGCGTTCCCCTCTCTCGTCAAGGGAGAGGGAGTCACAGCGGACGAGAATCTGTTTTTGCCACACGAACACGAAAGCCCGGCCCTTGCGGCCGCGCGAGAGCCAGAGAACATCGGAAAGGAGCCAGCAGTGAAACTGAAACCGCTCGGTGACAGGGTCGTCGTCAAGCGTCTCGAGGCGGAAGCGACCACCAGGGGCGGCATCGTGCTGCCCGACACCGCCAAGGAGAAGCCGAAGCGCGGCAAAGTGGTCGCGGTCGGCCCCGGCAAGACGCTGGAGTCCGGCGAGGTGGCCAAGCCCACCGTCAAGAAAGGCGACGAGATCATCTTCTCGAGTTTCGCGGGCACGGAAATCACCGTGGACGGCAAGGAACTGCTCATCATGGGGTCCGAGGATATCCTGGCCGTCCTGAAGAAGTAGCCCGGGCCGCCGCCGGTCCGCCGGCGGAGGGGTCCGCCCCGAACCGCACCGCACCCACAAGAAGGAGAGCCTACTGTGGCAGCCAAGAAAATCGCATTTGACCAGGAGGCCCGCGAGGCCATCCGCCGCGGCGTCCAGAAACTGGCCCAGGCGGTCCGCGTCACGCTCGGGCCCAGCGGTCGCAACGTCGTCCTGGAGAGGAGTTTCGGCGGCCCGACGGTCACGAAGGACGGCGTGACGGTCGCCAAGGAAATCGAACTGGAAGACGCCTGGGAAAACATGGGCGCCCAGATGGTCCGCGAGGTCGCCTCCAAGACCAGCGACGTGGCCGGCGACGGCACCACGACCGCCACCATCCTGGCCGAGACCATCTTCTGCGAGGGACTCAAGAACGTCACCGCCGGCGCCACCGCGATGGAACTGAAGCGCGGCATCGACGCCGCCGTCGAGACCATCATCGCCGACCTCCAGAAGATGGCCAAGCCGATCAAGTCGTCCAAGGAGGTCGCCCAGGTCGGCACCTGCGCCGCCAACCAGGACGAGGAAATCGGCAAGATGATCGCCGACGCCATGGACAAGGTCGGCAAGGACGGCGTCATCACGGTCGAGGAAGGCAAGAGCCTGGACACGACCGTCGACCTCGTCGAGGGCATGCAGTTCGACAAGGGCTACCTCTCGCCGCACTTCGTCACGGACTTCGAGACGATGGAGTGCGTCCTGGAGAAGCCGTTCGTCCTGATCCACGAGAAGAAGATCGCCAGCGTCAAGGACATGCTGCCGTTGCTGGAGAAGGTGGCGCAGTCCGGCCGGCCGCTGCTCCTGGTGGCCGAGGACATCGAGGGCGAGGCCCTCGCGACGCTGGTGGTGAACAAACTGCGCGGCACGTTCCACTGCTGTGCGGTCAAGGCCCCCGGTTTCGGCGACCGCCGCAAGGCCATGATGGAAGACATCGCCACGCTGACCGGCGGTCGGGCCATCTTCGAGGACCTCGGCATCAAACTCGAGAACGTCGATATCGCCGACCTCGGCACCGCCAAGAAGGTGACCATCGACAAGGATAACACCACGGTCATCGAGGGCGGCGGCGACGTGGATTCCATCAAGGGCCGCATCGACGCCATCCGCAAGGAAATCGAGACCACCACCAGCGATTACGACCGCGAGAAACTGGAGGAGCGGCTGGCGAAACTCTCCGGCGGCGTGGCCCAGATCAACGTCGGGGCCGCCACCGAGAGCGCCGTCAAGGAAAAGAAGGCCCGCGTCGAAGACGCCCTCCACGCCTGCCGGGCCGCCGTCGAGGAAGGCGTCCTGCCGGGCGGCGGCGTGGCCATCCTCCGGGCACGCAAGGCCATCGATCGCCTGAAACTGAAGGGCGACCAGAAGATCGGCGCCCAGATCGTCTTCCGCGCCGTCGAGGGACCCATCCGCCAGATCGCCCAGAACGCCGGCAAGGACGGCTCCATCGTCGTCGAACGTGTCGAAACGGAAGACAAGCCCACCTTCGGCTACAACGCCCTGACGCACAAGTTCGGCGACCTGGTCAAGGACGGCGTCATCGTGCCGATGAAGGTGGAACGGACGGCGCTGCAGAACGCGGCCAGCATCGCGGGCCTGCTCCTGACGACCGACGCCCTCGTCTCGGAGATCCCCGAGAAGAAGAAAGCCCCCGCCGGCGGCGGCATGGGCGAGGAAGGGATGTATTGACCGAAAATGACAAATGCTAAATGATAAATGCCAAAGCACGCGTCGCGTAAAGGGGAAGTGTTAGCCGCCGGCCCCGCCAACGACGGCGGGTAAACTTGGCCGGCGCGTGCCGTGTCGCTGTGCCGAATCGCGCGGCGGGTCTCCGTACCCGCCGCGCTTGTTTTGCGCCAGGCCCACCGGTAGAATGCCCGCAAAAGTTCACCCCGCACGGCAGGCAGGAGCGAGGCCATGACCGAGATCGTGTTCCAGGTCGAAAAGGATCCCGACGGCGGGTACACGGCCAGGGCGGTCGGCGAGTCCATCTTCACCGAGGCCGACACCCTCGATGCCCTCAAAGCCAACGTCCGCGAGGCCGTTCTGTGTCACTTCGATGAGGCCCAACGTCCCAAAATGATCTGCCTGCAGACTTGACCGTACGACTGTTTCGTGCCGGAGGCACGGCTGTTCTGTAGCCACGGGCGCGAGCCTGTGGAGCGGATGGGCATACGACATACAAGTCCTACCCCGGGCTCGCGCCCGGGGCTACTGGCAATCGCCCCTGCGGGGCTGCGGCATTCGAGCCGGCCGCGGCACGCCGCGGCCTACGAGGCCTTGCGCGGCGGGCAGTCTTGCCCGCCTACCGCTCATACAACCTCGCGAACTTGTGGGGGACGTGAAACCCGTCTTCGCCCGTCGGCGAGAAGGCCGACCATTCCGTCCCGTCCTCCCGCACCCGCTGCCGGCAGACGTTGAAGTACCACGGCAGCGACTTCAGCGGCTTGCGGCCCGCCACCTGGTGCAGCGGATCGTTGGTCTCCGCGACGACGGGGATGCGGACCTCGACGGTCCACTCGTCCTCGCCCACGTGGGTGGCCACCTCCGCCTGGGCCGACCACGCATACCACCCGTCCCTGGGCGCCCCGCGGTCGAGGTCGCAGACCGCCCCGGCGGGGTTGACGGCAATCTGGTAATAGGCGTGCTGCTCGGTTTCCAGGAGGATTTCCACGCAGTCGCCCATCCAGAGGGCCGGGTCGTCGCGGCGTTTCGTGGTGACGTTGACCGCGTCGCCCTTCGCGTCGCGGCAGCGGATGGCGAAGTAGACGGCCTCCCGTCCCCACGCCACCTTGAAGGAGGTCGCCAGGGCGGGCTTGCGGCCGGTCCGGAGGTCCTTCAGGTGCCCTTCGGCCCGTCTCGGGCAATTCCGCCAGAAGTCATCGTCCAGGTGGCCGTCGATGCGGACGCTCTCGGCGTCCCGCCACATGCGCATCTCGGGCACGTCGGCGCGCTTCCGTTCCTTCGCGAGTTGGGCGCTGCGGTCTTTCAGGGCTTTGAGGAAGTCCGCGACCACCGCCAGGCGCCGCCCGTAGACGGAGTCCGCGTCGGTCTTGGCCTGCGCGTGGGCGAAGAGGGCCAGGGCCCGGTCGGCCTTGGCCTTGTCCTTGGACATGTCCCGCCAGTTCGCCTCGCACCAGGCGAAGAACGCCTTCATCTCCTGCTCGGCGGGACCGTAGAAGAGGCGGCAATACTCGTTGAAGAGCGCGTCCACATCCTGCTGCTTGCCGCCCCAATACATCCGCGTGGTGAAGTAGACGTTGAAATGGTTGTAGCCCGGGGCGTCCAGGTCATGAATGAGCGAGAGCCAGATGTCTTCACCCCCGGAGACGCCCTTCACCGCGTTGATGCTCTCGCCGAGCACGTGCGGCAGGTAGGCGGGGAGGTACCAGCCCCGGTTCGTGAACGGGTAGTTCTCGAAGATGAGAATCGGGTTGTCGGTTTTCTCGAGCCAGGCCCGACGGAGTTCCCCGACGGCCTCGCGTTCCTCCGGACGGTCGGACGTGGGGCGCCGGCCGCCGACGATGCAGACCAGCACGTTCGGCTCGAGTTTCTCGATCGCCAGCGGCGGCAGGGTGTAGGCGCCGTAGGCGCAGCACAGGACCTTCTTGTGGGGATGAGTCCCGGCGACCGCCTTGGCGACGCGGTTGACGAAGTCCCAGACGTAGTCTGACAATCGCCCACGGTAGCCGCGGTCGGGCGTGTCCTTGCCCTTGCACAGGGGGCACTGGCACATGGCGGTGAACCCGTCGGGCGGCATGACGGAGACCACGTCCATCCGGTAGTGATCGAAGAGCGTGCGGACGTAGCGGACGGTTTCGTCGAACAGCCCGTCGGAGGAGAGGCACACCTGTCGCTTCCTCTTCTCGGGCCGGACGTCGCGCTTGCCGCCGTACAGGGCGTAGTATTCCGGGTGAGCGTCCATCATCTCGCGGCGGTCGGTCAGCGTGGCCAGACCGTGGGCCACCTGCACGCCGTACGGGTCGCGCACGCCCAGGTGCATCGCCCACATGGAGACCTCGCGGGGCTGGATGCCAAAGCGGACGTTGAACCGCCGCATCGGGAAATCCGGCCGGACCGTCTCGTCGATCTCCGGCAGGGGAATCGTGGTCCGCGCGGGGACCACCTCGCCCAGGTCGCCCGGCATGTACCACCGCACGCCCAGTCGCCGCAGAAACCCGCAGACGGCATTGAAGGAGCCCCGCTCGTCGAACGACCACACGTGGATCGTATCGGTCTGGTCGGTCCGCTCGGACGGCGGTTTCCCGAAGTCATGTGCCCGGCCGCTGTACTCCTTGTACATCCGCGACATCGGGTTGCCCCACCGCGCGCCCGTCAGGGCGTCCCACTGGGCGAGGACTTGGCCGCTCGCCCAGTGGCTGTGGCTGCGCGCCCACGGTTCGATGGGCGTGAAGTCGGTATCCCGGCCGATGAGCACGAGCCGCCCCTCGCCGGACACGATGCGGTACGCGCCGTCCTTCAGGCCGTCGGCGGCGATGCCCAGGTCGTCCGTGTGCCGGCTCCGCCCGACGTACACCTGGACGGGCACGCGCCTGTCCGGTGCCGTCGCGATGGGCAGGGTCGCGCCGGAAATCTTCCGGAGGTAGGTCTGGAGTTCGCGTGCGGCCAGGCGGACGGTGCGTGGCGGGTCCGGGGCGATGATGATCTCGGCCTGCGCCCGGCCGTCCTCCACGAGGTACGCGTCGCCGAGCGCCGGGCCGCAGAGCAGGAGGACCATCGCGACGGCGCAGCGGATCATGGGATGCCTCCATGGAATGCCGTTCGTTTCGGCGGCCGGATATCCTCATCCGCCGCGCGGGAAGTCAGAAGCCGCGGCATGCCGCGGCCTACGGGGCTGCCGCCCGGGAAACATGCCGGGTCAATTCCGGTTCACGTCCAGGTCCCGATGGATGGGGGACTGGAACGGCCCGGCGACGGGCGTGCTGGTGTGTTTCTCGTCGCGGAGGCGCTCGGTTTCCCGGACCGACCGCTCCATCAGCAGCCGCAGCGTCGTCTCGTCCCCTTCCGTTTCGGCGCCGAGGCGCTTGGCTTCCTTCTGGAGTTCGACCAATTTCCGGATGGCCTGCTGCACGCGGAACCAGGCGTCGATGGCGGCTTCGGTGTTGCGGCGCCACTGGAGGCGGGCGGCCGACGTCATTTCCCCATCGTCGTCGTCGAAGAGGTCGTCTTTGACGGCGTAGTCGTATCGGCGGGGGTCGCTGCGGATCGCCTCCTCCTTGTAGGCCTCCAGGATCTTCCGTATCGCCAGGCGCTGCTGGCGGTTCTTTTCGAGTTTCTCCTGCCGTTCCTGCTCCTCCTGCTGGCGCTTGACGATGTTGGCTTCGAGACGGCGCATCACGCCGCCGGCGTAGTTGCCGATGCTGTGCCAGCCGTCCAGGTCCAGCGCCTTGCCGAGCGCCGCGATGGAATCCGCCTTGCCGTCGGCCAGGCCGAGACCGTCGGCCTGGTCGGCCGAGAGCATCAGCGGCCCGATGCCGCCGTGCTGGACGAGCAGGTCGCCGCTGGGCAGGCCGGCGGGTTTCTTGGTATCCACGTGGGCGCGGCCGTCAGCGTCGAGCCAGGCGCACAGCCGTTGCCCGTCGCGGAAGAGGGCCTGGACGAGCAGGGCGGGCTGCTTCCGCGCGAGGGCGAGGGCGGCGGCCTCGGTCGCGAGGGCCTTGGCCTCCGCCTGCGTCAGTCCCGCGCCGCCGAGGACCGCCTTCGGGGCCACGTGGACCGTGTCGCACGCCAGGGCGACGGCGGCAGCGGGGCCGACCGCCCGCTCGACGAGGGCATGGAACGTGAACCGCTTCCGCTCGCGCCGGATGTGGGCCAGCATCGCCTTGGCGGCCGCCACCGACCCGCCGGCGCTGTCGATGTGCAACACGACGTGCCCGATCCGCGGACTTCGCGACGCCCAACTCAGCACCGCCTTCAGGCCGTCGCCGTGCACCGCCCCGACCAGGGGCCCGCGGACCGGCACCGTCATGTAGGTGGCGGGGGCGTCGGCGGCGGGAGCGGTGGGCGCGGCGCCCAGGATGACGGCCATCGCCGCCGCCAGCACGCCGAGCGCGGGGACCCGCACGACCCGTCGAGCATGCCTGCGCATGGGACCGTCCTCCTGTGCCTGCCCCGGCCTCCGCGCGTCTTCCGGGTCCTGGCACCGCAACGCGGAGCGCCGGCCCGTGTCGCGGCGGCGCGCGGCCCCGCCGGTTCAGACCTCGATGCCGTAACGCTTCATCTTCTTGTATAGCGTGGTCCGGTTGATATCAAGGGCGTTTGCGGTGGCCTGCCGGTTGCCGTGGAAGGCGTGGAGCGTCCGTTCGATGATCGCGCGCTCGGGTTTCTCGAGGGCCTGCTTCAGGGGGAGGATTTGGGCCTCGCCGTCGTCGCCCGGGCCGACGGCCCGCATGTCGTCGGGCAGGTCGTCGGGCATGACGGTGGCGTGCTTGGTCAGGATGACGGCCCGCTCCAGGATGTTCTCCAGTTGCCGCACGTTCCCCGGCCAGGTGTAGACCTGGAGGCGGCGCATGGTCTCCTCGGTGAAGCCGACGACGTTTCGCCCCGTGCGCTCGCAGTGGCGTTGGAGGAAATGCTCGGCCAGGAGCGGGATGTCGCCCAGCCGCTCGCGCAGCGGCGGGAGGTGGACCGTCACGACGTTCACGCGGTAGTACAGGTCCTGCCGGAACGTGCCCTTGCGGACTTCGGCTTCCAGGTCCTGGTTCGTCGCGAGGATGCAGCGGACGTCCACGTGCCGCGTCTTCGTGCCGCCCACGGGTTCGAACTCGAAGTCCTGGAGCACGCGGAGGAGTTTGACCTGGAAGGCGGGGGTGGCGGTCGAGATCTCGTCCAGGAAAATCGTGCCGCCGTCCGCCTGCGTGAACTTGCCGGCCTTGTCGCCGACGGCCCCGGTGAACGCGCCGCGGACGTGGCCGAAGAGTTCGCTCTCCAGGAGCGTCTCGGGCAGGGCCCCGCAGGCGACCTCGACGAACGGATTCGCCTGCCGGTTGGACCGCTGGTGGATCGCCCGGGCTACGAGGCTCTTGCCCGTGCCGCTCTCGCCCGTAATGAGGACGGTGGTGGGGGTGTCGGCGACGGCCTCGATGATGTCGAAGACGCGCAGCATCTTCGGGTCGTGCCCGATGATGTTGCCGAGGCTGTACCGTTCGCCCAGTTGGGTCCGCAGCGCGCGGTTTTCGGCCATCAGGTGCTGCTGCTGGAGGGCCCGTTCGATGACGAGTTTGATCTCGTCGTCGATGATCGGCTTGGTCAGGTAATCGAACGCCCCGCGCTTGATCGCCTCGACCGCGCTCTCGATCGTGCCGTAGCCCGTGATCATGATGACCGCGGTGTCCGGGTACCGGTTGCGGACCATCTTGAGGAGTTCGAAGCCGTCGACGTCGGGCATGGAAACGTCGGCGATGGCGACGTCGAACGTCTCGGCGGCCAAGTGGGCGGAGGCTTGCTGGAAACTCGCCGCCGTCTCCGTCTCGTACCCTTCGAGACGGAGGAACTCCGACAGGCTTGTGAGGATGAGTTCGTCGTCGTCGACGACGAGGATGCGTGTATCGGCCATTGGTTCTATCCCCTCTGGTTCATCGTTATCCTGTGCGGCGCCGCCCACTTGCGGCGCGGTGGGTCTCCGTACCCACCGCGCGGCGCTCCGCAGTCGCGCCGCGGCACGCCGCGGCCTACCGGCTACCCCTCCGCCCGCGGCGCCAGGGGCACGCGGATCGTAAAGACGGCCCCGCCCTCGTCGCGGTTGGCGGCCGAGAGCGTCCCGCCCTGTTTTTCCACGAGGTCCCGCGAAATCACCAGGCCCAGCCCCGTTCCCTTGCCGATTGCCTTCTGGCTGTAGAACGGCTCGAAGAGGCGGGGCAGGGCGTCTTCCGGGATGCCGGGGCCCGTGTCGGCCACCTCGATGACCAAGGTATCATCGGTGCAGGCGGCGTGGACGGCGACCCGGCCGCCGGAGGGCGTCGCCTCCACCGCGTTTTTCACCAGGTTCAGCACCGCGTGGTACAGGTGTCCGCTCTTCAGCGGAGGCAGATCGTCGGCCGCCTCGACCGCCATCGTGACGCCGGCGTCGTCGGCGGCCGGCTGCATCGTGTGGATGGCCTCGGTCAGGATGGCCCGGATGCCCATTGGCTCCACGGTGCCGGAGGCGCTCCGCGAGAAGTCCAGCAGGTCCCGCACGATCGTGCCGATGCGCCCGAGGCCCGTCCGGACCTGGTCCAGGTAGGTCCCCAGGCGGTCGCGGTCGTCGGTCTCGGCCACGCGCGAGGCCAGGTTCAGCAGCCGCTGCATCCCGTCGAGCGGATTGTTGATCTCGTGGGCGACCATGGCGGCGAGGCGCCCCACGCCCGCCAGGCGCTCCGACACCTCCAGCCGCTGCTGCATCCGCAGGCGGTGCGTCACGTCCTCGATGACGAGCACGCCGCCCACCACGTCGCCCTGCTGGCTCATCAGCGGCGAGCAGGCCACGTTCAGACGGGCCGCCTCGGGGTCCGGCGAGCCGAGCGTCAAGGCCTCCGCCATCCACGGTCGCCGCATGTCCAGCACCTCGCGGAGCGACGCTTCCCACTCGGGGTCGATGCGGGCCACGTCCGTCCGCCGGACGGCGTCCAGGACGCTGCGGTCCACCGCCCACAGCCGCTGGGCCGCCGCGTTCCGGAACGTGACACGGAAGTGCCGGTCGAAGACGACGATGCCGACCGGCACGGACTCGAAGAGTTCCTCGTTGAACGTTTTGAGGCGGGCCAGTTCCGCCACCGCCCGGGTCAGTTCGCTGCGGGTCTCGGCGATCCGCCGCTCCATTTCGTCGCGGAAACGGGCGTGGAGGAGGCTGGTCTCGGCGGCCATGGCGACGATGCGGCCGGCGGCGGCCATCAGGGCCCGGTCCGCCTCGTCGAAACGGCGTCCCTCGGCCGGGTCGCCCAGGACGAGCACGCCCAGCAGGTTCTCCTCGGCCGCAATCGGAATGAGGGCCGCCACCGGCCACGTGCCGCGCTCCGCCGGGACGGCCGCCTCGGCCGGGGCCAGGGGCTCCCAGGCCTCCAGCACGGTGGTGCGGACTTCCGGCATTTGGGCCAGGGCCGGCAGATCGACCTCGGCGGCCCGTCCGACCGCCCGGACGGTCCGCAGGCGGCCGGCCTTTTCGTCCCACAGGCAGAGGGCGGCCGAGCGGCAGTCGAACATCGCCTGGGCCTGCGCAAGGGCCGTCTGCTGGAGGACTTCCGGGTCCTGGAGCCGGGACAGGCGGCCGGCGAGGTCGCCCAGGAGGCGGACGGTCTCCAGGACCGCGTCCGGCGCGGGGTCGGGACGCACGGGTTGGTGTGATTCGGCCACACGGACCTCCAGGAGGTACACTCCCCGGGCACGTAAGCGTTGTAAAAATACAACATTTTCGGGGGAAGTCAAATCGGCCTGGCCCCGGATCGCCGTTTTTGGGCAGAAAATGGGGATTGCTGGGGATTTCTTTTCAACGGGACGCTTTCTGGAGGCCGTCCGCCCGATGATTTGCGTCAACCTTCCGAAAAAGGTTCCAGGAGTGTTTTTCGAGCGTCCGGGGCGCTGGTGGGGGCGGGCAGGCCCGTGTTCGCCGGCCCACTTGTGGGCCGCACGCCGTTGCCGTTCGAGGCGGGTGCCTGTTGTGTGGCCCGGCCGGTCTTGCCCGGCCGGGAGAACACTACCAAGGAATTCCGCGCGGCGGGTACGGAGACCCGCCGCGCACGGTGGTACCGTAACGCAGTTGACCCTCCGCGGCGGCGGGCCTATACTCGCGGCGACCTGAACGGAGGGAACGCCATGCCCGTCGAGCGCCAATCGCCGCCTCCCCGGGTGGCCATCGTCATGGGGAGCGACTCGGACCTGGAGAAGATGCAGCCGGCCGCCGACGTCCTGGACGAGTTCGGCGTCGCCTGCGAGGTCCGCATCATCTCGGCCCACCGGACGCCCGAGGTCGCCCACGAGTTCGCCACGACCGCCGCGGCGCGGGGCGTGGAGGTCATCATCGCCGCCGCCGGCGGGGCGGCCCACCTGGCGGGGGTGCTCGCCGGCCTCACGCCCCTGCCGGTCATCGGCGTGCCGATCCAGACGAGCGCCCTGGGCGGCCTGGACTCGCTCCTCTCCACCGTCCAGATGCCGCGCGGCGTGCCGGTGGCCACCGTCGCCATCGGCAAGGCGGGACCGGTGAACGCGGCCGTCCTGGCGGTCCAGATCCTGGCGGTCGCCGACGCCGACCTGCGGGAGAAGGTCGTCGCCTACAAGGCCCGTCTCGCCGAGACCGTGACCGAGGCCGACGCGAAGGCGAGGTCCGCCGATGCCTGAGCCGACGGTCCGATGGGTGGGCGGCCTGGACGGCCGGATGGAACTCATCGACCAGACCCGTCTGCCCACCGAGCACACGGTCATCGCGTGCCGCACCGTCGAGGACGTGTGGGAGGCGATCAAGGTGCTCCGCGTCCGCGGGGCGCCGGCCATCGGCGTCGCCGCCGCGATGGGCGTGGTCGTCGGCGTCCAGGATGCGCCGGACGACGAGTCGGCCGTCCAGGACGCTGTCGCCGAGACGTGCGACTACCTCGCGACGAGCCGCCCGACGGCCGTCAACCTCTTCTGGGCCCTCGACCGGATGCGCCGCGTGGCCGAGGCCCGTCGCGGCGAGGGCGGACGGGCCGTCAAAGAGGCGCTGCTCGCCGAGGCCCAGGCCATCCGAGATGAAGATGCCGAGATGTGTCGCCGCATCGGCGACGCCGGGCAGCATCTCGTCACGGAAGGCTGCGGCGTGCTGACCCACTGCAACGCGGGGAGCCTGGCCACGTCCGAGTATGGGACGGCCCTTGCGCCGCTGTACCGGGCGCACGAGGCGGGGCGCGGCTTTCGCGTCTACGCCGACGAGACCCGGCCGTTGCTCCAGGGGGCGCGGCTGACGGTGTGGGAACTTATGCAGGCCGGCATCGACGTCACCCTCATCTGCGACAACATGGCCGCCGTGCTCATGCGGCAAGGAAAGGTGGACCTCGTCATCGTGGGCGCCGACCGCATCGCCGCCTGCGGCGACGTGGCCAACAAGATCGGCACGTACGGCGTGGCGGTGCTGGCCCGGCACCACGGGATTCCGTTTTACGTGGCGGCCCCGTCGAGCACGTTCGATTTGGCGCTGGACTCCGGCGACGCGATTCCGATTGAGGAGCGCGGCGGCGAGGAGGTGACACATGGCTTCGGCCGCCAGACCGCCCCGGACGATGCGAAGACGTACTGCCCGGCGTTCGACGTGACGCCCGCGGACCTGGTGACGGGCATCATCACGGAGCGCGGGCTGATTGCGCCGCCGACGCGCGAGGGCATCGCCAAGGTTCTGGGCGATTGACCCGACGCCCCGGCGCATGTAAAATCTTTAGTGGCGGAACCGAACGATTCGGAAAGCGAGCAGACCATGGCCGAACGTATCGAGGTCAACCCGGAAGTCCACTTTGGCAAGCCGTGCGTGGCCGGCACGCGCATTCCGGTCGCGGACGTCCTGGAACTGGTGCGCGAGGGCCTCCCATTCGAGCAGATCGTTCGCGACCACTACCCCGACCTGGAAGTCGAAGATGTCCGTGCGTGCGTGCAGTACGCCTTGGACGTTCTCGGCGTTGAAGACCTCCACATCTCCACAGGCTCATGAGGCTCCTGGCCGATCAGGACGTGTATGCGTCAACCGTCCGCCTCCTCCGTGATCTTGGACACGATGTAACGACTGCGGCAGAGACGGGGCTATCGCGTGCGACGGACGTCGAGTTACTGCAGGTTGCGCAGGAGGAGCATCGCCTGCTCGTCACGCGCGACCGCGATTTCGGGGCGCTCGTGTTCCTGAAGCACCTTGGCGCGGGCGTCGTTTACCTTCGGATGGCGCCTGGAGATGTCGGCCCGGCACATGCCCAACTGTGTACCGTCCTCTCAGCCTATGACGAAGAGACGTTGAGAACAGCCTTTGTGGTCGTGGAACCGGGGCGACACCGCTTCCGGGGCCTCGTGCGCTGAGAGGCGCGGCGAGGCGAAGCCGAGCGGGTCGGCGCGGCGGGTGCGGAGACCCGCCGCGCACAATGCCGGTTCTTACTCGACGGCGCGCTTAACCCCCATCAGCCTTGCCGGATGCGGGGCGAGGAGGGGGACGGCGCCGTCGAGGAACTCCAGCGTCCTGTCCTCGCACGACCCCGTCTTTGCCCTGCCGAGATCGATGGACCACGGCCGGCCGCGGGCATCCGGCGGCACCTCGGCCGTCACTTCCACGCGTTCCTTCGTGACCGTATCGCACGCGGCGACCTCCTTGCCGTCCGGGTCGCGGAGGACGAGGCGGGCGGTCTCGCCGGGCGACGGGCTCTCCAGGGCCAGGCGGATGCGCTCGGCCCCGGGCATCGGCAGAAAGTACGCCCGTGGCTGGGCGCCCAGGAAGTGCAGCCGCGGTCCGATGAGGCACGTGTGCCGATTGCCCGCGTGGAAACGGGCGGTGTTCTGGCCGGTGTCGAGGGCGAGGAGGTACCACGCGGCCTCGTCGGCGGGGCGGCGGAGGTCGACGGGTTTGTCCAGCGTTGCGTGCCCGTAGTCGAGCCGCTTGCCGTCCGGGCCGAGAAGGACGTACGCGCACGGCGTGGTGTAATGGCCGAGTTGCTGGGCGGCGAGGCGTCCGGCGAGGGCCTCGCCGTCGGCGACGCGGATGAGGACGGTGTGCCGCCCGCGAATCCGGAAGGTCGTCTCGCGGGCCTTCTCGGGCAGGGGCGCGTCCGCGAGGGGCGCAAGGCCCGCCTCCCGCAGCCGGCGGACCCGGTTCAGGAGGGCCTGCGTCTCGGCGTCGGGGGACTCGCGCGGCTCCTGCCACAGGGCGAACCGTCCGGCGGCGATGTCGCGGTTGGCCCGCTCGAACCAACGGAAGTACGCCCGGTGGTCCTTCTTCGGGTCGGGGCCGTCGTAGGCGTACTCCGGTCCCTCGTAGAAGATCCAGTACCCGTCGGTGGTCTGGGAGATGATGTCGGCGTTCTTCCCGGAGAACTCCGGCCCGGCACCGCGGACGGCGGGGTCGATGCCGCCGGTGTAGAGGAAGGGGATGCCGGCCTCCTCGGCCACCTTGCGGCGTTCGATGAGCCGGTCGCGGTTCGTCGTGAGGCCGCCGCGGAGGAGCAGCGTCCCCGACGGGTTGCCGTAGGTGCAGGCGTCGGCCAGGACGAGCGGGGCCCGCTTCGTCGCCCATTCCGGATACAGCGCCTGGACCATGAACGGCGTGCCGGGGGCGGGATAGACGCAGAAACGGAAGCCGGGGTCATGGGCGTCCACGGCCTTCCGCAGCGCCCGGCAGCGCGTGCGCCAATGGTCCACCTGGAACGCGGCGAAGGCGTCGTGGAGGTTCTGCTTCTGGAGCCAGGCCTTGCGCTCGGCGAAGGGGAGGGCGGGCAGGTCCAGGCCGCGGGCTTTCGCGAACTTCTCCAAAATGATATCGTCATACGAGAGATCGTAGCAGTTGGGCTTCCTCAGGGGGGTATAGTTCTCGTAATCGAGGAAGACGCCCACCAGGTGCGGGTTGTCGGCGGCGATCTCGGCGTAGGCGACGATGTGCCGCGTGGTCCAGTCCCAGAAGGCGTCGGCGTTGGGGCTCCAGAGCGGTTCGACGGTGCCGTCCGCCCAGACGTACCGCCGGCCGTCGGCCTCCTTGCCCTTCGGGGCGCCCAGCGTGCCGCGCATCCACGGCATGAAGAAAATGCCGCGCTTGCGGCACCAGTCGGCGACGCGGCGGACCTCGTCCAGGCGGTCATAGCCCTGGCGGGGGCAGAAGACGTTGAAACCGGTGCGGGCGGCCTCCTCGACCATCCACTCCTCGGTCACCCAATCCCGCGTCGGCTGCATGACCTTGTCGACCAGGACGCGGTACTTGACCTCGCGGCCGAGGGCGTCGCGGTCCGGCGCCTCGGCGGCCGCGGCCGGCGGAACCGTTGCTGCGGCCAGTGCGGCGGCGAGGAGGACCGCGGCAAGGGGGAAGGCGAGGGCCGGCGACGTCGGCGGGTGGTGGACCATGGTCGGACTCCATCGGGTGCGCGGGGGCGATTGTACGATGCGCGGGGCGTGGGTGCCACGGGTTTCGCGCGTCGGGTGTTTGTCCGCCAGTGCGCTTGTGAGTTCCGCGCGGTGGTCCTCCTGGGCCACCGCGTGCAAGGCCGCATGGCGCGGCAGGCCAGGAGGCCCGCCGTGCGGGAACTTGTGGGCGAAAAAGGTGTCAGGCACCTTCCAACGACGAAAGGTGCCAGACACCTAACGGCCCGCGCGATGGGGGATTCCCCCACGGGCGGAACGGCGAATTCCCCTATCCGGAACCCGTACCGTCCCGATTGCGGGGCAACCCTCCGGATGGCATCATGGGGCTTCAACGCACGAAAGCCGCACGAGAAGCGTGCACCGGCATGGAGGAGCCCCGCCATGAAGATCTGCCAGACCCATTATGCCTTTTATCCGACCACGGGGGGTGTGGAGTCGCACCTGCTGGACCTGTGCCGCGGCGAGGTGGCCGAGGGGCACGAGGTGCTCGCCCTGGTCGGTTCGCTGAAGGGGCGGCCGGAGCAGGAAACCGTCGAAGGCATCCAGGTGTATCGGACCGACCTGATGAACCCGGAATGGGTCCGGGACGAGAAGGCCAAGAAGGACATCGCGGCCGACGAGGAGGACGAGGAACTCACCGCCCGCATCCGCGAGATGTACGAGGAGTTCATCAAGGCCCACGGCATCGACGTCGTGCACGGCCACAACTTCCATCACTTCGTGCCGGAGCACGCCCTGGCGCTGACGCAGTTGTGGCAGCGGGGCATGCCGAGCGTCCTGACGGTGCACGAGGTGTGGAGCGAGTTCATCTGCGAGGACCTCCTGCGGCGGGCCTCGTGGGACAGGATCATCACGTTCTGCAAGCACGTGACGAAGGGCATCCAGGCGCAGGCGCCGCACCTGGGGAACATCGAGGTCATCTATCCGGGCATCGACACCGAACAGTTCTCGCCCGAGAACACGAACCCGAAGTGGGCGGACCGCCTCGGCATGAAGGACCGGCCGGTCATCATGCACCCGGCCCGCATGCTGCCGTGGAAGGGCGTCATCTACAGCGTCCGGGCGATGAAGGAAATCGTCAAGCAGGTGCCCGAGGCCCTGCTCATCATCACCGACACCGACGACATCGTCGATTGGATCCGCGAACTCAAGGGCTACAAGGAAGAGGTCCTGAAACTGATCGAGTCGCTCGGTCTCCAGGACCACGTTGTGACGCAGCCGTTCCCGTACGTGGAGCTGCCGTGGGTCTATAATTATTGCGACGTGGTCATCTACCCCACCATCGGCGAGGAGCCGTTCGGCCTGGTGCCGGTCGAGGCGATGGCCTGCGCCAAACCGACCGTCGTGACGCGGAGCGGCGGGATGGTCGAATCGGTGGTGGACGGCCAGACGGGCTTCATCATCGAGAAGCGCGATCCGGACGCGCTGGCCGACAAGATCCTCACGCTGCTCCGGGACAAGGCCCTCGCCCACCGGATGGGTCAGCGCGGCCGCGAGCGCGCCGTCGAGGTGTTCTCCGGCGAGCGGATGGCCCGCGACACGATCAAGGTGTACGAGTCGGCCATCGCCAACCACGAGGTGGAGGTCTCGGCCTGAGCCGTCGCCCCCCGGGCCGTGTCGGCAGAGGCCTCGCGGCGCCGCTGCGCCGGGGCCCGGGCACGGCCCGTGTTTTCGGCCTGTTGCCGACCGCCGTTTCTGCCGTTAAGATACGCGGGGCCCGAGTGGAGGAGGTCGTATGGCCGGCGTACCCATTCCCACCGTGCACATGACCATCTCGCCTCAAGGGTGGGGGCTGAGGCCCGCCGGCAACCGGGAGGCCCCGCTGCTGGCGGACCTGGGGCTCGACAAGGAAGACCTGGAAGAGCGGGCCCGCGAGAACACGTACAAATGGCTTCCAAATAATTTCGACGAGTCGATCGGTGCGTTCCACGGCTACTACGACGCCCGCTCGGGCGAGTGGACCGAGCCGCAGACCGTCAACCTCATCGCCCCGTTCCAGTGCCTGGCGGCGTTCGACCGGTTCCGCGACGAGCGGTTCCTCCAGATGGCCCGCCGGGCCGCCGACTGGCTCCATGCCGAGATGGTCGAGACGCACCCGATGAGCCTCGTCCTGGGCGGCGTGCGCGACAACCTCAAGACCAGCCAACTCTGGACCAAGTACACCGCCGATTACGTGACGCTGAACTTGGGTCTATGGGAGCGGCTGGCCGAGGAGGCGTACCTGGCCCGGGCGGAGCAGAGCAGCCGGTTCCTGCTCCAGTCGCAGAACCACCGGTTCGCGCCGAAGTACGACCACGATCAGGAGAACTGGGTGGCGCGGGGCTGGCAGTCGTTCGGTCGGGCGATCGTGGCGATGATCGCGCTCCAGGAGTTCACCCGCCGGCCGCAGTGGCTCCAGCGGGCCGTCGCATGGGCGGACTACGGCCTCCGGCTCCAGGCCGATAACGGATGTTTCCACCTGATTAATAACAACTATTACAGCAGCGACATTGCGGCCGACGAGATCCGCGGCCTGATCCGCGTGTACCTGCGGACCGACGACCGCCGGTTCCTCGACGGCGCCCTCCGGTTCGCCGACTGGCACCTGGCGCGCCAGGACGACCGCGGCACCTGGCCCCTCAGCGAGGACCGCTGGGGCGTCCCCGTGACCGACTACAAGGGGCCCGGCGACATGCCGAACATCGCCGTCGCCCTGCTGCTGGCGCACAAGGTGACCGGGGAATCGAAATACGTGGGCGCCGCCGCCAAGGCCCTCCGCTACACCCTGACCCAGCAGCAGTTGCCGGACGGCGACGGGCCGTGCGTCGAGGACAGCAACACGCACTGGGGTTTCTGGTCCTGGGACCCGCCGTACGATTACACCATGTCGGCGGACCAGTCCACGCATCATTGCCGCGGGTACTGGTTCTTTATCGATTACATTCTCTCGCTGAAACGGGATCAGATCGCGCGGCTGCGCGAGGACCTGCTCTCGGACGAGAAGGCGGCCGCCGGCTGAGGGTGCCGACTTCCCGCGCGGTGGCCCTCCCGGGCCACCGCGGCGCCCCGAACCGCCCGCTGACCCGAATCCGACAGGACGGACCCCATGACGCCCAAGCGCGGCGGACCCGCCGACTGGATCCTCCAGGAAACCGCCTTCCGGCCCGAGCGGAACCGCGTCTGGGAATCCCTCGGCGCCGTCTCGAACGGCTACATCGGCCTCCGCGCGTTTCCCGAGGAACCGTTCGACGCCGGCCCGACGACGCCCGGCGTGTTCGTGGCTGGCGTCTTCAACCCCGGCGCCGACGCCGTGCCCGAACTGGTGAACCTGACGAACATCCTGGCGGTCGAGATTCTCCTGGACGGCGAGCCGGTGCGGGCCGCCGCCGACCGTCTCGACGACTACCGCCGGACGCTCGATATGAAACGGGCCCTCCTCGCGCGGACCATGACGTACCGGGCCGACGGCGGGACCGTCCGCCTGGAGTTCGAGCGCCTGGCCAGTATCGCCAACCATCACCTCGTGGGCCAGTCGCTGACCCTCACGCCGCTCGACTGGCGCGGCGAGGCGACCGTCCGCCTGTGGCTGGACCCCGAGGTGACCAACGCCGGCATCGCCCACCTCGAGTGTCTCCACGCCGGCCACATGGGCCGCAGCCGCATGCTTCTGGTCACGCGGACCACCGGGTCGCACACGCGGGTGGGCCACGCCTGCCGGGCCTCCGCCTGGGTCCGCCAGGCCCAGCCGCCGAGACCCCGGCACGTCCTGGACGGCGACCGCATCGGGCTGGAGTACCGGGTGCGTCTGGAATGCGGCCAGCGGGCGGTCTTCGACCGGCTCGTGGCCACGTACACGTCGCGCGACCCGGAGACGACTTCCGTCGAACGGTGCTGCCTGGCGGACCTCCGCGGTGCCGATGCGGGGGCCTACGGCGTCCATCGGCGCCGGCACGTGCGGCGGTGGCGCCGCCGATGGCGCAAGGCGGACATTCGCATCGACGGGCCCGAGGACGACCAGCGGGCCGTCCGTTTCGCCGTCTTTCACCTGCTGGCCGCCTGCCCGCCGCGCGATCCCACCGTCAGCATCGCCGCCAAGGGCCTGACCGGCGAAGGGTACCGCGGCCACGTGTTCTGGGATGCCGAAGTCTTCATGCTTCCGATGTTGGAGTGGACGGCCCCGGGGGCGGCCCGCCGGCTGCTGGAGTACCGCCTGCATACCCTCGACGGCGCCCGCCGCAAGGCCCAGGCCTCCGGGTACCAGGGCGCCATGTTCGCCTGGGAAAGCACCGACACCGGCGACGAGACGTGCCCCACCCACGTCCGCGATCCCCGCACCGGCGAGAGGATCCGCGTCCTGACCGGCGACCTCCAACATCACGTCACCGCCGACGTTTTCCACGCCGCCTGGCGGTACACGCATTTGACGGACGACAACATCTTCCGCGAGCGGCACCTGTTCGTCCTGGCGGTCGAGACCGCCCGCTTCTGGGCCGGCCGCGCCGTCTATAACGTGGACGAGGGGCGATACGAAATCCGCCACGTCATCGGCCCGGATGAATACCACGAGGACGTGCACAACAACGCGTACACGAACCTGCTGGCCTCGTGGAACCTCCGCATCGCCGCCGACCAGGTCGACCGCATGCGCCGCATCCACCGGCGGAGCCACCTGCTCCGGCACTTCGGCGTCGCCGAGGAGGAAGTGGCCTACTGGCGCCGCGTGGCGGACGGCCTCGCCGGCTCCGTCGCCCGCGACGGCCTCGTCGAGCAGTTCGACGGGTTTTTCCGCCTGAAGGACGCCGACCCCGGGCGGCTCTCGGTCGTCGGCTACGAGGGCTCGGAGCACGAGCGGATGGACGAGATCCACGCCTCCCGGATCCTGAAGCAGGCCGACGTCCTCATGCTCCCGCTGATGCGGCCGGGCCTGCTGCCCAAGCGCGTCGTCCGCCGGAACTGGGACTATTACGAGCCGCGGACCACCCACGATTCCTCGCTTAGCCCGGCCGTCCATTCCATCGTGGCGAGCGACCTGGGCCTGCGCGGCAAGGCGTACGCGTATTTCCGCCGGTCCGCCGGCATCGACCTGGAGGACGTGATGGGCAACGCCGAGATGGGCCTGCACCTGGCCGCCATGGGCGGCACGTGGCAGGCCGTGATGCGCGGCTTCCTGGGCCTGACGTCCGAGCGCGGCATGCCGAAGGTTCTCCGGCGTCTTCCGCGGGCCTGGAAACGCGTGGCCACGCACGTCCGGCACCGCAAGCAGTGGTACGCCATCGAGGTGACGCACGAGGCGGCCCGGGTGCGTCCCGTCCCGCCGCCGGGCAGCCGTGGCGGGGGGGTGTGAGGACGACGATGCGATGTCGTTCGAGCCGGCTGCGGCGGGTGGCATGGCCACCCGATGTTGGGTGGCCATGGCGTCTCGAAATGCCCATGGCCACGCAAGCGTGGCCATGCCACCCGCCGCGAAGCGCCCCCGACGTTGGCGGCGCTTGCCGCGCCTGAAAAAAGACTCCTGGATCCTTTTTCCGCTGCCCCGCGCGGCGCGCCGTCTGCCCCGCCTTGACGGTTGACCTCCGCCGAATCCTGTTGCACAATATGTTCACGGGTAGCGCGGAGGAGCGCCTTGACGATGCCAACAGGCAAGACATCTTCACACGCTTCCGGACGCAGGCGGGTCCTCATCGTCGACGACCATCCCGTGGTACGCCGCGGTCTGGCCCAGGTTCTTAACGGCACGGACGACCTGGAGGCGTGCGGCGAGGCGGAATCCGCCGCCGGCGCCCTCCGGGCCGTGGCCGAGATCCGGCCGGACGTCGCCGTCGTCGACCTCACCCTCAGGGGCAAGGGCGGCCTGGAACTCGTCAAGGACCTGCACGCCCGGCACCCGGACCTGCCGGTCCTCGTCCTCTCGATGCACGACGAGTCGCTCTACGCCGAACGGGCCCTGCGGGCCGGGGCGCGCGGCTACATCATGAAGGACGGCCGGATGGACGAGGTCATCCAGGCCCTCCGGCAGATCCTCGACGGCCGCGTCTACCTGAGCCAGCGGATGACGTCCCGCCTGCTCGGCCGGCTGACGGGCGGCGGCGCCGCCGACGGCGAGTCGCCCATCAGCGCCCTGACGGACCGCGAACTGGAAGTCTTCGAAATGATCGGCCGGGGACTGGCGACCCGCGACATCGCCGACCGGCTCCACCTCAGTGTCAAGACCATCGACACCCACCGCGAGAACATTAAGCGGAAACTCAACCTCAGCGGCGCCACTGAACTCTACCGCCATGCGTTCCTCTGGGCCCAGCAGGAACTTGCCGGCGGCGGAGAGACGGAGGCATAGGATGGGCGCGTGCCTCCGCGCGCCCTGCCGAATGGGGTGTAGCGCGTAGGGGGCGCTTTGCCCCCGCGTGCCCTGCTGTGGAGCCGGCGACGGTGCGCCGCCGGTCGTCTGATCTGCCTCTGCGATTCGACAAGGCACGCGCCGGCCAAGTTTACCCGCCGTCGTTGGCGGGGCCGGCGGCTAAATGGAGCTCGCGGTGCGCCGCCAGCGTGATGGCGGTTCTTGTCGTTGCCTGTTGTTTCTGCCTGATTTCTGCTTCGCCGTTGTTGCGGTTGCCGTCTTTGCGGCCCGCCTCTGGCGGGTAAACTTTGCGTAGGGCGGCCGTTGCCGTTTTGGGTCAGGCCAGGGCGGTTCGTGCTTCCTGCATCTCCGCCCGGATGGCCACGCCGTGGGGGCATAGGATTTCGCACCGTCCGCAGTCGGCGCAGAGGTCGGGCCGGGCGGCGGGAGCGATCCGTCCGTAATGGGCCCGGGCGGTGTCCCACCATCCGAGTTGCCGGGCGTAATACTGCCACGTCCGGATCACGTCCTGGATCGCCACGCCCTGCGGGCACGGCGTGCAGGCGCCGCACAGGGTGCACTCGCCGGGGCACGGATCGGCCGGCGCCGCGGCCGCGGTCCCGTCGCCCTTCCGGGCCACCGCGAGGTACTCGTCCACCTGCTTCGGGCTCGTCATGCCCTTGAGGATGGCGTCGACGCCGTCCTCGAGCAGCCGTTTCCACGCAGCGACGGGCTGGAGGTTCCCCGGCAGCCCTTTCAGGCTTTTCATCGTGAGCAGGCCGATGTCCTTGGCCTTCGTCCCGGCGATAAGGGGCTGGAGTTCCTTCCGCGAGCCCATGTTGTACGTGGGGAGGAAGACGTCGTACCAGCCGGCCTCCAGGCCGACCTTCCAGACGGCCGGCACGTTCTGGTGGAATACCAGGCACAGGTGCCGGGCCTTGCCGGCCTTCTTGGCCTTCTCGAACGCCTCTCGGACGCCCTCGTCGGCGGCGGCCTTGGGGGAGTGGAGCGGGCTCATCACGAGGTCGATGCAGTCCGTGCCGAGCGCCTTCAGCCCGCCGTCGATGCCTTGCGGATGGGTGGCGTAGCCGAGGAAGAGCCGCTCGCGGTGGGCGGGCGTTTTCAGCCACGGGGCCAGGGCCGACGCACACCCGCCCCCGTGGGCCATCACGAAGTTCAGCCCGCGGTCCACCGCCGCCTCGAAGACGGGCATCCGGTCCTTGTTCAGCACCACGCCGCCGATGGCCAGGGCGCTGACGGCGAAGTTCGTCCGCCCGAGTCGGCGGTAGAGGATGCCGTCGGTCGCGTTGCGTTTTTCGAGCGGCGGCGCATCGGCCGCCGAGAGGCGCGCCGCGCCGGCGGCCAGGCCGAGGCCGACGCCGGCCGCCCGTGCGAGGAAGTCGCGCCGGCCGAGGCCGTCGCGGGAAGCGTCGTCAGGGGTTGCGTTCGGGACGGGCGAGGAAGACATGTGAGGCTCCTTTCGGTACGCGGGAAACACCTGATCCTGGGTTTAACGCGGATTCGACGCGCCGGTGTTCCTGAAATCCCCGCCCCGCGCGGCGGCCGCTGGCTTGAGGGTCTCGCGCGCCACCGGTACAATGCGCGGCACGTAGGCCGCGGCGTGCCGCGGCTTCCGGTTCGACCGACGACGCCTCATCCTGCCGCAAGGAGACCGCCATGCGCGCCGCCGTCCTGAAAGATTTCGACCGCCTTGTTCTGGAGGACGTGCCGGACCCCGAGCCCGGCATCGGCGAGGCCGTCGTCCGCATCCGCTCCTGCGGGTTCTGCCAGACCGACTACAAGGCCATCAAGGGCATTCGGCGGAACGTCGAGTTCCCGATCATCGTCGGCCACGAGCCCGCGGGCGTCGTCGCGAAGGTCGGCCAGGGTGTGACCGGCTTCGCCGAGGGCGACGAAGTCATCCTCCAGCCGTCCGGCTACTGCGGCGTCTGCCGACACTGCCGCATGGGCAACACGCATTACTGCGCCGAGTCGTTCACGACGGGCGGCGACGGGCCGCCCATCACGTGGAACGGATCGTTCGCCGAGTACACGCGGACGCTTGCCCGGTGCCTGTTCCACAAACCCAAGGACATCTCGTTTGATGCGGCGGCGCTGACCGAGCCGCTCTCCGGCGCGTGGAAGGGTGTCATCCAGTACAGCGAGATGCGGGTCGGCGACGACGTGGTTGTCATCGGCACGGGGGGGATCGGACTGTTGTGCCTGATGGTCGCCCATGCCGCCGGGGCGGGACGGCTTGTGGCCGTCGACACGAGCGATTACGCCCTCGCCAATGCCGCCGCCCTCGGGGCCACGCACACCGTCAACCCGAACGCCGAGGACGCGAAAACCCGTGTCTACGAGATCATGCCCGACGGGCCGGACCTCGTGGTCGAGGCCGCCGGGCCCATTGAGGCGGTCCGCCTCATGGTCTCGCTGCTGCGTCGCGGCACGCGGTGGAACGTCTTCGGCATCACCACGCACGAGACGTTCGAATTGGACGGGGGCCTCACGCACTTCCTGGAAGCCCGGATGGACGCCTCCTTCGGCACGACGCCGGCCGCCATGACCCAGGCCGTCCGGCTGATGGAGCGCGGCGTGGTGGATCCCGGGCAAATCATCTCGCACCGGTTCCCGCTGGAGAAGATCCGCGACGCCGTCGAACTGATGGGGCAGGCGGAGCGGAATAAGATCATCATCAATCCATAAATCGAAATCGGAAATCAGAAATCGGAAGGGCCGTTCGAGCCCGCCGCCGTTCGAGCCGGCTGCGGGAGCAGCCGGTCATCTCCATCCGTCATGGCACATGCCCCGGAAGATGAGGATGCCCCGCCGCTTCCGCGGCGGGCTCGAAAGGTGATCGCGGCGCGGTCTCCGACGCGCCCTCACCGATTCCGAAACTCGTCAAACCCCAGCCGCTCGAGCGCCGTCCGGACGGCTTCCGTCTGCGCCGGCGCCAGCGCCGCCAGCGGCGGCCGGACGGGGCCGCAGTCCACCCCCACCATCGCCATGACCGCCTTTGCGGCCGGCAGGAACGACCCCGCCACGCCTCGAAGCGCCGCGACCATCTGCCGCGACGTCCGCTGGAGGTCCCGGGCGGCGTCCATGTCGCCCGCCGTCACGGCCTCCATCAGGCGAAGGTACAGCGGGGCGGCGAAGTTGTACGTCGACCCGACGGCTCCCCGCGCCCCGAGCGCCAGGCCCGCCAGCAGCGTCTCGTCGCGGCCGTACAGCACGTCGAGCCGGTCGCCGCAGGCGTCCAGGGTGAGCGAGAAATCGTTCAGGTCCTCCCACGTGTACTTGACGCCGGCGAGGGTCGCGATGCGTTCGGCGGCCGCCGGCAGAAACTCGTGGATCGCCACGTGCACGCCCGTCAGGCCGGGAATGTGATAGTAATAGAACGGGACCTCGCCGGCCGCCTCCGCCACGGCCGCGCACCATCCGACGAGCCCGTCCACGCCGTCCGGCCGGAAGAACGTGGGCGGCATGACGGCCACGCCCCGGGCCCCGCACGACGCCGCGTGCCCTGCCAGCGCCCGCGCCACGTCCAGGCTCTCGGCCCCGGCGTGGACGATGACGCGCACGTCCTCGGGGGCGGCCACGGTCCAGGCCTCCGTCAGGCGCATCCGTTCGTCGGCGGTGAGCGAGAGGCTTTCGCCGGTCGTCCCGCCGACGAACGCGCCGGCCACGCCGCTGCGGGCGAGCATCGCGGCGTACGGCCGGACGGCCTCCAGGTTCAGCGTGCCGTCCGGATGCAGCGGCGTGAAGGGGGCCGCGATGAGTCCTTCGAGACGGTCGGCCATGGGTCCTCCGTTTCGTTCAGAGCCTATCCCAATAACCCTCTGGCTTCGGCCGGCTGCGGCGGCCGCAAGCGGCGTCGGCCTGCGTCGACAGCCCGGAGACGGGTTGCCTGCTTCGCCCTCCTTGCCTGCGGCCGCCTCGCTCGGCCTCGGGCCGACGAGGGGTTATTCGGAGAGGCTCTTACGCGCCTCGCGGGCCGAGGGTGTAGAGGGTCAGCCCGTCGAGCGATTGGCGCGGGCTTGGCAGCACCAGGCTTGCCGCGTATCCGAGGACAACGCACGAGCCGATGCCCGTGGCCGCGTAGAGCAGCAGGTGCAACGGCGTCCATTGGCTGACGACGTACTGGACGAGGCAACTGGCCACCAGGCCGACGACCGCCCCCGTGCCGTGGGCCCGCCGGCTGAAAATGCCGAGCAGGAACAGGCCGCCCAGGCCGCTGGCGAAGAGGCCGATGAACCGGCTGAGTTGGTCCCAGAGGCTCTTGATCTCCCACCCCGCCATGACGAGGGCGAAGGCCGTCCCCGCCAGGCCGACCGCGACCGTCGCGGCCCGGGCGACGCCCAGCCGCCGGTGGTCCGTCGCCGCGGGGCGGAACCGGCCGTACCAGTCCGTCGTGACGGCCGTGGCGATGGAGTTCATGCTGGAGTCCAGGCTCGACATCGCCGCCGCAAACACGCCGGCAATCAGCAGACCGGCCACGCCGTTCGGCAGCCGCGTCACGATGTACCACGGGAAGATGGCGGCGGGATTCTCGATCGTCGGGTTCAGCTGCTCCGGCCGCGACGCGTAAAAGACGTACAGCGCCGTGCCCACGCTGAAGAAGAGGAGCGTGGCGGGGATCGAGAGGATCGCGTTCGTCCAGATGCCGCGGGCGGCCGACGCCTCGTCGGGCGTCGTCAGGTACCGCTGGATGACCGTCTGGTCCGTGCCGTACGAGACGAACGTGGCCGGCAGGCCGCCCACCAGGACCACCCAGAAGGTGGGCGCGGTCAGGACGGGGCGGAAATCGAAGGCGTGCAGTTTTCCCGCCTCGCCGGCCAGGCGGACGAGTTCGCCGGGCCCCATCGGCAGCGTGAACACGATCATGCCGAGACACAGAAGCGCCCCGCCCAGCAGGACGATGACCTGGAGGACGTCGGTCCAGATGACCGCCTCGATGCCCCCCAGCACGGTGTAGGTGATGCTCAGCAGGCCCATCACCAGGATACAGGTTTCTACGTTGATGCCCGTCACGACGCTCAGCGCGATCGAGGGGAGGAACAGGATGATGCCGATCCGCCCCAGGTGCAGGGCCATGAACATCAGGCTCCCGATCAGACGGGCCGCCAGGTTGAACCGCCGTTCCAGGTACTCGTACGCGGTCGTCACGTTCAGCCGGCGGAAGAACGGCAGGATCAGGTAGACGATGAACGGGGCGAGGAGCACGATCGCCATGTTCAGCCAGAAGTATCGCCAGTCCGTCCCGAACGTCTTGGCCGGGATCGCCATAAACGTGATCGCCGACAGTTGCGTGCCGAAGATGCTGAGGCCCGCCGCCCACCACGGGATCCGGCCGCCCGCCTTGAAGAAGTCGTCGGTGGTCCGCTCGCGGCGCGAGAACCAGACGCCCATCGCCACCAGCGCCGCCAGGTACACGCCCAGCACCGCGTAGTTGAGCGCGCCGAACGCCGGCACGGGACCGGGCGTCGCTTTCCACACGGCATCGCTCCGGACGCCCGGCCGCACCTCGCCGCTCGGCACGACGATGCCGCCGTCCCACCGCACGGCGGTCGTCGTCACGGGGCACGGGCCGGGCAGCCGGCCGACTTGCGTCCACGTGTCGGTGATCGTGTGATAGGCGAGTACGTCGCGGCTGAAGCCGCGATGGTTGTTGAGGATGGCCGCCTTGCGCTTCGTGAGCGCGTCGGCCTTGGCGGTGTCGCCGGCCGCAGTGGCCGCGGCGATGGCGCGGTCGAGGCCCTCCAGTTCCAGGAATCGCTCGCCGCCCGCGCCGCCGAAGACGAGGATGTGATTCGCCCCGGACGCACGGGCCGGGGCGCCCATGAGGCACCGCGGCGGCTCGCCGGCCGGGGCTACGTCGCCCAGGCGCGTCCACCGCTCCGCGGACGGGTCGTACGTGTAGCCGTCGGTCAGGAGCTGCGTCGGCCGGCCGGGGGCGACGTCCCGGCCGCTGAAGACGTACAGGCAGTCCGTTGCCCCGTCGCTCTGGCCCGCGACGACGGGGAGGATGCGCGGCGGGCCGGGCCAGGGGGCGAGTGCCTCCCACTGCCAGTCGGCCGGGAGAGGCGAGGCCCCGTCGGGCGTCCACGCCTCCAGCGGTGCCAGGTCCAGCCGCAGGAACGCCTTGGTGGCCCGGGCCTGGCCCATCGTCTCCTGGCCGCCGGCCACGTAGAGGTCGTTGCCGACCCGCGCCGCCCCCATGAAGGCGAGCGGACGGGGCAGGGCGGGCAGCGGACGATAGACGAGGCGCGAACCGTCCCACGCCGCCAGCCGCACGTCGCGGAAGCACTGCTCGGCGTCGCAGCCGCCGATCAGGATGATGCCGTGGTCCGTCGTGACGCTCGCGCCGTAGGCGGCGGGCTGCGGCAGTGCGAACGGGCCGCCCGTTTCCCAGTGGAGGTCGCCGCCGCCGCGGGGGTCGAGGACGAATCCTGCGGCGTGCCAGACCTTCTGCCCGCCGTCCCACGGCATGGCGTCGGGGAAGTTCGCCCCGCCGGCCACGACAAGGACGCCGCGGTGGACGCCGACGAACGGCCCCGCGACGCCGGGCTGGATCTCGTCGCCGGGCGCGGGAGGCAGGGACGGGAGGGCCGTCCATTGGAGCGCGCCCTCGGGAGGCCGGGCGGACGTTTCCTCGCCCACAGCCGCCGAGGCGAGGAGCAGGACGGCGCCGAGGGCGGCGATCATCCGTGTCATGGGCAATCCTCGCGATGCGCCGCGCCGGGTGCCACTGGCTGCCCGCCTACGGCGGGTAAACTGGCCAGCCAGTGTCTCCCGTACGTCGAGACGCACTGGCGGGCGAGCCGCCAGTGGCACCTGCCTCCCCACACTTGGTCGAACACGCGTGCGGTCAACCTACCGTGCGGGGACGGGAGACGCAAGCAAACCCTCGCCGCGGCCGCTGATAGGCGGGCACCAAGGGGGGCATGGTCACCCGCTGTTGGGTGACCATGAGGCCCGACATGCCCATGGCCACGGCGAGCGTGGCCAGGCCACCCGCCGGGAAAAGATGCCTGGACCCTTTTTCGGCGGGACCTATGATGGCTGGCAGTCTGCCACCGACCGCCCGCTCGCCCGTTGAATATAGCGGACACGCTTTGAAAGGACGCACACGATGACCGGACGCACAACCGCATGGTGCCTTGCGATCGTGCTGGCCGTGGCCGCCGGCCGCACGCTCGCCGCCGACGCGAAGCCGTACAAGTCGGAGCCCGGTCCCCACAAGGTCACCGTCCAGACGCTGGACTGGCACGACGCCGCCCGCCGCGACCGGCTCGTCCCGGCGAAGATCTACCATCCCGCCGGGGGCGAGGGCCCCTGGCCGGTCGTCATCGTCTCGCACGGGCTGGGCGGCTCCCGCGACGGTCTGGAATACCTCGGCCGACACTGGGCGGGGCACGGGTACGTCTCGGTCCACCTCCAGCACCTCGGGAGCGACACCGCCGTCTGGAAGGGCAAGGCCGACCCGATGGCCTCCATGCGCGAGGCCGTGGCCGACGTCTCCAACGCCGTCGCCCGCCCGGCCGACGTCTCGTTCGCCATCGACCAAGTGACGAAGATGCAGGCGGGCGACGGCCCGCTCGCCGGCCGACTCGACCTGGAGCGCATCGGCATGGCCGGCCACTCCTTCGGCGCCTGGACGACGCTGGCGGTCGCGGGGCTCGGCGGTCGCCGGCCGCTGTTCCGCGACGGGCGGATCCAGGCGGCCGTGGCGATGAGTGCCCCGGCGGCCAAGCCCCAGCAGCGGGACCGGGCCTATCGCCATATCCGCATCCCCATCCTGCACATGACCGGCACGCTGGACGACAGCTCCATCCGCGACACGAAGGCCGCCGAGCGCCGCATCCCGTTCGACCACATCGACGGGGCCCCGCAATACCTCGTCACGCTGGAGGGTGGCGACCACATGGTCTTCTCCGGCAAGCGGCGGCGGGCCGTGTCGCGGCTGTCCGGCACGGACGGCGATGCGGCCAAGGACGCCCGGTTCCACGACCTGATCCGGCAGGCGACGACGGCGTTCTGGGACGCGTACCTGCGTGAGGACGCCGTAGCCAGGCAGTGGCTGGACGAGGGCGGGTTCCAGGCCGTCCTCGACGGCGATGGCACCTTCGAGCAGAAGCCGCCGGCCGGCGCCTCCGACACCCCCGCCCGCAAGGCGGGTTGATACGGCCGGGTGCGGGTGAACAGCCGGGTGGCATGGTCACCCGCCTTTGGGTGGCCATGGGTCGCGAAGGATCTCATGGCCACGCACCGTGACGTCCTCTCTCTTGACGGGAGAGGGCGGGGGTGAGGGTGCATCCCGCCCGGTGGTCCTCCTGGGCCACCGCGTGGAGCGGTGTGCGCGGCGGGTGCGGAGACCCGCCGCGCGGGAAGCCGAAGATATGCCGTCCACTTTATTCTAAGGAGCCGCCGTGACCCATCACCGCCTCCGTCTTTCCGCTGCGCTCGCCGCGGCCTGCCTGTGTGCCTCCGTCTCCGCCGCCGTTGCGGACGGGGCGGCACCTCTGGCCGCGTTCGACTTCACCCGTCCGCAGGCCGTCGCGCCGTGGAAGCCCGTCTCCGACGTGGCGGAGGTCTCGGCGACGGCGGACGGCATGCGGATCACCATCACGGGGCCGGATCCGTACCTCATCGGCCCGCCCGTGGATTTGCCGGAAGACGGCGGCGTGTGGCTGCGGGTGCGTCTGCGGTCGGAGACGGGCGGCTCGTGCCAGGTCTTCTACGCCGCGGCCGGCAAGCCGTTCGTCGAGGCCCGGTCCATCCGCTTCGGCGTCGGGGCGGGCGCGTGGACGGAGCGGCGTCTGCCCCTGCCGCCGCTCGGCCCGAAGGCGCGGCTGCGGATCGATCCGCCCGGCCGAAGCGGGACCGCGACGATCGCGTGGATGCGGCTGGAGCGGCGCGTGCCCGTCGAGGCGCCCGCGTGGCCGGCCCCCGCGGCGGTCGACCTGCCTGCCGATGCCCCCGCCGTCCGCTCGGGCGAGGTGACCGTCCGCTACGACCGCACCGACCCCGCCCCGCTCGCCGTCGACGTGGCCGGCAAGCGGATGGCCGGCGGCCTTCAGCCGATGCGCATCGGCTACGTCTCCGGCGACGCGACCCGATGGATCCCGTGGGAGGACGGTCACCGCGACCCGGACGGCGGCACGTGGCGCCTCTCGCGGACCGTCACGGCCGGCGCCGGCGGCAGTGTGGACGTGGCCGTCCGCGTGACCGTCGACCGGCCGCGCGAGGTCGTCTTCCTGCCGATGCTCGTGCTCGTGGCGGGGCAGGGGACGTTCGCCGCCGCCAAGCAGCAGGCCGTGTTCGCGGGCCTGGAGTACCTGGCGGACGAACCGTCGAGCAGCGAGAAGGACATCCGCGGGCCCGAGGCCAACCGCCGCACGCCGTCGGCCCACAAGGTCACGTTCCCCCTGATGGCCGTGGCGGCCGAGGGGCGGTACGTCGGCCTCGTCTGGGACCGCGACCCGCGTCTGGCGGCCCTGTTCGATTCGCCGGATCGCACGTTCGGCTCCGGCGGCCACGTGATGGGCGTCGTCTTCCCCGGCGCCGACGGGCAGAACCGCGAGCCCGGCCACGTCCTGCCGCGCTGGCCCGCGCGCCTGGAGGCCGGCGAGCCGCTCGTCCTCCGCGCGACCCTCATCGGCGGGCGCGGCGAGACGGTCGTCCCGGCGGTGCAGCAGTACGTGCGCCTCCGCGGCCTGCCGCCGCTGCCCGAGACGGGCCTCGACGCCCGCGGCTACGGGCGCCTGGCGTCCGACGGGTGGCTGGAGTCGGCCATCCGCGAGGGCGACCGCTACCGCCACGCCGTCTGGCCGAAGTTCGGGGCCCATCCTGCGGCAGGGCCGGCGGCGTGGATGCGGCACCTGGCGCGCGGGCCGGCGGAGGCGCAACTCGCGGCCCGGCTCCGCAAGACCGCCGACGCCGCCGTCGACGCCGTCCCGCCCGCCCACTGGTACGGTTCCGGCGTCTCGCACGTGCGGTATCCCGTCGTGCCGCTCCTATACGGCCACGTGGCGGAGAGCCTCGTCGCCGCCGCGGGTTCCGCGCAGGGCCAAATCGACCGGTTCGACGCCGACGGCCGGCTCCTGTATCGGAAGCGCGGCGACGGGCCGGACTACGCGTCCACCCACTGGTCCCGCGAGGCGAACGGCCTGGCGGCCCGTCCCGTCCGCGACGCCCTGGAGGCCGCCGTCTATGCGGGCGATGCGGACCTCGTGGCCGAGGCCCTCCGGCTGCTGCGGACGCTCGACCGTTTCGCCGGCACCGTCCCGCGCGGCGCCCAGACGTGGGAGGTCCCCCTGCACACGCCGGACATCCTGGCGTCGGCCCATCTCGTGCGGGCGTACACGCTCGGATACGAACTCACCGGCGAGGACCACTTCCTGGAGCAGGCCCGGTACTGGGCGTGGACCGGCGTGCCGTTCGTGTACCTGACCCGTCCGACGGACGGCCCCGTCGGGCCGTACAGCACCATCGCCGTCCTCGGCGCGACCAACTGGAAGGCCCCGGTCTGGTTCGGCCGGCCCGTCCAATGGTGCGGCATGGTGTATGCCGATGCGCTGTACGGCCTGGTGCGCCACGATCCGGACGGGCCGTGGAAACGGCTCGCCGACGGCATCACCGCCGCCGGCATCCAGCACACGTGGACGCAGACGGACGCGAAGCGGCAGGGCCTGTTGCCGGACTACTTCGAACTCCGCGCCCAGCGCAGGGCGGGACCGGCCATCAACCCCGGCACCGTCCAGTCCGGGGCGGTCCGCCTGTACGACATGCCGCCCGTCTACGACTATGCCGTGTGCCGGAAGGCCGGCGCGTTCGTCCACGCGCCCGGAGGGGTCCGCGTGACGGAGGAATCCGAAGACCGCGTGGCGCTGACTGTGTCCGGATGGCCTACGGGCGTGTACCGCGTGCTCGTCTCGGGCCTTGAGAAGCGGCCGGCCGTGCGCTTCGGCGGAGCGGCCGCGCCGGATGAGGCCGTGACCTGGCTCGGTTCGGGCGCGCTTGTTGTGCGCGTGACGGGCGCGGTGCGGGTGGCGATCGACTGGTAGGCCGCGGCGCGCCGCGGCTGCTAATGAAGAACTCCAGAATCCAATGCACAATATGCGCCAGCTTCGTCGAGCGAGCGGGCTAGGGGTTGACACCTGTCATATGGTCGGATAGCCTGTTGAAATGTGTGATCGTTGGCAGGGCTGTAACGAGCGCTGCCTACAGGAGCCAGCCGCCGCAGTGATGTGGGAAAGTAGTCCGGCGAGCAGGAGCTGCTAGTGCCGTTTCCAAAAAGGTTCTATTGCTTTTTCTGCCGGGCGTGGCGGTTGCGGTACGCGGCGTAGCGTCGCAGGCCGATGGCCACGGCGGCGTGGGTGTCGGGGTCGG
>Ga0272441_10002900_pt1 | contig 33915 bp, 29 predicted proteins | sample SSMProp6N_FD_193582 | JGI IMG/M metagenome (GOLD analysis project Ga0272441, IMG submission 193582) | Marine sediment archaeal communities from Little Sippewissett salt marsh, Falmouth, MA, United States - SSM-Prop-6N | ecosystem: Environmental > Aquatic > Marine > Wetlands > Sediment ... | reverse complement strand
GTATTTTTGTTGACTAAAAAGTATGCTGTAAAGTACTTAATTAAATGTATAAATTTATTTATGGAAAACCACCAAGAAGCCCGGTTAATTTTTATTTATAATGCCAATTCAGGATTGAGAAATGCCTTTTTTGATGGTGCTCATAAAGCATTAAGTCCGAATACATATCAGTGTAATCTATGTGATTTAACCTTTGGTGTATTTAATGAAAAAAAAGCCTGGAAGAAATTCCGGGAAGAAGAGGACTGGATTATGGAGTTTCTGCATAAGGATGAATTTAAAAAACAATACGCATCTAAATTCGGGCATAAGTTTGAGTTCCCGATTGTTCTGATAGCCTTAAATGATGAATTACAGGTATTTATTTCTTCGAAAGAACTCAATGAATTGGAAGAAATGGAAGCCTTAATTGATTTAGTCAAAAAAAGAGGCAAGGAAATTACAGCGTAGGGCAGTGAGTTTTATTTTCCCTCAAAGAACCCCTTATTTATTTCTTCTATATAATTTAAAACCTCTTCCTTACCCAGGCCATTTGAAGAAGAAGTGACAAAATGATTTGGAACTTCTTCCCATGCGCCTAAAAGTAGTTGATCTAAGTAATTCTTTACATTTCTTTCAATTGCTTTGGGTTTAAGCTTGTCTGCTTTGGTAAATATTATGGAAAAGGGAATGCCGTTCTCACCCATCCATTGCATAAATTCAAGATCTATTTTCTGGGCTTCGTGTCGTATATCAATTAATAGAAAAGCACTTACTAATTGCTCTCTTTTAAGGAAATAATCAGTAATATATTTCTGAAAAGTTTTCTTGTCCTTCTTAGATACGCGAGCGTATCCATATCCGGGAAGATCAACCAGAAACCATTGATTATTTATTTTAAAATGATTGATAAGTTGCGTTTTTCCCGGTCTCCCTGATGTTTTTGCCAAACTCTTGCGAGAAGTAAGCATATTTATCAGTGAAGATTTTCCAACATTTGATCTTCCTATAAAGGCATATTCGGGTAAAGCCTGCTTGGGGCACTTCTCTACACTGGAGTTGCTCATCAAAAAGTCGGCAGACTTTATCTTCATGACAATATGTAAGTTAGAATTTACGCTTCTGTAACCATTCGTCCAGAATGACATTGAATTCATTGGGATGTTCCATCATAGGCGCATGACCACACTCCTTTATCCAGAATAGTTCTGAATCCGGCAGTAATTCATGAAATTCCCGAGCAACATTTGGTGGGGTTACGGAATCATTTTCTCCCCAAATTATACAGGTTGGAGTCTTCATATTCGGTAAATCCTTAGACATATTGTGTCTTATGGCACTTTTGGCAATGGCCAGTGTCTTCACCAATTTCCTTCTGTCATTTACAGTGGCAAATACTTCATCCACAATTTCTTTAGTAGCTACTGCAGGGTCATAAAAAACATCCTGCGCCTTCTTTTTAATAAATTCATAATCCCCTCTTTTGGGATAGCCATCTCCCATGGCGCTTTCGTAAAGACCCGAACTTCCTGTAATTACAAGAGCTTTTACCATTTTAGGATAAAGTTTTGTATGTAATAAACCTACATGACCTCCAAGGGAATTACCTAATAAAATCACATCTTTAAGTCCTTTGAATTCAATAAATTTTTCAAGGAACCTGGCAAAGTTTTTTACATTGGTTTTTAACAATGGCAAAGAGTAGATTGGCAATTCAGGTATTAAAACTTTATAGCCTTTGTTTGGAAAATAATTGGTTACCCCGTGAAAATTACTGAGTCCTCCCATAAGACCATGAAGAATAATCATAGGAGTTCCTTCTCCTACCTCAATAAACTTATATTTTCCTTCTTTTTTAATGTGTTCTTCCATTAAATACTGCTTCTGGCTTCAGTGGGCAAATATAGACATTTCCTAATAATACAAATACTTATGCAAAAAAGAAGGTACCTTTACAATACCATATTTTTTTTCAAAAATAAAGACATCCCGCTATTAGCAGCAGCTTCTAAAATGGCCGGACTTGGCACTATATTTCTCTACGCGCATGGATTTTTTTTCAACAAAGTGGTAAATTGTGGTAAATTGTGGTAATAATTTCTATATATTTGAGTTTATATTAGAAAACCAGCCGATTTAAGTGATAAGTTTTATAGGGACATACGATTGCAAAGCTGATGTTAAAGGGCGGATAATGATACCCGTCACCCTCAAAAACCAGATGGCCCCTGTTCTCAACAAGGGCTTTGTCATAAAACGCTCCGTGTTTCAGCCTTGCCTGGAACTGTATCCAATGGATGAATGGAATCTGTTGATGGAAAAAATGAATAAGAAGAACAGATTCAAGAAGAAGAACAATGATTTCATCAGGCGGTTTTCAGCGGGTGTGAAACCCATAGAAATAGATGGGACAGGCAGATTGCTTATACCTAAAAACCTAGTTTCTATTGCTGGGATCAGCAAGGAAGTTGTTTTGAGTTCTGCTATAAATATTATTGAGATTTGGGATAAGGATAGCTATGAAAAAGTAATTGATGAAACTGCCGAAAATTTTGCAGAATTAGCGGAAGAGGTAATGGGTGATGATGGAGACGAACTATCATAACCCGGTTTTATTAAAGGAGTCTGTTGACGGTCTCAACATATTGGAAAATGGAATTTATGTAGATGTGACTTTTGGCGGGGGTGGACATTCCAAAGAGATTTTAAGAAGATTGGGCAGTGGGGGTGCATTGTTTGCTTTTGATCAGGATGAAGAAGCTTTGAAAAATGTAATAGCAGATGATAGGTTTACTCTGATCAACGAAAATTTTAGGTATATAAAGCAGTTTTTAAAGTTCTATGGCATTCGGAAAGTAGACGGAATCTTAGCAGATTTTGGAGTTTCTTCCCATCAGTTTGATAAGGCTGAGCGGGGTTTTTCTACCCGTTTTGACGCCGATTTGGATATGAGGATGAGTTCTAGAAATAAGAAGAGTGCATATGAAGTGATTAATTCTTATACCTATGATGATCTTAGAAATATATTGTTTCGTTATGGCGATTTGCGACGTGCAGATGCAATGGCGAAAACGATTATAGAAAATCGGATAAAAGAGCCTGTTAAAACAACGGCAGACCTAAAAATGGTATTGAAGGAATATCTGCCAAAGTTTAGAGAAAACAAGATTTTAGCACAGGTATATCAGGCAATACGCATTGAAGTAAATCAGGAATTAGTGGCAATAGAAGAATTTTTATTGCAAACTCCTGAGATAATGGATAAAGGTGGCCGGCTGAGTTTAATTAGTTACCACTCATTGGAAGATAGATTGGTTAAAAGATTCATTAGAGCAGGTAGTTTTTCGAATGAACCGGAAAAGGACTTTTACGGAAATATTAATGTTCCGTTTAAAAAGGTAGGCGGATTAATTGTTCCCTCTGCCGGTGAAATTTCGAAGAATAGCAGAGCACGCAGTGCAAGGCTGCGAATAGCAGAGCGAATATAATTTGTGGATTTGGATAATTTAAAACAATATAAAACTCATGAGAAAAGGGATCATCGATATTTTAAAAGGCAAGTTCTTGGTGAGTGGAGATGCACCAAAAAATTGGCTCTTTATAATTTTTGCCTCCGTTTTGGCAACCATAATGATTGCAAGTTCTCACAGTGCGGATAAAAAAGTACACCAGGTTGCTGCACTGAATGAACAGGTCAAAGAATTAAAAAACGAATTCGTAGATATGCGCTCAGACGTACAACGATTGAAATTAGAATCAACCATCACGACAAATGTAATGGTTGAAGGTCTTTTTCCATCTGAAGTACCACCGAGAAAAATAAAAGTAAAAACCAATAAAAAATAAGTGGCCATCACTGATAAAAAAATATTAACCAGACTTTATATAGTATCAGCATGTCTGTTCCTGTTTGCGATTGCAGTGGTCGTAAAACTTGTGAGTATTCAGATGGTTCATGGCAATAAGTACAAAGAGATGGCGCTTCAACGTACGGAAAGGCTTTTTACCATTGCCCCGAACAGGGGAAATCTCTATTCAGATGACGGAAGTTTGTTAGCTACATCGGTCTCAAGGTATACGATACGCTTTGATGCGGTCACGGTGAAAAGCTCAGATTTTGAAGAAGAAGTACAGCCTTTGTGTGAAGCTCTTTCAAAGCTATTTGAAAAGCCATCCGCTTATTATGAACAAATTTTAAGAAAAGCTAAAGCAAATAAAAACAGATACGCCTTGGTAGCCAGGAATCTTGATTATTCTGACTATATAGAGGTTAAAAACTTTCCTCTTTTTAATAAAGGACCAAATAGGGGAGGCTTTATAGTAGAGCAAAAAACTGTAAGGGAACATCCTTTAGGCAAAATAGCAGAAAGAAGCGTTGGGTATGAACGATTTGATGAAAATGGCTATGCGACCAGGGTAGGACTTGAAGGCGCCTTTGGTAATTATTTAAGAGGAGTAGAAGGAAAAAGACTAAAACAGAAAATTGCTAAAGGTCAGTGGAAACCTATTGGCTTAGACAATATTGTTGAACCAAAAGACGGGTATGATGTAGTGTCGACCATCGATATCAATATTCAGGATATTGCGCATCATGGGCTCTTAACACAATTAGAAAAGTATAAAGCCGATCATGGATGTGTAATTGTAATGGAAACCAAAACTGGCGAAATAAAGGCAATTTCTAATCTTGGAAGGACTGAGGATGGCAAGTATTATGAAAGATTAAATTATGCGATAGGCGAATCTCATGAACCCGGATCTACCTTTAAATTAATGTCGCTGGTTGCTGCCCTGGAAGATCATAAAATTGACACCAGCACAGTTATTGATACTGAAAAAGGACATTGGAGAATATACGATAGAATAGTAAGGGATTCTAAACACGGAGGTTATGGCAAAATTTCAATGGCAAAGGCTTTTGAAGTTTCTTCAAATACAGCTTTCGCCAAAATGATTCATAACAGTTATAAAGAAGAACCATCAGTTTTTGTAGATCGGCTTATGTCTATGGGGCTCCATCAGGAACTGGGAATGCCAATAAAGGGCGAAGGTAAGCCTGTAATTAGATACCCCGGAGATAAGGGATGGTCCGGTATTTCCCTGGCATGGATGTCTCATGGCTATGAAGTATCCTTAACCCCTTTACAGACGCTTGCTTTTTACAACGCTATCGCTAATGATGGTCAATTATTGCGCCCCAGACTTATAAAAGAGGTTAAGGAATGGAACAAAACCATTTATACGTTCGATAAGGAAATTATTAATGAGGCTATTTGCTCTAAGGAAACCGCTAAACAGGTGCGTGACTTGTTAAAAAATGTAGTGGAAAAAGAGCACGGAACAGGTCATCGACTTTATTCTCCAAACTTTTCTATGGCCGGTAAAACCGGAACAGCACAAAAAAACTATGTAACCCGTGACCCGGACAAACTGAGGTACATATCAACTTTTGCCGGGTATTTCCCTGCAGATAACCCAAAGTACTCCTGTATAGTAGTGATCCATGAACCAGATAAAAGTGTTGGCTACTATGGTGCCGACGTGTCAGGGCCGGTATTTAAATCCATTGCCAGAAAGATTTATGCCAACAACCCATTAATAGATGAAATAGAAACCTTAGAACCTTTGAATGAAGATTTAGATGCAAGTTTTCAAAGCTACTATGCAGAATCACAAAAGAATCATAATCAGATGCCAGATGTAAAGGGAATGAGTGGAATGGATGCAATTTCTATCCTGGAAAACATGGGTCTGGAGGTAGAGGTCAAAGGAAATGGCAAAGTAAAAAAGCAATCAATTTCTAAGGGAACAGATTTAGAAAAAGTAAAGAAAATAATTTTAGAACTTTCATGAAGCCCCTAAAGGATATACTATTTGGAGTAAGCCTTACTGCCGTCAGCGGATCTACCGGGGTTATGGTGAATACCATATGTTTTGATTCCAGAAAAGTAGCTGAGGATAGTGTTTTTGTGGCTATCAAAGGTACTTTAACGGATGGGCATAAATATATTGATAAAGCAATAGCCGCAGGTGCTAATTCGATAGTGTGTGAAAATCTTCCGGGAGATTTGATCAACGATATAACCTATGTGGAAGTTCTTGATGCCAACCAGGCCCTGGCTATAATGGCGTCAAATTTCTATGATAATCCATCCAAAAATTTAAAGCTTGTAGGTGTCACAGGTACGAACGGTAAGACTACGGTTAGCAGTTTGTTGTATCAATTATTTAAAAAAGCGGGTTATAAAGTTGGCCTGCTATCTACTATTAGAATAATGGTGGATAACGAAGAATTTCCTACGAGCCATACGACCCCGGATGCCATGACCATTAATCAATATCTCTCTCTAATGAATGAGGCAGGTGTTGAATTTTGTTTTATGGAAGTAAGTTCCCACGGCATTCACCAAAAAAGAACAGAAGGGTTGGTCTTTGAGGGCGCAATATTCACCAATTTATCACATGACCACCTGGATTATCACAAAACGTTTGCTGAATACAGGGATACAAAAAAGAAATTATTTGATGATTTACCCAAAAGAGCATTTGCCTTAACAAATATTGACGATAAAAACGGGCTTGTGATGTTGCAAAATACCGCAGCTAAAAAATATACCTATGCTCTAAAAAGTTATGCCGACTACAGGGCCCAGGTTTTGGAAAATCAATTTAACGGACAGTTGTTAAAAATTGATGATAATGACCTTTGGACCCGGTTAATTGGTCATTTTAATGCTTACAACATATTGGCTATATATGCTACAGCTGACCTATTGGGATTAGAAAAACTTGAGACCCTGAGATTATTGAGCGAATTGGAAAATGTAGACGGAAGGTTTCAATACTATATATCTAAAGAAAGAATAACGGCTATTGTTGATTATGCCCATACGCCGGACGCCTTAAAAAATGTACTTGAGACAATCAATACATTGAGGACTGGAAATGAAAACGTCATCACCGTAGTGGGGTGTGGTGGTGATCGTGACAGGTCTAAGCGTCCGGTAATGGGTCATATCGCTTCAGCGATGAGTAGTAAAGCCATTTTTACATCAGACAATCCACGATCCGAACCACCTCTTATAATCATTGAAGAGATGGAAGCCGGCGTAGAACCACAGAATCTCAGGAAAGTTTTATCAATTGAAAATCGAAACCAGGCAATAAAGACGGCCTGTCAGTTAGCAGTACCTAATGATATAATCCTGGTTGCGGGTAAAGGTCATGAGACCTATCAGGAAACCAACGGTGAGCGCGTGGATTTTGATGATTTTAAAATTATAAAGGAAGTGCTGACAAGTTTAAATAAGTAATAAGAAATAGATAACATAATATGCTGTATTATCTGTTCGAGTATTTAGAAAAGCAATATCAACTGCCGGGAGCAAGTCTGTTTCAGTTTCAGACATTCAGGGCAGCTATGGCGGTGCTACTTTCTTTATTATTGGCAACAGTTTATGGAAAGCGCATTATTCTTTTTCTGAAGCACAAACAAATAGGGGAGACTATCAGGGATTTGGGGCTTGAAGGGCAAAAGCAAAAGACAGGTACTCCAACAATGGGCGGCTTGATAATAATAATGTCCACTTTGATTCCGGTTTTATTGTTTGCCGATATAATGAATATTTATGTCATTTTATTGATAGTTACCACAATATGGATGGGTATCATCGGATTTGTAGATGACTACATTAAAATATTCAGAAATAATAAAAAAGGGCTCAAAGGCAGGTTTAAAGTGATAGGTCAGGTTGTACTTGGACTTATCGTGGGTGCAACGCTATACTTCCATCCGGAAGTCACCATGCGGGAAAGGACCAACACTATAATTACGGAGCAATATAAGGTTGAAAACGTTAAAGGGGAAGATATTAAATCTACAATGACTACCGTGCCGTTTTTTAAGAATAACGAATTGGATTACAGTAATCTGATCTCCTGGGCCGGTGAAAAGGCAGTTTCGTATGCATGGCTAATTTTTATTCCAATTGTCATCTTAATAGTCACTGCGGTTTCCAATGGAGCCAATCTTACAGATGGTATTGATGGTTTAGCGGCTGGTTCATCTGCGATAATTGTTCTTACTCTGGGCATTTTTGCATGGGTCTCAGGTAATATAATTTTTTCCGAGTACCTCGATATCATGTACATTCCCAAGGCTGGTGAACTTTTGGTCTTCATTGCCGCTTTTGTAGGGGCATTGGTAGGTTTTTTATGGTACAATGCATTTCCTGCCCAGGTATTTATGGGTGACACCGGAAGTCTTACGATAGGGGGAGTTATAGCGGTAATTGCATTAATTGTAAGAAAGGAATTGTTGATTCCCATACTGTGTGGAATATTCTTCGCGGAGTCCATTTCAGTGATGTTGCAGGTGGGTTATTTCAAATACACGAAAAACAGATCAGGTGAAGGGAAGCGAATTTTTTTAATGGCACCCTTACATCACCATTATCAAAAAAAGGGATATCACGAAAGTAAAATAGTCACAAGATTTTGGATTATAGGAATACTATTAGCCATAATTACAATTGTGACACTCAAAGTGAGATAATGAAATTAATGGTTGTACTCGGCGCTGGTGAAAGTGGAGTTGGAACGGCCATTCTGGCAAAAAAAAAGGATTACCAGGTTTTTGTCTCAGATAAGGGTAAGATTAAAGAAAAATATAAAAACGTTCTTGAACATTTTGAGATTGATTGGGAGGAAGAACAGCATTCGGAAGACAAAATTCTCAATGCTGATCTGGTAATGAAAAGCCCTGGTATTCCGGATACGGTACCTCTGGTAAAAAAACTTGTCAAAAAAGGTATTCCGGTTATTTCGGAGATTGAGTTTGCTGCTAAACACACAAATGCCAGAATAATAGGAATTACGGGAAGTAACGGTAAAACCACAACTACGATGCTTACCTATCACATTTTAAAAAATGGAGGTTTAAACGTGGGAATGGCAGGAAATATTGGCGACAGTTTTGCCAAAATGGTAGCGGAACACGATTATGACTTCTATGTACTTGAAATAAGCAGTTTTCAGTTAGATGGAATTGTAGATTTTAAACCAAATATAGCGGTAATAACAAATATTACCCCGGACCATTTAGATAGGTATGATCATTCTTTTGAAAACTATGTGTCTTCAAAATTCAGAATTGTACAAAACCAGGACACCGAAGATAGTTTGATTTATGATTGTGATGATGAGGTAATTGTAAGTTGGCTGGAGAAGAACCCAATTAGATCAAAATTATTGCCTTTTACAATTAATGATAAACTCAAAGAAGGGGCATGGTTAGAGAATGATAAAATATTAATTAGGACAGAAAATAAAACAATTGAAATGGAAGCAGATTCTTTGGCACTAGAAGGTTTACACAACCTTAAAAATACAATGGCGGCATCAACGGTTGCAAAATTGGTTGGTATTCGCAAGGATACTATCCGTGAAAGTATTCAGAATTTTCAAGGAGCTGCACATCGTTTGGAAAAGGTTTTAAAAATCCATCATGTACAATATATGAATGATTCAAAGGCCACCAATGTAAATGCCACTTATTATGCTTTGGAAAGTATAAAAACACCTATTGTCTGGATTGTTGGTGGCGTGGATAAAGGCAATGACTATAAAGTTCTGATGCCTTTAGTAAGGGAAAAAGTAAAAGCTATCATTTGCCTGGGGATGGATAATTCAAAAATTAAATATGCTTTTGGTAACGTGGTAGATTTAATCGTTGAGACTTACGCTATGAGTGAAGCTGTAAAAGTTGCCTATAAAATTGCTGAAAGAGGAGATACTGTTTTGCTATCTCCGGCATGCGCTAGTTTTGATCTTTTTGAAAATTATGAAGACAGGGGAAATCAATTTAAAGAAGCAATAAAAAACTTGTAAAAATGTCTGGGTTTGTAGGAAATATAAAAGGGGATAAAGCCATTTGGGGCGTAGTTGCTCTGCTGGCTCTTTTTTCCTTTTTACCTGTTTACAGTGCCAGCAGTAATCTGGTTTATGTAGTTGGAAATGGCACAACAATTGGTCATTTGGTTAAACACGGGATGTTGCTGCTTTTGGGATTTGGAATAATCTATGGTGTTCATAAAATTCCTACCCATTTTTTTAAGGGGTTATCTATTATTGCTCTGCCCATAGTGTTGGTCCTGTTGGCATATACTCTGGCTCAGGGCACTACAATAGACGGTGCAAATGCCAGTAGATGGATACGCCTTCCTTTGGTAGGAATAACTTTTCAAACTTCAAATCTGGCAGCGGTGGTTTTAATGATCTATGTGGCGAGATACCTGACCAGAATTAAAGATAAAACAATCACTTTTAATGAAAGCCTGGTACCCTTGTGGCTGCCTGTTTTTATCGTCATCATTTTAATTTTACCGGCCAATTTCTCTACTGCGGCCATACTTTTTTTTATGGTACTGATGCTATGCTTTTTAGGAGGTTATCCACTAAAATATCTTTCAGGGATAGTAGGTACGGGTTTGTTAATACTTACCATTTTTATTCTTACGGCAAAAGCTTATCCGGATCTTTTTCCAAACAGGGTGGACACCTGGATAAATAGAGTAGAAAGTTTTTGGGATCCGGCAGATACAGAGTCAGACTATCAGATAGAAAAAGCAAAAATAGCCATTGCAAGTGGTGGAATAGTTGGGAATGGAGCAGGCAAAAGTGTAATGAAAAATTTTCTACCTCAGAGTTCATCAGATTTTATTTATGCAATTATAATTGAAGAGTACGGCTTGGTGGGAGGGTTTGTACTAATGTTCTTTTATATGCTTTTGTTATTCCGAATTGTGGTAGTAGCAAATTCAAATGAGACTGTATTTGGCAAATTATTAGTAGTTGGTGTTGGGTTGCCTATAGTTTTTCAGGCCCTTATAAATATGGCGGTGGCAGTAGAGTTATTTCCGGTGACCGGGCAAACTTTGCCACTAATTAGTAGTGGAGGAACATCTATTTGGATGACTTGTCTGGCTATTGGAATTGTGTTAAGTGCGAGCAGAAAATTTAAATCGGTTGATGTTAAAAAATCTGATGTTGATGATACTAACCCCTTAGAAGTGCTAAGTGGACAATTATAGGTTTATATTATCTGGTGGTGGAACAGGAGGGCATATTTATCCGGCAATAGCCATAGCCGATGAATTAAAATTAAGACATCCGAATGCAGCGTTTTTATTTGTTGGTGCAAAAGACAGGATGGAGAGGGAAAAAGTGCCGGGGGCAGGGTACAAGATAAAAGGTTTGTGGATTAGTGGAATACAAAGAAAGTTGACATTAAAAAATTTAATATTCCCATTTAAACTAATTAGTAGTTTGATTAGCGCAGGAAAAATAGTGAAGAAGTTTAAACCCCATGTGGTTATTGGTACAGGGGGGTTTGCCAGTGGACCTGTATTAAAAATGGCTTCCAGAAAAGGAATCCCCTGTGTGTTACAGGAGCAGAATTCATATGCAGGGATCACGAATAAATTACTTGCTAAACACGTAGCAAAAATATGTGTTGCCTACGATGATATGGAAAGGTTTTTCCCAGTAGATAAAATTGTAAAAACAGGGAATCCTGTCAGAGCAGATTTGATAGCTCCTTTGCAGCATAATGACAAAGCTTATGAATTCTTTGGTTTGAACCCGGAAAAAATAACGCTGCTTGTCCTGGGAGGAAGTCTGGGTGCACGGAGAATAAATCAACTTATAGAAAAGGAATTGGATTTCTTTTCAAAATTAGGGATTCAACTTATTTGGCAATGTGGCCGTGGATACTATGAAGAATATAAAAAATTTCATGCTACAGATGTGAAAGTCCACGATTTTTTGAATAAAATGAATTTCGCTTATTCTGCTGCGGACATAATCATTTCAAGGGCTGGAGCCAGCTCAGTTTCTGAATTATGCATAGTTGGAAAACCGGTGATATTTATTCCCTCGCCAAATGTAGCAGAAGACCATCAATCCAAAAATGCGAGAAGTCTTGTTTTAAAACAAGCGGCATTAATGGTGGAGGAAAAAGATCTGGCTGACAAATTTGAAAGCGTTTTTTCAGATCTGAATAATTCCGGGGATAGTAAGAAATTGTTGGGCGAAAATATAAAAGCACTGGCACAGCCTGATGCCACTAAAAACATTGTAGATGAAATAGAACATCTGCTGAAAATTTAATATGAGGCTAAAAGACATACATAACATTTATTTTATTGGGATTGGAGGAATTGGTATGTCTGCTCTTGCGCAATACTTTAAGCTATTAAAAAAGAATGTAGCCGGTTATGACAAAACGGAGACGCCCTTGACTCGCGAGATTTCTGATTTAGGAATTGAGATACATTATACAGATGAAATCTCTGAAATTCCAGCAGACTATAAAAATGTTGGGAATACCCTGGTTGTCTACACCCCGGCGATTCCTGATGATCATAAAGAATTCCATTTTTTTGCCTCAGGAGGGTTTGAAATAAAAAAACGATCGGAGGTATTAGGAATTATCACCAGGGATACTTTTTGTTTGGCAGTGGCAGGAACCCATGGTAAAACAACGACAAGTAGCATTCTAGCTCATTTGTTAAAAGAAACAGGGACACCGGTCACCGCGTTTCTTGGTGGTATTTCGGAAGATTTTAATAATAATTTTTGGTTCGGGGGCAGTGAATATTCTGTTGTGGAAGCCGATGAATATGATCGTTCATTTTTACAGTTATCGCCTGATGTTGCCTGTATTACTTCAATAGATGCAGATCATTTGGATATTTATGGTGATAGTACAGAACTAAGAAAATCTTTTAGGGAATTTGTTGATAAACTAAAGCCCGGCGGGAAACTGTTTATAAGAAATGGTTTGCCTTTAGAAGGAATAACCTATGGAATAGAAGATGACTCAGATTATTGTATAAGAAATTTAAGAATAATACATGGCGCCTACGTTTTTGATTTGGAAACTCCAGACACTACCCTTAAAGGGGTTAAGTTTAACAAACCAGGAAAGCATAACTTGCTTAATGGTCTGGTGGCTTTTGCGATGGCAATACAGGTTGGATCCCCACCTAATCGACTTGCTAAAGCATTGGAAACCTTTAAGGGTGTGCAACGGAGATTTTCATATCGAATAAAGAATGTCGACTTTGTCTTTATAGATGATTATGCGCACCATCCGACGGAAATAAATGCCGTATATGATGCCATCTCCGAGATGCATGAGAGTAAAAAAATACTCGCCGTTTTTCAACCCCATTTATTTTCGAGAACAAGAGACTTCGTCGATGATTTCGCACGCAGTCTTGCGCAATTTGATAGTGTTTTATTATTGGATATCTATCCGGCAAGAGAAAAACCTATTGCTGGGGTGACTTCGGCATGGCTAATGGGAAAAATAAAGATTCAGAATAAGAAATTAATCCAAAAAGCGGATCTGATTGAGGAAATAAAAAGACAAGAACCGGAAGTATTGGTTACCATGGGTGCCGGTGATATTGGATTGGAAATATCAAAAATAGAAAAAGAACTAGAGCATGAAAATTAATTGGAATTACATCAAATTTGTCGGTTTAATAATTTGTATTACAGGGCTTTATGCATTTTCAGGTCATAGAAGTGATTCAAGAACTGTAGAAGGCATTACGCTAAAATTCACAGGGGAGAACAATCTCTACCTTACCCAGTCTATGGTTAATAAATTGTTAATACAAAATTATGGTATCATTAAAAACATGCCTAAAGAAAAATTAGATTTGGATACTATAGAAAAGGTCATAGAGGCCAATGAAATGGTAAAAAGTGCCCAAGTTTATCTTACTATAAGTGGTGAGCTTACATCAAACATTGTACAAAGGCAGCCAATAGGGCGTGTGGAGGGAATGACAAAATTCTACCTGGATGAGGAAGGTAAAAACATGCCGTTATCCAGTAATCACTCTGCACGAGTGCCAATCATTACGGGCAATATTACCGGTAAAAGTTTAGAAGATGTTTATGTGATATTAAATTATATAAACAGGGACAACTTTTTAAGGAAAAATGTAATTGGAATTCACATTGAGGATGAAGAAAATTATCAATTGAAATTCCGACTGGAAAACTTTGTTGTGAATTTAGGTAATGTGGATGATTTAGAACAGAAGTTCAATAATTTCAAAGCTTTTTATACCAAAGCTGCCAAGGACAAAACATTAGAAAATTATAATATAGTAAGCTTAGAATTTAATAATCAAGTAGTGTGCACCAAAATTTAAAATAATATGGAACAGAGTAATTATTCAGTTGGATTAGATATAGGTACTACAAAAATTGTTGCCATTATCGGAAAGGAAAACGAGTATGGCAAAATTGAGGTTTTGGGCATTGGCAGGTCAAAAAGCCTTGGTGTGCATCGGGGTGTGGTAAATAACATAACACAAACCATAAAATCTATTCAACAGGCTGTTGAACAAGCGGAAGCCGATTCAGGTTTAAAGATTGGGTCCGTTGTTGTTGGGATTGCCGGACAACATATTAGAAGCCTCCAGCATAGCGATTATATTACGAGAGCTAATTCCGAAGAAGTAATCAATGAGGACGATCTGGATAAACTTTGTAATCAGGTATATAAATTGGTCATGCTACCCGGAGAAGAAATCATCCATGTTTTGCCTCAGGAATATAAGGTAGATGGACAGGCTGAAATAAAACAACCTATTGGAATGTACGGCGGAAGGCTTGAAGCTAATTTCCACGTGGTTGTCGGCCAGGTTTCATCTATTAAAAACATTGGCAGATGCATCAAAAGTGCCGGCCTTGACCTGGGTAATATTACCCTTGAACCCCTCGCATCTTCAGATGCGGTTCTTAGCCAGGAAGAAAAGGAAGCAGGAGTAGCCTTAATAGATATAGGTGGTGGTACAACCGACCTTGCTATTTTTAAAGATGGCATCATAAGGCATACAGCTGTAATTCCGTTTGGCGGGAATGTTATTACCGAGGATATTAAAGAAGGTTGTTCAATTATCGAGAAACAGGCGGAGCTTCTCAAAATGAAATTTGGTTCTGCATGGCCAGGCGAAAACAAGGACAACGAAATAGTTTCTATCCCCGGATTACGTGGAAGAGAACCAAAGGAAATTACACTAAAAAATCTTTCCAAGATCATACATGCAAGAGTCGTTGAGATTGTTGAGCAGGTTTATGTTGAGATCAAAAATTACGGACATGAGGAGCAAAAGAAAAAACTAATTGCGGGGATTGTATTAACAGGTGGAGGAAGCCAATTGAAGCATCTGAAGCAGTTGGTAGAATATATTACAGGTATGGATACCAGAATAGGATACCCTAATGAGCATTTGGCAGGAGATTCCGATCAGGAAATTGCCAGTCCTTTATATGCAACCGCCGTAGGATTGCTGATGAACGCAATTGAAAATAAAGGAAGAAATCCGATTTATCAAGAGGAAACCAGGAATGAAGAAGAATTGGTTTTAGAAGGTCATCCTGAAGGTAGAACAACCGAAAAGTCAAGAGGAGAGAGAAAATCTGTATTTGATCTCTGGTCAGAAAAACTTAAAGATTTTTTAGATAACGCAGAGTAAACCTAAATCGTAGCACATATTAACCAGTAACACAAAAAACATGAGCAAGAACACCGAATTTGAAAATATAGCCTTTGATTTACCGAAAAATCAAAGTAATGTAATTAAAGTAATTGGCGTTGGAGGGGGTGGAAGTAATGCAATTAATCATATGTTCCAGGCCGGAATTAACGGAGTGGATTTTGTGATTTGCAATACAGATTCACAGGCTTTGCAAAATAGCCCTGTTCCCAATAAAATCCAATTAGGTGTTACTCTTACAGAAGGACTCGGAGCTGGTGCCAATCCTGAAGTAGGTGAACAAGCTGCCCTGGAGAGTATGGAAGAAATTAAGAATATGCTTGATAACACTACCAAAATGATTTTCATAACCGCAGGTATGGGCGGAGGAACAGGCACCGGAGCAGCCCCTGTTATAGCTAAGCAAGCAAAAGAAATGAATGTCCTTACTGTAGGGATTGTAACTATGCCTTTTCTGTTTGAAGGTAAGATGAGATGTCAACAGGCTCAAATAGGGATTGAAAAATTGCGTTCTAATGTAGACTCCTTAATTGTAATCAATAACAATAAATTAAGGGAAGTTTACGGGAATTTAGGTTTTAAAGCGGGTTTTTCAAAGGCAGATGAAGTACTTGCAACTGCGGCCAGAGGCATTGCCGAAGTAATTACCCATCATTATACTCAGAATATTGACCTACGTGATGCTAAAACAGTTCTTTCAAATAGTGGAACTGCAATTATGGGTTCCTCAATGTCATCAGGGTCAGCTAGAGCTCAGGAAGCTATTATGAAAGCGCTGGATTCTCCATTATTGAATGATAATAAAATTACAGGGGCCAAAAACGTGTTATTACTTATTGTTTCGGGATCCCAGGAGATTACTATTGATGAAATAGGAGAAATTAATGATCATATTCAAATAGAGGCAGGTCATGGGGCTAACATTATTATGGGTGTGGGCGAAGACGAAAGCCTGGGCGAAGCTATAGCTGTAACTGTAATTGCCACAGGTTTTAACATTGACCAGCAGGATGAAATTGTTAATACTGAAACCAAAAAAATTATACACACTCTTGAAGATGAGCAAAAGGCCGAACAAGATTTGAGTGAAGAAAATGTCGTTTACCAACTGGAAGAGGAAGAAGAAGTTTTTGAACCGATAATAAAACATTCTTTAGAGGTTGAAGAAACAATAGATCTTATTCCAACAACCAATTATATAAGAAATTTTAATGTTTTCTATGAAGAGGTTATAGCAGAAGAAATTGCTGAAGAAGATTTTATAATAATTGATTCTAAAAAGTCCCTGAAGGACATTGAGGTAATTGACCCAGAAGAATTAGCTGGCAAAATAGATGAAAAGGAACAGATTGCACTTCGTTTTGATATGCCTTTGACGGATGAGGTTGAAGAAGAGAATGAAAATGTTATCACATTTAGTCTGGATGAAGACATAAACGATCTTGATGTTAGTGAGCATATAGAGGTAATACCTGTTTTGGAATACAACAAAGAAGGAGAAACCCGCTATAGCCTTGATGATTATATGGAACTGGAAAATAAGTTAACAGGTGCAAAATCCAAAGCGGAAGAGTTTGATCCTAAACTTATTGAGGATGAGTTGGTTTTCGAGAGAAAGACTGTGGCTGGGAAAGAAGAAGTTGAAACAAACGACGGGGATCCCATGAATACTCCAATTGAAGAAATACTAAGGGAAAGGGCGGATGAGCGCAGGAGAAAACTAAAGGATTTCAATTACAAGTTTCAGAATAGTGTTAATAATATTGATGAAATAGAAAAAGAACCGGCTTATAAGCGTCAGGGGATCGATTTAAATGAAAGACCCAAAGAGGGTAAAGTGTCCAGAACTACTTTAAGTGAAGACAGTAATGATGAAATTCAGTTACGTTCTAACAACTCCTTTTTACATGATAATGTAGACTAGTCAGAATGCGGGATGATATGCCCAAGCTTAGAATAGACCCGAAAATACATTACATTTTCGGGTTTATTTTTTTTATCTTGTGCGCTCCTAAAATTCACAAAATATGAGCTTACAGAATCAAGTTATGGAAGAAATAAAAGCAGCAATGAAAGCAAAAGACACCATAGCTCTGGAGTCTTTGAGGGCAATAAAATCTGCTTTACTACTGGTGCAAACTGAAAAGGGCGCCGGAGACGAAATGTCTGATGCTGATGAAATAAAATTAATTCAAAAGCTGGTAAAACAACGAAAAGACAGTGCAGCGATTTTTAAGGAACAGGGAAGAGAAGATCTTGCAGAACCTGAATTGGCACAGGTAGCCGTAATTGAAAAATTTTTACCAGCTCAGCTAAGTGTGGATGAGGTAGAAAAGATTGTTATCCAGATTATTGAAACTACTGGTGCCAGTGGCATGAAAGATATGGGAAAAGTTATGGGGATGGTATCCAAACAATTGGCAGGGCAAGCCGACGGAAAAACAATTTCCGGTATTGTTCGTGCTAAACTTACTTAATTATAAAATGAATGTTCAAGAAATTCGTGAGCTCTTTGAATCTGATATTGCCAGTACTGAAAAGAAGATAAAGCAATATGCAGAACTATCTCAACCCATTGCTCCCGATAATGCTATCGGGCGGGTATCGCGGATGGATGCTATAAACAATAAAGGGGTTATGAATGCAGCCCTTATTAAAGCCAAAGAACGTCTTGAAGGTCTAAAGCGTAACCTGGACAAATTAGGAACGAATGATTTTGGTGTCTGTCCAAAATGTAAAAAGAAAATACCAATTGAGCGTATTTTATTAGCTCCAAATAGCTCTTTTTGCGTAAATTGCGCTCGCTAAAGCAAACGGCCCCGTGGCGCAACTGAATAGCGCATCAGATTTCGGCTCTGAGGGTTGGGGGTTTGAATCCCTCCGGGGTCACGAATAAGTAAAAATCCCAAACGGCAAATCAAGCTTGCTTGGATTTGTATGTTTGGGATTTTTACTTTCAAGGCGGAGCCTTGTAGGGAAAAACGTTAGTTAATCCCGGTTACTTTCAAGGCGGAGCCTTGTAGGGAAAAACGTTAGTTAATCCCGGTTACTTTCAAGGCGGAGCCTTGTAGGGAAAAACGTTAGTTAATCCCGGTTACTTTCAAGGCGGAGCCTTGTAGGTAAGAACGTTAGTTAACCCTGCATCCATCCTGAACAAAATAAATCCACAACAGTAGCATGAAATTTTCATTTTACACTTCAATTACGAGCATCTTTGCTTGTAAAAGAATAAGTGCTATCTTCAATGACTTAATATTTTAAGTAACCAACTAAAAAACAAGAAAGTATGAAAATAAAATACACAACTGTTATTTTGCTGTTTTTTATCGCTTTGGCCCTTCCGGTCCATGGACAAAAGACACTTGCTAAAATTCTTAAAAACGGAGAGATCAGGATTGGTCTGACAGGGAATCAACCACCCTTTAATATGAAATCAAAGTCTGGCGAATTAATGGGCTTTGAAGTTGACCTTGCTAATGTATTGGCTAATGGTATTGGCGTAAAATTGACGACTGTAGTAATGCCATTTTCAGAGCTTTTACCGGCACTTGAGGCTGGCAAAATTGATGCGGTTATGTCAGGAATGACGGTTACTTCCGAACGCAGTTTAAAAGCTTTGTTTGCTGGTCCTTATACGATATCTGGCAAATCAATTCTTGCAAAAACGTCCGTCTTATCCAAATTGAAGGGGACCGAAGAAGCCAATAATGAAGCCTACAAAATAAGCTGTTTAAAGGGATCTACCAGTGAGGCTTTTGTTAAAAAATATATGCCCAAGGCACAGGCTATTCCAGTTAGCAATTATGATGAAGGAATTGCCATGATACTTAATGATCAGGCAGATGCCATGGTAGCAGATTACCCGATTTGTGTAATTACCATCATGCGTAACCAGGGGAAAGATTTAGTAACGCTTGATGGCCCTATGAATATAGAACCGATAGGGATGGCACTTCCGGCAGATGATCTCCATTTTCATAACCTGGTGGAAAATTACCTAAAGGCCTTCGATTTAGCGGGAGCGCTAAAAGTAATTGACGACAAATGGTTAAAGGATGGCAGCTGGTTGTTTAGTATGGAATAGGTGATGCAAACTGAAACAGTAGCATCTTTAGCCATTTTATAGTCTGTTCAGAGATTGGTTAAAATTGTTATAATACGGCAGATGCACTGTAACGTTTCAAATGTCTTTATCTCTTAATGTCTTCTATTACATTATAGCAGGTCATAAGAAAATAATGAGCCTTGATATTTTAGATTATGTTGCCAAATATAAATGACCAGCTATTGGATTGCCAGGTTATTTTCCAGACTTTCGATTTCTTGAACTAAGCTTTTCAAAGTCTTTCTTCCCTCGTCCAGTAGTTCCAATATTTGTTGTTTGGACCCTGAAAATTCGTCTTTTAGGTTGTTGAACAATGTCTGATAATAATCTATTCCATCGCTTAAATTACTGGCGAAGTTCAACAAATACTTCCTTTGTTTATCGGTTGGCGAAAACCGGGTTTCGCCAATTCTTGTTGCCAGATAGTCCAAATAAATATGGAGTTCTTTTATAAACATATGTGGACGGTCTTCTCTTGTGATCACATTGGTTCTTCCATAAATATGGTCTATCATTTCACTCAGTTCCATGGTTTTGGAAAAATAAGCCATATTAGGACCCGGGCATACCGAAACCCCTTCGCCTTCAGTTTTTGTATCCAGTCCATAAGTGAGGAGAGCAGATGTTCCAAGGCCAACACAGGTACAGGATTTTTCGGTAATCTTATTGTAGTAGTATGTATAGGCCTCGTTAGATAGTTCTTGCTTCTCCAACTCCATTATTTTAAGATGTTGGTATTGTCTTGAAGCCGTACAGATACCAGTATCCAAAAAGTCTTTGTTCATAGCCACAAATTTTTTCGGACAAGGGCTTCCTGGTCTTCCCTTTTCAATCAATTCGGATTTTTCCAAATCTTTGGTATTTCCTTTTAAGCTATGAAAGGGAATGCCCAGAGGGGAAGTGTTACTGAGATACAAATCATCTTCTTTGGCCTCGACTAATTTTGAGATGGTCGACTTGTCGACGGTTGTTGCTTCCGATACCAGAAGAAATGGTGTTCCCCAGCCCACAGAGTCAACCTTGTAATGATTCAAAATAAAGTTGTGTTCCTCTTTAGTGCCTACGCCACCCTGTGCCGTTATTTTTAATGGTAAGTTCATTTTTGGAACAACCCGATTTTTTTGGGTTAAAGCACCCACCAAAATCTCATGAACCGATTGCCTCAATTCTTCTTTTTCTTCTTTAAACTGATTTAGGATAGGACCCATAAGGAAACCATCGGTGGCAAAGGCATGTCCGCCGCAATTAAGTCCGGATTCAATTCGATATTCTGATACCCACAATCCTTTTTTTGCCAGGAATTTACCTTGGATCAAAGCCGATCTATAATCGCTTACTTTTAATACTATTTTCTTTTTAATGATTCCGTTTTCATCTGGATAAAAATCTTCGAACTGTTCCAAATAACTATATAGTCTAGGGTTCATTCCAGCGGAGAGGATCAGGGAAGAATGTAGAACACTTTTGGCGTAACCTCTCAGTGCAGCATGGGCATCATTAAATTCTGCAGGCAATTTCACCTTTTTACTATAATTTTCCTTATCAACCTTGGTCATAATGTTCACATCAATACTGCCCATTGAGAGGTTTTCCGCTACCCAGGTTTTGATTTCCTGTAAAACAAAAGAATCCTTCGTTAAATTCTGGAATTCCTGTTTTAAAATGGACGAATCAGGCAGCATTGAAAAATATTTCTTGATTTCCGATGCGGATTCAGCCGTAACATCTTTGAGATCTTCGAATTTCTTTACGCTTTCATCATAGATAAGGTTAAGATAGGAAGTGATTCTTTTTGCTCTAAAATCATCCATTTTTTCAGTAATCTCAGAATAGGGCCGCCCGAATTTATCGCAATACATCTTTCTCAATTTTTCGATAAGGATATCATCCACTAAAGAAATAACGGAGTCTATGCCATATTGGGATACCTTTAAAGGGGTGTCTATAGTAAAGCCTATTCCCATTACGGGAATATGAAATGAATGGACATTTGTCATGCTAAGATTTAATTTATGACAAACGTGAATCAAAATTGAACATAATTTGTCATTACAAAATTCGAAATTAAAAGGGTCTTAAAACATGATATTTGTCAGTTGGATCTTTTAAAGGTAGAATAGGTTTCCGAACTACCTATGATAATTATTAAACTAAAAAGGCTTATCCAAATTGGCCTATTTTTCGAACTTAGCAACAAAATAGCTAGAGTTTACAGCCGGTAATCTGCAAGGGATATTAATGGGTTTATTGGGTATTGGAGTATATGCTTTTTAATTTTTATATTGGATGAATGCCTCAGACAAAAAGGCGATACCCTTGTTTTTGTCAATTTCTGTGGCCGGCAGGATTGCTCCCTTAAATCCATTTACACTCCAGGATCCTAGAGATAATGGTTTAAAATCTGAAGTATCTATTACCTCATGTCCTTTGTATCCACTAATGTAGAAATAATGATCCCTGCATACATTATCTGGGACCGCAAGACCTAATCCAATTGCCTCACCCGACATATCATTGTATATAGTATAAGCCCCGGTGTCAAAGTGGTGGGGCCATATCCGAATTTCAGAGTTTAAGTTTTGGGCCTCTATAAAAGTTTCCAGAACTGATTGGGCCAATATTCTTAGATTCAACAATTCGTTAAGCCTATTGGCGTCTAAAAGTTTAAAAACAAAATTATCATTTATTTGATAGGGAAAATCATAATGAAAGGAATAGGCGTAAGGCACCTTAATAGCCGCTTTAGCGGCCATCTTTTTAATCCATTTTAGAATTTCGGCATGGGTGGTACCATCCAATCGCAGTGAAGTGGACACACCATTTGAATTCCAATCTAAAGTAAATTTCTCAAAGTTTACAGATAATTTATCCCCATAATCATTTAATGGTCTGGAGTACATACTGCTATTTTCGATCGAAAAACCTAGATTACTATGGCTGTCATCATCCTTTTTCTCTAAAATACTTATTCCTGCAGCAGCAAGGTATTGTGCCAGCAGATACATCATTTTTTCCACCGCTGGATTATCTTTTATGTTCCGGGCTGTCAAACCCTGCCTTGCATCCGGCAGCCCACTCATCGGGTTGGTTGCCGTGTGCAGGAATTCCACCGTTATCTTTCAGCATTCGGGCAAGATGTAAACAATTCCAAACAAGGAAAGTAGTATTTCTATTGGTAAAGTCGTTCTCGGGGCCTCCTGAACCTTCGTCTCTGTAAGAAGGTCCTGGTCCGGCTTCACCCATCCAACCCGCATCCGCTTGTGGAGGTACTGTATAACCTATGTGTGAAAGAGAAAATAGAATATTCATGGCGCAATGTTTTACCCCATCCTCATTTCCTGTAATCAAGGTAGCACCAACTTTACCATAATCCCTGTATTGTCCTTTTTCATTAAACAAATGGGTATATCCATACATCCGCTCTAGTACCCGGTTACATACCGAGGATTTTTCTCCCAACCAGACAGAAGTGCACAGGATAAAAATATCACAGGCATCCACTTCTTTTTGAAGCATAGGCCAGTCGTCCTTATCCCATTCCGGGGTTTTAGACATATCCAGTCCTAAACCGGCTGGGATAACATAATCTACAGGCCGGATTACTTTAGTAGCCGCCCCATTTGCTTCAAAAATACGCTGAGCGACACCTATGAGCCCTTCAGTATGCGAAAGGACGGGTGTTCTGTTTAGCGTGCAGTTAAGGAATAAAACTTTTAGATCATTGTATTTGGCAGGAGGATTGGAACAGTGCTGTTCCGTCATTTTTGAAAGTTGTTTTGACATTATAGATTGTTTAGAATTTAGAATATTGTTATTCTTTATATTTTATTTTACAAGTAGGACATTCTGTGCCATGCACAGCACTTTTTAGTTTTATTCCATCTAAATGAGTTACTACAAAGTCCTGTATAAAAGCATACTTACTTTCTTTATTATTTACATCTATTTGTGCATCCTTAAATTTTTCACGGATAACGTTGCCGTACTCCTGATCTCCCCAACAATTGGGACATACCCCATTGGGGATCTCATCAAATTCATCTGTTTTTTTCTTTTTGAATAGATTGCTAAAAAAATTTCTCATGGCTGTATTGTTTTTGAAATGGAAATATATTCTGTACCATACTCTAAGAGTCCATTATTTCCAGGATTACTTACAGTATTGCAACAATTTGTCTTGGTGAATAAGTCCGAATGGCAATGTGATTGTATGACAATAAATATGTATACATTAGGTCACAGAGCCTTCTCAACAATCATTTTAAATTTATGTCAAAAAACTCAAATACCTTTTTTTAGGAGACTTAAATTCTTCCGTAATTTCCTTCATGTCTGATTCAATATAGCCTATTATATGATTCTCCTAGGCCATAGCGTATTCTTTGTTAATCCCGGACTGAAAGTGCATGGTAACTAAAACTGCTTTCATTTTCTATACCATACAATTAATCTTATTTGAAATTGCTTATTGTATACTCTTAGGTTTAACCTTCTTGGTTCTTGTAAGCGACTTGCTTAATTCTTCCAGTGACACTCCCTTGGTCTCAGGCATGATAAAGGCCACAAAAAGAAGCTGTAAAAACATCATAAATGCGAAAAATGTAAATACAATTCCGGGTCCTATAGTGGCAAAGAGAATAGGAATTAATGAAGGCACAACAGCTGCTAGAATCCAATGCACAGAACTTCCAAAGCTTTGGCCGTATCCCCTTAAATGATTAGGAAATATTTCTGAAATAAACACCCAAATGACAGTACCTTGTCCAATTGCATGAGCTGCTATAAAGAGGAATAAAAAGATTGCGACAGAAATTCCTTCCCAGTTTAAATAAAATGCACAGGCAACCAGAGATAGCGCTATAATATATCCAACAGAGCCAATATACATTAATTGTTTTCGCCCCATTCGGTCAATCAGGTATATTCCCAAGAGGGTAAATAGCATATTGGTTATCCCTATGCCAATACTACTCAATAGTGCCGTACTGGCGCCCAGGCCAGCTTCTTCCAATATCCGGGGAGCATAATAAAGAAACGCATTGATCCCTGAGAGTTGATTAAAAAAGGCGATGCAAAAAGCCAGGATCAATGGAAATCTATATTTCATTAAGAAAATGTTTTCCCCTGGAATCGTACCTTCACTTTCCTTTTTTATCTCCTGCATCATGTGTTCTGCATCCAAGCCCGGATTTATAACTGCTAATACTTCTTTGGCCTCATCAACACGGAGTTTAGACAACAACCACCTGGGGCTTTTGGGAATTGTCAATGCGAATATGGTATAAATAGCTGCCGGGATGGCTTCAACGCCTACCATCCAACGCCAGGCATTTTCCCCAATTCCATTTAAAAGGTAGTTTGAAAAAAACGCAATCAGGATACCAAAGACAATATTAAACTGATATAAACCTACAAGTTTGCCTCGATCCTTAGCAGGAGCAATTTCTGAAATGTAGGCGGGTGCTGCGATAGTTGAAGCCCCTACGCCCAATCCACCAATAAATCTAAAAATGGCAAACGTTATGGGATCATTTGACAAAGCAGAGCCCAGTGCCGATATGGTATAAAATATACCTATCCATATAAGGGTTTTCTTTCTGCCAAGTTTATTCGTGGGGATACCGCCTAATAATGCACCAACAACAGTGCCCCAAAGGGCCATTCCTATTACTACTACTCCATGAAACACATCGGATGAATCCCACAATGCCTGAAGTGTTTTGTCAGCACCGGAAATAACAACGGTATCAAAGCCGAATAGAAATCCGGCTAGAGCTGCCGTAATTGACCAAATCCATATTTTTTTCATTTGATTAATACTTGAGAAAACCACAGGTTTCGCCCTGTGTTTTTAGTTATGATAGGCCATCTAATGAATACGTATTTAAAAACAGATCACGAATACCTTAAGTTAATTCGCCCTTCGCCTCCTGATCTTTTAAATGCTTTACAAGGTCCAATGCATCCGGAACCACATCACTACAAAGCACTATAAGGGATCCTTTTTCTGCATGAGCCACCGCATGTGTAATCGCATCTTTTTCCGAAGGAATAATGGTTGTTTTTTTGTTTGGATCCTGCTTTTTAATTCCGGCATCTAACATATTAATCAGATCAGTCTCCGATTTACCTCTCAAATTTTTATCCTGTCTGATAATAATCTCATCAAACATTTCTGCGGCTATACTTCCCATTTCATTATTATCTTCTTCCCTGCGGTCCCCTATACCAGCTATGATCCCTACTTTTACTGTAGCTTCCAGGTTATTTGTAAACTTTTGCAAAGCACGCATACCTGCAGGGTTGTGAGCATAGTCCAGTAAGATGTCAAAGTTGTTAAACTTAAACAGATTTAAACGCCCCGGAGTACTCGAAGCCGAAGGTATAAAGGTCTCTAAGGCCGCTTTCGTATCTTCAATACTAATACCCTGAACGTTGGCAGCTATAATAGCCGGTAGTATATTTTGAATCATAAAAAGAGCCTTCCCACCATAGGTTAATGGAATATTTTCTGCTTTCATTAACCGCATTTTCCACTCACCCCGGCAGAGGGTTACGTAGCCATTCTCATAAATGGCAGTTATTCCGCCTATTCTTTGTAAGGCCTGTATCCTGGGATTGTTTTCATCCATGGAGAACAGCGCAAGATTGCAATTTATATTTCTTCGCATTTCGTAAACCAAATCGTCATCCGCATTTAGGATGGCATAACCATCGGGTAACACGGTTTCCGGGATCACTGCCTTAACCCTGGCAAGTTGTTCTATAGTATGGATGCCTTTTAAACCCAAATGATCTGCCGAAACGTTGGTAACTATGGCAACATCACATTTTTTAAAACCCAGGCCGGCTCTTAATAAACCACCTCGTGCACATTCCAGTACAGCAAAATTGACGGTAGGATCCTTTAATACAAACTCAGCACTTGCCGGGCCCGTACAATCACCTTTCATCAACATCCTATTTTGAATATAAACCCCATCACTTGTGGTATAGCCTACCCTTTGTCCATTCATTTTAGCTATATGGGCAATGAGCCTACTGGTCGTCGTTTTACCATTAGTTCCGGTAATAGCTATAATGGGTATCCTTCCGGTATCACCTTTTTGAGGAAATAATTTATCTACTACAGGAGCAGCAACGTTTCTTGGTAACCCGCTGGTGGGAGCGAGGTGCATCCTGAAACCAGGCCCCGCATTTACTTCCAGAACCGCACCTCCTGTGTCTGAAAGAGGCTGGCTAATATCACTGGTCATTACGTCGATCCCACAGATATCCAGGTCTATAATCTTTGAAATCCTTTCCGCCATTGATACGTTGGCAGGATGAACGATATCGGTAACATCTTCGGCAGTACCTCCGGTACTTAAATTAGCGGTATCCTTTAAAATTAATCGCTCTCCCTCCTTTAATACTGAGTCTACAGTATAGCCGGCATCGGCGATAATCGTTTTTGTCAGATCGTTTATGGTTATTGCGGTAAGTACTTTCTCATGACCATATCCCCTTCGCGGATCTTTATTCACTTCCTCAACCAATTCCTCTATGGTAGATTTTCCATCACCTACAACATGAGCCGGGGTACGTTTTGCTGCGGCAACGAAATTGTTGTTAATAACTAAAAGACGGTAATCCTCGCCTGTAATATATTTCTCCACTATGACCCTTCTCGATACTTCTTTGGCAATCTTAAAGGCCACAAGCGCATCCTTATAAGAATTGATATCTACCGTAATTCCTCTGCCGTGATTTCCATCGATTGGTTTAATAACAAGTGGGTATCCCACATAACGACAAGCATCTTCCAAGCCACTTTCCCTGCTGATGATATCTCCTCTGGGGACTTCAACCTCGGCCTGTTCCAAAAGATATTTAGTGTCTTCCTTATCACAAGCCAATTCAACTCCAATACTGCTGGTCTCACTGGTTACGGTGGCCTGTATCCTTTTCTGATTGGCTCCATAGCCAAGTTGTACCAGGGAATACTTGTTTAACCGTATCCATGGTATTCCACGGCTTTGGGCTTCCAGAACAATAGACCCCGTACTAGGACCAAGTCGTTCAGATTCCCGAAGTTCGCGCATGCGTTGTATGTCTTCTTCAAGATCATAAGGATCACCAGCAATTAATGCTTCACAAATACGAACAGCAGCTTTAGCAGCATATCTTCCTACCGACTCTTCAATGTAAGAGAAAACAACATTGTATACTCCTTTCTCCCCATATCCGCGTGTTCTTCCGAATCCGGTATCCATATCCGCCAGCGTTTGGATTTCGAGGGCAATATGCTCAATTACATGGCCCATCCATGTTCCTTCATCTACGCGCATAAAAAAACCTCCTTCACATCCTTCTGAACATCTGTGAGCGTACATACTTGGAAACATCTCTCGAATACGGTCGGCGAAACCTTCTATTTTGTTGGTTGGCAATTCTTCCATTTCTTCCAAATCCAAGACCATAACAATAAGTCTGTGGCGGCGTATAGACCAGTAATTTGGTCCCCTCATGGCATTTATTTCTCTTATTTTCATGACCTTAGATTTTATGGTTCTTAACCGTGGATTTATGAATCGGCAACTGCCTTAGAACACTATTTTTAGCTGTTAATGTGAGTTTGATAAGTTCTTTGTAATTTCATAAATATATGACATTTTTTGTAACAATAGCTGTATTTTTGCAAGCTAGACAGCATAAATTATGGTGGTAAAAGGAACTTTAATTCCCATTGGAGGAAATGAGGATAAAGGGACAGAATCAGGCGAGTCGTTTCACCTGGAATTTATTCAGGAAAGTATCCTCTCCAGAGTCGTAAGTGAGAGTGGGGGTAATGAGGCACAAATTGTTGTTATTCCAACTGCCTCAAGTATTCCAAAAGAGGTAAGTAATAGTTACCTCAAGGCCTTTGACAAATTAGGATGTCGTAAGGTACATATTATGGATATTCGAGATAGGAAAGAGTCTGAAAATCCAAAAAACCTGGAATGGATTGGAAATGCACAATGCGTGATGTTCTCCGGCGGAAACCAATCTAAAATCACTGCAAAAATAGGCAACACTAGGTTACATGAAGTACTTATAGAACGTTATAGAAAAGACTCGTTAGTGATAGCCGGAACCAGCGCAGGTGCAATGTGCATGTCCAGCGAAATGATTGCAGGTGGTAGCAGTACGGAATCATTTATAAAAGGAGCTGTTAAAATGGATACCGGAATGGGATTCATTTCTAATTTAATCATAGACTCCCATTTTATTCGTAGAGGCCGTTTTGGACGACTTGCGGAAGCCGTGGCTAAATATCCGGAAATGATGGGTATTGGTCTAGCGGAAGATACTGGCCTGGTTATTAAAAACAGCAGCACTTTTGAGATCATAGGTTCTGGGATGGTTATTATGTTTGATCCAAGAAAACTAAAACACAATAACGAAAAGATCCTTGAGAAAGGTACACCTATGTCTCTGATAAATCTTAAAACACATGTACTGGCAAATGGGGACCGTTTTAATATGAAAAAAGGTAAAGTAAAGGTATTACCCCTTGATGCTCCTTTTCCAACTTCTTAATTCCTATAAATACTTATTTGATCTGCGCTGTCTGATGATTTGCAGGCCCTATACATGCCTTCTGTGTTAAAAGGCATTGCAATATTGCCAAGGGCATCTACTGCAATTAAACCGCCATCTCCTCCTATCTTCACCAAACGTTTTTGAATAAGCACCTCTGCGGCATCCTGAAGTGATAGGTTTTTGTATTCCATCAGGCAGGACAAGTCATATGCAACAACCCCTCTGATAAAATATTCACCACTACCCGTACAGGAAACAGCACATGTTTTATTATTGGCATAATTTCCTGCTCCAATCATCGGACTATCACCAACTCTGCCAAATTGCTTGTTGGTCATGCCTCCGGTAGAAGTTGCAGCAGCCAGATTCCCGAAACTATCACAAGCTACAGCGCCAACAGTTCCAAATTTTGCATCCTTTTTCACTGAATGGTCCAGCTTAAAATCTTTGCTACCTTTAATCTCCTGCCATTGCTGGAAGCGAAGTTCATCATAGAAATATTTCTCGTCTTCAAGATGGTATTTCAGTTTCTCTGCAAATTGCATAGCACCTTTAGAAGCAAGAAAAACATGATCGCTTTTTTCCATAACATCCCGAGCCAGGCTAATAGGATTTTTTATGCCACTTACCAAAGAAACGGCTCCTGCATTAAGGGTTTTTCCATCCATAATCGAAGCATCCATTTCATGTTTCCCTTCAGAAGTGAATACACTTCCCTTTCCGGCATTAAACAAATGTGAATCTTCAAGTTCTTTAACAGATGCCTCAACTGCTTCTACCGCAGATATACCGGATTCTAAAAGCAGATACCCCTTGTGTAAGGCACTTTTTAAAACGGCTTTATATAAGCTTTCTTTTTCAGGAGTCATCATTCCCTTGACGAGGGTTCCGGCACCTCCATGGACAGCTAGGGCAATTTTTTTCATGCGCTTGAATAACTCTTAATTACCGATTTCAGATTCTTTTTTTTGCAAAATATTTTTAATAATAATCTTTGCGTGTACCCGTGAATTTTCAATAAACCATTTATGAGTTTCCATGCCTCCGCAAATAACCCCTGCAAGGTAAATTCCTGTTATATTGGTTTCCATGGTTTCCGGATTGTAATTTGGAATTTTTTTCTCATCCTTTGATAATTCAATTCCTACAGCCTCCAGAAATTCAAAATTTGGAGTATAACCGGTTAAGGCAAGGACAAAATCATTTTCTAAAATATTTACCCCCTCCGGAGTTTCCAATTCAATTTCTTTTTCCCGTATCTCTTTCACTGAGGCGTTATAGTAGGCTTTAATACTTCCCTCCTCAATTCTGTTCATAATATCAGGGCGAACCCAGTATTTAACTCGCTTGCCTACTTCAGGACCCCTGATAATAAGAGAGACTTCAGCACCTTTTCGCCAGCACTCAAGGGCAGCGTCTATAGCTGAATTACTTGCTCCTATCACGGCCAGTTTTTGACCTGAATAGTAATGAGGGTCCTTGTAATAATGAGACACCTTAGGGAGTTCTTCCCCGGGAACCTCCAGGAGGTTAGGAAGATCATAAAATCCTGTGGCAATTGTAATATTACTGGCTGTATATGTATTTTTATTTGTTATGACTTTAAAATCTTTTATCCCTTTTTCTATGGTCTCAACTTTTTCGAAGAGGTGAATATTCAACTTATTGGAGGTAACAATTCTTCTGTAATATTCCAAAGATTCATTTCGTTTTGGCTTTGCCTCGTTACTTATAAAAGGAATGTCATCTATTTCCAGGCGTTCTGAAGAGGAGAAAAACTGCATGTTCACAGGATAGTTAAATAAGGAATTAACTATAGGCCCCTTCTCTACAATCAGGTAGCTCAAACCGTTTTTTTGAGCCTCCAGTCCGCATGCTATTCCTATTGGTCCACCACCAACAATCAAAAGATCAAATCTATCCATATGTTTCCTTAAAGCAGAGGTAAAAATTAGTGAGAATTCAGGTAGGGGCAAAGCTATGTAATTTATTCTAAAACTTATCAAAGAAAGCATGCAAAGCCAATATGGCTAATATATTATAGGGCATTATTTTAAAGAATCAGAATCTCAGAATTAACCAAAGCAAATAAATTTAAACCATCACTAACATGACTTTTATCATTCTTTTTGTTTTTGATAAAACTGATCTTTATTAAATAATATTTAAATTGAAAGTCATGAATGTCCAGATTCAACTCCCCGTTTCCAATATAATGACCACAAACCTTATAACACTTGATGTAAAAGAAAGTTTAGATAAGGCAGAACATTTATTTAAAAAATATAAAATACGGCATATACCGGTCATTGAAAATGAAAAGATTATTGGGATGATAAGTCTGAACGATATACTCCGAATAAGTTTTGCCGATGGCGCATACAGGGAAGAGGAAAATATTTCTTCATCTATTTATGAAATGTTTACAATAAGGCAATTAATGATAGGAAATCTGGAGACTGTTTCTCCCGATACAACTATTAAAGAAGTTGCAGAATTACTTGTGAAAAGGGAATTTCATTCCTTACCGGTCGTGGAAAAAGGTAAGCTAAAAGGCATGGTAACTACTACAGATTTGATTAAATACCTGCTAAAACAATGCTAAGCATTAGCAATATTGGCAATATGTGAAATCGTGGCCATTGGATCCTGTGAGTTGAAAACAAAACTTCCCGCAACCAAAACATCTGCGCCGGCCTCTACCAGGGCTTTCGTATTGTCTGCATTTACTCCGCCATCAATTTCTATAAGCGTTTTGGCTTTTTTTTCATTAATTAACGCTTTTAATGCCCTGACTTTTCCATAGGTATTTTCAATAAACTTCTGACCTCCATATCCCGGATTAACGCTCATAACGCAAACTAGGTCTATCTCTGTTATGCTGTCTTCCAGGAGCTTTATATTGGTGTGGGGATTAAGAGCTACTCCTGCTTTCATACCTTCCGCTTTAATGGCTTGTATGGTTCTATTTAAATGTGGACAGGCCTCATAATGCACTGTCAGTATATTGGCTCCCAGGGAGGCAAAAGATTTGATATATCTATCCGGATCAATAATCATAAGATGAACATCGAGCGGCTTGGTTGCATTCCCGGCAATGCTTTTGATTACAGGCATTCCAAAGGAGATATTTGGAACAAAAACCCCGTCCATAACATCAATATGGTGCCAGTCTGCCTGACTTGAATTTACCATTTCAACGTCTCTTTGTAAATTCCCGAAATCGGCCGCAAGTAGTGAAGGCGCTATACGTATATTGTTCATTGTTTAATGGCTGAAAATATTTAGATGCAAAAATAAGTATTCATTATGGTTTTATGCTGCGCCATTATATATAACTTCTATTTTATTCCAGATTCTTATTATTATAAAGTTCATGCGATTCATCACCTCCGCTTAGCAGATAGGCAAAAAGATCCGTAATTTCCTTTTCGTTTAACCTGTTAAGTAAGCCGGAAGGCATTGGTGAAATTGGAGACAACTCCTGTTTTATTACAGAGGATTTGGCCAGTTGAACTGTATATGATGTATTTAAAGGATTGGGCATAATTTTAATAGAATCTTTGGTTTCCGAAAGAATTCTGCCGGCTATTTTTTTGTCATTGTCCAGATGAAAAAGGGTAAAGGCATATTGATCGGAAATGTCATCATTAGGGCTGTATATAGAATACAACAAATCATACCTTCCAAATTTTGTCCTTATCTGGGTTAAGTCTGGTCCGGTAGCACCTCCTTCACCTCGCATACGATGACACAGGACGCATAAGGCTGCCTGATAAGCCCTTTCGCCATCAGCCAAACTTCCATTGTAATCACTCATTTTATCACCCCAAAGAAACTGGTTGATGGTACTACCGGAATAATTTGCCCCCGGACCAATTGGTTGGGGGAGATTTTCCACAACAGTGTTTGGAGAATAGACGCCGGAAAGTTCTTCAAAATATGCTTTTTCTTCTTTAGGGACATTTGACATGGCCTGAAGCCTTACATTTTCCATATAAGCTTTAAAACTCATTCCACCTTTAGCACTCAAAACATCATAAAACCAAAGGAAATACTTCTCCCGAAGTTCTTTGTTCCAACCTTCGGGGGCATGGCTTAGCAGCATCCCGTAATAGATAGCTTCACTAGGGGGCATTTTTGCAATTACTTCCCTAATTAATGGTCCGTATTGTTCACTTCTTAATGTAGTTTCCTCAGAAAGCATCTGACTGGAGATATTAGTCTTTTCAGCAGTGTGTTTTTCTAATAAATCACTAAGAATTTTTACCGTGCCATCTGCATTTAAATAGAGCATAATTTGCGCAAGTTCTCTGTTTATGGCATTGTTTGAACCAGGAAAATAGGGTTTTAACTTTTTGATAACCGCTTGTCGAGATTGACTATCCGGTTGCCCCATGCGGATAAAAACAAGGGCATAATTTCTCAAAAGATCTATTTGCCGCTGTTCATCTAGCCCTTCCCAATTGATTTGATTTAATTTTTTCAGAATCTTTCCTTGATCTTTTTTATCTCCCTGTCTTGCCAAGGCAATCCCGGCCTCAATCGTTTTTACTAGTGATTCTTCAGAATAGAACATTGCCTGCCAACTATCCGTAGGAAGATTTTCCAGGGCAATTCGAGATGCATATCTTATAAATCTGTCTTCGTGGTCAAGATTGTCCCATGCTTTGGATATGGCTT
>Ga0272441_10002899_pt1 | contig 33926 bp, 26 predicted proteins | sample SSMProp6N_FD_193582 | JGI IMG/M metagenome (GOLD analysis project Ga0272441, IMG submission 193582) | Marine sediment archaeal communities from Little Sippewissett salt marsh, Falmouth, MA, United States - SSM-Prop-6N | ecosystem: Environmental > Aquatic > Marine > Wetlands > Sediment ... | reverse complement strand
GTGCAATATGCTCCCAGCGGTATTCGTGTCAATGCAATATTGCCCGGTTTAATGAATACCCCTTTGGTGAAGATGTCCCTCACCGATTCTTATGGTGGAGATGTGCAGGACATGATCGATAAGCGTGATGTGATGTGTCCCATGAAACGGCAGGGAGACGCATGGGATACTGCATATTTGGCCCTGTTTCTGGCCTCCGATGAGGCATCATACATCACCGGTGCTTTGATGGTTGTCGACGGGGGGTTAACATGTAAGGCAGGGTATTGATACTGTGCAGCACGCAATGTGTTGATAGTAAGGGGCAAGCACATTGGTAAAGATTGGGTACTGAACATTTTTTAGAAAGGAGAGGAATAATGAAAAGAGTACTGATTGTGTGTATGGTAGGTGCGTTTCTGGTTTTTTCCACCGTCATACCGACGAGTGCCACAGATTCGCTGCCAACCATAAAATGGAAATTTGCTGAACCGGCATTTCCGAAAGGGAGTGATCGGATGAATTCCTGCGAGCGTATCGCGAAAGCAGTGTCCGAGCGCACAGGTGGGAAATTCACACTGAGTCTCTTTGGTCCGGAATTGGGCGACTGGGTGGAAGTGGATGAAATGGTGATGAGAGGCGCCATGGATATGACGCTGAATTCGATGCCTGCAACCTATGACCCGCGATGGAATATCGTTTTTTGTCCCTACATAGTAGCCACCTATGAAGAAGCGGGAAAGGCCTATGGTCCGGGGGGATTCCTCAACGAGATGTTTCGTGAATGGGCGCAGGACAGCGACATGGTCTGGCTGGGGACATGGATACAGGGATTTTCGGGTGTTTCGTTGAGTACGAGGCCGGCCGCCACTCCGGAAGAGGCGGAGGGAATAAAAATCAGGGTGCCTCCCATTGCGGCCTTCGAGTGTTACTGGAAGGCCCTGGGATTTACTCCCGTCCTCATCCCCTATTCCGAGGTTCCTACGGCCATTTCCACCAAGATGGTCGATGGACAGGCCGGTGGAGGTCCCTTCCAGACATGGAGTTGCTGCAGAGATCTCAATAAGTATTTTGTTTGGTATCGTGACTTTATGGACCCCTGCGGATATACTGCAAATGTCGACTCCTGGAATGCCTTGCCCCCGGAATATAAAAAAATCCTCGAGGAAGAGGTGACCAGGGAAGTTCGAAAACGCTTTACCGATGCCGAGCAGTGGGATCGCAATTACATAGAAAAACTCGAAAAAGAACACGGTTTTGTGGTTGTCGATCTGGCTGAAGACCCCGAAAAGCTTGCAGCGGCACGAGATGCGGCAAGAAGTTGCTGGAAAGTAATGGACGATCTGGTCGGTAAACTCTGGATGGATAAAATCAGGAAACACCTAGGCATGCCGATCAAGTAATCGCCGGACGTATACGATCAACAGGCAGGGATATCGTCCCTGCCTGTTGATGAAAATAACGATAGTCCTGTCGTCAGGGGGATAGTGTTCTGTGAAGCAACTCATGGTACTGGTTAAATATCTCGATCGGGTTCTGGCATACTCTCAGAGATCAATCCTCATCATAGGGAGTATTACTGTTATTACGACGATCTCGCTTGAGGTCGTAACCAGATATTGTTTCGGCGCGCCGATCTGGGGTATGGAAGAAATGACGGGTCATACGGCAGTCTGGCTGTATATGATCGGTGCGGCCTATGGTACGTTCGATCGAAGCCATATCAAGGCAGAATTTATCCACCTTATTATAAAAAATCCACGTATCTTGAGAATGTTCCGGGTATTGACAACCTGTATATCTACCGTTGTGTGCGGCTTTATGATCGTCTGGAGTTACAACTATGTACAGTGGAGCCTCATGCGTCACGAGGTCACCCCTGCGTTACGCTGGCCCACTGTTTACTTCCAGATCTCTATTCTCATCGGTTTTATATTAATGGCAGTGTATTTCGTGGTTGAAACGGTTGATCTGATCCGCACTCCATACGTTCAGAGGGTTGAAGAATGAGGAGGTTTCCGTGACGGCTTTGTTGGTAGGCCTGTTGATTCTGTGTCTTTTGATGGTGATGGGGGTACCGGTTGCCATGTCCTTTGGAGCGCTGAGCCTTTTACTGGCAACCTGGTTTCAGGTCGATCCTGCAATCATGATTCCGACGGCCTTCTACAAGATTAAATCGATAGTTATATTGGCCATACCGTTCTTTATCATGATGGGCGGATTAATGGGAAGCAGCGGTATGGCGACGCAATTAATAACCTTTGCCGATGCATTGGTGGGGCGGTTCAGGGGCGGACTGGGTGCCGTCACCGTCATTACCTGTGCCCTCTTTGGTGCCATTGCCGGCACGTGCTCGTCGGCGGTAGCAGCCATTGGAACCATCATGATTCCCAAGATGGTTGAACACGGATACTCACGGGGACATTCTACGGCGCTTGTCAGCTGCTCTTCCATCCTGGGACAGCTTATTCCTCCCAGCGTCCCGATGATACTGTTTGCCTTGGTGACGATGCAGTCGGTACGTGGGTGCTGGCTGGCAACCATAGGGCCGGGGGTACTGACCGTCATTGTGTTCTGTATCCTCAATTACTTTATGGTTCGCAAGTTCCCCAACCTTCGAATCCAACCGCCCGTCAGCCTCCCTGAGAAGACCAGAGAAATCGGCAGGGCGACATATAACAGTTTCTCCGCACTGCTCCTTCCCATCATAATCCTGGGCGGAGTCTACGGCGGTATAACGACGCCAACCGAGTCTGCCTGTATCGGCGTGGTCTATGTGATTTTCGTAAGCTTTTTTATACATCGAAAACTGAAGGTCAGGGAGCTGTGTAATACATTTGTCACCACGGCAACCACGACCGGCGTCCTGGTCATCATGCTCTTTTTCGTGATGATAACCAGCCGTATCCTTACGCTGGAGCAGATTCCCCAGCAATTGGCTACGTGGCTCGTCGACCTGTCACCCAATAAGTATTTCATCCTCATAATGGTCAATATCTTTCTGCTCCTGATCGGCATGCTGATGGATGATGTGAGCGGTACGCTGCTCGTCGCACCTATTTTATTCCCCGTCATGGTTGCCATAGACATACACCCACTCCATTTTGCTGCAATCACTGGTGTCAATCTGGGCTTGGGTAACGTCACTCCACCAACGGCTCCGATCCTGTACTTGGGCGGACGTATCGGACAATGCCCCATTGAACAATATTTGAAACCATCCCTGATTCTCATGTGGGGCGGCATGCTTCCCGTATTGATCATTACGACCTATTGGCCCGAACTGTCTCTGTTCCTCCCCCGGCTGTTGGGTTTTGTGCATTGATGCAATCGGACAAGGCTCGTCCCTATTCCGCAACAAGGAGAAAACAATGAACAAGGCTTTTGTGCAATTCTTGGAAGAGCAGGCGAACACGCTCGGTTTTCCCCGTTGGCACGTTCTTGACGGCCCCCAGGATGCGCGAGTCTGTATACAGGGTGAATGGAAAATTTCACTGTGTTCAAACAATTATCTCGGATTGGCCAATAATCCCTCGGTCAAAAAGCATGCTGCTCGGGCACTTGAGGAATATGGCGCGGGAACGGGGGCCGCCCGCTCACTGTCGGGAAGCACGCAACTTCATGAGGCACTGGAGAGGGAACTGGCCGATTTCAAACAGACCGAGGCTGCCCTGGTTTTCAATTCCGGTTTCGTAACCAACGCAGGAGTTATTCCGACACTGGCCGGAAAGGGAGATGCCGTGTTCAGTGATGACATTAATCACGGCAGTATCATAGATGGATGCCGTCTGTCTCGTGCCGAGAAGCATATCTACCCGCATGGCGACATGAACATACTGGAAAAGATGCTCAAAGATGCGGGACACTGCGGAAGACGCATGATTGTCGTCGATGCCGTGTTCAGTATGGACGGCGATGTGGCGCCCTTGCCCGAGATCGTTGCTCTTGCTGAATGGTATGATGCCATTGTGATGGTTGACGAGGCCCACGCAACGGGTGTGCTCGGGGCACACGGCCGGGGAGCCGTTGAGCACTTTGATATGGAAGGGAGGGTGGATGTCGTAATGGGTACGCTGGGCAAGGCTCTCGGAGCCGTCGGCGGTTATATAGCCGGCACCAGACACCTCATTGCCTACCTTGCGAAGACGGCCAGGAGCTTTCTGCTGACGACATCTCTGCCGTCATCGTGTGTGGCGGCTGCACTGGCAGGTCTGCGGATGCTTGCCGATAATCCCGAGATGATACGAAGACTGTGGGAAAATACGAATTTTTACAAAGCTAAACTGGAGGCGCTCGGTTTTGACACCATGAATTCCAAGACCCCCATCGTTCCCCTCCTCATAGGAGACGATGACATCGCATCTGAGCTGTGTCAGAGACTCTACGAGGCGGGTTTGTATGTAGCGAAGATCGGTACACCCTATGTACCCAGGGGGACATCGCGATTGCGAACCATCATGAGCGCCGCACATGACCGGGCGGATATAGAGGAGGCGGTTGACATCTTGGAACGTGTGGGACGTGAAATGGGGATCATATAACACGGGATAATATCTCCCGGCGTAATGGGACGAGCATGGCGGGGGAATCGCGGGCGACTGTATCGACAGGGAACAACCCCATGGATGAACGGGACGCTATACCGGTTTCATTCTATATTTAACTCTTTGATTTTCCTGTATAATGTCGGCAGGCTGATACCCAGTGTCCGGGCGGCACGCTGCTTTCCTTCTGTGGTTCTCCCGAAGGAATTCAAGGCGTATTGTATGATCAGTTCCTCCTGTTCTTTGAGCCTTCCAGTGAGTGATCCCTGAGCAGAGGGTATATGGCGTTTGCGAGCAATATGTGCCGGCAGTGAATGTGCCGCAATGGTTGCTCCTTCTTCAATGTTAACGGCATATTCTACGGCATTTTCGAGCTCTCTGGCATTGCCGGGCCAGTGGTAGTTCATCAACACATCGGCGGCTTCCGGGCTGAAGGCATTCACGTTTTTATTGTTCTTGGTATTATATTTGGCCAGGAAATGATTTGCCAGAATCAGTATGTCCTTCCCCCGGTCTCTCAGGGGGGGGATATGCAGTGGCATAACGTTGAGCCTGAAAAACAGATCTTCCCTGAAATTTCTGTCTTTTACCATCTCTCTCAGATCCTGGTTTGTCGATGCGATGACACGTACATCAATCGGGATTGCCCTGATGCCGCCAACCCGTTCAATGACCTGTTCCTGAAGGACCCTCAAGAGCTTGACTTGCATATGCAGGGGCATATCACCGATTTCATCTAGAAATATCGTTCCTCCATGTGCCATCTCAAACTTGCCCGGTTTCCCACCTTTTTTCGCTCCGGAAAAGGCCCCTTCATCATATCCAAACAATTCACTTTCCAGCAGGGCTTCAGGGATTGCCGCACAATTGACGGGCATGAAGGGGCAGGCAGACCGATTGCAGCAGCTGCTGTTGTGTATTGCCCGTGCAAACAGCTCTTTTCCGGTACCGCTTTCGCCCTGGATCAGAATGGTTGAATCCGTTGACGCGATCTTCTCCGCATATTCCTTTATGGATTGTATGGCATCACTGTCTCCGTAAATATCATCAAAGGTGTATTCAATATGCCTGCCGACAAAATCAAAGATATCAGAACTGAACTCATTAAAATCCTTGATATTGATAACAGCCCCCACCGTTTTCCCCTCCACGGTGACGGGATTTCCCGAGATAAGGCAATGTACCTTTTCAGGGGAACTCGTCATGATTTCCCGTCCTCTGACAGCCTTTCCCTCTTCCAGCAGGGATGAGAAGGTATGATAGGGTAGTACTGCATCGAGGTCCCTTCCCAGGCCGGAAGACCGGTTCAGTTTCAACACCTTGGCCGCTCGGGCATTAATCTGTGTAATCGTGCTGTTTTTGTTGATTGTTATTATTCCGGTGTCCATGAAATTAATGGTGGTTTCCAGATGGCTTTTGATTTCCATTTCCTCTGCTATGACTTCCTGGAGCATGATTTCGTTGCAGAGAAGGTTGGCGAGTTCCTTGATAAACTCCAGCAGTCCCGAGGTATTGCTGAGAAGTCTCTCTTTCTGGGTTTCGGTATAGGCAACCATCAGGATCACGCCGATGGTGGTGTCATTATATGATATGGTGCGAAGCACCTCTGCCGTTTCCGGGCAGTTTCCTTCATTTGGACAGCCCGTACACAGTTTGTTGTGTCCGGGATTGGGGACGATAATGGCCTCTTTGTCCAATATCTGTTTTACAAAATTGACGTTAATATCAGTGCCTCTCTTTTCCATAAAGGTGGTACTTTTGGCTATGAGTTCGAAATCGGAATCGATAATACCGACATCGACACCCATGGCGGCCTCGATGGCACTGACGATATGTTGTGCAGTCTGTTCGATTGAACGTAATTTTGTCATTTCAATACCCCACTGAGTGCGGATGTTATCAATATTGACAAATTACATCTACCGGGATCGAGTATTGTTTATATCTCTATTGTTGAAAATAATCAATAATGATAATCGCCGGCATCGATCTCCCGAGTCAGTTACACAATGGTGCTGCAGTTTGCGTCCGTGCGCCATGGCAGGGGCGGAGATCATGTCCTGCAAAGAAGTATGTTGCCACGGCACGTGCGCTCCTGCCCCTCCATCATATATATTTGACATGAGAGTGAAAATAGTGATATTTTACCGGTACAGTTTCACGTAGTATCCAGTTGAACAGAAGGGCGAGCCGACCCGCCTGTCCGAAGGGCAGGAAAGGCGCCAGCAACCCTGAACCCGATGACGGGCCTCGACAGTATGTCCGTCGTTGAGAACCGAACAGTTGGTATCCGGTGACGCGGCACCGTCACGGGTCTTTCTCTCGATAGAGTGTCCCGGGCAGTGTTGCAGACTATTTCCACAGGAGGGTCTCTTCGAATATGACGACAAGGATATTGGTGATTGACGATGATCAGGATGCCCTGGATTTGATTGAACGTCTGCTGTCTCATGAGGACTACTCCGTCCGTACCCTGCGCGACAGTACCCAAGCCATCGATGAAATAACCGAGTTTCAACCCCACGCCGTCCTGCTGGATATCATGATGCCGAAAATGGATGGCTTCACGCTGCTCGGCGAGATCAGAAGCCGTGATGAGTTCAAGGACATCAAGACGATAGTCGTTACGGCCAAGAAATTCGAGTTCGATTATAAGCGGGCCTTCGAAGAGGGTGCCGACGCCTATGTGATCAAGCCGGTCAGCGCCGAAACGCTGATCGATGAAATCGATCGCGTCCTCAATGACACCATGAAGATTACCTTCTGGGGCACGAGAGGGACCATACCGAAACCGGGGAAAGATACCCTCCGGTTCGGGGGCAATACGCCCTGTGTGTCCGTGGAAATGACAAAGGACCGGATCTTCATCTTTGACGCCGGGACGGGCATTATCAACCTGGGCAACTACCTGCTGTCACTGAAGAGACGGCTGAAGATGAATCTCTTTATCACCCATCCCCACTGGGACCACATCCACGGGTTCCCCTATTTCAAGATACTCTTTCTCCAGGGGAACGAACTGGCCGTATACGGCAGTCCCCATGGGGGCATCTCCACACGGGAGATCATATCGGGCCAGATGGACAGCATATCCTTTCCCATTACCATAAAGGAATTCTCGTCCCGCATCTATTTCAACGACATCACCGAGGGTGCATATGAGATCGAGGGATTGCCCCTGCGGACCATCAGTCTCAACCACCCCGGTGTCACCCTCGGCTACCTCCTGACGAACCTGAGCGGGAAGTCCGTGGCCTACATTACCGATAATGAGCTCGTTCCCCAGGACATCGAACCGACAGACCTCTTCTACCGACAGCGGCTGGTCGGATTGCTCAAGGGGGCAGATGTCCTCATACACGATGCATCCTATTTCGACGACGAATACCGGTCCCGTGTCCGGTGGGGGCACTCACCCATCACCGAGGTCCTGAAACTGGCCGAAGAGGCGGCCGTGAAATCGCTCTATCTCTTCCATCATGAACCCGACTACGATGACGACAAGGTGGCACAGATGGAACAGATCGGGCAGGACTATTTTCGGGAACGCGACCTCCCCATTCAGTGCTTCGCAGCCGCCGAGGGACATTCGATCTTTCTCTGAGACGGCGCATGTCCTCCCCATGGAAGGGACCGCCCGATATCCGCCCGGATCGTGTCTCCCTGCCCGACAGACCGTGCACGAATCATCCCCGGTCAGTGCCGGCACGTTGCATTTTAGATCAATATCCGCTATTCTCTCCCGTCAGGTGATTGACCATGCACATACAATTTCTCCTGGTAGACGCCCTGAACCTGATACGCCGTGTCTACGCGGCACAGCCCGGTGAAGACGGTCCCGGCCGTGTCGAGGGGGCGGTGACGGCGGCTACCCAGTCACTGCAGCGGGCCCTGCGTGAGGCGCGGCCGACACATGCCCTCTGTGTCTTTGACAGCAAGCAACGGGGATGGCGTCACGAACGCTACCCCGACTACAAGGCGGGACGGCAACCCATGCCGGCTGACCTGGATCGGGGGCTTGCGGAGTTTCAGGACCGGTTCCGGGGGTGCGGCGTCGCATCGGTGACGGCAGAGGGGGAAGAGGCCGATGACGTCATTGCCACCCTGGCGTCGAAGGTGGCGGCCCGCGAGGGGCATGCCCTCATACTGTCGACAGACAAGATCTTCCTGCAGTTGATCGACGGGTTCATCTCGCTGCGCGATCATTTCAACGGCAGGGACCTGGACGGTGCCTATGTCATGAAACGATTCGGTGTCAGGCCTGACCAGTTTATCGATCTGCTGGCCCTTGCGGGAGACACAACGAACAATATCCCCGGCGTGCCCTCCGTGGGGCCCAAGACGGCATCACGCCTGCTGGGACAGATCGGTCCCCTCGACGACATACTGGCCGTGGCGCACACCATCCCGGGGAAGGCGGGGGCGGCGATTTACCGGCACAGGGATGATGCCCTCCTGTCCCGGTCGCTGGTGACGCTGCAGCGGGACCTGTCCCTGGGAGGGAACCTGCGGGACTTCAGGTACCGGGGGGAGGGGACAGCGGGATCATAACGATGGTACCGGGGGTCGATGGTTCCCGTGAAGGGCTTGATCCGAGGAACCCTCTCTCCCCTGAAACGGGGACAGAAACACGGCTGAAGGAACTATTCGCCATGGACAAGCGATATACCACCTTCGATCATACCGCCGATCTCGGAATCGAGATATATGGCAGGAACGAGCGAGAGCTCTTCGCCAATGCGGCCTTCGCACTCTTTGATATCATGACCGATGTCACTGCCGTGTACCCGAAGGTGGAGCGGGACATATCCATAGAGGGCGCAGGCTGGGAGGACCTGCTGGTCAACTTCCTGCGCGAGGTCCTCTACCTCTTCAATGGTGAGGGACTGTCGCTCCGGAGTTTTCTCGTTTCAGCCATAGACAGTGAACACATAACGGGGACCGTGAGGGGTGAATTCTTCGATACCGACCGGCATTGCCTCCACCGGGAGGTGAAGGCCATAACCTATCACCGGGCGGAGATCATGAAGGGGGCTCACGGCCTCACTGCACGGGTGATTTGTGATGTCTGATCTGCAGATTGAACGACTAGACGACCATCGCTGGATCATACCGCCGGTAGGCGGGATGCGCGTTCCCGGCATGATCTATTCCAGCGACCGGATGGCCGGGGGGATCGGTTCCGACGAGAGCCCCCGGCAGGTTGCCAATGTGGCACACCTCCCCGGCATCATCAACTATTCCTTCGCCATGCCCGACATGCACTGGGGCTACGGCTTTCCCATCGGCGGTGTGGCCGCCTTCGATACGGCAGAGGGTGTCATCTCTCCCGGCGGTGTGGGCTACGACATCAATTGCGGTGTCCGCGTCATGACCACGGGGATTACAGAGGCCGACATGGGGGGGAAGCTGCACGACCTCGTCACCGCCCTCTTTCAGAATATCCCCTCCGGCGTGGGTTCGACGGGGAAGCTGAAGCTGTCACTGAAGGAAGAACGGCAGGTCCTCCGTGACGGTGCACGGTGGGCCATTGAGAACGGATACGGGTCTCCCGAGGACCTGGTGACCACCGAAGACGGCGGTACCATGGAGGGGGCCGATCCCGCCTGTCTCAGTGACCGGGCGCTGGACCGCGGCAGGGCCCAGCTGGGGACGCTCGGTTCGGGAAACCACTTTCTCGAGGTGGAGGTCGTCGACGAGATCTTTGACGAAGAGGCGGCCCGTGCCTTCGGTCTCGAAGAGGGCCGGATCGCCGTGGCCATACACAGCGGGTCACGGGGTCTGGGCTATCAGGTCTGTGACGATTTCCTGGCCCGTATGGTGCACCGTATCCATCGGCTCGATTTTCCCCTCCCCGACCGGCAACTGGCATGTGCCTACCTTGCATCAGAGGAAGGAAAGGAGTACTATACCGCCATGGCCTGTGCCGCCAATTATGCCTGGGCCAACCGGCAGATGCTCATGCACTGGACGAGAGAGACCTTTGAACGGGTGCTGGGCATGTCGCCGCGCACGTTGCAGATGAGGCTCCTCTACGACGTGTGTCACAATATAGCCAAGATCGAGGAGTTCCCCGTCGAGGGACGGACGCGACGGGTCTGTGTCCACCGGAAGGGTGCCACGAGGGCCTTCCCCCCCGGTCATGCCGTGCTCCCCGCGTCCTACCGGGCCGTGGGACAGCCCGTGCTCATACCGGGAGACATGGGGACGGGGTCCTATATCCTTGCCGGGACCGACGGGGCCTATAAGGAGACCTTCGGCAGCACCTGTCACGGGGCGGGACGTGTCATGAGCCGGTCACGGGCCGTCAAGGCGAGCAGGAAGCGGTCCATCGGGCGCGAAATGGCCCAGCGCGGTGTCGTCGTCATGGCGACGGGTAAACGGACCCTCATGGAAGAGCTACCCGAGGCCTACAAGGCGGTCGATGATGTCGTCGACGTGGTACACAACGCCGGGCTTTCAAAAAAGGTTGCCCGGCTGCGGGCCATCGGGTGTATAAAGGGATGAACAGAAACAATGCAGATCGCAAGAGGTGAACAATGACGGATATTGCAATTCCGGAGGATGTCTTTGATGTAATCATCATCGGCAGCGGGCCGGGCGGACTGACGGCGGGGCTCTACACATCGAGGGCAGGTATGAAGACCCTGTTGCTGGAGGGGACGGTTACCGTCAGCCAGATAACCATTACCGATGTGGTGGAAAATTATCCGGGACTGCCCGAGATCACGGGACCGGAACTGATACTGAAGCTGAAGGACCATGCCGGGTCCTTCGGGATGGAGATGAAACGGGAACAGGTTGTTGCCGTAGAGGCCGAAGCCATGGGAGATAGTGCGGGCTGGAAGGTCACCACGGATGGGAATACCTACCGGACACTGGCCGTTATCGTATCGACGGGGGCGGTGTGGCGAAAGCTGGGCATTCCGGGAGAACTGGAATTTGCCGGCAGGGGCGTCTCCTACTGTGCCACCTGTGACGGGCCCTTTTACCGCAACAGCGACGTCATCGTCGTCGGGGGGGGAGACACGGCCGTCCAGGAGGCCCTCTTCCTGACGAAATTTGCCAGTAAGGTCACCATCGTACACCGGCGCGACCGTCTGCGGGCCACGGCCATCCTCCAGGAACGTGCCTTTGCCCACGACAAGATAACCTTCGCCTGGGAGTCGGTGGTGGAAGAGATCCTCGGCGACACGGGCGTGACGGGTGCCCGGATCAGGGGTGTGAAGGAACCGAAGGAGGCGAGAGACATCGCCGCCGACGGCGTCTTCATCTTCATCGGCCTCGATCCCGTCTCTGACATCGTGAAGGACCTTGTCAAAATCGATCCCTATGGTTATATTATGACCGGTCGTGATATGGCGACATCGGCCCCGGGGATCTATGCCTGCGGTGACTGCATCCAGAAGCCCTTTCGACAGATCATCAACGCCTGCGGCGAGGGGGCCACGGCGGCCTATCACGTGGAACTCTATGTGGATGAACTGAAGGGACAGTCCTACTGACAGGGGCTGCCCTGCCACGGGGGACCGGAATGAATAGAAGGAGAGTAATCAGTGCCAATCTATGAGTATGTGTGCAGAAAGTGCAATCACGAATTTGAGGTAATCAGTTTTTCGAGCAGCAGTGCAGATGACGACGTCCAGTGTCCCGCCTGCGGTGAACGGGATGCGGAGAAGCTCATGTCCGCCTTTGCCAGCGGGGGATGCGGCGGGTCCTGTGCCACCTGTTCACCCTCTGCGGGGAGTACCTGAGGCTTCTAGTGATGGGCCGTCGGCCCGTCTGTTGCAGCAGGGCGGCGGATTTTCCCTGGGGGGAAATCCGCTTTTCACAGGGTGTCACACCCTTCATGCCATGCCGGCACCACCGTCCCTGACGGGCATCTGGTGCAGGTGATCATCTCTATGGGGTATCACGGTGAAACGCCGGGGACGGGGAGATTCCCCCATGGTGTGTCCCCGGCCTGCGAGGAGACCATGCCATGAACTTCTGGAACCAGCTGCCCTACCATATCGATCCCGCGCTCATCACCATCGGGTCCTTTCAGCTCCGCTGGTACGGCCTCATGTACCTGGTGGCCTTCTATATCACCTACCGCCTCGTCCTCTATCGGATAGGAGACGAGGGACATGGCTACACAAAGGAGACGATCCAGGATCTCTTCGTCTGGCTCATTGTGGGTCTCCTGGTGGGTGCCCGCATCGGCTATATCCTCTTTTACAACTTCGAGTATTACCTGGCCAGACCCCTGATGATCGTCTTTCCCTTCGATCCCGCCGACGGTTTCAGGTACGTGGGTATCAGCGGCATGTCCTATCACGGCGGCGCCCTCGGTGTCGTCATCGCCGCCCTATTCTTCTGCCGGAGGCGGGGCATTGGATTCTGGCATCTTGCCGACCTCTTCGCCGCGGCCCTCCCCCTGGGATATACCTTCGGCCGCATCGGCAATTTCCTCAATGGCGAACTCTTCGGGCGCGTTACCGCCATGCCCTGGGGCATGTATTTCCCCCTCGATCCCTCGGGTCAGCTCCGTCATCCGTCACAGCTCTACGAGGCCCTCTTCGAAGGTGTCCTCCTCTTCATCATCCTCTGGTCTGTCAGAAAGCGGGGACGCTTCGACGGCTATCTCCTGTCCCTCTATCTCATGGGCTACGGCCTGGTGAGATTTATCATAGAGTTCTTCAGAGACCCCGACCCCCAGCTGGGATTCGTCCTGGGGGCCATGACCATGGGACAGCTGCTCTGTCTGGCCATGATCGTGCTGGGAGCAGGACTATACGGTATCCGGAGACGAACCGTCTCTGCCTGACCCCCGGTGCACCGGTCAGGGTAAGGGGCACTTGACTTTTCTTGCCGAGAACACTATGTAGGGACTCGAACACGACCCCGGGGAGGGGAAACAAGGGGGCACGGCATATAATCCACTGACGACACAACATCAGTTTCCCCCAGCATGAGCAACTAATACGTGATGGACGCACACAAAGTCAGTTTTCTCGCTTGAAGACCATTTCGGGGATAATTACAGCGCTTGGCTAAAAATCTAAAACTCGTGCTATCGCACTCAAACAGTTAGATTTTCTGAACGCCAACCGCTGCAATAATCTATTGCCCGAAATGCTCTGATCCGCTCGAAAATGACTTTTTGCGGCGCTGTTAGTCATGAAACATGCAACAGCAAGAATTGATGATTGGATTTTCATACCCGTGAGGCCGAGAGGAAAGGAGCTCCGATGAAACATTCGTACATGTCTCCACTCAAGACGCAGGAGGAACTGGAGTCATATCAACGGGAGGCCCTGAAATGGACCGTCAGGCATGCCTATGAGGGATCGGACTTTTACCGGAACAAGCTGGACGAGGCCGGTGTCAGGCCCGACGATATCCGTTCGCTCGATGATCTGAAACGGCTGCCGCTGGTAACGGCCCAGGACCTGCAGGACAACTATCCCTGGCCCCTCCTGTCGGTGCCCATGGAGGATATCGTCAGGCTCCATGCCTCGTCGGGGACGACGGGCAAGCGGAAGGTCATGGTCTATACGGCACGCGATATCGATGACTGGGCCGACATGTTCGCCCGCTGCTATGAGACGGCGGGACTGTCCCGGGAAGACCGTGTGCAGATCTGTGTCGGCTATGGCGTGTGGACGGCCGGCGTGGGATTTCAGCTCGGCTGTGAACGCTTCGGCGCCTTCGCCATACCGGCGGGACCGGGCAACCTGGACATGCAGATGCAGTTTCTCATCGACTTTCAGCCCACCGTCATCTGTGCCACGGCATCCATGGGACTCCTGATGGCCGAGGAGGTGGACCGGCGGGGACTGCGCGACAAGATCAATGTGAAAAAGGTCATCTTCGGCGCCGAACGCTCCAACGACGCCATGACGGCCAAGATCAGGGAACTGATCGGCGCGGAACATACCTTCGATATCCCCGGACTGACGGAGGTCTACGGACCCGGTACCGGTCTCGACTGCATCCACCATACGGGCATCCATTACTGGGCCGATTATTATATCCTGGAACTCCTCGATCCCGAGACACTGGAACCGGTGCAGGAAGGGGAGGTGGGCGAGATGGTCTATACGACGCTTCGCAAGGAGGGGGCGCCGCTCATTCGCTACCGTTCACGCGATCTGACGAGGGCCATACAGGGGACCTGTCCCTGCGGATCCATCATGCCCCGGCACGACAAGCTGCTGGGACGCTCCGATGACATGTTCATCATCAGGGGAGTCAACATATATCCCGGGCACATCGACGAGATACTCTCGCGGCAGGCGGGGATCGGGAGCGAATATCAGATCCACCTCAAGCGCCGCGATGACGGCAAGGACTACATGACCATCAAGGTGGAGCGGGAAGACGGGGGCGATCCCAACCGGGACGCCAAGGTGGCGACCAGGATAGAGGCCGCCATCAAGAAGGGTATCCTCGTCAGCGGGAAGGTGGAGGTCGTGGACTACCATGCCCTGCCCCGGACGGACCGGAAGTCGAAGCGGGTCTACGACGGGCGTAACTAAAAAAAGCTTGCTTTTCCGCGGCGGGTAGTTTAAGAGGGACACATATTCACAGTAACGGTATCGAGGAAACTGGTATGGAACGTATGAACAGTCTCAATTTCTGGTGGTGGTGCTCACATAGGAGGGTGAGGTCTGTTCGACGTCCGTAGGACACAGTATAACACAGTATAGAGAGCCGCGAACAGACGATGTTCGCGGCTTTTTTTGTGCGTGGTGACAGGAGAAATCATGCGATGAGTAGAGAGGATCAGAGAATATTGATGGGGAACGAGGCCATCGGACGCGGAATCTGTGAAGCGGGATGTTCCCTGGCCGCTTCATATCCCGGGACACCGGCGTCGGAGATCCTGGCGTCGGTGGTGACCTTTGCGAAGGAGACGACCACCGCCATGCATGTGGAGTGGTCCGTCAATGAAAAGGTGGCCTATGAGATCGCCCTGGCCAACAGCTACACGGGGAAGCGATCTGCCGTGGCCATGAAGCAGGTGGGACTCAATGTGGCCTCGGACCCCTTCATGCGATCGGCCTATATCGGTGTGAAAGGGGGGCTGGTCATCGTCGTGGCCGACGACCCCGGGCCCCACAGTTCACAGACGGAACAGGACAGCCGGTCCTTTGCACAGTTTGCGCGGGTGCCTGTCTTCGACCCCTCCAGCCCCCGCGAGGCCAAGGAGATGGTATCCCGTGCCCTTACACTGTCTGAGACCTACGAGATCCCCGTCATGCTCAGACCGACGACGGCCGTCTGCCATGCGCGTCAGAACGTTATCTGTGAAGAGCCCCGTGTGCTCGACCGGCAGGCCCGCTTCGAAAAGGATCCGGGACGGTGGGTGGCCACCCCCGGGTTCCTCACGGGCCTCCACGGCGGCCTCAACGAGAAGATGAAACAGATCGCCGGCGAGGAGGAGTTGTATCCCGCCCTTACCGAAGGTGACGGGTCACGGAAGGGACAGTGCATCGTTGCCGCCGGTGTGGCCTATGCCCATATCTGTGACCTGCTGGAACACCTGGGACTCCGGGGAAGGCTGGACATCTTCAAGGTCGATATGCCCTACCCGCTGAACCGCCGCTTCATCGATCGTATCAACGACCACTATGACCGGGTCCTGGTCATCGAAGAGACCTACCCCGTCATCGAGACACAGTTTCTCAATCGCCGCGTCCTGGGTCGCCTGTCGGGGCACGTCCCCGACGAGGGAGAGCTGACGCCCGATGTCATCGAGGGGGTGCTCCGCGCCGTCTTCGAACTGCCGGCAGACGAGCGGCCACCGGCCGTGGGCGGCAGGGGCCGCAGGCCCACACTCTGCCCCGGCTGTCCCCACCGCGCCGCCTTCTATGCCATCAGGGACACCTTTCCCGGGGGCATATTCCCCAGCGACATCGGCTGTTACACCCTGGGCATGAACCTGGGCGCCGTCGACACCTGTCACTGCATGGGTGCCTGTATCAGCCAGGCGGCGGGATTCTACCACGCCTATGCCGCCGACGGTGACGACTTCCCCACCGTGGTGGCCACCATCGGCGATTCCACCTTCTTTCACGCGGGGATCCCCCCCCTCGTCAATGCCGTCTTTACGGGGGCCCGCATCATCGTCGTCATACTGGACAACGCCACCACGGCCATGACGGGCAATCAGCCCACGCCCCAGGTGGGACTCCTCGCCGACGGGACGCCGGGGAACCGGGTGCTCATTCCCGACCTGGTAGGGGCCGCCGGTGTGGGCTTCCTGCGGGAGTGCGATCCCTATGATATCGACGCCTTTATCGGTCACCTGCAAGAGGCGGACCGCTACTGCCGCAGCGATGCCGGCGGCGTGGCGGTGATTATTGCGAAACATCCCTGCCTCATGATCACGGGTCAGGGAGCACCGGCCCGGCGCGTCACCGTCAGTGTCACCGAGGAGTGTATCGGCTGCAGGAAGTGTATCACCCACTTCGAGTGTCCCGCCCTCGTCTTCAACGAGGAAACGGGGCGGGTCATCGTCGATCCCTATACCTGCACGGGGTGTGCCGCCTGTCTGCCTGTCTGTCCCGTCGGTGCCATCGTGGCGGACGAGAAGGAGGTGCAGTGATGGAACAGCAGATCATCATCAGTGGAACGGGGGGCCAGGGGGTCCTCTTCCTGACACGGCTTCTGGCGGAGGCGGCCATGCACGAGGGCCTCGATGTCCTCACGGCGGAGACACACGGCATGGCCATGCGCGGCGGTACCGTCATATCCCACGTCAAGGTGGGACCCTTCAGGAGTCCCGCCATCGGCAGGGAACGGGCCGACTGCGGTCTCTTCCTGAAGGCATCCAATCTGGAGGTGCACGGCGCATTCATCAGACCGTCGGGAGCGGTTATTGTAAACAGCGATACAGTGGGAGACTACCTGCATATTGACGCCACGGCGCTGGCCCTGGCGTGCGGTTCACAAGTGGTTGCCAATCTGGTGCTTCTCGGGTACGCGGTACGGCACGGGTCTCTCTTTTGTGGTTCAGAGGTGATGGAGAACATAATCACGGCCATGTCCCGGCCCCGTCACCTCGACGTCAACCTTCGCGGTTTCAGGCGAGGGTTACAACAGACATAGGAGGTACGATATGAAACGAGCACGTATAGGTACGATACTGGGATCGCTGGCAGTCTTCCTGCTGGCGGCCTCACTCGGTGCACCCGTGGCGCATGCCAAGGCGACGCAGCTGACCTACGCCAACTTCCCGCCGGCACCCACCTTCCCCTGCGTCCAGATGGAACGGTGGAAGGAAGAGGTGGAGAAACAGACGGCAGGAAAGGTCGCCATCAAGACCTTCCCGGGGAGCACCCTCCTGGGGGCCAAGAACATGTTTGACGGTGTCGTCGCCGGCCAGGCAGACATCGGCTGCTTTGCCCTGTCCTATCATCCGGGGCGATTCCCCGTCCTGGAGGCCATCGATCTCCCCCACGGGTGGCCCAATGCCACCGTGGCGAGCCTGGCACAGCTCGATCTCTACGACAAATACCAGCCCGAATCCTTCAAGAAGGTCAAGGTGCTCACCATGTTTACCTGTCCGCCCGCCAATATCATGTCCATCGATCCGGTGCGGACACTGGGAGATCTGAAGGGGCTCGAAATCAGGGCCGCCGGCACGGGCGTCAAGGTCTTCGAACTGCTGGGAGCGAGCCCCATCGGCATGCCCCAGTCCGATGTCCCCGATGCCCTCCACAAGAAGGTCATCAAGGGGATGGCCTCGTCACTGGAGGTCATGAAGGACTTCAACTATGCCGAGTACTGCCGCTACATCACCATGACCAACCTGCAGGTGGTCACCTTCGGCGTCGTCATGAACCTCGACAGCTGGAATGCCCTGCCCAAGGATGTGCAGGCAGCCATGGACGGGCTGATCAGGGATCAGGCGGAGTGGACGGGCCGCTATGTCGATGCCCATGTCGACGAGGCGGTGGCCTGGTCCAAAGAGAAATACAAGGTGGAGGTCATCAACTTTGCCGCCGCAGAGCAGGCACGGATGCATGAACTCCTCAGTCCCCTGGTCAACGGCTACATCGAACGGGTCGGTTCCAAGGTCCCCGCGAAGGAGGTCGTCGCCGACATCGCCGTTCTTATCGATACGTATGGGGCGACGTACAAGTAAGAACATACCGTAACGGTCCACCATGGCAACGGTGCCTCGTCCACACGGGGAGGTGCCGTCACCGCTTCCCCCCTGTTGCCCCCCGCGCAGGGGGGAATGGACCGTACAGGAAGGGCTAACGCGGCACAGAAAGAGATACCGATCTCATGGAAAAGGTCATACAAGGTCTGGGCAGGGCGGTAAACGTCATCGACCGTGTCCTCGTCGGCATAGCGGGATGCCTGCTGGTGGCCATGATGGTACTGGCATGCAGCAATGTCCTGCTCCGCACCGTCTGGGTCCCCGTCAGGGGCACCTTTGAACTGATGGGCTTCTTCGGCGCCATCGTGGCCGCCTTCGCACTGGGTCGCACCCAGATGAAGCGGGAGCACATCGCCGTCGATGTACTCATTCGGCGCTTTCCCCGCTCGGTACGGCTCGTCCTCAGCGGGATCAACTACTCGGCAGGGATGGTCTTCTTTGCCCTTGCCGGGTGGCAGGCCGTCAGGTATGGGACCAACCTCTGGCGGGTCAATGAACTCTCTGAGACACTGCGGATCATCTATTTCCCCTTTGTCTACGGCGTCGCACTGGGCTGCGGGATCATCGCACTGGTCCTCCTGCGCGACATGATCATGCTGATCAGGAATGGAAACGGGGTGTCGCCATGAGTCTCACCGCCATCGGCATAGCGGGCATCGGTATCCTCCTCTTCATACTCCTCTTTCTGGGTATGCCCGTGGGGTTTACCATGGGAATCGTGGGATTCGGCGGCATCTGCTACGTCATCTCCTCAAAGGCGGCACTGGGGATGCTGGGGACGGAACTGTGGAACACCTTTTCGTCCTACAGCCTGACCATGGTGCCCCTCTTCGTCTTCATGGGGGAGATCTGCTACTACTCGGGACTGAACCGCCGGCTCTTCAAGGCCACCCATACCCTGACGAGTCACGTGCGGGGCGGCCTCGCCATGGCCACGGTCTTCGCCTGCGCTGGCTTTGCCGCCATCTGCGGGTCAAACACCGCCACGGCGGCCACCATGACCACCGTGGCACTGCCGGAGATGGAAAAATATAGATACAACCATGCCCTCTCCACGGGGGCCATTGCCTGCGGATCGACACTGGGGGTGGTCATTCCGCCCAGCGTCGTCCTCATCATCATCGGCCTCTACACGGGGCAGTCCATTACCAAGCTCTTCTACGGCGGCATCCTGGCGGGCCTCGTCCTGGCCGCCCTCTTCATGGCGACCATCGTCATCCTCTGCGTCCTCCATCCGTCATGGAGCCCGGCGGGGACGAAGAAGACCATTGCCGACAAGATAAAATCGCTCCCCGGCTTCATCGAGGCGCTGGTCCTCTTCCTGCTCGTCATGATCGGTCTCTACACGGGTATCTTCACGCCCACCGAGGCGGGGGCCGTGGGGTCGCTCTGTGCGCTCCTCATCAGCCTTGTCCAGAGAAGACTGTCCTGGGAGGGATTCAAGGCCGCCGTCGTCGACACACTCCAGATCTCCTGCATGGTCTTTGTCATCATCGCCGGGGCCGTCATATTCAGCCGCTTTCTCGCCGTTACCCGGATCCCCTTCGATATCGCCGACTGGGTATCGGGGCTTCCCGTGCCGCCTGCCGCCGTGCTGACCATCGTCTTTGCCATCTACATTCTCGGCGGGGCACTCATGGACGCGCTTGCGTTGCTTTTGATAACCATCCCCATCTTCTTCCCCGTGGCAATGAAACTGGGCTACGATCCCATCTGGTTCGGCGTCATCATTACCGTCATTACGACACTGGGTGCCGTCACACCCCCCGTGGGGGCCACCACCTACGTCGTGGCGGGCATGGCGAAGGATGTCCCCATGGAGAGCGTCTTCCGGGGCGTGCTCTATTTCCTCCCCGCCTACATCATCTGTATCGCGCTCCTCATGATCTTCCCCGAGATCATCACCTTTCTCCCCAACCTCATCAAGTGATGGGGTCAGGTCTTGAATTGTGAATTTTTGTCATACGCAGGTGACGGGGTCATAAAAGACCTGACCCCCTATCGGGTCGGTTTCAGGGGAATGACGGCGAGCATGGCGATCAAACTGGCACCGATGCACATGCCGAAGGTGCTCTGGTAATTTCCGAAGACATCGAAGAGATAGCCGGCGATGATGGGACCGAGGGCGCCGCCCACGGCGCTGGCAAGGACGGTACAGGCAAAGAGGGCGCCGTGGGCCTTCAGCCCGAAGAGGTCGGTGATGAGGGGTGCCCTTATTGATCCGGCCGTCCAGAGGCCGGCGCCGAAGAGGACGGCGAAGAGGTAGAGCATCCACACCGCCTCTGTCGAAAGGAGGAGGACAAAGGCCACGATGGAGGTGCCGAAACAGATGGCCAAGGCCGGTTTGTGTCCCAGCCGGTCGTCGATGCCCCCCATGATGATCCGGCCGGGGATCGATATCCCCGCCGCCACGGACAGGACACCGGCCGCCGCCGTGACGGGAACGCCTATCCCCGTGGCGTGCACGACGATATGTACCGTGACGACACCGACGAGGACCTCGTTGCAGAAAGAGATGATGAGCACCAGCCAGAAGGCCGTGGTGCCCAGCGATGCACGCAGGGAGATGCCCTCCGTCTGCCTGTCATTGCAGTGGCTGTCGGCGGGGTCTGCCCCGTAGGGAGAGAGGCCGATATCTCCGGGATTGCGCCGGAGAAAGAGGGCCGCCGCCGCAACGGTGACCATGACGAAACAGCCGAGGACGACGTAGGAAAAGCGCCACCCCCAGGATATAATGAGGGAGCTGAAGATCAGGGGAATGATGGCGATGCCCATGGCCGGTCCCGCGATGACGACGCCCGACATGAGGGCCTTGCGCTTCCAGAACCACCGGGACACGACGGACATGGGGGGTGCCCAGGCGGTGCTGAGGCCGATCCCCGAGATGATGCCATAGAAGATATAGAGCTGCCACATGGAGGTAATGCGCGAGACAAAGAGGTAGCCCAGTCCCGAGAAGAAGGCGCCGATGAGGATGACGGGCCTGGGCCCGTAGCGGTCGGTGAGCCGTCCTGCCACGAGGGCCATGGTCCCCATGACGAGCATGTTCAGTGTGACGGCACCGGAGATACCGGCCCGTGTCCAGCTGAACTCGGCCAGCATGGGTCCCAGGACGATACCGAAGGTCCGGTTGGCGCCCCAGGTTATCGCCATGATGCAGAACGAGGCGGCGGCGACGATATATCCGTAAAAGAGGGGTTCTTTTTTCATTATCGTGTGGAATAGAGGGTACCCTGTCTCATGAGTCGGATCCCCCGATTCCTGGATCTCCACAGTACCAGATTCATTGCGTCTCTGACGGTCTCTCGGTTGCCCTTCCTGTTACCAGTCTCGAGGCACCCTGCCACGGCCGTCATGCATGGCACCTATCAGGAGGCGGTGTGTATGTCAATGTATATTATCTTTTATCTTCATGCATAACCACTGTGTCTCCTCATCATACGGGGCGATGCTGTTTTCTGTCCGACGGGGAAACGGGAGACATCGAGGCAGGGGAGACGATGATCAGCAACAGTCACCGTCCAGTATGTCCCACCGGTGCCAGGTAGATGACGAATTCATCCGCCCCGTCGACGCCGACGAGGCGATCCATGGCCTCCTGGTCATAGGCGGCGATGGCACAGGTCCCCGCGCCGATTGCCTCGCAGGCGAGGTAGAGGTTCTGGCAGACATGCCCCGCATCGATGGCGATCACCTTGTGGGCCGCCCGGTCGTAGCGCCACTCCATTCGATAGGGGATGGCCGTCCAGATGAAGGTTGCCGCTGCCTCTCCGAGAAAGCGCTGGCGGAAGGAGGCGGCCACGATCTTCGGGGCCATGCCGTCGTCGGCATATTTCAGGAGGAGCTGGTGTTCCAGGGGGAGATAGCGGTAGATCCCCCCGTCGATGCCGGCGACATTGAGGATACAGAGATAGGTCTCCAGGGCGTGGCGGCACCCCGCCGAGGGGACGGTGCGCAGTGCGTGCGCCGCGTCGATCTTCCGCCGGATGCCCTGCGTTGCCCAGAGGAGAAAGGAGAGCTCCTCCATCGTCAGCGGCTCGGTGCCGTAGGTGCGACGGCTCTCCCGCCGTGCCATCGCATCGATGAGGTTGATGCCCTCAATGGCATCCCAGTTCCCGGCGGGAACGAGATCGATGCGCACCGCGTCATCGTCATAGGGCTTTTCCAGCGGCGGCCCGGCGATGCCCCGGTGCTGATCGGTGCCCGCAAAGTCGATGGTTTTGCGGACGCTGTCCTTGAGGAAATAGCGGTATTGATCGATGATGGAATCTTTCATAGTGATATCCTGCCTTTAGTAAATATATTTTTCCGGTACTACCCCTCCCCCTCAGTGGCGACGGCACGCCACCACGGTCACGTGCGGCGCATCGCCGGTATCGGGATGAGGGCCGGTACGGGCCTGTCGGTCATTGTATCATCGAAGGGGATGCAGGTGTTGCAGTTTTCTGTGCCGGCGTGAAAACAGTACAGCCCTGCGAGCCTACTCCTGTGGCCGTCATCGTGTCACTGCACGACCTCCCTCCGGGTCCCTGACAGTATAGCACTGAAATCCAACCGGAGCTTCCCCTTTTTATGCCCCCGTGACTGTCCCCTTCAGGGGGGCGAACAGGCAAAACGGGCCGTCCCTGTTGTGTGGACTGTGATTCTTTTCACACCACAGATGTAAGCAATGCCATTGTGCTTTCCCGTCATATTGGGTATGGCTATGACAAAGCTCGTGTTTGGTTGTCATAGGATGGTACATCGGGAATATCCCATTGACATGTTCCCGATGTGCACCGTACCCAGTTGTTTCTCAGACACGGTTCTCTCAAAACCGATAAAGGCAAACTGCCCGTGAGGGCAGGACGCAAAGCCATGGGTCAACCATTGAACGTGACTGCCAGGCTACCGAAGTTTTTCCTTTTCCCCTCGATTGAGACTTCTTCTCCGATTCTGACCATATTCCATCACTGTCACTGAAGGTTTTTCCCGCTTTACCCTTCGCATGGTAATGATGCAGACTCCTCATACTCCCGAAGCATACGATGCATGATCCTGAAAAGTGGCCTGGCAGTCACTATCTATGGCTCAAAGGGCACACAGGGCGGACCGGTGGCGTGTCGGCCCCGGCCGGGTGCAGGACATCCCGGCGAAGAGGTGCCGGGGACAGTCGGTGGTGCGCACCAGGGCAACCCCCGGGCAGGAATGGGTAAAACCGCGAAAGCATCGATGAGGGACCGCCACCGAATCAGACTATGTCAATGGCGTACCACAAAGGAGTATCATGGAAAAGATCTGTATTGTGCGACGGAGGAAAAGAGATATTCACGGAGTCGGGGCAGACGGCATTGCCGCTGAGGAGATGACGTCGGCTCAGGATGTAGGTGTCGTATTGTCGCAGGCGGTGAGGGATGATATCGACATCTCCCCTGACGGTGACGTGTCTGGTGATAAAACGGGCACGATGTCAGTGAAACTCACGACTGAGCAGTGCGGCACACTGATTCGCTCCGGGAGGCTGTCCCGGTACATGTCGAGTGGCATGACGCACAGTGCCACCTTCGGGGTGCAGCAGCAGGACGACGGGCAGATCAGCCTGAATTTTTACTTCGATCAGGGGAAGAGGCTGCGGATGCTGAAGGCGAAGCAGGTCTGCGAAATGCTCCAGATCAGCAGGAGTTTCCTGGGAACGCTTGTCAAGACCGAGAGACTGAAGAGCTATAAGATAGGTGGATTACGACGGTTTGCCATGGAAGATATCCTGGAGTTTCTTGCCGGAAACGAAGGTCTTCACAATATCGAGGAGATGGTGTGATGCTACTGGTATGTATTGTTGAATGGTTTGACGGCAGATCGAGCCGGGGAGATGAAGTGCTATGTATTACGAATATTGGTGTCTGAGAAAACCGCCCTTTGACAATGTTCCCGATCCAACCATGTATGTAGACAGCCACAAATCGATGGAAAATGCTATTGCAGAGACGCTCTTTGCCATAGAGGAAGGAGGTGAAAGTATTGCAGTCATTGTCGGTGATGTGGGCCTGGGTAAGACCCTGTCACTGCGTATGATCATCGATTCTCTCGATCAGGAAAAATATAAGATAGCGCTGATTACCAATCCGAGTATTACCTTCGTCCAGCTGACAAAGGAGATCATCGGTCAGCTGACGGGGAAACCATACAAAAAAACGAGAAAGGTGGACCTGCTGGAAACCTTCAACAAGATCTTGTTCGAGACCATCGACACCGGCAAAAAGGTCCTGATCCTCATCGATGAGGCGAATGCCATCTCTCCTGCAAACCTTGAACACCTGCGATTACTCACCAATATGCAGGATGACGATAGAAACCTCTTTACCATGGTCCTCTGCGGGCAGACCGAACTGGCCCGGCGCCTGGAACATCCCAGCCGGGCCAATCTCTTTCAGAGAGTGGGGACCTATAACACCATCGACACCATACACACGGAAGCCCTGGTGAAGACCTACGTCGAAACCCGGCTCAGACTGGCGGGAGGGACACAACAGATCTTCAATGACGACGCCTTCGACCCCCTGTGGAAACACTCCGAAGAGGGAGTCCCCCGTCTTATCAACAAGATCTGCAAACTATGTCTCAAGGCAGGGGAGACCAACGGGCTGGAATCCATTAACGGCGAGCTGGTTGATCAGATCGGTCAGCGGTTCCAGCGGATGACCGGTCCCGTTGGGCAACGGAGACGGCCCCGGAAGATATTCGGCAGGGGGGTGACCGGGAGGACGGTTCACCGTGCCGTCACTGAAGAGAAGGAAGTCATGACGGAGCCGGCAGTCCCGATGCCGGCGCCGATTCCGGAGACAGCGGACGTGCCGGAACCGATACGTCCTGTTGCAGCGGAGTCCATGGGAGAACGGGCGCAGCCCCGTCTCGTTGCACAGACAGACGAACCGGGGGAAACGCCGGCCCCTTCCGGTGAAACCATCGCCTTTGAGTATCAGCAACCGGTGGAAATAGAGGTCGGGAAGATGAAGGCCACGGTGGACCTTCCCCTTCACGTCATTCAACAGGCCCAGTCCTCGAGCAGGGAGTCTCGCGTCAAGCTGGCGGGAGTGCTGGCGGCGCGTGTGCTGCAGCAACATCCGCACATCACCGCTTCCGCGAGCGCCGATCCCGTTGAACTGTGGAGCAAGGTCAGAGAATCGCTCCTCAATCTGTTCGAGGACGAACAGAAGCTGGGAGTGATGTAAGCCCTGCAGGGTGACATGACGAGCGTTTTGGAGCAGAGCAACGGGTTTCAGTGAAGAAAACAGAGAGTGCACGAACATGGTTTCTGAAGGGGTGCCGGTATGACAGCCTGGCGCCGGACTCGGACCAGGCCATAGAGGCCTACAGGAAGAGTCTGCAACTGGACAAGACGCTGACCGAGGCCTGCGTCAATCTGGGGTTTATCTATCTCAAGAGAAAACGCTACGATGACGCACTGATATGCTTTGAACAGGTGGTTGGACTGGATCCGGACAATCCCGATACCTACAATAATCTGGGCTATGTCTATGAACGGATGGAACGGACGGGCAGTGCCAAACAGATGTATCAACGCGCACTGGAGGTAGATCCGGGAAACACGGAAGCGATGCTCAATATCGCCCAGGTCCTCGATCTCGAAGGCAACTATCACGGCGCCATAGAGCAATACCAACGAACGATTGCGGCAGATCCCCATGCATCTGCCGCCCACTTCTGCCTGGCCGTCTTATATGACCGGCACGACATGTTTGACGAGGCCATAGAGGAGTATCAAAAGGCCCTGGTCGACAATCCCGATTATCTGAAGGCCCTCCTCAACCTGGGGAATCTCTATGGTCAGCTCGGTGACCATCCCCGGGCCATCGCCGCCCTGAACCGGGCCCTGCAACTGGACCCCGAACATGCGGAGGCATGGAACAGCCTCGGTTCCCTCTACGAAGAACGGGAAGACTATGAGCAGGCAATGGCGGCCCTTGAGCGGTGCATCGCCTGCGATCCGCTCTACGAAGATGCCCATGTGAACCTTGCCCGCCTGCAGTACCGTGCATATCAGGCACATCCGGAGCGATCAACGAAAAAAGAGATCCTCCGGCGGCTCGATTTTATCCTCTCCGTATACCCCCACAACAGGACGGGACGACAACTCCTGGAGAGACTGAGCGAACAAAGGGGTCAGGTCTTGAATTGTGAATTTTAGAGACCGTTGAAAAGAGGGGTTCAGTCACATAATTCACAATTCAAGACCTGACCCCCTGCTATGACCCCCTGCTACCCCTGCTGTGTGATGCGGTAGTCTTTGGTGACGATGAGGTGGGCCTCCGGTTTCAATTGCTGGATGATGCGGTGTTCTATCTCCAGGACCTTTACAATGAAGGTAAAATCCTGATCGGGGTCACGGCGCAGGTTTCGCTCCCTCACCTCCTCTATGCGCTGCTCGTAATCGGATTCCAGGAAGACCTTCAGTGTGGCATGTTCCAGGAGCAGGCTGTAGGTCAGATCGATACAGACCACCTCCATGCCGGTGAGATCGACGGGCACGGCGGTGTATCTCCGTGAACCCACTCTCCTGCAGTCTGAAGGGACGAAGACCTCCGAGACCTTTCGCTGCCGGGCGCGACGGAGTATCGAGTCCAGGAGCGGGAGATCTACCTCGGAGGGACCGAGATAGCGCTCCAGTGTGCCCGCGTCATAGGCCGCAAGCCGTGCCTCGTGGTTGTCCGACGGCGACAGACGGAAAAAGGCATCGCCCGATATGGTGACGCCCCGCATCTGTCCCCGTCTCAGCAGAAATCTGAGGTATTCGGCAATCTCGGTCTTCCCGGCCCCCGATTCCCCGCCGAGGGCGATAACGAGCCGCTCATCACGGGACCGCGCGCGTTCTGCCGCCTCCATGACAGAAGGCAGGAGCCCCTCGGCGGCCTTCTTGTGATTTGGCTTGATGACAGGCGGATCTCCGCGCCAGGCGGGGACCAGCCGGTGGTAGGCGCGATCCTGTCTCCTGCCGATACGATCGGTCAGACCGTCCCTGTCAGGTGTCCCCTGAGGGGGCGTCCCCTGACAGAGCGAATCAATGATCTCTCCCTGCTGCCGTGCGATGGCCTCCCAGCTGAAGGTGTTGCGGCAGAGCTCATTGCCGCGTGCTGCCATCGCAGCCAGTCCCGCCTTATCTCTCATGGCACCGATCAGTCGCTCAGCGGCACCACGGGGATCTTCCGGGTCCACGATGATCGCCTCTTCACCGTCGGTGAGCCAGTTGGTGATACCGGCCGCACGGGAGATAACCACGGGCGCCGATGCCGCCATGGCCTCAGCCACGCCCATGCCGAAGGGTTCCATCACCTGCATGCCGACGTAACAGAGACTGTGATGGGCGAGCACCGATAAGGTCTGCCAGCCCTGACTGGGCAGCCTGACGATGGAATCTTCCGTGAGGCCGTATGCCTGCATCGCCTCTTTGATATGGTTGTCGACGCTCACTTCCTCGGGCTGGGGATTTTCGAAGGAGCCCCCGATGAGGACCAGTTTGCACCCCTCCAGCAGCGCCGGATCCATGCGGCGTGCCTCACCGAAGACCTGCACCACGCCGGGGACATGCTTCGCCTCGGAGAAGCGGCCGAAGTAGATGAGGTAGTGCCGGGGAAGGAGACCGTAGGTATCCAGCAGTTCCCGCTGCGGATTGCGGTGGACATGGAAGAAGTCATTGCCGGCGCCGGCGGGCATGACACGGTGGGGAAAGGAATGGCCGTAATAGTCCTGTAAAATCAGGGGTTCCTGCGGTGTGTTTGCTATTTCGAAATTGGCCCCCCTGAGGGCGGCGATCTCAAAACTCTCCCGTGTCGCGAAATTGTACTGGCCGTCAAACCACACGCCCGGATCGTCGGGATCGAGATCGAGGGAGAGCAGCTTGTTGATGCCCAGCGAATGGGGGATGACCACCACGGGGATGCGGAGCCGCTCACCCACCTCGCAGGCGACGGCCATGCCGTCGGCATAGTGTCCCATGACGGCATGGGCGCCGAAGAGGGTGGCCACGGTGACGGCCTGTTCCGCCAGTTCCGGCACGAGGGGGTAGATGTCCTCCTTGCGGACGAATTCATCACTGCCCGCGGGGATGCGGAGGAGCCAGAGGTTCTTTGCCAGGGTTTCCACGCGCGGATAGGGTTTGAACCACCGTGCCAGGATGATCACCTGCCGGCCCTGCCGCGCCCAGGCCTTGGAGACCTCCAGGACGTAATAGGTCTGGCCGCCGGTGTCGGGGACGCCCGCCGGGGGCGGATCACCCCAGTACCCGTGGGTGGAGACCATCACGATACGGCGTGCATGTGCGGGGGTCCTCTTCCTCTGGACGAGGGGGATTCCCTGCTCCTGGAATAGTGGGGTCAAATCTTTAGTCTTGACTTTGCTCGCAGAGGATCTTTCCATCACTGTCACACCACCTGGTCGGGAATTGGGGTCACGTCTCTATTCTTGACTGCCCTCACGGTGAACCGTGCCATCACTGCTGCACAACTATATGTATTCCCATGGCACCGTTGCCACAGTCCATCATCAAGACCCGGGGCCATTCAAATTCACAATTCAAGACCTGACCCCATTCGGTGACCCCATGCAGGGGTTAATTCTTGTCGAGATAGGAGAGTGTGGATTCCCAGAATTGTATGTCGTTTTTCAATCTCTGATAAAACTTGGCATTGGTGATGGCGATACCGCCGATCTCTGCCGAGGCGAGGATAAACTCCATCTCCTCGTCGGTGTACTCCCGCTCCTGTCCCGAATAGAAACGTATCTCGCCGATGACGTGTTCCCGCACAAAGATGGGGGCCGATAGAATGGAGACGATACCTTCCCTGATTGCCTCATCTCGATACTGGATGTTTTCATCGGTGGCGACATCCCTGACATAGGCGATTGCACCCTCCAGTACCGTGGACATGCTCTTGCTCGCATCGAGGGGGCCCTTTGTCAGGTAGGTGTCGCTGATACCCTGTGACGATACCATGTCCAGTCTGCCCGTCGTCTTGTCCAGCAGGAAGAGGCTGCAGCCCTTGATTTTCAGGATCCCCATGGCCTTTGCGACCATGGAATCTACCACCGCGTCCGGGTTCAGGTCGTCCAGCAGGTCCCGCGTAATCTCATGCAGGATTCTGAAGAGGGCCGTACAGGTTTCAGGATCGCAGCGTGCCGTGGACACGATGCCGCTGGTGTATGGCCTGGTTTCTTCCTGACGTTCCGGCCTGATATCTCCCCGTTCAAAGAGCTTTGCCAGCTTTTCCCGTTCTTTTTCATACATCCGGGCATTGATAATGGCGAGGCCGGCCATTTCACAGAGGGCCGATACGAATTCGATTTCAATATCGGTGAAAATGCGGGGGGCGGCGGTATAGAGGCGCAGCATGCCGATGACCTGATTGTGTATCTGCACGGGCACACTGAGGATCGAGGCGATACCCTCTTCCACCTTTTCATCTCTGTACTGGATCCGGGAGTCATGTTGCGCGTCAATAATCAAGACCGGTTGGCCCTGTAAGACCTCGGGCACACTCTTGTCAGCATTGAGGGAACCCTTGCTCAGGTACTTTTCACTCAAGAAACGGGATGCCACCAGTTCCAGATCATTGGTCTCCTCGTTCAGGAGTCGGAGACTGGAGGCCTTTAAATCCAGCGCGGGGACAATCCGCTTGACGATCAGCTCCAGTACCTCTTGTGAATCGAGCACCGAGAGGATGGCCCGCGAGACCTCATGAAACACCTTGAAATATGCAATCTCTTGTGTAGTCATCGTTCACCACTCTGGTTTTGTTAGTATATACAGTGACCGGTAGTCTCAAAACTATAGCAATCCTCCGGTGCAGTCAAGGCAAAAAAAGGGTCAGGTGGTGTGACCCCTTTCCCTGACCCCCGTTCCCTGGTACCGCGTCATATTAGTATAATTCGAGTCATACCGGCAACATGGCGCAACTAGATGATTATATTGTCTTTGTCGTCATGGAGCCGTGCTGGTGTGCGTCACTCTGGCGCAGTTGCAGGCGGACACCCCCCCCCGTAACGGGGTGTCGGGGTCTCCCATACGGGCCTTCCGTCCGGCTTCAGCGCAGGTATGCCGGCACAGAGGGCCCTTTCTCTCAGGTGGCACGGATTGTGTATATATAAGTGGACGTGTGCAGGTAGTTTTCTTGAAGTTCAACCCAAAACGAAATTTCGGGATGTTCTGACGCACGATAGACGTTGAAAGATGGCTGGCTGAAATCACCTGCAGGGAAGGGTGTTACGCGATACACCCTCGATGATTACTCGTCCCGAAACTCTTTTGAACGGGGGAACGGGCTACTAATGACCTATACAATATAAGCAGGGCGCTTTACCACATAGGATCAACGGCCTGCTCCCCCTGAGAAGAACCCATGCCCTGCTCTACTATATCAACGGTGGATGGTATTTTCCCTCCTTTTTTACCATCCACCGTGCCCCATTAAGCATTAAGGGGTCAGGTCTTGCTTTTTGCCACCTGGGTAGCAAAAAACAAGACCTGACCCCCAAGATCTTCTCGGCCTCGATATGAAAATTTGTCTCCTTTCCCTTAACTGTCAAGAATGGTAATCATATCAATCCATTATATACTTTCCCTGTCCCCCTGGAAAAAATGGAACGACATAATTAAGAAATCTGTTAACAAGCTTTATCTTGATGCCGAAAGCGGTGCAAAGCCTTTCAAAAAGTGGGATGAACAAGAGCAGAGGGAGCAGATACGTCGTGATCAAAATTCTGAAGAAACCGCAGTGAAGTTTCCGAACGGAAGCAAAATTATTTTTAATAAAAGGAAATAATGAAAACCGCAGAATCATGAAAAATGGGGGGACAAAAAAAACAGTTAGCACGGAAAAAATCTCAAAGGCCAGATCCAGTGCTTTGTTTTTGCCGATGAGATCGCGGAGATTGTTCCGTGAATATGTGTTAGGCCTGTCAGATGATATCGCTTCTAAAAGCCATTTGGCAGGAAGATAAGAAATAACATAGAAAGATATGGCAACAATATCCGTTACAGGTCTGAAGTGGCTCACATGATTTCCGTATATTGTTTCGATTTCAAGAGATCGTATTATGAGCCCCGAGTCTCCCGCCTTTAACAAAAATTCCGTTTCGGTCACATATCGATTGGTTGTCAGAAGGATGTTTTTCACTGTTGAGAGGGGATAGAGTCTGAAACCGCACTGCGTATCCTCTATGAATTGATTCGCACCGAGAGAAACATAGAACCGCGCGACATGCATCGAATTATATCGTCCTCTCGGTATCTTATGTATGTTATGCATCCTCGAACCAACAATAACGGCCTCAGGACAATTATAGTGCGACTCAATAAAACGAGGAATGTCTGCCGTATCATGCTGCCCATCGGCATCCACATTTATTGCGGCATCGTATTCTTCATCAATAGCTTTCTGGAAAAGTACTTTCAATGCATTTCCTTTTCCAAGATTTTTTTCGATCAATATAACATCGGCGCCTGCTTCAGCGGCGATATCCGCTGTATTATCCGTTGAACCATCATCTGCAACAAATACAGCAGATACATGTTGTAATGCCCCTTTGACCACATCTCCAATGGTTTGAGCAGCATTGTATGCAGGAATAACTACACATATTTTAAATGTCATCTTTTTCTCTTCCGAATCCCGCGCAAATACGTGGTAAATACTGGGGTCAGGTCTTGCTTTTTGCCATTTAGGGTAGCAAAAAACAAAACTTGATAACCATATCAAGGAAACGCGTTTGAGACAAAAAATGACACCTCCCCAACCACAGCAGGAGATGCTATAGTCCAGTGTACAATACACTAAAAGGATCTAGAAGGTGTCAGACGAGAGCTTACGCCGGAATCGATTTACATTCAAGCAATAATTATATCAGAAAAGTTATGGGGTCAGGTTATGCCTTTTGCCACTTGGGGCAGCAAAAAACAAGACCTGACCCCCTATTCGACCCCTTATTTTCGGAGGGCGAGCCAGTATCTGTCATCGTCGACGACCAGCTTCTCCTGCTCGACGAACCGGTCCAGGTACCGGAGCAGCTCCTCGCCGCTGTCGGGGCGGTATCCCATCCCCGAAAGGATGATGATCCGCGGCGTCTGCTCGCAATAATCACCGGCGAATCGCCGCACCAGTTCATGCCGTGTCAGGGCAGCCGTCTGCAGCTGCCCCTTCAGCCACTGCAGTATGATATCCTCTTTCGTCTTCTCCATGGTACGCTTCATGAAGTGGGCAATGTCGGCGGACTCACCGGCCGATTTCAACAGCTCTCCCACCAGTTCGATGGCGCTCTTGAGGATCAATATGCCGATAATCGCCGAGGCCACGGCGTCGGCATAGTAGAGCTGGGGTACCGACCAGATGTCGGCGATGAATGAGAAGAGTATGCCGCCGCAGACCATCAGCGAGGTCAGGAAGTGATTGCGCGAATCGGCGGCCTGGCACAGGATAGCCAGATTACCGCTGCGCTGACCCACCATGTATTGATAGGCCGACATCCCCAGCATGACGAACCCGCACAGGGCGGACACGACAAAGGCAAGCAGCCCCTCCGTTATGGGTCCCGGGTGTATGACCTTGTCGACGGTGGCCAGGGCGACCCCTCCCACGGAGACGAACATGGTTATGAGGATAAAGATGGAGACCAGCCGTTCCCGGTCATACTTGATCCCCAGCCAGACAAGCAGAGAGGACAGTGTGTCGACGGTATTGTCGATCCCATCGGCGATCAGTCCGGCAGAGTTCGAGAGAAAACCAAATCCCAGTTTTAAGACACTGAGAACGACATGTACCCCGAGAGAGATGAGAGAGGCGGTGGTCGCCGAAAAGATCCACGTCATAAAGGCGGGGATGTAGGTCTGCATGTGCTCCGATATTTCTCTGCCACCGGGCGTTAAAACGAATTTCCCCTCCCGCTCCTCCAGCACCCCCATATCCCGGGCCCGCGCCAGGTCCTGCTCCAGAGAGAGCTGGGCCTTCCCGGCCCTTCGACCGCTCTTTGCGCTCATCCCCATGCGCCGCAGGATTTCCCGCAGCTCGGCGCGTGTCAGGGGCCCGTTCATGAGTTCCAGCAGGAGTGCCGTGAAGGGACCCCGAAAGGCGCGCATCGCCCGATGCATCTCCCGGGAGCTGTTCCAGTGCACCGTGGGCTGGCGTTGGTGTTTAAAGAGGGATACTACTGTGCGTTCTCTGTCGGTCATACCATGCGCACCAATGAGGGGTCAATGAGGG
>Ga0272441_10002898_pt1 | contig 33931 bp, 25 predicted proteins | sample SSMProp6N_FD_193582 | JGI IMG/M metagenome (GOLD analysis project Ga0272441, IMG submission 193582) | Marine sediment archaeal communities from Little Sippewissett salt marsh, Falmouth, MA, United States - SSM-Prop-6N | ecosystem: Environmental > Aquatic > Marine > Wetlands > Sediment ... | reverse complement strand
TGTCGGCCTAGGGTGTCATGTGCGTCACCGGCAGATCTCTGGTCAGTATCCCCCAGGCATCGAAGAGGCTGTTGTAACGAAGGATGAATTCCTCTCCGTCTCTGGTAAGAATCTTGAAATAATCCTGAGCGGGCTGGTCAGCAGTGCGACCCCCTTCGTACCAGCGATCGACTATTTTAGATACCTCCCAGTTACGCTCCTGAAAGGTAAACGACACGGGGTGTTCGTTTACCCTGTACCCGCTGTAACACTTTACCTCTATCAATTGATAATTCATGGTATCGTATCGGGTCCTTTTTTAAATAATATTGTGTATTGCATATGCCTAAAAGCCACGAAAGTCAATAGTTTTGTTTGCATTTTTTGGTTTTTTTCAACCACGTCGGTCCCCCGTCACGACATGACAGACAGTGAGTACCCTTCGCCTTGACAGGGGACCGTTTTTCTATGATAATAATGTATGACATTATCGCAGAAAGTCAAATGTTCCGAAATGCCCTGATCCACCGGAAAGGGACTTTCTGCGCAGGTAACCATGGTGATGCATCCCTGTGGATTCGTCTCCTTCAGGGGATACCAATCGGTCGAGGGATAGATCGATGAGAAGGGCTTCGGTGGTGATGTCGAAAGGGCGGCAGAGGGGAACCCCCCGGTTCCCCCTCTACGGGTGGCTCGGCGGTATGCTCATACTGGTCTTCTGGGCCCTCAACTGGTCTCTCGACGGTCTGCGCACGCACTGGGGGTTCTTTCCCCTGTGGCTCGGGTACTGCCTCGCCGTCGATGCCGTCGTCCGGTATCGGAAGGGGACCTCGCTCCTGACGAGAAACGCCCGTGCCTACATGGCGCTCTTCCTGCTGTCCGTGCCGGCGTGGTGGCTCTTCGAATTCATCAACGGCTATACACAGAACTGGCACTATCAGGGGAGAGAAGACTTTACCGGTCTCCAGTTTTTCCTCTTTTCTTCTCTCAGCTTTTCCACGGTCATGCCCGCCGTCTTCGGCACGGCGGAACTGGTGGGGACCTTCCGATGGACGGCGGCACTGGAAAGAGGTCCCCGGATCGGGGCACGGCCGGCACTGAGTATGGGTATATTCTGCGCCGGCCTGCTGATGTTCTGGTCCCTCATTGCGTGGCCGCGCTATTGCTTCCCCCTGGTCTGGGTCTCTGTCCTCTGTATCCTCGATCCGATCAACCTGTGGCTGAGACACCGGTCACTCTTCCGGTATGTCGCCGAGGGGAACTGGAAACCGGTCATGTCGCTCTCTATCGGGTGCCTGATCTGCGGATTCTTCTGGGAGCTGTGGAATTTCTATTCCTACCCCCGGTGGATCTATGAGGTCCCCTTCGTCGATTTTCTCCACATCTTCGAGATGCCCCTGCTGGGCTACGGGGGCTATCTCCCCTTTTCACTGGAGCTCCTGGCCATCTATAACTTTGTGACGGGCCTGTTACGAATCGACAGGGCCGATGCCTTTATCCGCTTTTAGGTCTTGCAAAGAAGAATCAAATGTGATTGTCTGTCGCGGCATGCAGGACAGCGGAGAGAAGACCGGGCCCACTGCATGGTCCATGGGACGGTCAGTGTGAGGAGCAGTATGCAACAATTTAAGGATTCCTTTCCCGTCATTGTGGATATCCCCGTGGCCTGGGGCGATATGGACGCCTTCGGCCATGTCAATAATGTGATGTACTTCCGATATTTCGAGAGCGCCCGGGTGGCCTATTTTGACCGGCTCGATCTCATGGATGAGATCAACAGGACCGGTGCCGGTGCCATCCTCGCCTCTACCGAGTGCCGCTACCGGATTCCCCTGACACATCCCGACACCCTCTCGGTGGGGGCAAAGGTTGAGGAAATAGGGGACGACCGGTTTGTCATGACCCATGCCGCCTTCAGTCACCAGCACGGCAGGATTGCCGCCGAGGGACGGGCGGTACTCGTTTCCTACAGCTACCGGGAAAAGAGAAAGGCCACGATCCCCGAAGATCTGAGACGACGTATCTCGGAGATCGAGGGCCTGTAATTGAAAGGAAACGGTACCGGTATTACCCCAGCCATGAAGATACATCCCCCCATCAGAGGGGCAGGGTCGATACGGCGGACAGTAACGATCCTCCTTGCAGTCCTCGCCGTCGTTGTCGCATCGGTGCATCCGGTGTCGGCCGATGGAGAAGGACCGGTATTTCCCCCGACGATAACCATCGAGGACAGGGACCTGACACTGAATGGCGTGGGACACCGGACCTATCTCTGGTACCGGGTCATCACGGCAGGGCTCTATCTGGAACGGCCGACACAGGACGCGCGTGTCGTGATAGCATCGGAGCAGATCAAGAGCCTGCACGAGTATTTCAGACCCCCCAAGGTGTATGCCCGGTGGATCCGCCGGGGTGTGGTGAAATTACTGACGGAACATAATCCCGAAGGGTTGGTGCAGCGTCACCGGGAGGACATCGATCGGTTCGCATCATGGTTCAATGGGGATGCCCGTGCAGGGACGAAGGTCGTCATCACCTACATCCCCGGTACCGGTCTGACCCTCGAGTATGACGGGGTTGTGAGGGGAACGATTGCGGGCGGGGAGTTTGCGCGCATGTACTTCCGCTCCATCTTCGGAGACGATGCGGACAAAAGGGCGAAGCGGGCATTGCTGGGCATGAAGTGATCTCTGCCCTTGTGACATGATAATCTGTTGGTCCGGCCCACGGCCGGTGTCAGACCCCTCAGGTGCACCCCTTCTTTGTCCCACCCTCAGGGATCGGGCAGCCCCACCCGCTGCATCTCCTCGTGGACCCGTCCGGCCTGGAGCAGAAAGGCCTCCACCTTTGCCGTGATGATCTGGGGAAACCGGTTGCCGTCGCTTTCAATGGCGAGAAAGGGGAGATTGTCCAGCCGGTCTGCCACGGAGCGGATCGTCTCGTTTTCGATCCCTGCCCGTAGCTTCCCCTCACGGTTCATTTCTCCCGTCACCACGGCCTCTGCCAGGCGATTGGGCATGCATCCGAAGGGTCCGATGGCGATGACGCCGCAGCAGTGGTCCAGGACATCATTGATTGTCGCACCGGCCGTCAGTATGGCCTCGCCCACCAGATGGGGGTCTATCAGGTGGGACGTATGGGCAATGATATGGTCCACGTCTTCAAGCCTGCCTGTACAGAGCCCCGATCGTGACAAGATATCCCGCATGGTCCCTTCATGTCTTCTCATGAAGATGGTCCTCACAAGGACGGAAAACCGCTCCCGGGCGCTGTATTGTCCCGTCGAAAACCCCTTGCGGACACACCATGCCGTATAGTAGACCCATTCGGCCAGTGTCGACACCTTCACGGCAAACCCCCTGTCTGCCAGCTCCTCCGTGATGTATTGCCGGGAGATGTCGTCGTGCCTGACATAAATCTCGCCGGTAAGCAATATGCGGGGGACCGCCTCCAGGGGGGCTTTCACGTCGATTCCCCGCAGCCTCTGTGCCACCCCTTCGAGAAAGGGCGCCATATTGCTGAAATCACCGGGACGTTCCAGCCATGCGATGACCCGTCGCCATTCCGCCTCGAACCGCTCCATGGCCGTCTCCCCGTCACGGGCCGCCGTCAGTAAAAAGGAACGTATCTCCTCGAAGATATCCGCCACGACGACACCGGCCCAGAGACGCATCGTCAGGTGCCGGCCCCTCAGGCCGGCATAACTGTTTTCGGCGGAAAGCGAAAAGAGGGCCACATTGCGAAGGCGGAGCCGGGTGATCAGATCCTGGAGAAAGACGGAATACTGCCCGTACCGGCAGGGCCCCGTGGCGGTGGGCATGAAGTATATCACCAGTTCATCCCGTGCCTGTCCTTCATCGACATACCTGAGGAGACTCCCCGTGGTGAGGAGCAGCGGGAGACATTCCTTGCAGCTCGTGTGTCCCCGTCCGATCTTCAGTGTCTCTTCATCGGCAGGGGGGAGGGCCGTGGAACGGACGCCCGATCCCCTGAATACGGCGGCCCCCGATTCGGATGTGAGGCGCCCCATGGAGGGAAAGAGGAGGTGGACGCGGGGATCGAAGAGGCTGTGTGCCACACCGTCGGAGTCGATCACCTGCCCCCTGTCTCTGTCGGCAATCACCCGTGCCGGTCGGAAGGGCTGCCGGGCCACTGTTGCCATACCCTTCCGATCGAGGTGCCGGTATCTCTCGACGATGTCGATGAATGCCTCGATCCGTGTCTCCAGGCCGGCGTCGGCGACGTGACTGTCCAGTTCTAGCGTCAGGGAGGGCTTGTCCGCCATGATATCCCTGAAATATCCGACGAGAAAGGAATCGGGACCGCAGGAGAAGTTGGTGATGTAACAGCCGAAGAGCTGGGGATGTCTCCTGATGAACCGTGCCGCCTTGAGGATCTGCTGGCCTGCCGACCAGTACATATGATCCTTCACCGGTTCTCCTGCCAGGGGGAGGTATGAAAAGGGCAGGACGGGGATGTTACGCGACGCGATTTTCTTCGGAATTCCCATGTGCCCCTCGGACACGAAGGCATTGTAGGGTCTCCCCAGGATGACGATAGAGAAGGCGTCAGGGTCCCCCGCGAGATCGGCGAGGACCCGGAGCCCCGCTTCCTTCATCGTCTCAAAGAGTCCCCGCTGGATCTCTACCGCCTCCCGGTAGGCACGTACCGCCCTCCGCCGGGTGACGCCGAGGCGGGAGGCCATGCCTGCAAATGCCCCTTCGGCCCCATGGAGGCCGCCCGAAAAGTCTATGACCGGTTTGAGGACCCGGTGCCGCCCCTCCAGGTCCCTCAATGTCTCGTGATCCTTGAATGTAGAGGAGAGATAGTAGGGCTCTCCCTGGGAGAGGGGGCAGGTGACCCCCTTCCCCGGTCCCTCTTCCACAAAGTCGCCCGTGAAGTGGGGCAGGAAGATATAGTCGGGTGCCTGTCCCAGCAGGTTCAGGAAATAGCCGTGGGAAATCTCGGCGGGGTAACAGAAGGGGGCGTTCTTGCTGTCCATGCCCTCCCGCTCGGGGGTATGGGGGAGGATGACGCGGAATCCGCACCGGGAGAAGAAGTGGTGGTAGAGGGGAAAATAGGTATTGACGAAAAAGGACCGGTTGATTCCCACGGTGGGTGCATCCCGTGCCGATTCCCGTGCCTGCGGCGAAAAGACCCGGTCTTCGTAGCGATCGACGTGGTTGAGCCCTTCAGTTCCCACCCCTTTTCGGGACCTGAGATTGTACCAGCGGTTGCATGCCCCCCCGAAGGGATAGGTCTTTCCCTCGATCCGTATCCGCGCGATTTCACATTTTCTGTCACACCCTTCCTTCCCGCCGTTACAGATGAAGGGGGAGCCGTATCCTATCTCCCGGTTCATGAGCGCCTTCAGTGAGAAGGTTCGCTCCCCCATCAATCCCAGCGACAGGCGCCGCTTGATCTCCAGTGCCACGCCGAAGGCCCCGATGAGTCCCGGATCGGGGGGGACAATGATATGCTTGCCCGTCAGTGAGGCCATGGCCAGGGGTACCGCCCGGTTGTAACAGACGCCCCCCTGCATGAATACGGTGTCGCCCACCGGTCTGTTTCCCTTGACGCGGTTTGCATAGTTCATGCAGATCGAGTAGACGAGACCGGCCACGATGTCCTGTTCTTCCATCCCTTCGTGGAGGGCGTTCTTGATGTCGCTGCTGATGAAGGCGGCACACTGGTCATTGAAGTTGGGCGGGTTGTCGCCCCTGAGGGCGATGTCGGCGATGTCTTCCATGGCGATGGAGAGGGTCTCCAATGCCGCCTCTTCGAGGAACGATCCCGTTCCGGCGCTGCAGGCCTCGTTCATGGCGTAGTCCGAGGGGACGCCCTGCGTTATATAGGTATATTTCGCATCCTGTCCCCCGATTTCAAAGATGGTATCCACATCGCCGTCAAAATAGAGGGCCCCCGTGGCGTGGGCGATAATCTCATTGATGATACCGTCGGTCATGGCGTGGAGGCCGGCGATCTGCCGGCCCGATCCCGTGACCCCCAGCCCGATGATGGGGATGTCCCCTTCCAGGTCACCGAGGGCCCCGAGGAGCTCGCCGTAGCACGCCCGCGACGCACCGACGGGGTCTCCCTCCGTCCTCAGGTAGGTGGAGGCCAGTATGCTGTCATCGGCCAGACGCAGCAGCAGGGCCTTCGTCGTCGTTGAACCCACATCGAGGCCGATGATGCAGACATCTCCCGCACGGGCTGTCCCTGTCGATCCCGTCCTGAACTCCACCATGCCGGCGGCGGTATCGAGGGGGGGGAGATGAAAGAATGTCCGGTGGTTTTCCCTGAAGAGCCTGTCGGGACCGGGAAAGGGCCTCGTCTCATGACCGAGGGCCCAGAGGGCGCATCCCAGTGCCTCGAAGTAGGGTGCCTCCTCGGGGATGGAGAGGTTCTCTATGTCGCCCTTCAGGTATTCCGTCATGACGGTATTGCGGGCGCAGCCGCCGATGAGCATCATGTCTCTCCGGGGGATCTGTTTCGTCAGTTCCATGATCTTGCCCGCCATCATCTGACAGAGGCCGGCCGTCACCCGATCCCGGGGGATTCCCTTGTTCGTGGCGTGGGTGCAGTCACTCTTGCAGAAGACGCTGCACCGTCCTGAAACCCGGTAGGGCCGTGAACTCCGGGCCATCGTTACCGCCTCGGACAGGGGGATCCCCAGGCGCTTTATCTGCTGCAGAAAAAACTCACCCGTGCCGGAGGCACATTTGTTTCCTGTCTGCACCGATGCTATCCGTCCGTCCCGTCCCAGGACGTAGACCAGAAAGGTCTCCCCGCCTGCGCTGACGATGGCATTGATGTGAGGTCCATTACCATTGACGTGGAAAAAGGCTTGTTCCACCGCCTCCGGTTCCGGTATGGACGTGAGATTGACGAAGTGCCTGAATTTTCTGCCCGTGACGGCGATGGCGGTTGCTCCGTCTATATCCAGTTTCTGGATGGTATCGAAGAGTGCCTTCTTGGGATTCCCATAGTGGGATTCGCGGAGGATGTGCCCGGTGGTTATCTCATCCTTCCCGTCTCTGAAGAGTTCAACGATTGACAGTGTTGACGCGCCTATGCAGATGCCGAAAGACTTCATGATATGCCACATCACCTCTCAGAGGATCTGTCTTCACTGCACGACATGGTGTTCGGCCGATGGCGAACGATAATCAGTATATAGTGTATGCGACTAATTACTCAAGCGCAAAAGGTCAACAAGGTGCGTTCTTGCGGGGAAGATTGGTCACGTGTGTGTTATTACCATCGCTTCGTTCTCTTTTGAATATCCTGCACAATGTTGCAGGCATCCTGGTTCCCCAGTGTGCAGGACCGGCTGAAGTCCTTCATTGCCTGTTGCCGTTTCCGCAGTTTCATGTTGAGTTTTGCCCTCCCCAGGTAAAAACTTGGATTTTGGGGTGCTATGTTGATGGCCTTATTGATAGACAGAAGTGCCTGGTCGTAGTTTCCCATTTTCCCCATGATGAAGGATCGGACACCATGGGATAGTGCGTTATCCGGCGCAATCGAGAGTGCCCTTTCTATCAGCGCCAGCCCTTCCTGCGCCCGTCCCGTTCGCCCATAGGCCACCGCCTTTCCGCGGTAGGCATCGGCCATGCGGGGGTTTTCGTCTATGACTGTTGTGTAGATGTCGATCGCATCGCTCAAGCGACCACTGATCATGGCAGACTGGGCATTTCTCAACTGGTCCAGGGTTGTCATCTTCTGTGTCAATGCCGCATACTCCCGTTCCACATCCGCCGAGGGGGTGGCCGTAGTGCCGGCGGAGGCGCCCTGAGACGCCGGTTGCTGCGCCTTGAGTCTTTCTATCTCTGCCTGCAGCTGGGCCAGCTGGTTCTGGATGTTTGCGTGTTCTTCCACGCTCTGCTCGTTCTGTTTGAGGGTCGTCAGGCGCCGGGGCAGGTTCGACGTATCGACGGTGGCGCGGATCAGCACCGTTACCATCAGGTTTTCACCCGACAGCTTCCAGTCTTCTTCCAGCACCGTGATCGATATGACACCGGAGGCGAGGGAGTGTACTTCGTCCTTTGTCAGTTCGAAGTTCCTCACCTCAGAGGAACTCTCCAGATAGGTGCCCGCCTCCTCCATGGCCATCCGCTTGGCATCCATGAGCGCCAGTTCCCGGGCGTTTTTCTTCGTGTCGAGATCGCCCATGACATATTTTCCCCTGCAGGTCAGCACCTCCGATTGGGCAAGGGCGGAGGCGAGCAGGAGGAAGACGAGGGTCACGGTAAGACTGGTGTGTATGATGATCTTCATGAGTCCCCCTTACAGACCGGGTCCCTGCCGGGTCCCGCCTGTCTCCTTATGACTGTCTGTTTCACCGGGGACTTTCGGATGATCGACAACGGTGCCATCCATAGCGCAGGTATCTCGCCGGTGCATGCCGGGTGTGCCGGCGGACGAAGGGTCCTCGATGATGGATTTGTTCACTCGATTCTGATAGATATACCATATACTGTTTCTGCTGAGATTGTCAATTTGTAGTTTCACGGGCATGCACCGATGCCTGTAAGGAAGGAGAGGAAGATCCGATGAAAAGTTACCGGAAAGAGTTGTGGTTCGATATTCCCACCCGCCGGGCCTTTATCAATATCACCGGAGAGGTGGAGGCGTGCCTGCGTGAGAGCGGGATCGGGGAGGGGCTGGTGCTGGTCAACGCCATGCACATCACGGCCTCCGTCTTCATCAATGATGACGAGAGGGGGTTGCACGAGGACTACGAGCGGTGGCTCGAGGGACTGGCACCGCATGAGCCCCTGTCGCAGTATCTGCACAATCGAACCGGTGAGGATAACGGCGATGCGCACCTGAAGCGGCAGGTCATGGGGCGGGAGGTCGTTGTGGCCGTCACGGGCGGGCGGTTCGATTTCGGTCCCTGGGAACAGATCTTTTATGGGGAGTTTGACGGCAGGCGTCGAAAGCGGGTGCTGGTAAAAATAATCGGTGAGTAGGGGGCAGGCCCCCTACTCACCGGTGTGCGGTTGTCATCGGTACCCCGCGAAGGGGGATACCTGCGATTGTGGTTACTGAAGCTGTGCCGGCGTCACGATGGCGCCGAACCGTCCCTTCAGGTCCGTCAGTCCCTGCCGCTGTTCCTTGAGGACGTCGAAGAGCTGCGGGGGCACGTCGGTTTCCTTGCCATAGGCCTCGATCTGCATCTCGATCCGGGAGATGATATTGTCGAGGTAGAGTGAGAACTGCCTGTCATAGAGCTCTTCGGGATAGTCCTTGCCGATGAGAGAACTGAAGAGTTCCTTCAGATCCTCGTATCGGGGAAGGCCGCCGATGGGTGTCTCGATGACATCGACCTCGCCGTGGGCCCGTCGTTCCAGCCAGGAGAGCCAGACCCTGACGTCTTTCTTTTCTCCCAGGAGCTGCTTCGAATCACCCCCCCGGGCCTCGTGGGTGAGGAAGTAATTCAGTCCCGCCATGACCGGTTTTTTCTGCGGTGGAATATTGCCGTTACCGAAGAACTGGAACTGGGCATCCATGTAATCGGCCAGTGAACCGGGGATGAAGGGGGCATTTGCCCAGGGGGCACGCTTGACTCCCTTGGCACCCACCTCCGTAGCCGTTGCCGCCGAGACGATGGAGGCGCCGATGACCACCCCTTCATTGGGCGAGTTTGCCACCCAGACGGGGGGCATGGTGTCGCTGTCGCGACCGCTGTAGGTGACGACCTTCGTCTCCACTCCCTCCGGGTCCTCTGCCGCCTCGGAATAGTTTGCCAGGGCGTCATAGGCCAGGGTGCACCGTGCATTGGGATGGGAGGGGGGGACCTCCTTTCCCTTCTCGTTGGTCATTCCCTTGACCCATTCCCCCTGAAAATTTTTACCCTTCTCGGGGAGTTCCTCGCCGTGACCCGTCCAGTGGGGTACGCCATTGTCATCGATGAGGACATTGGACCAGATCACCTCTGTCCCCGCATTCCTCAGGAGTTTCATGAGATGGGGGTCACCCTCCAGATTGACGTCTTCGACGATGCCGAAGATCCCCGCCTCGGGGTTGATGGACCGCACCGAGCCGTCTTGTGCTATCCACATCTGGGCGAGGTCGTCGCCGACGAAATGGTCACCTGCCATGGCCGTCGTCGTCTTCCCGCAGCCGCTGGGGGCCGCTCCTGCAAACCAGGTGATGCGTCCGCCGGGACCCTCCATGCCAGTGATGAACATGTGTTCCGACAGTTCGGTGCCCCGTTTCTGATAGACTGCCCGGTCTACGGCAAAGCGGTGATTCCCCTTCTTCAGAAGGAGGGTGTTGCCCGCGTAGGTACAGTTGAAGGCGTAGGTGGTCTGATGACTGCGGTCCATGAATACCCGCGCATCGGGAAGGTCCTCGGGCCGGTTCTGTCCCTCGCTGTGGATGTTGGTGTAGAAGTAGCCCAGCTTCTCCACTTCCGAGTCAAAGGCCTCGAATATGTTCCGGTAGAGTATGTCGGCACTGTGGGCAACATAGGCGGAACTGGTGATCTCAATGGCGGGGTTTGCAGCCGGTGATCCCACGGGACCGCGCATGTAGAGTCCCACGATCATGGTCTTCCCCTTCATGAGGCCCGTCAGCTTGTCCGTGATGTCGGCCAGTGCCTCCTGTCGTCCCATCTTCTTTGCCAGTGAACTGACGTTCTCGCCTTCATTCACTATATAAAATGTTCGATCCGTTATCCTCCCCTGCTCGTCCTTGAGATCGTAGTGGATCGTGTGGTTTTCCATGGGGAGCGGTGCCTCTTCTCCGTTGCTCAGACTCAACTGGCGTACAAACTCCCGGTCCGACTCGGAACCGGTGTTGATGAAAACGGCATCCGGCCTGCCGGTGACGATGGAGTTGGCGATCTTGATGATGGCCTCCTCATTCGCTATCTTCCTGATCTTTGCAAAATTTGCCTCGTCCAGGTTGTCCCTGAGCACCGTGACTGCACCGTTATAGTCCCGTATCCCACCTATTTCAGTGATAATATCTATACCTTTCCTCATTTCCAACATCGTACTTCTCCTTTAATAAAATTTCCTTGCATGGAATATCCATCCGTCAGTGGAGTATAACTCCGGCATAGCCCCGGCGTGCCGGGATATGCAACATACTGGAATAATATAGTGTTTGGACAAGACCGTGGTGAAACCGAAGGGTAACTGCCCCGGTGAAGATACCTGATTCGCCGGATGGCATCACTATCCTGAAGTATAACGAATAGGTGAAAATACCACTGTTCTATTTCTATAGGGTCAGTAGCAGCGGCCCCGATGGCAGGGACGCCGGTACTGCGTTACATACAGTAACACACCCGATTTTATTCCAAAAACCTTTAGTCCACTTGTTGATTGGATATTGTCTTTGCAGGGACGGAAAGATCCAACATACTAGACGTTTTACTATTTGTAAGTTAATATAATACCGATAAAGGAAATGTCAACGAGAAAAGGGCATAATCGTAAGCGCACCATATCGATATGTCCGGCCACGGACTGCAACCGGTCTGCCGTGGTCTCCAGGTGATAAACTGACTGTTGAGAGCACATCACCTGTGGTATAAGGACACTGGTGCATCAGTGCCGGCAGGATGAACTGACCCGGAGGAATGATATGGCAGACTATGAGCCCCTTTCTAAGAATCACCGGCAATGGATCAGGAGGCTCCATCGCAGAAAATACCGCAGTGCAGAGAAGCTGTTTATCGCCGAGGGTATCCATGCACTGACAGAGGCCCGGGCCGGTCGGTACCCCATCACGGAGATCGTCGTCGAAGGGGGCCGTGCGGAGTCCATCGGGGACAGCCTGCCCGACGGCGTCCCCGTCTATGGGTGTTCCGAGCAGGACATGAAGGCCATTTCAACGGAAGAGACTCCCCAGGGGGTGGTGATTGTCTGCCGGGAGCAGGAATCCCGCCTTGATGATCTCGCCGCCCGCCCGCCCGCTGTCGTGCTCTATTTCGACAGGATCGCCGATCCCGGGAATCTCGGTACCATCATACGAACAGCCGCCTGGTTTGACAGCCCTGCCGTGTTACTGAGCCCCTCCTGCGTGGACCCCTTCAATACCAAGGTCATCCGGGCCTCGGCGGGAAGCATATTCAGGACGGAACTGTTCCAATCGATTACACCGGAGCGTCTCTCACACTTTGCGAGACAAAACAACTACCGGCTCATTGCCGCCGTTCCCGAGGGGGGGACACCGGTATATCGACTGGAGCGGGGTGACCGGGACATCATCCTCCTGGGGCAGGAGGCAGGCGGCCTGTCGAGGGAGGTCATGGACTGTGCGGCGGAGTACGTATCCATACCGGGGACAGGGAACATTGAATCACTCAATCTAGCCGTTGCCGCCGCAATCATACTGTACGAGCGTGCGCGACCATGACCCATGGAGACCCTGCCGCACAGTATGACAGGGCCATGGAGGGCCCTCGTCACGCCTCCCGTGCCCCATCAACGGATCGCGTCGCCGGGGTGTTGCAGGGAGTTCCCCTCGATGGATGGAGATAATTGTCTTGACAAAACAAATCCCCAGGTAGTAGAAATCACTATCCATACGTAAATCCCCTATACAGGAAGGAGAGAGAAATGAAAGTTTTTCGTGGAATTATCGCTTCGCTGGTTGTAGTCATCTTTGTCGTGGCACCCGTCACCGCAGGTTCACTGCTGGCGGCTCCCCGGGAGATCACCGTCGCTACGGATGCGACCTGGCCGCCCATGGAAATGGTAGACAAAGACAAGAATATCGTTGGGTTTGATATCGATTTTTTAACGGCCGTCGCGAAGGAAGCGGGATTCAAGGTGAAATTTCAGAACACCGCCTGGGACGGGATCTTTGCCGGAATAGCCGTCGGGAAGTATGACGCCATTATCTCCTCTGTTACGATTACCGACGAGCGAAAGAAAAAGATGGATTTTTCCCTTCCCTATGTCAATGCGGGACAGGTACTGATCGTGCCCAATGCCTCCACTGCCGCTGTCCTGGCCGATCTGAAGGGGAAATCTGTCGGTGCCCAGATCGGAACGACGGGTTCCTTTGAGGTCAAAAAAACGAAGGGCGTTACATTGAAGACATACGACGAAATAGGCCTTGCCTTTGAAGATATGGCTGCCCGTCGCATAGACGGTGTCGTCTGCGACACCCCCGTTGCCGCCGACTATGCCCTGCAGAGGAAGGAATACAAGGACAAATTCAAGATTGTGGGCACACCCTTTACCGAAGAGTATTATGGCGTCGTGGTGAAAAAGGGAAACACGGAACTGCTTGATCTGATCAACAAGGGAATTGAAGCTGTACAGGCAAAAGGTATCGACAAGAAGATAGAGGCGAAGTGGCTGAAGTAACGAAGAGCGGAAAGAAAAACGGCGGTAAGCCTGTCATCGAGATAGGTGACGGTCCGGCGATCCCCAGCAAGACCGATGCGGGGTTGTTTACGGCATGGCGGTTTTCCTTCGTGGGCGCCATCGCCATCGTGGCCTATCTGACCATATCACAACCGGATCCCTATCTGGCAATTCTGAAATTTTTGCCGGATGGGATCCTGGTCACCTTTCAGGTCACCGTGGAGGCCATCATCCTGGCACTGGTGATCGGTCTCTTTACCGGTCTCGGGCGGATATCGAAAAACAGGATCATCAACGGGATTGCCTCTGTCTATGTAGAGGTCATACGGGGGATACCGCTGCTGGTGCAGCTCTTCTACATCTATTTTGCCCTGGGTCGCGTCGTAAATCTCCCTGCAATGGTAAGCGCGGTAATCGCCATGGCGGTGTGCTACGGCGCCTACATGGGAGAGATATTCCGGGCCGGTATCGAGTCGATACACGAGGGACAGATGGAGGCGGCCCGCTCTCTGGGCATGACATCGTCACAGGCCATGATACATGTCATATTGCCGCAGGCCTTCAAGACCATTCTTCCCCCCGTGGGAAACGAATTCGTGGCCCTTCTCAAGGATTCATCCCTTGTCTCCATTCTCGCCGTGTCCGATCTCCTGCGGCGGGGGCGTGAATATGCCTCGGAATCATTCACCTATTTTGAGACCTATACCATGGTGGCGCTGATGTATCTCATCATTACCCTCTTTCTATCGAAACTGGTCAGTATTATGGAGGATCGGATACGTGTCGACTGATGCAAAAAATACCATGGTACAGATCAGAAACGTCTCCAAGTACTTCGGGCAGTTGAAGGCACTGGACGGCGTATCCCTCGATGTCTATGACCGTGAAAAGATCGTCATCATCGGTCCCAGCGGTTCCGGCAAGAGTACGCTGCTCCGCTCCATCAACAGGCTGGAAACCATCGATGCGGGGCAGATCATCGTGGACGGGTCTGATGTCTGCAGTCCCGACACCGATATCAACAAGGTACGCGAAGAGATCGGCATGGTCTTCCAGTCCTTCAACGTATTTCCCCACAAGACGGTCCTGGAAAACATAAACCTGGCCCAGACCGTCGTCAGAAAGCGTTCCAAAGAGGAGGCATCGGAGATATCGACGGAGCTGCTCAAGAAGGTCGGTATCCTCGAAAAGTCCAATGAATATCCGGGTAAACTCTCCGGTGGCCAGCAGCAGCGTGTCGCCATTGCCCGGGCCCTCGCCATGAAGCCGAAACTGATGCTCTTTGACGAACCCACATCGGCACTGGACCCGGAAATGATCGGTGAAGTCCTCGATGTCATGATAACCCTGGCCAGGGAGGGCATGACCATGATCGTCGTCACGCACGAGATGGGATTTGCCCGTGAAGTGGCGGACCGTGTCATATTCATGGATTATGGTGCCATCGTGGAGGACGGGACGCCGGAACACTTTTTCAAGAATCCCACCCAGGACCGCACCAAGCTGTTCCTCAATCAGATCCTGTAATCGGAGCGAGGGGCGGAGCCAGTAGCAACAGGGTGCTGTGGGATACCCGGTCTATGCGGAGAGGCATCCCGCACTGTCACTGCCTGCCGGGGCAATGGCGCCGCTTCGGCAATTCATTGTTGACTTCACTCCCATTATTAAGTAGAAATGCTAGGAACATTGCCTTTCAAGGCGCGGAGATGGCTCGATGATACGATCTTCACTGCTGGTAATACTGGGGATAATCGTTACCGCCTTTATGTCGGGTATGGTTCTCATCCTCTTTCCCCTCCTGCAGCACGGTCCGAACAGTGTCCACAGGATTGCAAATCTCTGGGCGAAGATGCTCCTCTTTATATGTGGTGTCAAGGCCGATGTCACCGGGAGAGGGAATATCAACGGCAGAGGTCCCCATATATTTATGGCGAATCACCAGAGCGATTTCGATATCCTCCTTGCCCTTGCCTACATCCCCGGACAGTTCCGCTGGATAGCCAAGAAGGAACTCTTCGTGTATCCCCTCTTCGGGAAGGCGATGAGAAAGGCCGACTATATCCCCATCGACAGGCAGAATCGCGAAAAGGCCCTTGAGAGTCTTGACGAGGCGGCACTGCAGGTGAAGCGGGGAAAGTCTCTCATGACCTTCCCCGAAGGTACGAGGAGCAGAGATGGAAAGATCAGGCCCTTCAAGAAGGGATTGTTTTATCTGGCACTGCGGTCGGGAGTCCCCATTATCCCCTTTTCCATCGTGGGGAGCAGGGAGATCATGCCGAGACGATCACTGAGAATCAGCCCGCGGCGGGTGGCGATAGTCATAGATAAACCGATCGATGTCAGAAAGTACAGCCTCGACAGGCGAGATGATCTCATAGAGGATGTACGTGGTATCATAGTGAAGAATTTCTATGCTTACAGGGAAGAAAACCGGGCGGGAGAGAGGACCGATTCTTGAGTTACCAGGACGGCATACTGCTCGGTATCGTCCAGGGGTTGACGGAATTTCTGCCTGTCAGCAGTTCCGGTCATCTGGTCCTCGTACAGAGTGTCATCGCGGGGTTCCGGCAACCGGGTGTGCTCTTTGATGTGATGCTCCACTTCGGTACGCTCCTCGCCATTGTCTTCTTCCTCAGGAAGGACCTCTATGACATAGGGCTCGCCCTCCTCCCGGCACCGTGGCGTCGAAGAGGGGGCGATGACTGTACCGACAGTCACATCCGCGAGCGGAGAAAACTGGCGTTCTTTATCATCGTGGGAACCATCTGTACCGGCACCATCGGCCTCATGTTCAAGGACCACATCCATGGGTTTTTTGATCGAGTGGAGGTGGTGGCGGTGATGCTGCTCGTCACGGGAACCCTCCTCTTCCTGTCTGACCGTGTCAAGAATCCGACCAGGGGCGAAGGGGACCTGAATATCTTCGACAGCATCGTCATCGGCGTCGTACAGGCGGCGGCCCTGATGCCCGGACTTTCGAGGTCAGGTGCAACGATTGCCGTGGGCATCTTCAGGGGGGTGGAGGGTGAAACGGCGGCGCGGTTTTCATTCCTCCTCTCCATACCGGCCGTTGCGGGTGCCACTGTCATTGAACTCCCCTATATGTCCGAGATTACGCCCGGTGAGATGACCGTCTACCTGGCGGGGATGGTTGCCGCAGTGATAACGGGATTGCTGACACTCAAACTGCTCTTCTTCATTATAAAAAAGAGGAGATTGAGCGTCTTTGCTCTCTACTGCTGGGTGCTGGGGATTGCCACACTGATCATCAGAAGTGTTATATGAAACGTACAGGGACAGTGGAAAAAACAAAAAAGAAATCCAGGGAGATAACGGGGGTTGTCCTGCTCGCTGTTGCCCTCTTTCTCTTCCTGTGCCTCGTCTCCTACAGCCCCTCCGACCCATCGCTGACGCACTTTGTGTCAGACAAGACGCACACGGACAACCTGGCAGGATTCGTCGGTTCCTACCTGTCGGCCGGTCTCCTGGGGGTCTTCGGTCTCAGTGCCTACCTCTTTCCCATTCTGCTCCTTGCCCTTTCTTTTCATCTCTTTCTCAGTCGTGGCTTCAGGATCAACGCCGCCACTGCCGTGGGATTTGTCGGTATCGTCTTTTCACTGTCGGCCCTCCTTGCCGCGCAGTATGATACCGTCACGGTTATGGGGAATTCCCTCAGGCCGGGAGGAGCACTGGGTGCACTGACGACGCAATTTTTCTATTCCTACCTGAACCACCTGGGTACCTATATCCTCCTCGTCGTCATCTTGCTCATATCCCTGATCATCACCTTCGATATCTCACTGGTGTCGCTTGTCAGGAAGGCAATGGCCCTTGCAGGCTCTGCCATCGCCGCGGTGCGGTCCTTCCTGGTGATACGGGCGGAGCGATCGAAGCGAAAGAAGAAGATAACCCGCCACCGGATATCGCGGCCCGTCAGGGACGCCCCCCGCATTGATGAAAAGACGGTAAAGGAACCGCGCAAGCCCCCCAAACCGGAGCAGGTGGCCTTCGAGTTTGCACGGAAGGGCGACTTCGCCCTTCCCCCGCTGACGCTGCTCGACAAGGTAGAGGCAAAGGACCTGCGGATCAACCGGGAAAGCCTCGTCATGAACGCGAGACTCCTGGAGAAGAAACTCGCCGATTTCGGTGTCGAGGCCAGGGTAGTGGAGGTGAAGCCGGGGCCCGTCATCACCATGTATGAACTGGAGCCGGCCGCCGGTGTCAAGATTACCCGCATCACCAATCTTGCAGACGACCTGGCGCTGGCCATGAAGGCCCAGAGTATCAGGATCGTGGCACCCATACCGGGGAAAGCGGTCATCGGCATCGAGATCCCCAATCAGGTGCGGGCATCCGTCTATCTGAGGGATGTCCTGGACAATGAGGCATTCAGCGAACAAAAATATCGTCTGGCCATCGGGCTGGGCAAGGACATCGTTGGGGTACCTGTCGTCGCCGACCTGGGGAAGATGCCCCACCTCCTCATTGCGGGGACCACCGGTTCCGGCAAGAGCGTCTCCCTCAATGCCATGATATGCAGTATCCTCTTCCGGTCGATGCCCGATGACGTCAAGTTCATCATGATAGATCCCAAGCGGCTGGAACTCTCGTCCTATGAGGGGATACCCCATCTCCTCCACCCCGTGGTGGTCAATCCCAAGAAGGCCTCCCAGGTATTGAAGTGGGCCGTCGATGAGATGGAACGGCGGTATAGGGCCATCAGTGACCTCGGTGTCAAGAGCATCGAACGGTACAACAGGCTCCTGGAAAAGAGAGAAAAGACAAAGGGACCGGAGGGGGAAGACACGTCTCCCGGGGAGACGGCCGACGAGCAGGCCATTGTCCATGAGAAGCTTCCCTATATCGTCATTGTCATCGACGAACTGGCCGACCTCATGATGGTTGCCCAGCGGAACGTGGAGGAATCACTGGCACGTCTCGCCCAGATGGCACGGGCCGCGGGGATTCACCTCATCCTTGCCACGCAGCGGCCCTCCGTCGATGTCATCACGGGCATCATCAAGGCCAATTTCCCCATCCGCATATCCTTCAAGGTCTCGTCAAAGGTCGATTCACGCACCATTCTGGATCACCTGGGTGCCGAGAAACTCCTGGGCAGTGGCGACATGCTCTTTGTCCTGCCGGGGACATCGAAACTCATGAGGATCCACGGGGCCTTCGTCTCCGACAAGGAGATCGAGCGGATTACCGCCTTTATGAGAAAGCAGGGCGCCCCCAGCTATGACGAGACCATCTCCCAGTACAATGTGGAATCGAAGGAAGGAAAGGCCGAGGGAGACTATGACGAGCGGTACGACGAGGCGGTGGAACTGGTCACCGATCTGGGGCAGGCATCCATATCGCTGGTGCAGCGGTACATGAAGGTCGGGTACAACCGGGCCGCCCGGATGATCGAACGAATGGAAGCGGAGGGTGTGGTGGGCCCCTCTGACGGCGTAAAGCCGAGAAAGGTACTGGCAAACAAATTGCCTGAGTGATTTGGAAAGAGAAAAGATACATGTCGTAAGCCTGGGGTGTCCCAAAAATCTCGTAGATTCAGAAGTGATAACGGCCGGCCTCATGACCGATGGCTGGGAGATCACCGCCGATCCGGAAGACGCATCGATCATAATCATCAATACCTGCGCATTCATACTCCCCGCGAAGGAAGAGTCCATCGACGAGATATTTCGCATGGCCCAGATGAAGGAGACGGGACGGTGCCGGTACCTCGTTGTAGCGGGCTGCCTGCCGCAGCGGTATGGGTCGGCACTGGCCGAAGAAATGCCCGAAGTCGATCTCTTTGTGGGGACCGGTGAGGTCCCCCGGATCGTGGAGCTGGTGCGGGACATGGAACGGGGTGAGATCCCCCGGGACCGGACCTGTGTCGGTGAGCCCACCTTCATGATGCGTGCATCCGATCCCCGCGTCATCGCCACTCCCCCCCATATGGCATATCTCAAGATTGCCGAGGGGTGTTCAAACCGGTGTTCCTACTGTATCATCCCCACCGTCAGGGGACGATTCAGGAGCAGGGGCATGGCCGATGTCATTGAAGAGGCCGGCAATCTTGCCCGCCGGGGTGTCAAGGAGGTCATCATCACCGCCCAGGATACGACGGCCTACGGCGGGGACCTGCAACGGGGAGTCACGCTGTCGAGACTCCTGAAGGAACTCGTCGCCGTCGACGGTATCGAGTGGATACGGCTCCTCTACACCTATCCCCATACCATCACGGGCGAACTCCTCGAGACCGTTGCCAAGGAGGAGAAGGTCTGCAGCTATCTGGATATCCCCGTGCAGCACATCAACGACAGGGTCCTCGCGACGATGAAACGGCGGGGAGACAGCGCCTTCATCAGGGAGACGCTGGCCAGGACGCGGGGCATCATTCCCGGTGTGGCCATTCGGACATCACTGATCGTGGGCTTTCCCGGCGAGACCGCCGGCGAGTTCAAGAACCTCCTGAACTTTGTGAAGGAGGCGCGCTTCGATCACCTCGGTGTCTTCATGTATTCCCAGGAGGAGGGGACGGAGGCGGCCCGTCTCCCCGGACAGGTCCCGGAGCGCGTGAAGGAATCGAGACGGGCCGTCATCATGGAAGAACAGTCACTCATTTCCTACGAAATCAATGAGACCCTCATCGGAAGGGAAGAGGAAATGGTGATAGAGGGTATATCGGAAGTGGACGGCTATGACTATGTGGGGAGGGTGCGTAGACAGGCCCCCGATATCGATGGCGTTACCTATCTGAGATCGAAGAAGAGGACCCCCGGCGACATCGTCTCCTGCCGGATCACCGGCTGCGGGGAATACGACCTCTATGCAGAGGAAGTGTAGCTCAAAAAAGACATTTTGCGACTGTCTAATCATTCACAATTAGTCATTCCCTTTTTAGGCCTCCCTGGCGACCCGTCCTCCCGGCAGAAAGTGTACCAGTCCCGTCGTTATGAGCGGTACGAAGGCAATGACGGTGAGGACCGATCGTATGGAGAAGAGATCGGCCAGACCCCCCACGAGGGGACTCATGATCCCCCCGAGACCGAAGGCGAATCCCATCATGATGCTCGATACCATGGATCTCCCCTTGGGGGCCAGTTCCTGGGCCAGTGCGACGCCCAGCGGCAGCGTGGCCATGATGGAAAATCCCGCCAGAAAGATGGCCGGATAGACCCATTTCCCCGTGGCGAAGAGGAGGATGAGAAAGGCCGGTGTCGACAGGATGTAGGAGAGGTAGAATATCTTCTTGTAGCCCGTTTTGTAGGAGATATATCCCCCAAGGAGTCCGCTCACCGTTCCCGCTATGGTGAAGAGGGAGACCAGAAGACCGATTGACATCAGCGAAAATCCCTCCTGTGCATAGAGAACGGGGAGGAAGGTCCTGAAGGCGTGGGCGCAGAATGCCCGCAGCACCATCATAAGCCATATGATGGCGATCAGCCTCCAGACACCGCCGAAGGCCTCGTTCAGCGATCCCCAGAAGGTCCTGTTTTTGAGCCGTTCTCCTTCAGGGAGGGGGACGATCTTGAAGAGGATGGCCATGAGCAGGAGTCCCGGGATGAGCACCGCCGGTGTCAGGTGCAGCCCATAGTATGCCACGAACCAGGTGATAAAGAGGGGGCCCAGACCGAAACCGAGCGTTCCGCCCATGTTGAATATGGAGAGGGAGAACCCGAGCCGCTTCCCCGCATAGGTGTGGACCATGCCCGCCGTGGCGGGGTGAAACATGGCCGATCCGCTCGATGCCAGTACGACGCAGACGAGCAGCACCGCGTAGGAGGGGGCGATACAGGCACAGCACACAAAGACCATGGCCAGTGTGGGACCGCCGAGACTGAAGAGGCGTGTCCGGTACCGGTCCGACAGGTATCCCACGGTAGGTTGCACGATAAAGGCGAGAAACCGGCCCAGTCCGCTGATGATGCCGATCTGGAGCATGGAGAGTGAGAACTTCCCGGCAAAGGTGGGCAGGAGGGGCGTGATAAAGGAGTTAAAAAAGTCACCCGTAAAATGGACCAGTGTAAGGGCCAGGATTATCTTGACGTTCATGTCCGTGCGGTTCTGTGTCATCATGGTTCCTTCGGTAGTATCTGTCGGTGTTGGGGAGAATCTTTCGTGATGTTGCGGTGATGGTTGCCATGAACGCCATGGATGATTCTCGGCACAAGGGGGCGATACTAGGCGAAAGTGGTCCCAATGTCAAGAGATCTCACGGCACAATGGCGGATTCTCTGCCCTGCAAGGGGGGTGGACGGAAGCTCGGGGGGGACGGACGGGTCCCCGCACTCCGGTGCGGGGACCCTCGATATCCTAGTCGGCCAGTGCGACGGCCTCTATCTCGACGGTGACATCCTTGGGAAGACAACTTACCTCCACACAGGCGCGGGCGGGCCGGGAGGCCGCAAAATATTCGTCATAGATGGCGTTCAGGTCGGGGAACCTGTCCATGTCGGTCAGGAAGATGGTGACCTTGACGACCTTGCCGAGGTCGGACCCCCCCGCCTCGATGGTTGCCTTCAGGTTTTCCAGGACGGTGCGTACCTGGGCCTCAAAGGGTCCCTCGACGAGGGCCCCCGTCTGTGGATCGATGGGGATCTGGCCCGATACATAGAGCCATCCGCCCGCCTTGATTGCCTGTGAATAGGGGCCCACCGGTTCCGGGGCCCGATCCGTATGTATTATCTGTCTTGTCATAATCTTCTCCTCCGTAGATATATGTACCAGTAAAGCCCTCTGATCTGCCGGGTCATCGTTCCCTGATCAGGGAGGCGACACCCTTCACGACGGGTCCCACGAAGGCCGCGAATCCCGAGTGCCCCGCCGTCTGGATTTCGGGATTGCTGAAGCCCAGGGGAAGTCGCCCCGTCAGGAACTGAAGGAGCACCGTGGTGGTACCCATGATGCGGTAGTCTTCGTCCCTGAAATGAAAGAAGGACGAACCGCCCGACAGTGTGCCGTCGATGACACTGAAACTGCCCCGGAAGGGACAGTCGGAGGCCTCTATATTGACATTAATGTCCCGCGTCTTCTTGAGCAGGGACTGCATCTCCTCCGATTGTTTCGCCAGTTCCGCTACCCCTTCCCAGAGGAGTTCCATGAAATGTTCCGAGATCTCCGGTGCCGATTGAATGATGGCGGCCGCATCGATGTCAAGCAGTTTGTCTATCGTCTTTTCCAGCAAGAGAGAGACCCGGGACAGTGCGATCCCGGTGAGATGGGTGCGTATCTCGTCCACCGCCTGCGGCAGTACCTGCTCCAGATCGCCGGCGGGCATGTCCTCGAGGCCTGTAATCAGTTGTTCTACGTATTGTTCAGCCATGATACTCTCCTTCCTCGGATTGAACCTTGTATATCCTGCACAGCAGTGCCCTGCACTGTGGTACGCCCACGATGGGGTCATAGGGCGGATCGGTGGACAAGAGGGCATTGATGTTTGAATCGAAGCAGCCGTATTCGGGTGCCGGCCGTTCCGGGAACCACCATGCATGCGGTCCCGCTATGACGTCGGGATGCATGTCGGGCACCAGCCTGACCTTGAAGGTGACGTGCCGGCTGTCCTTCCATTTCGATGTCTCCAGGTGGACCCAGTCGCCTTCTTCGATGCCCAGTTTCGCGGCGCTCTCGGGATTCATCTCCAGGCAGGGTTCCGGTGCCAGTTGCCGCTGGCGTTTCACCTGTCGCCCCTCACTGTGCATGAAACTGTGAATCCGGTAATGGGTATAGATGAAGGGAAATTCCCTGTAGAGTTCCGGCGTGCTGATGGGACTCTCCGGCGGTTCGTGATAGATGGGGAGGGGTTCCTGTCCGATGGCCTCCAGTACCGATGAATAGAGTTCCACCTTGCCCGTGGCGGTGCTGAAGGGAGGCGTGCTCTCCCGGTATCGTTCGTATTTTCTCGGCAGGACGATCCTGGCGTCCGGCTTTTCGGAGAGCTCTTCATAGGTCATGCCCTGATATTTGAGTCTCCAGCTGAGATAGTCCTTCACGGTCTCCCAGGGAGAGACATCGTTGCCCATGGCCCTGGCGATTTCGATGGCCACCTCGCGGTCGTCACGGCATTCACCGGGCGGTTCCACCACCTTCGGTGTCGCCGTGATGGTGCTCGAGGGATGGCCGAAGGCCGCCACCAGGAGGTCGCACTCCGGGTAAAAGGCCGCCGGGAGGACGATGTCGGCGAGCTCCGCCGTGGGGGTCATGAAAAAGTCGGACACGAAGATGAATTCCAGCTTGTTTTTCAGGATATCCCATATATTGCGGTTGCCCATCTCTGCCACGATGAGGTTGTTGGCGACGCACCACAGTCCCCGTACCCTGCCGTCATCCATGGCGCGGATGGTGCCGGGGACGTCACAGATGGCACGCTTGTGCATGAGGGGATAGTCCTTGGCACCGATACGTTTCTCATTGACGGCCGCCGGCGGCTTGATCCCCCAGAACATCAGGTAGGTCTGCCAGAAGAGCGCCTCGCGGAAGGTCCGGTAGTAGAGGAGGTTGCCCCCCTCTGCGTCGACGTTCCCCGTGATTCCCACCAGGATCGACACGGTGCGGCATGTCTGCGTGGCATTGACCTGCTGTGCGCCCGATCCCAGTCGAATATAGATGGATGCGGGGCTGTTGGTGGCATACATCCGTGCCGCCTTGATGATATCGTCTGCCGCCAGGCCGGTGATCTCCGCGGCCCACTGGGGGGTGTATTCCCGTACATGCTCCGTCAACTGATCGAAGCCGGCGCAGTAGTTTTCCACAAATTCCCTGTCGTACAGTTCCTCGTTGATGATGACATGCTGCATGGCCAGTCCCAGGGCCATGTCGGTACCCGGTCTGATTCTCAGCCAGACATCGGCCCGCTTGGCCAGCGGGATGGGACGGGGATCGACGACGATCAGCTTGGCACCCCTCCGCAAGGCCCTCCTGATTTCCCGTGCCTGGGCCGGTGTGGCCACGTCGGGTTCGGAGCCCCAGAAGACGATGCAGTTGGAATGGGAATAATCGGGGCCGAATTCATAGGTTACCGTGTCGCCGAAGGTGACGCTGTTGGACATGACATCGGGGTGGATACAGGTGTATCGCCCCAGGTGCGTGTTGGGTGTGGGGAAGAGTCGTTCGGCCATCTTCGTTGCCTGGATCCCGATGTGTTTCTGTCCCGAACCGCAGGAGACATGGATCGCCTCGGGGCCCACTTCTTCCTTGATCTTGTTCAATGCCGTGGCAATGGTGCCGATGGCCTCGTCCCAGGAGATGCGTTCCCACTTTCCCTCACCCCGCTTACCCGCCCGTTTCAGGGGGTATTTGAGCCGGTCGGGATGGTACATGACGTCGGGAATGGACATGCCCTTGATGCACGAGGCGACGCAGTTGATGCAGCGTTTGGCCTCTTCTTTGGCCATTGCCTCCGTGTACCCCTGGTCGACCTCGGAAAAGGATGCCCTCGCCTCGGCAGCGGCAAGCCCCGGCATGGCGTGGCGGCTCCCCTGGAGCATGATCTCGTTAGACAGGGAGGCGGTGTCGAAGGTCACCGGTTTGCGCTTCTCCGGATCGGAGCCGCTCAGGTGCCTGATGATGGACAGTGCGGCCCTGCGTCCCGCCGCCATGCCGTCGGCCACGGTACCTGCCCCGACGACGCAATCGCCGGCGGCAAAGAGGCCGGGAGGCGTGAGGGCCAGTGTCTCTGTATCGACTGCGACGGTGCCCTGTGCCGTGTGGTCAATGGAACCCTTCAGCGGGGCGAGGTCGGGGGTCTGTCCGATGGCGATGATGACGGAATCGCAGTCCATACGGTGCGCGCCGTCGTCACTGAGTGTCCATGAGATCTTTCCCTGGTTATCCTTGTCTGTGGAGAGGACGTCCCTGAACAGAACGCCGGTGATCGTGCCGTTTCCCTCGAAATGCTGCGGTGCCAGTGAGGGGTGGATGATGACACCCTCCTTCTCGGCCTTTTCGATTTCCCACAGCTGGGCGGGCATGGCCCGGCGATCCTCCAGACAGGTGAGATGGACCTCACGGGCGCCGAGGCGCAGTGCCGTCCGGGCCGTGTCCATGGCGGTATCACCGCCACCGATGACGATGACCCGGTCGCCCAGATCGATCTTCTTCCCTTCGCCCACGTCTTGCAGGAAGGACAATGCCAGGTAGGTTCCCTGCAGATCCGAACCGGGGAGCGGCAGGGCCATGGGCTTCCAGGAACCGGTAGCGAGGAGCACCGCGTCATACTCCTGCCGGAGGTCTTCCATGGACATATCCCTTCCGATGGTGATGCCCGTTCGAATCTCTACGCCCAGGGCCGTGATATAGTCTATATCGGCCTGGACCACGTCGCGGGGCAGCTTGAACTCGGGAATCACCGACGACATCATGCCACCCGCCACCGGTTGCGATTCAAAGACGGTGACGCCGTAGCCTTCCCTGATGAGGTCATGGGCCGCCGTGAGACCGGCGGGACCGGAACCGATAACGGCCACCCCTTCGGATCGTGTCTGTGCGACGGGTGCAGGCCTGTTGTTGCCCGAGGCGATGGCCCGGTCGGCGACAAAGCGCTTGATCCACTGGATCGCCGTGGCATCGTCGACGATAAGCCGCTTGCATTCCACCTCGCAGGGATGGTGGCATATCCTGCCGCAGATCGATGGGAGGGGGTTGGTGTCCCGGATGATGTTGATGGCCTCGTCGTACTTTCCCTGTGACACGGCGGTGACATAGCCGGGGATATCCATGTCGAGGGGGCAGGCCTCCACGCAGGGGGGTATTCGTATGACCAGCGACGAATCTTCGATATGCGTGATCTTTCCGTTTTCGACATTGGCGGTCAACTGGCACTTCTGGTGACAGCGCAGACAGATGGTCTCAGCCTTCATGTGACAAACTCCTTCAAAAAATTGTTCCAATAATCATTGTTTCCACTGGTATTTTTGATGCGTTACCTCCGGATCGGGTGTAGTAACGAATCGTCAACCTCAGGTTCCTCACCCCGGCATGTTGTTCTCACAACTCCCGGGCATTGTCATATTCTCAAGCACCTGTTCTCTACCATGATTTTCGGGAAAGGTACATACCTTAAAGTAAGAGACCGGTTTTCTATGCAGGCAGGGGACAAGCAAGGGATTCGCACTGTCCTTCGTGATAGGTGACATACCGGGAAGCGGGTATCGTGCCCTTCCATGCATTCCCCTGCCTTGTGTGGCAGGTGCCCGTGCGTGACGAAGAGTCCATACGTGAGTATGACTGAGAAAACACATGGAAATCCTTTGTAATGATTGTTGTTCCAGATGGAACGGTGCGAAAAGGAAAACCCTGCCGGGACGATGAGAATGTGCCGTCAAAGAGCGGAGATCCTTTCTCTGCGTCGTGGTGGCTGTCGTAAAAATATTCTTGACAAATATTTATCGTTATTATATACTAAGGTAAATCATAGATTTGCCGGACACCGAGGCCTGCAAGAAAAAATGGTCAATGACTACGCCGGGTCTGTCTGAAAGGGGCAGTGGAGGGGTAAATTTCTCGGCGTCATGTCTTGCATCCGGAGCCTACCTGTGGTAAGCAGCATATAGCCGCCTGATACGGGTTGTCTTGGAAATGCCGACTTGCTGGAGGAAGGCCCGTGTATCATCAAGGGTTTCGGTTTCAGAATTATCGAGCGGGGATTTACAGCAAACAGGGGGGGCATGTGATTCTATCGCTATAAATCGGTAATCCCATAGAATAACATTCCCAAAAGTACAAAAGTAGAAGAACAACGACATTTTTTAAGCTGTCAACGATGTCTGCCTATACAGGACGTTGTACATACAGGTGATTACAGGCCGCACTGTCCGTGTTGGTGATCACAGTATGCCAGCATGAGAAGGCGGTCATGGTGTTCAGGATTGAACAATATGATTTCTGAACGGTGCAGTGACAGAATAGAGAGGGGTCTTCTGCGTATTTCGATATCGGTGCGTTCCCGTCAGGTTGTCCGCTACCATGAAGGCAGTATATGGCAGTGGGCCTGCCGTGAGGGAGAGGCGACGGAAGGCCGTGCTCTCATGTGTACATGGTAACATTGTACAGATGATTACAAGAGAAAGGAGGGATAGACAGGTGTATCCGGGTATGGTGTACCGGAAAAAAGGAGGAAAATAGAGTCTTTAGGTACAGAAGAAGCACCACTACATGTCGCTCTGATGGCGACATGGATACCAAACGCAATCTAGAGGGGGTATTAAGATGAAGAAAAAGTTTTGTCTGATAAGCATTCTGGTTGTAGCGGCATTTATCGTCTCCGTAACTGTGTCATCGGCGGCACCTATCGTCATCAAATTTTCGCACGTCGTTGCTGAAAATACACCCAAAGGTCAGATGGCCAATAAATTCAAGGAACTGATCGACCAGAGACTGGCCGGCAAGGTGGAAGTGCAGGTCTTCCCCAACTCACAGCTCTTCGGGGATAACAAGGTGCTCGAAGCGATGCTGCTCGGTGATGTCCAGCTGGCCGCACCGGCACTGTCGAAGTTCGAAAAGTACACCACCAAGCTGATGATGTTCGATCTGCCCTTCCTCTTCGGAAGCATGGCTGCCGTTGATAAATACCAGAAAGGCCCGGCCGGTAAGAGTTTGCTGGCCTCAATGGAAAAGAAGGGTCTCATGGGCCTCCGCTTCCTGCACAACGGCCTGAAACAGATGTCCGCCAACGATCCGCTCAGGGTCCCCGGTGATGCCGCTGGCAAGAAGTTCCGTATCATGACATCCGATGTCCTGGCTGCCCAATTCGAAGCACTCGATGCCATTCCACTGAAGAAACCCTTCTCAGAAGTCTTCACACTGCTGCAGACCAAGGCCATTGACGGCCAGGAGAACACGTGGTCCAACATCTATTCGAAGAAGTTCTTCGAAGTTCAGCCCTACATCACCGAAACCGATCACGGTATCGTTGATTACCTGGTCTGTACCTCGACGGAATTCTGGATGGGTATGCCCGCAGATATCCGCGCCGAGGTCGAAAAGGCCCTGAACGAAGCGATTGATTTCGGTAACGCCGTTTCTGCAAAGAAGGCCGTGGAAGATCGCCAGAAGATAATAGACTCCAAGCGTTCCAAAATTCTCACACTGACTCCCGCCGAGCGCGCCCAGTGGGTCGAGGTCATGAAGCCCGTCTGGAAGAAGTTTGAGAAAAAAATCGGCAAGGAAAATATCGATGCCGCCTACGCCTCCAATTAGGAAAGGGCGTGTTTACTGATTCACGGACCCCCGTGCAGTGGGGTCCGTGAACTGAACAGCGATTATATTCCCGGTTGCGTGCAGCTGGGTTGGCGAGCGAACAAAAAGTAAAAAATCATCGCCTGGATGGAACGGATAAGTAAGGTAGGATGTACTTGCCACAAGAAAGTACATCCTACCTTGCGAACCAGCCGGAGATTTCCCGCTCCCTGTTGCGGGGGGCGTCGAATTTTTATAATATGGTCTTTTGTGAGGGTTGACTATGTTTGCGAGGATAATTAACAGCCTGGAAGAGGCAATCATCGCTATCCTTCTGGCTTCAATGACATTACTGGTTTTTGTGGAGGTGACGTTGCGCTTCGGCTTCAACACCGGGATGATGTGGGCCCAGGAACTGACCCTCCACCTCTCGTGCTGGATGGTCATGTTCGGTGCCTCCTATGGGATCAAGATCGGTTCCCATATCGGCGTCGACGCCCTGGTCAGGATCCTGGCACCCAGGACCCGGAGAATAGTCACGGGTCTTGCAGTGATAGCCGGTTTGTTATACTGCACGCTCATCGGTATAGGGGCCTGGGTGTATCTCGAAAAGGTGTACTCCATCGGTATCGAACTTGAAGATATGGCGATCCCCAAATGGGTTGCCCACAGCATCTTGCTGATTGGAGTGATACTGATAGCCTGGCGTTTGCTGGAATTACTCTGGGAGATTATTACCGGAAAGGCCGATGGCTTCAAGATGATTGACGAAGCCAAGGAGAGCCTGCAACTGGCCGAGGAAACCAAGAAAATAATGGCTGCCAAGGAAGGAGAAAGCGCATGACCACTATCACACTCTTTGTCCTGCTCTTTCTCTTCTTGTTGACGGGTATGCCGATTGCCATTGGGCTGGGACTTTCCAGCGTTACAACGATCCTGCTCTTCTCGAACGACTCAATAGCCTCTATCGCACTGAAGCTTTTGGAGGCTCTATCCGAGCATTACACACTGCTTGCAATCCCATTTTTCATCCTTTCATCGGCCTTCCTGTCGACGGGCGGCGTCGCCAAGCGGATTATCGATTTTGCCATCAATTGCGTGGGCTGGATTCGTGGCGGCCTTGCCATGGCCTCTGTTCTTGCCTGCATGATCTTTGCTGCGGTGTCCGGCTCTTCGCCGGCCACGGTTGCCGCCATCGGCTCTATCGTCATTGCCGGGATGGTCAAGTCGGGTTACCCGGAAAAAATGGCGGCAGGTGTTATCTGCAACTCCGGGACCTTGGGTATTCTCATTCCTCCCTCCATCCCCATGCTGGTCTATGCCGCTGCCACGGAAGAATCGGCGGCCCGGCTCTTTATGGCAGGATTTCTCCCCGGCTGTGTGATGGGACTGATGCTGATGTTCGTCATCTACATCGTCGCCCGCGTTATCAAGCTTCCGGCCCAGCCCTGGGTAGGAGTTAAAGAATTCATCCGCAGCACGGCAACCGCCAGCTGGGGTCTGATGCTGATTATTATTGTCCTCGGTTCGATTTATGGCGGCATTGCCAGTCCGACGGAGGCCGCCGCTGTCTCCGCCGTCTATGCCTTCCTCATCGCCATCTTTGTGTATCGCGACATGGGGCCGCTCAAGGGTGTTCCCTGGCGGAAAAGCAAGGACGAATCTATAGTGAGCATAGTTTTTCGCAATCTGGGTCAGACGATCATGGCCTTCCCGCGCTCGATAAACCATTCCGATACGCGCAAGGTCTTCAGGGATGCCTCCAAGGTCGCAATCATGCTCCTCTTTATTATTGCCAATGCCATGCTCTTCGCCCATGTTCTGACCACCGAACGAATTCCTCACCACATAGCAGAGATGATTATGGGATGGGGCCTGCCGCCCTGGGGCTTCCTGATCGTTGTAAACATCCTGTTGCTGATAGCGGGAAACTTCATGGAGCCGTCGGCGATTATTCTGATCATGGCGCCGATCCTGTTCCCCATCGCGCTCAAACTGGGAATCGATCCGATTCACCTGGGGATTATCATGGTCGTCAACATGGAGATCGGGATGATCACACCACCCGTCGGTCTCAACCTCTATGTTACTGCAGGCATCACGGGGCACAACATAACATGGGTCTTGCGGGCTGCCTTGCCATGGCTTTCGATCCTGCTCGTTTTCCTGGTAATCATAACCTACGTTCCGCAGATTTCTCTCTTTCTGCCCGAGTTTATCGATCACCTCAAGGGTTACTGACCCGATTGAGTGAATTAACGGGAAGGGGACGGCTGTTCCGCCCCTTTCCCGTGCCGCAAAAATCCTTCCCATACACGGCATGGTACCATGCTGTGAAATACCCTGCGCGGAAACCGACATGTTGCCCATAGAGACCATTCTCGTTACCACAGACCTGCGTCCCAACTGGGAATATGCCTTCAGGTATGTCGTCATGCCGGCCCGGCAGAACAGGGCGGATATTCACCTGCTCCGCGTGATTCTCGAAGTCGACGCGACCTTCAGGAGTGATATCTCGGCCGTCATGGAGACCCACGGCAAGGGACGACTGTCTTCTCCCCGCCGGGCTTCATCCATCGACTCGTCGGGCACCCTTCATCTCGACGCCGCGTTTTTCTTCCCGGCGCATCGGCATCAGGAAAGACCGTCATGGGCACACACCTCCAGGGCAGGGTGGCAGAGTTGCTCTTCTCTTCATCGGATCATCCCGGCCGGTACAGTGAACAATGCATTGACACAAGTACCACGATGTGGTATAGGTTGCCGCACATTACACAGTGCATGTGCACGGCGGGGAGGGTTTCATGGACGGAAGGGAGTTTGCCTCCATGCGAAAGCGGCTCAACAAGACACAGAAACAGACGGCCGAACTGCTGGGATGTTCCGTCAAGGCCGTGCATAGTTACGAACAGGGATGGCGTCTTGTCCCGTCCCATATTGAACGGCAAGTCATGTTCCTGGTCTGTCAGAAAGTGAATGGAAGCAGAAATCTCAGGCCCTGCTGGGAAATAATGCAGTGCCCTATCGAGGTAAGGGAACAATGTCCCGCCTGGGAGTTTCAGGCCGGCACCCTCTGCTGGTTTATCAACGGAACCATCTGCAAGGGCACAGTGAAAAAGGCATGGAAGGACAAGATAGCTCTATGCCGATCCTGTGAGGTACTGTCTTCCATACTGTGAAGACAGGGGAATCAGGGAGGACGATATGGGTGATACAAAGAGATACCGCTTTAACACCGAGGTCATTCATGCCTGTCAGTCGCCGGAGGACTGGCAGGGGGGGACGCTGCCCCCCATATTCCAGACGGCCTCGCATGTCCACCGCACGGCCGAAAATCTCAGCGAGACCTTTACCGGGAAAAGAGACGATCATATCTACATGAGGCTCACCAACCCGACCAACCGGGTGCTCGAAGAGAAACTGGCCCATCTGGAGGGCGGCCGGGGGGCCATCGTCATGTCATCGGGGATGGCCGCCGTCTCCAACGCGACCATGGCGCTGCTCCGTGCAGGCGATGAGTTTGTCACGGGGAATTCCATATTCATGTCCACCTATCTCCTCTTTACCCGTGTCTTCAGGAAATACGGCATTACCGTCCGCATGGTCGAGTCCACCGATATCGACGCCATCGAGGGGGCGATCAATGAGAAGACGCGGTTCGTCTACCTCGAAACCATCGGCAACCCCAAGATGGATATTCCCGACCTGGAAAAAATGTCGGCACTGGCCCATGCCCACGGCATCCCCCTGCTGGTGGACAACACACTGGCCAGTCCCTATCTCTGCCGCCCCTTCGAGGCGGGGGCCGACATCGTCATCCATTCCACTACCAAGTACCTGAGCGGTCACGGCAGTGCCATGGGGGGAGCCGTCATCGACGGCGGCCGTTTCCAATGGGAAGGGGAACGCTTCCCCGATTTTGCACCCTTTGTGGACCGGAAGGGCCCCCTGGCCTATCTGGACAGGGTCTGGCGGGAGCATCATATCAATTTCGGAACCACGCAGGCACCCTTCCATTCCTATCTCACCATGATCGGGTTGGACACGCTGGCCCTGCGCATGGAACGGCACATGGCAAACGCCATGACAGTGGCCCGCTTCCTGCGCGGGCGGCCCGAAGTGAAGTGGATCAATTACGCGGGGCTGGACGATCATCCGTCGCACGAGACGGCGAAGCGGCTCTTCGGCGGCAGGGGCTTCGGCGGTCTGCTTGCCTTCGGCCTCAGGGACCGGGAGGCATGCTTCACCTTCATTGACCGACTGCAGATGATCTGTCACCTGGCCAACCTGGGTGACTGCAAGACACTGGTGATACATCCCGCTTCGTCGCAGTATGTATCCTTCGATGACGCCACCAGGGAGGGGCTGTCCATTACCCCCGATCTCATACGGCTATCCGTGGGGATCGAAGACGCCGAAGATATCTGCGACGATCTGGGGCAGGCGCTGGAGGGGCTGGCGTAACGGTGGTGAAGACGGAAGATGAGCGAATATATTGAACACGACAGGGACGGCGTCTCTGTCGGTGTGGTAAGCAAACAATACGTTACCTTCGCCGGGCCGCCCCACGAGATGGTCCTCGAGAGCGGTGCCCGGCTGGGTCCCATCACCATTGCCTATGAGACCTGCGGCACACTGAATGAGAGGAAGGACAATGTCGTCCTCGTCGCCCACGCCCTCACGGGAGATTCCCATGTGGCGGGCTATTACCGTGAAAACGACACCAAACCGGGATGGTGGGACATCATGGTGGGTCCGGGGAAGGGGATAGACACGAATAAATACTTCGTTGTCTGTTCAAACATCCTGGGGAGCTGCATGGGAACGACGGGCCCGGCGTCACTCGACCCCCGGACGGGACGGCCCTATGGACTGGATTTCCCCGTAGTGACCATCGGCGATATGGTGAAGGCGCAGAAGGCCCTCTGCGATCACCTGGGAATCGAGCAGATACTCTGTGTCATCGGAGGGTCCATCGGGGGGCTCCAGGTCCTCGAGTGGTGCCTCAGGTATCCCGATATGGTCTCGTCTGCCATTCCACTGGCCACGACGGCGCGGCATTCGGCATTGACCATCGCCTTTAACGAGGTTGCCAGGCAGGCCATTATGGCGGACCCCAACTGGGCCGGTGGTTCTTACTATGCGGGGCCCGGGCCCGATCTCGGACTGGCCGTCGCCCGCATGATCGGGCACATAACCTATCTCTCCGACGAATCGATGCGTCATAAATTCGGGCGAAAGCTGCAGGACAAGCATGATTTTTCCTTCAATTTCGACGCAGATTTTCAGGTGGAAAGCTACCTCCGCTATCAGGGGGGGAAATTCATAGAGCGCTTTGACGCAAACTCCTTTCTGTATATTACAAAGGCCGCCGATTATTTCGATCTCAAGGATCAGCACGGTGGCGGATCGACGGTGCGGGCATTTTCCAAGGCGCGGGCCCGGTTTCTGGT
>Ga0272441_10002896_pt1 | contig 33966 bp, 29 predicted proteins | sample SSMProp6N_FD_193582 | JGI IMG/M metagenome (GOLD analysis project Ga0272441, IMG submission 193582) | Marine sediment archaeal communities from Little Sippewissett salt marsh, Falmouth, MA, United States - SSM-Prop-6N | ecosystem: Environmental > Aquatic > Marine > Wetlands > Sediment ... | reverse complement strand
GCGCCAGCGTGCTGCCCTGCCTGTCGGGATGGCAGTAGAACGCGACGCCGTTGGTGTCGACCTGGGCGAGCAGGCCGCCGGCCCAGAGGTAGAAGCGGACCGGCGCGCCGTTCGTGTCGAGTTCCACGAGCACGTTGGGCAGCGCCGCGCCGTGATCGAGCAAGTGAACGGCAGTCGTATCGTTGGTGGTTCGCGCAACACGGCCGCCGTCGGCGGTGTAGGAGAAGGCGGAGGGAACAGGGAGGCTGTCGATATCGGGCGGGATGCTCGCCCAGGCAGCGAGCCCCGAAAGCAGCAGCGCGACTATACCGAGATATTGAAACCGTCTCATGCCTTTGAGCTAATCCCTCGCTCGGCCGTTAACTGCTATTTCGAGGGCAGACCCCAGATCGACGCAAGAACACCTTCCAGAGTTCATGAAACTTCATGGGGCACTTGCCATCCGTCTTTTGCTGGTAACTGTTTCGTTCAACAGTCAGGTAGTACCGCATATGTTCATCGTCGGGGTCGCGGAGCAGAGATGGCAGGTTGTGAATATGATCCAATTCGTTGACAACTTGTTCGTCGTTCCCCTCGAATGCATAGTGTCTCGCATTGAGCACCCCGTATTCGATGATTGTGAACAGCGCGTCGCGTTCTTGCTTCTCAAGCATTGGCGTCTTCTCTATCTCCCGATTACAGGCAGTTCTTCGACGGGCTTCGCTGGAATAGTCGTGTTCATGGGCCCTGGGACAACTTCCGTATCGACTGACTGCCCCGTTTCAATTGCTCGACGCACACGGTGGTGTCCGTCGATGATCCGACCATCTTCAGTCACCTTTACGGGTTTCGACATATCGAGGTCCGGACTGTTAAGCCGTGACGAGTCGAGGCTCTGTCTCTGGCCGCTTTGCAGGGTGCGTGGATCGACGTTTCTTTGCGTGCCCGTCTGACCGGGTTCAAACGGGCGTCCCCTGCGGCGGGGTCTTTCCCCGTCCTCTACGAGTTCATCGATCAACCGCTCGGCGCCATAGAGAACGACGGCCTGCAGGCTAGCGTCGATCGTGGTCGCAGCGGCTCCCACTTGAGCCGCACCCCATCTGGCTGCTTCCTCGTCTGTTGCTCCGCCTGCTTTTGCCTCCTCGGAGACCTCAACTCCAGCGTGGTACGCCAGCCCATAGAGACTGGCCAACCATTTTGTCCCATGAGGAAGATTCTCACGCACCATATCAATAGCCCTGTTGACCTCCTTGTGCGATATGAGTCCACACAGCCCAAACGGATCGATCCAGAACAGAGGGGAGTTGTTGGCGTACCGATAGAGGTTGCCGCCTCCGGCGAGCCCGATCGGATCGACCGAAATGAACCGCCTGAGCCCGGCATGGTAGTAGCGGGCCTTCATGTGGTGCAGGCCGTTACCCTCGGTCCATACGCCATATCCGCCGAGCCAAGCGTAGGGAGCACGAGTGGATCCGGAGCGGTTCAGAACCTCGCCGTATGGGGAGTAGAACCATTGATCGGTCGGCACGCCGTTGGTGTCGCTGAGCGCCAGCGTGCTGCCCTGCCTGTCGGGATGGCAGTAGAACGCGACGCCGTTGGTGTCGACCTGGGCGAGCAGGCCGGCGGCCCAGAGGTAGAAGCGGACCGGCACGCCGTTGGTGTCGAGTTCCACGAGCACGTTGGGTAAGGCAGCGCCGTGGTCGAGCAAGTGAACGGCAGTCGTATCGTTGGTGGTTCGCGCAACACGGCCGCCGTCGCCGGTGTAGGAGAAGGCGGACGACACAGAGGTCGTCCCTCCATCGGTCGAGACGAGGCGGTTCTCGAAGTCGTAGGTGTAGGCAACCGCACCGTCGTTGGTGAGGTTCCCTTCGGCGTCAAAGGTGGGGATGACCGTGGTCCATTCCGCATCGTCCGGATTGGTCTTGGTCTGGATCGTTGCGAGTTGGTCGGCTGCGTCCTGGGTGAGGCGTTTGACCTCGGGTGAGAGACTGGGGAGCAGGCCTTCCTGGACGGTCAGCGCCGTGAGATTTCCGTGCGCGTCAAGCGTGTGGCTGCGCTGGATGAAGGCCGTCGCGTTGGTGGCATAGGAAATGGCGTTCATCCGATCGGCGTCGTCCCAGCCGTAGGCGGCGGTGACGCTGTTGCCGTAGGTCCGGGCGGTCAGCCTGCTGATGGCGTCGTGGGTGTAGGCCGCGCCGAGGCCGGTGGCTAGTGCTGCCGCGTTGACATTGGTGAGCCGATTGAGCGCGTCGAAAGCGTAGGCCACGCTCTTGTCGCCGGGATAGACGACTGACGTACGGTTCCCGTTCGAGTCATAGCCGTAGGCCACGGAAGCCGTGACGGATGTTCCGGCCACGGAAACGGACTGAACGACGTTGGTGAGCCGGTCCATCTCGTCAAAGGCGTAGGAGATTTCGGCGACGGCGTTGGATTGATAGGTGCGCAGACCGACTTCGTTGTAGGCGTAGTGCACGCTGGTCGTGTCGGGGTAGGTGATGTCCGTGAGGCGATTGAGCGAATCGTACTCGTAGGTGGTTTCAGCGCCTTCGGCGTCGGTGCGTGAGGTCAGGTTTCCGGCGTCGTCATAGCTGAAGGCACGGCCGTGTCCGAGCGCGTTGGTCTCGCCGAGCAGGCGGTTCATCCCGTCATAGGCGAAGGTGCGGACCTGGCTGAGTCCGTTGGTGAACGCGAGCAGGTTCCCGTTCGGATCGTACCCGAAGCCTTCGCTTGCGCCGTCGGCACTGGCGCGTCCGGAAAGACGCCCGAGCGAATCGTATTCGAGCGCGGTGGTCTTGCCCATCTCGTCGGTGACGGCTGAAAGCCGGCCGGCGGCGTCGAAGGCGTTGCTGACCGTGTGGGTGAGCGGGTCGGTGCTGAGCGTGAGCCGGTCGAGCGCGTCGTATTGGAATGTCGAGACCTTGCCGAGCGCGTTGGTCAGCGAAGTCAGGTTTGCGTTCTCGTCGTGCGCGAAATACGTCGTGTTGCCGAGCGCATCGATGGCCGCGATCCTGCGTCCGGCCGCGTCATAGACATTGCTCGAGGTGTTCCCGCGTGCGTCGGTGAGGCCGACAAGCCAGTCGCGTGCGTCGTAATGGTTGCTGACGACGCTGGAATCCGGAAATGTCACGCCTGCGACTTTGTATGTGGGCGTCCAGGCGGTGACGGTTTCGCGATCGAGCGGGTCGAACACGCTGGTTCGCAGGCCGACGGCGTTGTAGACATTGCTCAGAGTGTCGCCCTGCGCGTCGGTGACGGAAATGAGAAGCCGCCGGTTGTTGTAGGTGAAAGTCGTGGCGTTGCCGAGCGCGTCCTTGGCGACGAGCAGGTCGCCGCGTGCGTCGAAGGTGTTGGTGATCGTTCCGCCGTCGGTGCGGGCAATGGTTTCGGGGTTCCCGTAGGAATCGTAGCCGAACGTGGTGAGGTTCCCGTTTCGGTCGGTGACGGTATGGACCAGGCCGGTGTGCGCGCCGGTGGTGTAGTATGTGGTGCGCGTCTCGTTGCCGAGCGCGTCGACGATGTTGGTGATGTGGTGGGCGGCGTCATAGCTGAAGAGCGTCGTGTTCTCGAGCGGGTCGGCTGTCCGGACCAGGCGAAGGTCTGTATCGTACTGGTAAGACCATCGGTTGCCCAATGCGTCAATACGGTTGGTGAGGTTGTGCGCGTCATCGTACTCGAAAACGGTGGCCGCGCCGCGTGCGTCCATGTTGCTGACGACGTGCCCCTGGCCGTCGTACCAGGCGTAGGTGCGATGGCCGAGCGGGTCCTCGTCGCCGAGCAGGCGGCCGGCCTCGTCGAAGTAGTGCGTGGTGACGCCGCCTTCGGGGTCGGTCTCGGTCGATCGCAGGCCGACGCCGAAGTGGAAAGCCCAGGTTTGGGCGTGGCCGTTATACTGGGTGACGACCTGGCCGAGCGAATTGTAGACGTTGCTTGCCGTGACTTGGTCGAGCGGATCGACAAGCGCGTTGAGACGGTGATCGCCGTCATACCCGTACTCCCAGGTATGGCTGTCGGGGTCCGTGACGCTGGTGAGGTTGTTCGAGGTGTAGGCGAACTCGACCGAGACGCCAGAGGAGTCTTCGACTTCGGAAATCAGGCCGGTGGAGTAGGTGAAGGTCAGCGTGCGGCCGTAGGTATCGGTAATGGTCTGGAGATTGGTTTGGGCGTTGTATGCGAAGCTCAGCGTATTCGAGTCTGCGTCGGTCCATGCGCTGACGAGCCCGTTGCTGTTGAAGGAGAAGGTGCGGCCGAACCGGCGCTGCAGCAGGAAACAGCCATCGTCTTGTTCGAGTGCGGCGGCTTCGCCAGGCGGGGGCAGGTATGTGCCGTCGGGCATGCGCAGGTACTCGAGCGATGCGTTGCCCATTTCGACAATGACGGCGGTATCCAGCAATTGGTCCACGGCCCACTTGGCGGCCAGCCCGGCGGCGGCCCATTCCTCGACTTCCGGTGCGACTTGCATGAGGGCCTCGGCCGCCACGGCATAGGCCAGGAAGGGCGCGATGTCCGCGGGCTGGCGCGTGCCGACGCCGAGTTCGCCGTGGCTCGTTTGCCTGGCCGAGACCAGGCCGTTGTGACGCCATCCGTAGCCGAGGGGACCGGACGTGCGATTGCGCGCTCCGTTGTAGAAGCGTCTGAAGCGGAGGCCTCTGGCATCATCGCGGCCGAGTTGCAGATCGGTGTTCTCGAAGAGACAGTCTCCCGTGCGCATATCGATCGGGTCATCGCTCGTGCGCAGCGGCGTGTTGGCGTCGGGCAACTGGTTCTTGGCGGGCAACGGCGCAGGCTCAAAATCCCAATCGTCGGCGGACCAGCCCCCGCTTCCGGCGGCGCTGTGCCAGATGACGGATGCCAGACCGCCGTAGCCTGCGTCGCGGATATACCAGAGCCCGCTCCATGAGAAGTTCGTGCTCAAACCGATGTCGCCGTCTTCAGGCAGGAGCACGTTCTCAAGGCTGTTGGTGATAGCGCCTCCAATTTCCTCAAGCTGTGCGGAGGAGTAATTGGTCAGGGCGGCCTGCACCGTGGACCAGTTGCCGGTGTGCGCCAGGTAGATCGTGTCGCCCCTGTCACTGCTTTCGCGCAGGAGCCGGACAGATGAGACGCACGGGCGGTCTGCGCCCTGGGTCTGTTCGAGGAAGCCGTGCTCGATGGCGCTTTCGTAGAAGCCGGCGACCTTCTGAAAAGGGAGAATGTCGGCGGCAACGCCACGTCTGGAGACATCGAGCCAGCCTTGCTGGGCCAGGTCGACCCGGTATCCGTCATCGCCGGTGGCCATGAGGCCGTAAAACTGGATCTGGTGACAGACGATTCCCATGAGTTGGGCGGAGAGAGCGCAACTTTGCCGCCACTCGATCAGACCCGTGTCCAGCGCGGTCTGCATGCCGCCGCCGAGCACCGCCTCGCTGTCGGCGTCGAGGCCTTCGGCGATGTCGCGGCGCAAGTCCGCATCGTGTCGTTGGGCGATTCGTTCGGAGATGGTCTCGAGGTCATGGATCAGCAGGCACTGCTCGCCGCTGACCAACGGTGCGGTTCCATAGACGTCCGGAAGCGGCGGGTTTGTCGCCGCGATCGGGGGAACAGGGTGATGACAGAGCCATACAAGCTTGTAGGGGTTGCCGGCCGTGGTCGCGCTGCCGGTAGTGATTGGGTCTCCGCCGATGTAGAGCACAGGCTGGTCCGAGGCATTGTGAAAGACCGAGACGCGTTTTGCGGCGCTGTAGAATGTAGGAAAACCCACTCCGAAATGAGTCGTAGACTCGGAAGCGTCCTTGTACCACAAGTAAAGCATGGTACAGAAATCATAGTCGTAATAGTACTGCCACAGCCACAAGGGATCGGATGTGCGGAACGCGCCGGAGCTCCAGTCCCAGTCGGAAACCATGTTTGGGGCGTTGGTTGCGAACTCCGAGAGTATTTCCGGTACGATCCGCCGTCCCCCGACAATCTCGTGCACATGTGCGTTCGGCGTGTTGGTTGAGACGTAGTCGAGCAGGTTGGCTGTGTATTCGGTGAGGTTCGAAATGATGTTGTCTTCGTTCAGATCCTCGATGGCGTAGTCGCCGGTCTTGGTCGCGCCTTGCATGGCGGCGTTCGTGAAGGCGGCATGGTCGTAGGCCGCGGCGTTGGTGAGATCGATGCCTTCGACTTCCTCATACTCCTTCATCGCCGGATCGAGAACGTACCAGGTGCTGTCGATCTCAACCTCGGCAAAGGTCCGGTACAGCGACAAGGGGTCTGTGGGATAATTGGTGTTAACGGCGACGGCGTTTCCGCCGCCCTGGATCACCCCGGCGACAGTGTACAGTTCGTTGGTCACGCCGTACCAATCCGCAAGGTCTTCCATCTCGTAAAGCCCGGCGGTCAGAACATAGCGCGCATCGTAACCCGCGGCGTGAAGCAGAGCAATCAACAGCGCGGACTGATCCCAGTCGTTGCCCCTGCCGGCCAGCAGGCAGCCCGCGGCGCCGTTGACGATGCCGTAGGTGGGCACATACTCGATTTCATTTCGCACATATTCGTAGATGCGCTTCGGATCGTTGTGGAGCGCGGCGGCCAAGGCGACGATTTCAGGCGTCCCTTCGAGCTCGGTGTTCTCGTTGGCAGGGCCGGAGTCGCGCCCTCCGCCGTCCTTGCCGCCAAGGGGGCCGGAGGCTTTCTCACCGTATGGGACGAGCCCGTCATCGGCGAACCGGACCGGCCCCGTACCGGTGATGAACTGGCGTGGGCCGGGCGGCCCGGGTGGGCCGGCCGGGCAGGTCGGGACCCCTTCGGCTGCCTCAAGGGCGTGAAGGGCCACGAACAGGGTCGTCGCGATCAGCAACCCGGCAGCACAGCTTCTCGAATTCATCGACATGGGATCGGTTCCTTTAGCAGATCAGTGCTCTAAGCACTGTTCGCAGCGTGAACAAGCCGCTGGGGCCGACGCATGGCGAACACTGTTCCAGCATCGAAAGGTAAAACAGAAACGATCGGAGGTTGTTCATGTCGGTGACGGTGATGACCAAGTCGACGTTCCCGGCTGCGTCATACGAGTAGAAGCGCTTGCCCGAATCCCCGTAGTCCGCTTCACGCAGCCGGTGGCGTGAGTCATAAGAATAGCTGATTGTTGTCTCGGACCGCGCCGTCTCCGGCAAGATGCACAGCGCGATCAGCGTCAAACACGCCACCAGGAACAGCTTGTCCTTTCTCATTCTTCGCATGTGTCGCCCTCTCCGCGAAACGATCGCTTCAATCAGACGGAGACTCGCCCGCCTCTACGGGTCAGAGACCTCGAGGTCATCGCAATGCACGCCGCGCCCTATGCCGCTGCGCAAGTGCATTCCCCGCAGCGTATCGACGCTGTTGTCTTTGAACCCGAGCCCTGTCAGTTTCTCGTCGCCGTTCACGCTCAAATCCCAGGTACTGGCCGTGAAATCCTGGTCAATGCCCAGGAGCACCCATTCGTCGGAAAACACCGTGTTGGATGCCGTTACCCATTCGCCCCCGCCGGCACCGTCGCCATCAAAGGCCGCAACGCCGTTTGTCAGATCGTAGCTGAGCAGGCAGCTCGCCGTTTCCGGCAGATTCGTCGGCAGCGCGTATTGGTCGCCATCGATGTAGATGTAGATCTCAATGCTCGCCGCATCGTTCGTGCTCACAAGGTTCTGCGATACTTCTTCGTCAAGCCCGTCGAGTTCGACGGCCTGGCTGCCTGCATGAACGCGTGCCGCCTGCACCTGCGCTCTTTCGCTGGACGTGGCGGACCACCCTTCTTGCCCGTCCAGCGTACCGAGGGCATAGCTCTCAGCCGATTCGAAGCCCGTTGTGTACGGAAGCAGCCAGTTGAGTACGTTCACCGGGTCGAGCCCGAGTTCGTACTCGAGCAGGTTCCAGCAGCCGTCTCCGTCGGCGTCTGCCATCGCATCGTTCGTTTGCGGGTCGAGCCCATAGAGAACTTCCCACCAGTCCGGCATGTCGTCCTCGTCAAGGTCCGGATCGTCCAGCGTGATGTCGATGCCGGTCATGTTCGTGGCCACATAGATGCTGTTGGACGCGCCCCATGCTTCCCAGGAGTCAGGCGCTTGGTCACCGTCGGAATCGCGGAACGCCTTCACCCACCACGTGCCGAGGTTCGCGACGTTGGACACGGTATATGCGCCGGGCGCTTCGATGACGGCCAACAGATTGGAAGCCCAGGAGTCGGCCGAGTCGACGGCGACCACACGGACCATGCCCGTCTGGTCGCCTGTGTAGGTGATCGTACCGGACAGGTTGACGGGGAACGATGCGGCATTGGTCGGGTCCGTGTTGTACTTGACTTCAAAACCGTCCAGGAACCCGTCGTTGTCCGAATCCGAATCCAATGGATCGCAGCCGAAATCGTACTCGCCGTCCACGTAGCCGTTGGTGTTGGCGTCTGCTCCGGCGGGGTAATCGTTGGTGGCCAGGTTCCCGTCGTAGCCGTCGACCAGATAGTCGTCGTCCGTGTCAAAATCTGAAGGGTCCGTGGACTCCGCGTATTCGTTGGAGTTCACAAGGCCGTCGCTGTCGGGATCTCCGCCGGCGGTCTCGTCCAGGTCCTCGAAATACTGCATCTCCCACCAGTCCGGCAGGTCGTCGGAATCGTCATCCGGGTCCGAAAGCGTGATATCGATGCCGCTCAGGTCCGTCGTGACAGTCATGGAGACGTTCGAATAGATGCCCTGCGCCTCCCATGCCTCACGCAGACGGTTCCAGTTCGAGTCACGGAAGGCCTTGAACCAGTAGTTCGAACTTACGGCGACCCGATCGTTGGTGTACGCGCCCGGCGAGGAGATGACATCGGAGCAGCCTGTCCAGATGTTCGACTCGAGCGCCGCCACCATCCAGATCCACCCCGTCTGCGGCCCGCTGTAGGTGATAGCGCCGGAGACCTCCACGGGGTAGGAGTTCGAATCGTCTTCGCCCGTGTGGGTCACGAAATGCTCGTACCCGTCCGAGAATCCGTCATCGTCCTGATCGCCTTCCACGGCCGCGGCATACATGCGGCGGAAGCTCGACCAGTTCGTGGACTCATAGTCGGTCCACTGGACCCAGTTGGTGGAAGTGTCGGTATTGGTCGAGATGGCGGGATCCCACCAGTCCTCGACCAGGTCCCAGCAGGTGAAGAACTCAAAAACGGTGTTCTCGTTCGTCTGGTATTCCTCGGGATAGGCCAAGGTGACGATGATGCCGGTGTGATTGGTGGGCCACTCGATATCGACAAACTGCAGGTTTGTGACCGGGCCGCCTTCCCAGTCCATCATCATCATGCCGCCGCCCGGGTCTGGCGCAATCGCGGCGAGAATGGTTTCTTTCCAGACCAGCCGGATCAGGTTCTTCTCATCGAGGATCAACTCGTAATCGATCACGATTCGGGCCGGATCGTAGTTGGCCAGCAGCCACTCGCGTTCCGACTGGGGATAGGAGTCGAAATTCGGGTACTGTTCGCGCACGAACCAGTCGGGGCTGTAGTCGTCGGCGCGTGCGATCCGGGCGATCTCTTTGCCCAGCATATTCTCGACCACGATCTCCCGGCCGTAGCTGTTGCCGTCTTCGTAGACGCGGATCGGGAAGCGCTCGATGCCGTCGTTGTCGTAACCGGCCAGCCCGTCGATGAAGGACGCGGGGAATTTCGTCTGATCGAGCAGAGGCAGAACGCCGCCGGACTGGACCAGCAGCACAGGGGGATTTGGGGGCACGACCTTGAGGTATTCGCTCTGGTAGCAGAGATAATCGTTGAACAGGTCCTCGAGGCTCTTGATTTGGAGGTCGAGCAGCTCGTCATGCCGGGCCTGGTTGTACTCGACCTCGGTCCCGTTCTTGAGGAGTGCAGCCCAGAGGCCGATGGCCAGGCAGCAAGCAAGCGCGAGTGCCGTGCTGGCGAGAATCAATTTCGAGCGTTGCGTCGCGTGCATCAGGCCTCCCCATGAAGATCGTCCGCTGGCCCAAACTGCGGACACCGTAGCGCTGGGCGCGAAACGATGTCAAGCGCGTTCGTCCTGATGGCAAAGAACGGTTGACTGCGAGGCTGGAAGGCGGGAGTGCGTCCGTCTTGTCCTTGTCGGACAGGGCCTACATGTTCCGGGTTCCGGAGCGCCGAAATGCTCAGGATCGGTTCCGGATTGCGGTTCGCTCTGCGGCGGTCTGCGAGCCCGGACCTACAGCCGTGAGCGCGAGAGATGACGTGCGTTCTCTTCCGTGCCGGTGACTGCAACCAGTGCCATTCGCGCAAAAAGAGAAGCAGTCCCTTCAGCGGACAGACTGGGGTAGATCTGTCGAGCTGATGATCCAAGCCAGTGGATAGGGACTGCTCAGGTGAGAAGATAGCGCGGGTGGGTTGTGGTGGCAAGCTTTTGCGCAGAAACCAAGATGCGACGGCAAGCCGCTCGTGAGAGATCACAACTCCCTGCAATGTCTCACCAGGTCGTCATGGCATTTGAGGATCGCCACAGTGTCCTTCCCGCCGCTTCGTATCGCGAGACCAAGTGCGCTCGCTGCGTCGCTGACACCGAGTTCGGGTGGATTTCCCGTGTCGCAAAGAACCTGAAGTCGATGGATCAGATTGACAACACGAGGGTAGTCGAACGACTGGTGCAGATCCGGATCGGTAAGGGTGAGCAGTTCCGCCACGGACGTACGCATCACTTCGCGCTTTCTCTCCTTGTCTTTGTGGGCGTATTCGAGCCCAATCTGGTTGATAGTTCTCGCGACCTCAGATTCCACAACGAGCTTCGTGTTCCGCAACTGAAACCAAGCGGCTATCCAGGCCGCGCCGATCATGCCGAATACAGTGATGATGGTTGAGACGATCGTGTAGTCAGGCTTCGCATCGAGGGCTTGCCTGATCTGCTCCAGCGCATTGAGAATCTCTTGATCCATAGTCGTACTCCTTCCCCGGTAAGATCTACGTTGACACTGTCTCAAGACACGTCTTCGACACGTGACTTGAATGTGGTCGCCAGCACGTAATTCGGGGGATACCTCGCGATCCGAATGGTCCTCGTCTGTTGAACGTCATCCCCTCGGCAGATAGTACTCGATCGTCAGGTTCCCCGACCTCCTTGCTGCATCCCTCCGATCGCAAAAGACCAGCACAGACAGATGCGGAGTCCTATTCCGAATCGCGGCCAGCAGATCGAAGGGAAGCCAGGACCTTTTCCACGAACTCCTTCAGTCCGGGAGGGTAGGCGCTACCCGCGTGAAGAGCTTCGAGGGCCTGCACCACCCATACATTCTTCCGTGTCGTCCCGAGATCCATCCAGCACTCCAACTCGCCAACAGGGACCAGGAACAGGCCCTGTGCAGCGCAGGACTCAATCAACGCCCGACAGACCTCCTGGGCGTCCGACGGCAGGGCATCGACGCCCTTGGTCTTCAGATCATACCAGTCCGATGCGAGCTTCCGCAGTCGATTCAACGCACCGCGTGCGCCAGAAAGATCGTGTTCATCGGCCTCTAACTGACCGAGAAACTCAGCGGTGCGTTCTCGGATCTCGCGTACTGTGTCGTCATCCGTCGGGACACCCAATTTCCCGGTAACATGCTCGCGTTGCTGCACAATTTCGACGGCAGCCGCCTCGTCGGAAAGCGACAGTACGAGCTTGCGCAAATCTCCTGCGCTGCTCAGAGCATCGAGATCGACAATCGCCGCAACTGGAATGCGAGCTGCACGCAGCAGTTCGACGACCTTCGGAACGGACTGCTTGTTGTGGGCATGAACAAACATCGTCTCCTGATCTGAGAGGAAGCGAGTCGCAACGGTCTGGTAGACTGCCCGGTCAGCATCCGCCTCGCAAACGACAACACCTCGGTAGAAGATGGACTCCAGCACACGCTGACTGGACAGTAGCGGACTGTCGACCAGGCTGCGTGTCGCGTCGGGCGGAATGCAGGCGTATTCCGTCACGTCACCTGTGCGGTTCATTCTGAATATGTCGACCGTCTCGCCGCTGGCGAGAATGCCACTCAGGAAACTCGCGTTGTGGGTCGCAACGATAATTTGCCCTGGCACGGTAGCCGCATGGCTGGCGATCCAGAGACCCAGTTGCCGTGACTGTGCAGGATGAAGAAACGCTTCAGGTTCATCAAGCAGGACGACTCGACCTTGGGACAGCAACAGGCTCAGAACCACGCCAACGAAGCTTCGAAACCCGTCTCCTTGCTCATCCAGTCTGCCATACTTCTGGAGCACTGGATATGCATCCCTCGGGTCAGCCGGGATCTCCTCAAATCTCTTTGCTACTCGCAGCGCTAGGTCTTGCATCCCGCTGTAGTCCAGCCGGAGGTCCATAGCGAACGTTTCAGAGAAGGCCTTGCGCAGCACGGTTTCGGTGTCGTCTTGTGCGGCGAACAGGCCCTGAAGCAGGTTTCCCGGCGGCTGAACATGAGGGTTGTGGGACTTCGTTGCCTTGGCGACCTTGAGGCGCGATTCAGCATCCAGGTACGAGACGCGGAACTTGCTGATGCTCCCGAAGGCAAAGCGGAAATCACCGTTTCTCTCGAAGCGCTCTTGGTGGTGCTTCGTGTCTATTTGAATAAACGTGCCGCTGGTCAGATTGGACAGGATGCCGCTGACGCGATCTCTGTCTGTGTGCGTAGGGTCCGGAGCCTTCTGCAAACCGAGAAACAGTTCATCAAAGGTCTTTGGTTTCTCGATGATGACCTCATCGAGGATCACACAGTTCGCTCCAGGACCATCGACGAAGTAGTCATGAATATCCCGCAATGTCCGGGACTTACCGACGTTGTTTGGCCCAACGAGAACCGTGAACTTCCCGATCGGCACTGTTTCGCCGGATTTGGTCCTTACGGCAGTGATCTTCATCAAGCCACCCTTCCATGAGTTCTGGCCTCCGACAGCATAACGCAGCCCACGGCTCTGATCCACTCGTTTCTTGTTAGCAGGACTGGCCGTCGACCAGACAAGGTGATACACTGCGGGCAATGAAGAAGGGTCCCTTCATCGGACGGCACAGCAATGAACGAGAACGACTCTGACCTCAAAGACCTCACCATCGTCCTGGATCACGACGACGACGGTCGCTATCGAATAACGAGCAGGACGGACCCGCCGATCTCGGTGTCGGGCGGATCGGTCAAAGAACTGACTACGCTCATCGGAGCAAGGGTGCGCGAAGGTCTGGCGGCGGGCACACTGCGTATCCTCCCACGCCCACCGGACTCCGGCGGCAAAGGCGGCGGGCTCCGATCGCTTCTGTCCGCAGACATGAAGAAGATCTTTCAGGCCGCACGCGGGTTCTCCGCCGGGAACGCGATAACCTTTGCCGACATCCGGCGTGGCGCGGAGGTCGTGAGCCGTGGCGAACCGATACCGAAGGACAAACACACCGGCTCGTTGCCGCTCTCAAGGGACGCGAAGCGCTTCGTGCAGGATCTGGCGCGTCGACGTGAAAGCGACGAAGAACTCAAGGGCATGACGGCGGAAGAGATTCTCCGGGCGGTCCAGGCGTTCGAGGAAGGGCGTGGCCGATAGTCAACCGATTCATAGCCCTCTCTTTCAACACCGGAGGTAGGGAACGCAGATGCCGAAGACCTCGATATGCTTGTGCCTCATCCTCTCGTTGACAAGCCAGCGTCTGTATGGTGCCAACCTTCGTGTGTCCTTTCTGACGAATGACGTTGTTCTCGCCGAGACCGTCGGCATCCTGAAGGCCGCGAGAGTGACGGACAATGGGATCAAGGCGTTCGAGGCCGCCGTTCATGACTACTACCGTGAACCCTTGAAGGTCAATCCGTCCGGCTTTCCAGCCGAAGGGCCTGACGGCTTCTTTGAGTTCGGCTCCGCCGCCGATTTCGTCAACGCTCTACCGCACAGGCTATCCGAAACCGAACACGAGTTCGGCGTCAACTGTTTCGCGACCGTGCTGCATCTTGTCGAAGGGTGGGTCTACACCGCGATCGACGTGGACCGAGTCGGAGCACCGTTCCTCGCCGCATGCGCGTCCAAAGGATCGCCTCGGTTGCGGATTGCGGCCACGGCCCAGGATGCTTTCTCGGCCACCTACCCGGCCTGGTACAGGCGGGAGGTGGTGCGAATTGTCGGTCAAGAGTGGACTCGCGCACACATCGGGTCAACGGCTTGCTTCTACACCTTTCACGCTCTGCCGCGTGGCGTGGCGCATAAGGACCTTGAGAAGGTTGTGTGGGCTGTCCTCCGGTCGCGCTGGAAGGCTCGTGGTGTTCATTTCTCAACAGATCTGCAGCTTGTCTTGCTCCACAGAGCCAGGCCGGAGTACGGAATCATCCTGACAGATCACGCGGGTTTGCTTGTCAAGACGGACGACAAGATGATGTACCTGGAAAAGGCGGGCGGGCGAGGCCCGTTCTTGAGAATGGACGTGGCGGATGCGCAGGATCTCGTGCCGTTCTATGGCGGTAAGCTGACGCCTGCCATGGTCAACGAGTACCCGGACAGTTTCATGAGCGTCAACGATGCTCACATCTGGCGAATGGACGCCAGAGGGCCGGAATCCGACACGGGCGAAGGCTCGGATACCAGCGCCGGGACGGCTCCTCCGGATCTTTCGAGTGGGAAGGGATTAGAAGCCGGGCAAAGGACTCGTGATCGCTGACCTCTCAGGACAAGGATGACCGACAGTGAACGGATGGATTCCGATCGCAGTGCTTGCCGTTGCTGGCGTGACCGCCGCCATCGCGATCAAATGGACTCTCAACATCCGGCGTGTCATCAGGGCCGTCAGACGTGGCCCAGACCACGCCTACGACTTCTTCTTGGAGCACCCGGACGAGTGGGCGGTGTTCGAGGCGATGCGCAGTGCGATTCCTCAGAGCCAGTTGCCCGATGCTACCGGCCTTCCGCTGCTCGGCCCGTTCCAATTCTGCGTTCCGAAGCTCGGCAACCGCCCGGTGACCGTGTTCGGGAAGTCGAAGGACTGCTTCCGGTCCCTCGGCCAGCTTCTGTTGAGATTGGCTGTGAAGAGGCAAGCCCGAAAGACAAGATGAAGACAGGCCTCGTCATCGCTGGCGTCTGGTCGACCCTTCTCCTCCTGTTGGCGTTGACGATCACCGGAACCTTCGGCGACGCGTATGCCGGAAGCTTCTACTCGTTCACACTGCCCTTCATCGTCATGGCGGCCACAGTGGCGGCCTTGTCCCTGGCCGGTCTGCTCTTGAGTCGGGCCAGACGTGTCCTTTTCTGGTTGGTGGTCCCGCTGCACGGGCTCCTCTTCGTACCGTTTCTCCATGCTATGGTCCGTTGGCCCGGCGGCGACGACGGGCCGGGCATGGCATGGATGTTCTTTGTGGGCGTGGGATCTCTGATCGCGGGACTCCAGAGCCTTGTCCTTGTTGTCTGTAGGATTGTCGGTATTGTACGGAAGGAGCCGCCACGACAACAATGAGGAAGACTGTCATTCACCTGCCGAAAGGCTTCGCCAGGCAACACCGCATGTCCGGCGAGGCGGAGATTCCTGCGTTCTACCGCAGACTCCAGCGCGTGGTCTTGACCCTGTCCCTGCTCGCCTACATCTTGGGTATGTCGTACATCATCAAGAACCGCATCGGCTGGATGCCTGCAACCATAATGTCATTCTTCATCGTTACGGTTGTCCTTGCGGTTGTGGAGAAGATCCGTCCTGGAGCGGGCACATTCTGGAAGTCGTTCATCGCAGTGTGCGCCATCGTCGTATGCCCGTGGTTCGCATTCACGCGAGCGCTCGCGTATCTGCTGATTGGCGTGTACCTGGTCGTTGCGGGCATTCTGATACGGCGATTCAGGCGGACCTTCGTCGAGGAGACGTTGGGTTGGCGAGCGATCGCGATCTTGGGCCTGACGGTGGCGACTGTTTCCTTCGTGCTTCGATGCCTCGCAAACGGATCATAGGATGGGCGGCACGCCGCTGAGTGGCCTCGCCGCAGCGTCAAAGAGATATCAAGCCGTGAACGCGCATGCTATGCTGTGATGTTCGCGGGTATCGGAGGCCTGGGGCTTCTCCTGCTGGTAACGGTTCTTCGGCTTGCAGGCCATCAGGTCTCGAAGTTGTGGTGATTGGGATGAACGCGGAGAACGCGACATTCTTCTCTGAGACGCCGTCGCACAGGATCGTGTATTTCGTCCTGTCGTCTGTGGTTCTCCTTCTGTGCCCGGCCATGTTCGGCGTCTTCTACGTCATCTACCCGGAGAACACGGTTCTGCTTCGACTGACCAAGTCATTCGGTATGAGCCTGGCCATCGTCGTGGCGCAGTTCGCGTTTGTCGTCTGGTGGTGGACCTTGACGAAGGCGCGGTGGACGAAGCGATACTATCAGGTCGTCAGAAGGAAGGCTGTGCTGCCCATAGTCGCGGTGCCACTGTGCGCGTTCGTGTACCTGTTTCTGGCGACACGATGAGAACGATGAAACCATCCGACATTCCCTACATTCTCGTCCGCGTGATCGGGATGACCTCAGGCTTGCTGCTGACGGGTATCGCCCTGCTGGGAGGTGTTGTCCCGAACCTCATTGTGATTCGAGGAACCTTCCCGTTTCAGACCCTCCTCGCCCTGCTCTATCTCGCCCTTCTCGTCATCCCGCATCGGTGGAGCATTGCCAACCGAACGCGGTACATGGCGGTCTTCCTCGGCATGCTCACTGTCTCTGTCTTGCTCGTGAGTCCCGTCACGTGGCTGGCAATCCTGCCGCCGCTCTTCGCCCTGGAAGTGTCCAGAGGCCGCGCCAAGATGAAGGCACGATTCGCCGAGGTGCTGAGGCGATATCGATCGGAGGAGACGAGTGCGGAACCACGAATTGCAGCCGACGTATAGACAATGACCAGAAAGTACTCCAACTGGTACATACCGCCCGACTGGTGCGTCCTTTTGGGTTTTCACCTCGTGCTGCCTACGGTCGCTGTCATCACGGCAGGTTTCTTGATCCCTGCAAGGCACGGAGACCCGACGCTGCTATTCGTCGCGGTCGGCCTCGGCTGCGTCGGAATCGTGCTGCTGTTCTGCGCCCGGCTTCCCTTGTACAGGCAGAAACGGTTCTTCACCTTTGGCCCGGCGGCCCTGGACGGAGCCCACCGAAAACTCTATTGGGCGGCGTACGCCTGCATTGTCCCGAGCATCCTGTTGCTCCTGGTGCTGGCTCTGCTGTGGAGATAGAATCGAGAACATGTATCTCCGACGGACACACGTAACCTGTGCGATCCTCTGCTGCCTCACGGCATTGCTGTTTGGCTGCGGATCTCTCCCTGGTCCGTCTTCGGCGGCGCATCTGGCAGAGAATACCGAATGGAGAAAGATCCTCGGGATCGAACTGGACGGAGCGTTCGCCATCGGGATCATAGAAAGCCCAACGCGTGATGAGGATGCGACCGACAGACTGACGCAGCTCCAGGAACTGCAGGAGACGCTCGCGCATCATTTCCCGGAGTATGGTCGGTTGCCTCTGTGGATTAGTCCTGGAGCAGCGAGCCAAATGAGAGACCAAAGAACAGCCTCTCCAATACCGACGAACGAGGTCGTGCGAATCGGGAAACGTCTGGTAGTCCAACGTCTCATCGAGAAGGAGGAGCAAGCCTGGCAAACCGGCGACCCTAATAGGATTATTCTGCACCATCCAATAGGTGCTGTGCCAGTGGGTCCCGTGCTCGAACTACTGGCGCGGGTAACAGACTGTGAAATGACCACGAATAGTCTGGGAGTCTTTTTCGCTTTGCCGGACACAACAAGAGGTCATCGCATCCCTCCGACCCTTCAGCCGCCACAGGAACAGGCTGGTACGGCACGGGACCGCTTGCCTGTACGCGGCGGGATGTCTGAGGAGGACCGGCGGAGGAAGGACGTGCCTGCCGACGGATGGGTGACAGAACTGCACGACAACGGAGACACCTACGTGGGTGAATGTAAAGACAGCAAGCGACACGGTCAGGGAACGTACACCTTCCGTGACGGCGATACCTACATCGGCGAGTATCATGAAGGCCTTCGGTCGGGCAACGGCAAGATGATCTTCGTGAAGGGTTGTTCCTACCTCGGAGAGTTCAAGGACGGAAAGTGCCACGGACACGGCGTGTTCGTCTTTGCCGACGGCGGGAAGTACGAGGGCCAATTCAAAGACGGCTTCCGCGACGGCGAAGGCGTCTTTCACGATGCTGCAGGACGGCGGATCAGCGGGATCTGGCGCGCAGACGAGTTCGTGAAGAAGGTCGAGGCTGATCCCGATAGGCAGGATGATCCAAACCAACGGCAGACCGATCAACCGGCTGAGGCCGACGACCAGCGATACGTCGATTAAGAGCAGACCCGCAGCGCAGCCGTCATGCCCGCAGGCACCTCGCCCTTCTTCCTTCCCACACCGCCGCCGTTACGGGTAGAATCGGGGTGTGGGAGTACCGAGAGTCTGAGTGGAAGGCAATCAGGAATGCGAAGGCCGATTCTTCTACCCGTCTCCTTGCTGCTCTGCGCGCTGCTCGCGGGCTGCCAGGGATACATACTCTTTGCGCACCGCTTCCTTGAGCAGGTGAAGCAATCACTCGACCCGACGGAAATCTCTGCATGGGCGGCAGAGACGATGGCGGACCCGCCGCCGGATGGCCGAATCCCGAAGGACAAGCTGCCAGCATCCGTCACGACCGAGTGGCCGGACAAGCACAAGCAGGCATGGCTGGCTGTATGCAGCACATCGCACGTCATCATCGCCTGGGGTGGCGGCTTCGGTCACTGGGGACTGGCCGTGGGAGAAACCAACAGCTTCTTGGGCAACGGCAATTACTTCCTTCATTGGACAAACGACATTTACGTGTGGCATGAAATCCAACGGTGACCCAGCGTCGAACGCGGGGATACAGAATGAACGACAGACCACCAAATCGCAAGTGGGTCGGTGTCCTTCTCGGCGTCATTCTGTACGGCTCCGCACATTTTCTGTCGGGCAAGCGCAGTGCCGCACTGAAGTGGTACTTCGCTCTCTTTGCCTGCGGCTTCGTCGCAGTGGCGCTTGTCGCCACTCCGGGAACGGTGCCGTTCGTCCTCGGTGCGGCCTCCTTCGTCGCCGCAGTTGTTTTGTGGCTCGTGATGCTCAAACAGTCGTACCGACCAGTCCGTCGTATTGGGTTTCTCGGATGGCTCGCAGTTATCGCTTTGGCTGTCGTTCTCAACAACAGCTTGAACTACCTCGTCCGTCAGTCTTTTGATTCGTTCAAGGTGCCTACGGGAGGGATGTCTCCAACCATCATTCCTGGCGACCACCTATTTGCGGATCGACTTTCGTATCGCTTCCGCAAGCCCAAGCGAGGCGACATCGTCGTGTTCCGCACCAGAGGGATCGCAACCCTGCCGCCCGATACCTTGTACATCAAGCGTATCGCCGGACTTCCCGGCGAACGCGTCCGAATCGAGCCGCCATTTCTGATGGTCGACGGCCAGGAGGTGATTGAACCCGCAATATTCAGGACGATTTCGAACGAGTCGGACGGCTACGCCGGATTCCGGCCTGCAGCTCATCCCGGTCCTCCCGGCGCGCTCCTATCGAGGCCCACCGACGAGATTGCGCTCGGTCCCGGCGAGTACTTCGTCCTGGGTGACAACACGCGAAGCAGTCTCGACAGCCGGTACTGGGGTGCGGTGCCTGAGAGGAATATCGTCGGCAAGGTCACCAGAATCTACTGGCCGTTCACGCGGATCAATGCGTTGGAAGGAAGGTAGAATCGGACAAGACACGGTGCGCGCATCGTCTTCGCTTCGCACGGGCACTCCGCAGTCCTTGTCCGATAGACCCGAGCCACCCGCCAGAGCGCCGCGATCACGACCAGCAGGTAGATCCCGAGCAAGCCCGCGAGCTGGCCCTATCTGAAAAGCTCGAAGATCCGATTTCTCTTGAAGATGCGAAGCGGCAGGTGTATGAGCCGTGCAGTCGGTGTGGGCCGCCGAGATAACGTGTATGATGCCGATGAAGGAGCGACCGATGGGGATGAACGTGAAGAAGGCGCTGCTGGCACGATGGCGCGTTGGCGTCTCACTGATCGTGGGGATCGGGTTTGCCGCGTTCTGGGCGCATGACGCTGTGCGGTGCGGGATGAGAGACACCGATACGCAACGGGACATTGAGAAGATCGAAAGACTCATCGCCAGATTCGCAAAGGGAATTGACGCGCAACCCCGTCGCGAAGTGGAGAGGCGAATTTCGCTGTTGGAGGACCCCATCTACGGCGCTCGTGACTATCACAACCAGAAGATCGCCAAAGCGAAGCTTCTCGCGCAAATGACAGACAAAGAAGCGGCCCAGAGGCTGTTCGAGCAAGAGTTCCTAATTTATCCTGACAAAGATCCCCCCAAAATCGAGGTCTGCGGCAGTCGCCCATGGGAGATTCGAGATCCCTGGACCATCGCCCGTGACGCCCTTCGCGAAGGCGCTCTGACGTTCTGCCTCGCCAGCGCCTGGACGTGGTTCGCACTTCTGGTTGGCCAAGGTGTGCTTTGGATTCTCGTGCCCTTCTTGTGGTACTGGTTCCTCGCCAGATGCAGCGAAGTATCACGCGCTATCCGTGGGCAACCGCCGAGACGGGGTGACAAGCATGCCTGACATCGAGTCTGTAGCCGGAAATCCGGCCTTTCTTCGTTGCTGATAGGTTAGTCACATCTCACCTCGCAGCATCCGCCGTTTCCTGAATACCGGTCCCGCGATTCGAAGACGTCCTTCGCAGTCATCGGCGCTCAATCGTCCTTCTCGGAACTGCTCCCACATCTGCCTGACTTCGGGTTCCATCTGTTCCTCCTTCATCAGGCCTGTACTGCCCCGCTTCAGGCTCTCCCAGAGATAGAGGCCGATGTCCCTCACTTCTGATTTGCAGCGGGTGCGCCACTCAGACGACGCCCACGTCTCTTCCGGCATCCCATGGAAGTGCAGGTATTTCGCCAACTGGCCGTGGGCCTTCAGAAGTCTGTCGATGTCCCATCGCACGACCTGAATGTTGGTGCATGTTGTCTTCAGCACGATATTCGAGAACTCGGCGAGCTTCTCGTATACCCTTCCCTCCCGCTTCATGTGCTTAGCGATCTTGGTGCTGCTCCCCTTGTAGCGTTCATAATCACGGCGTGTCATCTTTTCGCCAGTCGCCACCACGATGTGTTCGTACCAGAGCAACTCTATGGCGTTGCGCAGTTCGAGCGCCGCATAAAGGAGAGCACTCACACTATCCGTTCGTTCACCCAGATCAAGCCATGACAGGGCTTGACGGGCAGTCCAAGCCGTCGTGAACCGTCGCTCGGAGTTTGCGATCTCTTCTGCTGTCCGGTTCTTGAATCTAGGCGCTGCCATGATGCCACTCACTTCCGGCCTGACGATCGTTTCTTCTGTCGGGTCTTACGCTTCTCAGGCCGCTTCCAGCGAGGGCCTGACGCCACCCGCGCAGTCCCTGTCTATTCGCGTGCTGAGGCGGCTCTTCCGGCACTACGTTTCGTTCTTGTTGTCTTCATTTCGAACCCGATGCAGAAAGCCCGTGCTTCAGTGTGTCGCCTTCATCGCGTGTTCGCCCTCTGTTGGACAGGCTCATCCAGCAATTCCACGTGCCACTCGTTGCCACGATCGTCGGTGACGAAGGTCGTCCCTCGGACCTCCAGCGGCTCAGATTGCTCCGCGACCGAAATCGACCTGCCATCCGGAAGCTGAATCCGGCTTATCCACACCTCTCGCCGCTCGTAAGACCGCCACACGTCGTTTCCGTAGTAGTCTTCTCCGTCGTAGTACTCGTCTGACGTCCCTCCGACAGAGATGTGAGCGATGGCCTTCATCTCGCAATCAGACCCGTCGCGCTCTATTTGCACGTAGTATCGTGTTTTGTAGCTTGTTTTCTCCAAGTAGTGGCCGATGATGTGTACGCCGTAGTGCTCGACATAGGACTTCTTCTCCCACACGAATAGCAGATAGAGGAAGACCGCACATCCTAGCACCAAAGGAGTCAGCTCTCGTTTCCGGCAAAGCTCCAGACCTGCGGCTGCAAGCAGCAGAACGACTGTGCCAACCGCCAATGCCGTGAAGATGTAGAAGCCCACAAGGTGGTCCGTGGCAAGCGGCGTGTGCCCAGCCCAGAGAATGAAGAACCATCGAAAGTAGTCCTCCATCTGTAGCCGATGATAGAACGGTAGGTTCTTCTCGCGGAATCGAAGGTGCTTCACGGCTACGGCGAGGGTCCAACCCAGGAGTATCAACGGGAACCAGGGCAGAACGCACCGGAGCGGATCACCGACCTTGTTCAGCCACGAACGCCCGAAGAGATCGAAGACCACGTACAGCCCGATCGTCCAGTCGAGAATCTTGCTTGCGAGCATCACGGTCGTTCCACACGCACAGACTCATCGGAAGCGGCGCGAGGCACAAGCGTCTGCCTGTGCAGTGTCGAGGTGCACCCCGGCAGAGTAGCGCCGTCGGGCGGGATGGTCGAGTTGATTTCTGCAAGCAAGGACTAGGAGGGCACGAAGTTTTCTTCGTCCTCAAAGAATGCCTCGCAACGCTTTTTTGACATCCGGTAGTCAGAGGTGCCGAAAACACATACCTTCATGTCCTCCACGAGTCGTCTTCCGCCGAGTTTGTCGTAATCCGCGATATGTCGCGCAGCGCTCAGGTCTATGACGTGGGCTCGGGAACAGCCTGGGTGCAAAGGTCGCGACGCCGGGACTATCTCAAGGCTAGCGAACTTGCCGGTGGCTCGGTCAATTCCGTATTCTGCCTCTCGTCTTTCCTCGCCACCCTTCTGAGGGATTCTGATCGACGTAGCTTTGCGATAGAGTTCCTGCGCTTCGTCGCAAAGCTCCCCGTGTTGCTGCCTGTCCAGGACTCCGTTCTCGGAGGCCCAGAAGAACCAGTCTGGGTCAACGAAAAGCACATGAGGAAGCGTTTTGCCCCTGTGTTTGCCGAATCGTATGACTGTCCACCTGGACAGATGGCGGCTACGAACCACTGCTCTTGCCTCCCCAGTGATCGGTCTCCGGCTATCGTGGAACATCGCCACGCGGTCTATAGCAGAGAAGTGAAGTTGGCACAAGAATAGAGCGACAGAATAGAGCGGCGTCCGCAGCCGGACACGTCGTGTTGTGCATCGGCGTGTGCTCACAAGCCGACTGTGCGCTCGGGCCGACTATGTTGCGACCCACCGCTCACGAGGATCGGTCAAGGCCATCCGATCTCGTTGCCTCTCGGAGGAGCATGAGGCGTTGACAAAATAATGTCAAAATTCTGTTCCTCCAAGGACCTCCGTGTGCCTCTATGTGCCCTTCGATGGCTCGCGCTATTGTTCGGAAATCCAAAGGAAATCGCGATTTCCTTGTGGGTGCAGGGCATGTGGGATGACACCTTCTTGGGCCGATTCCGGTTTTCAAGACCGGTGCTTTCGTCCACTCAGCCACCCCTCCGCGTCTTGGGTCGTCTGGACACCTTCGATGGTAGCGCAGCCCCCGCGCGTTTTCCAGTCCGGAAGCAGGCTGCCGAGAGACCCGACGAGAATCCGCTGTGTTGGAAGCAATAACAACCCCTGCAAGTTGCCTGTACGAGCCCGCCTCGGCGTTCCGCTTGGCCTGGACCACATCCCTCTCGGACGCGACAATCGTTCGGCAATGACTTGGGTGCTGCACTCCGGGATTGCCAGTTCCGAGTCAGCATAATCACGAATGGCAAGCGACGGGACATGCGCACGGCGATTCGATCTTTCGGCAATTTCCTCAGGCGGGGCGGCGTGGGGCTTTTCTATTACGCGGGCCACGCGATACAAGTCCAGGGCGAGAACTATCTGATTCCTGTGGGTGCCGATATCCGCCGAGAGCACGAAGTGCCTGACGAATGCCTGTCCGTATCCTCGGTTCTGCGCGCCATGGAGAATGCCGGGAATCAAATGAACTTCATTATCCTGGATGCCTGCCGGGACAACCCGTTTGCGCGAAGCTGGCGGTCCAGTACCAGAGGCCTGAAGAAGGTAGACGCACCTGTGGGCTCGGGCACCTTCTTGACCTGGTTCGCGATGTTGATGATCTTGGTGCTGCCGATCGACCCTTCGTAGGGGACGTTCGATTCGCGCACGATCGTGGTCATCAGCCCGTTCTTGCCGTCGCCGGCCAGTTCGACCGGTTCACGCCGAGCGAGGACCGCGTCTTCTCGGCAGGAGCTTTATGGCTTCGACGACCGTCAATCCCAGAACCAGCACGAGAAGTCCCGCGGCAAACACGACGGACGGTAGGGCGAGGCAGAACAAGGCTGTGGACAGACCCACCAGGCGGACGCGTCGGCGTGCGTTCAGTGCCGCAGCGCCGGTCATGAATGCTGCCGATCCTGCCAGAGCATTGGCCAGCAGGGAGCCGGCAGACGAGACGAGCAGGACCTTGGCCCCCAGCGTGGCGATCCCGGATCTGAGTGGCGCCTTCAACAGCATACCCCACAGCAGATCAATGGGCCACAAGACAACCGCAACAAGGGCCACCACCAGCGGCGCAACGAGACAGGCCGCGACAAGAACGGTCTTCTCGCGTCTTCCGGCGACGCCGGGCAGCGCGAAGGCCACCGTTTGCCAGAATACTACGGGACACGTGAGTACGAGGCCCCAGAAGGACAGTGTCCAGATGCTGACGCAGCGGTGTGCTGCCAGGCCCAGGAGCGCGGTCCCCAGGATCCAGGCTCGTACGCAGCGGCACAAACGTTCACCCAGCTCGCTAACGTGTTCTTCTGCGGAAAGCAGGCCGGGCAACCGCCGCCATTGAGTCGCGGCCTGAGGGCCACACGGTCGTGATCCACATGCCGCTGCCGCCACGTCGATTTGACCTTCGAGCGCAAGGATCTCGGTGTGATTGCCAACCGCCGCTATCCAACCCGTTCTGCCGGAGAGGCGGAGGGGGCTGCTTATGAGCTTCGGATACCACGCGCATCCGATCCCGGTTGCCCGTGCTACGGCACACGTATCCACACCTTCAGTGCGAAGGATCCAAGCCCCGCTGCGATCATCTGCTTCACCAACGGCTTGCCGGCCTTCGCGTATCAGGGCCCAGGCTGCTCGGGCCACACGTTGCGCATACCGGTGCAGTCCCTCTCCTTCGGCACGTCCCGGAAAGACCGGTGAGTAGCGCAAAAGCACCGCCAAGAGGAAATCGCCGTCAGCGGACCACAGGACCTTCCACGCACCATTCGATATGAGATGTTGCCCGTCGCGAGTGAACCAAAGCCACGCTGCGTAGCTTGGCGTCCTACGGAAGAAGCGCCGTGTACCCGTGGCCGTATCCCACATGACAATGCGGCCGGATTTGTCGCCGGACGCGGCCTGCATACCTGTAGGTGAGCGTGCTATGGCGGTTACCTCCCCTATGTTTCCGTGAAGGACGGGCTCCCTACCCAGGGCTTCCGCATCCCAGACGTGTATCAATCCGGTAGATGACACGGACGCGATATGTCTGCCGTCGGACGAGGAGTCGAGCGAATGCAGTCGGATGAAGTGAGCGGGTACGCTCATGCGGTTCGACGGCGTCCAGAACAACAGCGAGCCGTCCGCCGTGCCTGCCAGAACGCACAGCTCGGAGGAACGGCGCCGGAAAGCAACGGTCATCACTTCGCTATGGTAGCCGGGAAGGCGGGCAAGCATCTTTCCTGTGGCTGCATCCCACACGCACACAGGGCGATACTTCGCACAGCTTGCCAGGTATTCGGCGTCGGGCGAGAACGCCAGGAAACGAACGGTGGATTCATAGTGGTCGAAGCTGACGGGCTCGTCTTCGGAGTGCGGGGCCCATACCGTTATGGTGCCGTCCGGTGCAGCCGCCGCAGCTTTCCGGCAGTCATACGAGAGGGCGGCGGTCGCGACGGGGCCTTTGTGCGCATGAACACAACGTGCCGTCGTTCCTGTTGTCAGATCCAGAAGTAGAACGGACCCATCCTGCAGAATGCAGGTGATTTATGTCTCGTCATGGGACCACCCCATGGCGACGACACCGGCACCCAACGCGGTGAACGCGCGCACAGCGGCCAGGGTGCGCGCGTTCCAGATTCGGACGCCGACCCTTGACCCGGCTGCGAGATGCTGTCCTGCCGGTGACCATGCCACACGGCGGACCCGGTGCGCGGTGCCCGGTCCTTCCCATTGCAGGTGAGCAGACTCTCGCCCCGTGCTGACTTCCCACACGTGCAGCCCGTCGTCGGATCCGGCGGCGATCTCTTTCGCGTCCGGCGAGAAAGCCACGCAGTCGAAGACGGCTTCCTCTGCTCGCAATACCATTCTGAGCGACGCGCCGAGCCGATGTTGGGGCGGGCGAAGCGACCTGAACCACAGGCCCTCGCAAGCGGCCTCCTTCTTCGCCTGGCGCCAGCTGTTCAGGAGTTTGTGCAGTTGTGTCGTGTTGTCCTGCTGCCATGGCGTTCCCACGGGACACCAGCCAAAGGCGTCCCTCAGATCCGTCCTGTCTATGCTGTCAAGCTGGCCCTGAGTGAGCCGGTTGCGTACCGGCTCGCTCTTCGCCTGCTGTATGGGGCCCAAGTCTCTGGCTACGCTCACATCCGCCGCACGCTGGGCCAGACGCAAGGCATCCGTGTAGTAATGCCTTCGGCCTTCCGGGCAGTCATACCACCAGCACATGTTCCACTCCGGCCGAGTACCTGAACCGGTTCCCGATCTTCAGGAAGCGCGACTCGTAGAACCGGCGTGAGAGCCATGCGGCGGCGGTGCAGGCGAGGAAGGCCAGCACGGTGCCGCGCATCCCGTGTGCGTTGCCGAGCGACGGTCCGGCCCCGTTGCGCAGCCATCCGTGGCACAGGCCCGAGATGCCCTGGTGGAACATGAACAACCCGTAGGAGATACTGCCCCAGAAGCACAGCACGCGTGTGCGCAGGAGCCACTTGTGCCGCGAGCCTTGGTACAGGAGTACGAAGATCAAGAGCGTCGCATAGAACACCGCAAACCACAGGAGAGCGAGCGACAGGAGTCCGTTGGCGAACAGAACCGTGCCGGTAACGAGCAAGACACTGCACAGGCTGCCGAGCAGGGGGCGTCTGCGTCTGCGCACTGTTGCCCAGACCGTTTCGTTTCGGACAAGCACGGCAACACCGGCGCCGCACAGCAGTGCATCCAACCGAAACGGTGTGTTGACAAACGCGTGAAAGCCGGGGAACGCGAGTCGCAGAGCACATGCGGCAACAATGAGCGGGCCCAAGGCATGAACCCAGACTCTTCTGCCGAGCAGCACGCACAGAACGGGTAGAATCCGACAGCAACGCCGTAGCCAGAAGACCTTCAGAAAACCCCGTTTCGCGTGGTTGTCCAGGACGAGCCCGCCGACCAGGAAACCGGACAGCAAAAAGAACAGGTCGACGCCCGACCAGAATACGCCGGGAACCGAACGCAGCACGGCAGCCAGCGTGCCGGGCTCCGGCTGCCTGGTTTGGCAGACGATGCAGTGCCAGACCAGGATCATCAGAATGGCGATGCCTCGGATCCCGTCCAGCTCTCTGGTGCGATTGCTCATCTGTTCTTCCTGCCGAACGAGTTGTGACAGAGCAATATGCGGGCTAGACGCAAGGCCCGCAATGTCAAACTTGAGCTTGCCGAATGGCGACCTGTCGCGGGAGACATTCAATGCGCCGTTCAGGCCCGGCCGCCTATCGCCGGACCCGAATCCGGTAGTATCCGGTCGTACTCGTGCCAACCGCAGCAGGATGCGATTCGCCTTCAGCCGTGGGTGGGATGTTGGTGCAGACAGGTACCCAGTTCGTGTCGCTCAACGAGTCCGTACGTTCCAAGAACTGGGTTGCCAGGCTGCCGCCCTGCCAGCCGATCGTCAGGGCGCCTGCGTCGAGCGAGATGTTGGTGATCGCCAGTATTGAAGCCGCGCTTGTCGGGCATGTGTCCGCGACGTATTCCCAGTAGTTGCTCTGCCCGTCGCCGTCCGGGTCCAAGAGCGCGGTCGCCGGAAACTCGCTGGTCCAGCCGAATTGTGCCAACCACCATTCCGGTGTCGCAGTGTTGGTGGTTACGTTCGCGGCGAACCGTGCCGTCACGGTCTTGGGCCCGTCCATCGGCAGCACGAGCGGGTTGTTCGTTGTCTCGCCGCCCGCCACATCGCCGTCCCATTGCGCGAAATGGTAGTAGTTCGATGCAGCGGCGTCGATCGTCACGGTCGAACCATTTGTGTGCCAGCCGCTCTCGACGTCCACGGCGCCGCCCGCGCCGGCGTGCGTCTCCAGCCGGTTCTCCGTCTGCCATTGCCAGACCAGCGTCGAGTTTGTGGTGGCCGTGAACACAACGACGTTCGTGTTGCCCTGCGATACGTCGCCGCCGCCCGTCCAGCCCGTGCAGACGTGCCGGACCGCCCCCGATTCGTAGACCGGGCTGTCGACCGTGTTCGTGTAGGTCCGCCCATCGGCCAGGCAGTGGACACCGTAGTCGTGCGTCGTGGGCTGCCCGTGCTCGGCCGGGTTGCCCGTGACGGTGAAGACGTGTTGCGTTTCGACGCCTTCGGCGCGCAAGGCCGCAATCTCATTGGCGGATAGAACGCGGTCGTAGATCCGAAAACCGTCCACAGTGAATGCGCTGTGCCAGCCGTCGCCGTTACCGCCGATTCTGACCGGTTCGTCATTGAGCATGCTGCCCGGGCAAACGAAGTGGTAAAGGTTGCACGCTACCAACTCCTCGGTATCGCGAAAGATGTACAAGTTGTACGGGGTGATGCCGCTCGAACCTTCCCAGAGAAAGGTCCACAGGTGCCACGTGCCGTCAGATACGGTTGTGGAGGGGCATCCGCGCGAGACTCTGAGCGCGTCCTCTTGACGCAGACGGAACCCGAGATAGTCACCGCCGCTGAGCCTGACCTCCCAGCCCGGAGCGTTGGTGTCCGCCAGCTTGGCCACAAGTACACGTTGCGTGCTGCCGACCGAAGCACGGATCCACATGGCGACGCTGAAGTCGTTGGTCAGCTCGAAATCGAAAGCGCTTTCGTGCGCGATGCTGATCTCGTCGTCTTCGCCGTCGAAGCTCATGGCGCCGCCGACCACACCGTTTGCGTTCCAGGAGGCCCCGGAAACGGTGCCGGCGCGCTCGTTCCCGCTTACATCGGTCACGACGAGCCCTTGGTCGGTGGCGAACGTGTAATGCACGACCAGTCCGTCTTCCAGGCCTGCCCTGCCGGTTACGACACACAGTATCCAGACGCAAGCGGCCAGCCATGCGACGCAGAGATGGTCCCGTCCCGCCTTGCGCGCGCACCCAGAATCACACCGTTTCATCCTCGGGTGTCCCTTCTTCTTGAACCGTTCAGACTCGGAACACGGCCTTCAGCACCGCGATCCCGGCGCGTGCCGCGCGTTTCCGTGTGCGGCAGCCGTCGTCGAACCGTGATGCGTCCGTCTTTTTGGGGGCGAGCGAGTATAGCGCCGTGCCGAGGCCGGTTCAAGATATGCTACAATCCCACAATACGCGGGAAACGAGCACCGGCGCGTGTAGGCGGGGCAATGCTCAGCCGGCGGCCAGATGCTTGCCGAGCAGCTCCGCGTACGTGCGGTAGCAGAACCGCGTACCTTCACGGAGCAGCGCCGCGGGTAGATGCGATTCGGCCAGTTCCCGGATCGGGCGGGCGAAGTCCGACACGCCCGTCACGAAGGAGTCAAGCTTGTCGACGACTTCCGTCAGCTTGGCCGATAAGGCCTGGGTAAAGAGTTCGCGGTGTTCGGCGGTGATCAGGCAGGGCATGCCAAAGGCGTCTCGTGAATTCGGGGCCAGCGCGTCTGTGGCGTGCTGGAACGCTTCGGCCAGCAGATAGTCCAGAGTCTCCAATTCCTTTGCGATCGATAGTTCGCGTAGAAACTCCGTGCCGACCAGCCTGCGAACAAGATTGTCCCGCGCACAGTCTGTGAAGACTCTGGCCCTCGCCATTGGAGCCCTTTCTCCCTGGCAGTAGCTACCCGGACTCCATCCAATATGGCGTGTGACATACCACAGAATGTAGCCGTAGTCCAGCACATTCTGCAAGATGTGGTGTTTTTCTTTGTCAGTCGACGAAGGAGCAGCAATAGTCTGTGACGCTCGCTGCCTTGAGTTTGAAAGAGGAGTTCGCGGCGACCTCAAAGGTTGGGACCCGGAGAAACGTTGCCATTCGCTCTGGCCCGGGAGCAGCACGTCGAGCTCGCCGGCGTGCAGTTCCATGTCGCAGACAGACATCTTCCCTGGATGTGGGAGATTGCTTGTTCGATTTTGGATATTCAGGCGTGTTCGGCTGCGGCCGACGGCAGCCTTAGGACCAGGTTCCTGTGAGCGCTGCCGCGTGCGTATAGGTCGAATGGGCCCCCAAGACCCACAAGACCTATATCGCACGCGCTCCGAAAGACCTTAGCTCGCCTTGCGCGCTGCGCCCCCCGCGCCGCTCGGGACAATCCCGAAGCACTGCGGGCAGTAGGTGTAGCGACGCTTGCCCTGGACAGGCACGTTCGTCGCAAACCAGTGCCCGTTGACACGAACGCGGTTGCAGGCGCAACATACGGCCGTCGGGCTCTCTTCCGAGGCGGTGGGCTGCTTCTCGGTCCACGTGATCAGGCTCCGCCATAGCCACTTCATGTCGACCTCCCTGGCCAACAAATCAACGTCCTCTCAGGGGCACCGTCCTTTTCGGCTACCCACGGCGCCCTGCGAGGACACCACTCAGAACACAGCAGACGCTCACTCGCCTGCACCCTACCTAACCAGCAGGAAGTGTGCCAAATCTAGGGGGGTCCCTCCAAAACTCCGAAAAACCGCCCAAAAACAACCCGCTCGCCGCTTTCCCTCCCCACTGTTCTCTCGTTTTTGCAAACTTGAGAAATTTTCGGTTTGGGGGGGTGGGGCGGAGTGCCGTTTGAGAGAGTGGCAGCGTTGCAGGAACTGGGCGTCCTTGAGCTGGTTTTTCGCGCTGCCGCTCACGGACACGCGTTTACCGAGGATTTTGTACAGGTATGCGCCGCCTTCGGGCTTCCGATTTCTTCCCGTGGACCGGCCCCCTACCGCCAATTCCGATAGAGCGGCATTCGTTCGCGCACCTTCTTGAGGTAGTTGCGTGTTTCGGCATAGGGCAGTTTCTTGCGCAGTCCCGCATAGACTTGCGTGGGCGGCATGGTATTGATGAGCACCGCGGCGCGCCGTACGGAGGTACCGGGACTGAACGCACGGCTGACATTGCCGGCCCCGGTATTGTATGCGGCGATCGTGCAGTACATCCGGTTCACGGGGTCCTCGATCGGTTTGAGATACCGGTCGCCGAGGATATGCAGGTAGGCGATGCCGAGCCGGATATTGTTTTCGGGCTGGTAGAGGAATGCGGGCCGGACCAATTTATCGCGGCCATAGACGAGCCGGTAGGCGTCGCGTCCGCCGGAATGCGGGACGAGCTGCATGAGCCCGAACGCGGGCACCCCGGAGCGTGCGCGCGGGTTGAAGGACGATTCGGTCTGCATGATCGCGAACACGAGCGGCGGATAGACCTTGTATTCGGCAGCGTACCGGAGCACGAGCGGGCGGTAGCGTTCGGCGCGGATGCGCAAATGGTCGGGGACCAGCCGGAACCGGACGGCCAGCATTCGTCTTTCGGTGCCGTCCTCGCCGGTCACGGCGCTCGGTGTGGGCGCGCGTTCGTCGACGAGCTTGCGGGAGAACGTCTCGGCATTCGCGCGGGTGACCACGGCGCCGTCAGCCGTGCGGACCTGCCCGGCGAGTACGGCCTGATGCGTGGCCGGCGCCGCGGGCGGGGCCGGTGGTTTCGGGCCGGGCCCGGGTGCGGGCACCGCGGCGGGTGTCGGGGCTGCGGGCTTCGGCTTGGGGGGCGCGGGCGCCGGACCGGGCCGGCGCGGGATCCGGAGTCTCTGCCCGATCTTCAGCCAGGAATCCGGACTGACCCCGTTGAGCCGCGCGAGCTGCTTACGGCTGACTTTGAATCGTTTCGCCACGCCCCAGAGCGTGTCACCCTTCTTCACGACATAGATTTCGGTCGCGGCCGGGTCCGCCTCTCTTACCATCTGGACCGGATCCTCGGTTCCGCTCAGTACTGCATGTTGCACGGCTGCGCCGAGCCGCCGCCGGCCGGCTTCGAGTGTTTCGTCCGGCGCGAGCAGCACCTGTACGCGGACCGCGCCCTGTTCGAAGTCGACGCGGCTGCGCTCTTCGAAATCACGTGCGTACTGAACCCAGACCTTCTTCTCGGGCACCCACACGTTTTGTTTGCCCCAGCGCGCAGCCGCCTCGCGCACAAACTTCTCGAATGCGGCCTTGTCCTGCTCGTAGAAGGCCCGGTACTCGCGGGTGACCTGCTCGCTGTAATCCTGAAACGCCTTCTGGTCCTGCTGCAGCCATTCTTCGAAAGACTGTTGCGCACCGGCGGGCCCGGCGAGCAGCAGCCCGAGCACGACTGCGGCGAGCCGCCGGCTCGCGCACCTGTGGGGGCTTGGTCTGTGCGTGTCTCTCATTGTGCCGTCCCGTAGATGCCGTACACCTGTGACTTTAGGGGCAGCCCACGGGCTTGTGCAAGCGGGAAGCGCGGCGCCGTCTTCCTGAACCGTTGGGCCAGGGCTTGACCGGGATGCCCGGTGCCTCTAGACTCGTGGAGGCCGTGCGCATCGACAATGGAGTGGCAGCCGATGAAATCCGCGACCATACTGCTTGCCTTTCTGCTCGTGGCGGTCGGGGTCTTTGCCGCGCTGATCAAGTGTCCCGAATGTAAGGCACCGGTCTCCGACAAGGCGGAGCGTTGCCCGCGTTGCGGTTTCCCCCTGGCCCATGCCCGCGGCGTGGCTCAGAGTAACCAGGTCGCTCGCGTCGTGGCCAAGACAGGTTTGTCGGCGGCCAGAGGCTATATCCTCTGCGTCGTTCAGTTCGGCGAGGAAAAGGAAGTGCAGTGGCTGCGCCTGCATCGCCGTGTGTCTTACGCGGTCAAGGGCGGGCTCGTCAAGAAGGGCTACCGCTACGAGGACGTGCTGCGGCATCCGCTCGATCAGACCGGCCGCGCCATTGTCGAGGTCGTGCCCGGCGTATACCGCGTCGCGGTGAGTGCCGACCCCGACAAGCGCGCCCCGCGCAGCCGCACCAAGCTCCTGCGCGTGCCGGCCGGCAAGGTGCTGACCTGCACGCTGGCGGCACGCTAGTCAGCAGTGATCAGTGAACAGTGAACAGTGAGCAGTGGCCACATACCGATCACTGCTCACTGGTCACTCGCCCCGGGCGTGCTCTCGACAGAACGAGACCAGGAGTTGCTCGTAGAGCCGGATCCCGCGCATGCTGACGGCTTCGTGCTCGCTGTGCGCGCCGCGGCCCGGCACGCCGATCATGGCGATCGGCGCCTCGAGTTTCGCGAAATGCCGCGCGTCGGTCGCGCCGTTCAGACGGAAGAACGGGATTTTCCGTTTCAGTTTCTTTTCCATTGTCGCGACAAGCGCTTTGATCATCGGGTGCTTCTCGTCGCAGAACACGACGGGCGCGCCCACCCGCGCATGCACGGTCAGCCCGGAAGCAGCGGCCCGGATCCGGCGGAGCAGCTCGGCACGCGACGTGACCTCCGTGTACCGGATGTCGAGCAGCATCTCGGCGCGATCGGGCACGCGGTTGACGACGGTGCCTGCCTTTACCACGTTCGCCGACAGGGTCGGGTGCCACTCGTCGCCTTCCTTGACGGCCGGGAACAGCTTGCGAACGCGCAGGTACCCGTCAATCAGTTTGTCGATCGCGTTCGTGCCGTGCCACGGCGTGGAACCGTGACAGGCCTTGCCCCGCGCCGTCAGGCGGGCGTGAAGGATGCCTTTCTGGGCCGATGCCACGTGGTTGCCGCCGGCATCCGCAACGATGACGCTCCGGCCCGTGTAGCCTTTGCCGACCATATGGCGGGTCGTGTGCCCGCCGATCTCCTCGTCCGTCGAGAAGATGGCTCCAACGCTCGCTTCGCCCGCGCAGTCACGCAGCACGTGCGCAAGTACCGCGCAGTTGCCGAGACAATCGCTGCTCCCGCGCCCGTAGATCCAACCGCGCCGCTCTTTCGCGACGTACGTGCCGGGCTCGGC